>Ga0116217_10006284_pt1 | contig 10328 bp, 9 predicted proteins | sample Sb_taG_6_FD_89697 | JGI IMG/M metagenome (GOLD analysis project Ga0116217, IMG submission 89697) | Peat soil microbial communities from Weissenstadt, Germany - Sb_50d_4_PS metaG | ecosystem: Environmental > Terrestrial > Soil > Wetlands > Peat | place: Germany: Weissenstadt | collected 2010-09-21 | reverse complement strand
CCCGCCGCTTTGTTACAAGGTAAGTGTTCTCCACAATCCCTGGCAAATCTGCGTGCGCTTCCATTGCCCACCTTGGAATTCCTACTTGAGCCTTTACTTTTCAAGTGCGCTTCCGCCCCGCCGCTCGCGGGCGTGTTACAAGAAATCTGCCTGGAGCTTGGTTTAATCGATGTTTGGCAGCGGCGGATTCTCGGCCAATTTACGCCCGTCACTCTGCGGGAAGCGCGCTCAATTCCCGATGGGTCTCTCCACTTCTTCGGCCGCCTGCACTTCCTGCTTCGTGCGCGTAGCGCCAGGAGTCTCGGTCTCGTCCGCCACCAGGCGAGTTGGCCAATCCTTGCCAGGGCCCTCGACGATCCGCATTCTGACGTTGAGCGGGCGGCATTGCGAGCGCTGGCGGCGCTCTCGGAACCACGCAGCCTGCCGGCGCTTGTTATCCAAATGGACAGGGCGGTTACGGATCGACGCTTCGGCCTCTCTCTTCATTCTCTAAAAACCGCCTTAGCCAGGTTTCCTCTTTCGCAAGCCACGCAACTGTTTCCTGCCATGCGCCACCCGAACCGTCGGGTCCGCGCCGCTGCTGCGGAGATCCTTCATGAAATGGCGAAGCGCGCCCTGGTTCAAAACAAGAGCGTATTCGATCGCGAGATGGCGGTCCTCGTCTTCAATGCTGACCTTCGGGTCAGGACGATTGCTCTCCACGTCGCTGAGCTTCTCGACTCCGCGAACCGCAAGCCGGCCGTGCATCTGGACCTTGTCGACGCTCGAGGGCCCGTTCGATCCGTCGCGCCCGAGACCTCGCCTCAGCGCCCTGAGGCTTTTCCCCTGGCTGAACTCCCGCGCCTTCTCGCCGATCCCGAGCGCGCGGTCCGCCAAGCCGCGCTACGGGCGTTCCTAGCCCACGGGCGAGAGGGTCGGTCCAAGCTCTACGAGCAATTCCTGAAGACAGAGGATAAGGCTCTCAGAGTCCAGATCATCGAGGAACTCGACCGCGCCGGCCTGCTTCCGAATCTCTTGCAGCACGTCGACGACAACTCAGGTGCTCTAGAGAGGCGGGTAGTCGAGGAGATCGTGATCATGGGAGCCACCCGGTATCTTCAGGCCGCCCTCACGAAGATTTACGGCCATCAACTCCTCCAGGTTTTGTTTGCGAAACTCGAGGACCACAGCCCGCAGAAGATTGACGCGTGGCTCGGAGTCTGCGATGCTCTCAAAGCATTCCGGCGGACGGATCCGACGAACCACGGCCACGCCCCATTGGCCGCATAAAAGGACTTCCGCATGGACATGTGGCGCCCGTATTTCGACCTCGCCCTCGTTTTCTTCAATCTTGTGATCCTTTCCTATTTCGTGTTAGGGAACGGGGTTTATACCGCCCTCATGGTTATATCCGTACGGGCCGTATGGTTTCATTCCCGGCGACAGGCATATCAAGGATTGACCGACCTGAGGGAGTCTTCCCTGACCCCCGCGGTCACCATCATCGTGCCGGCCTGGAATGAGGAACGCATCATCGTCGAAACGGTTCGGTCCGCTCTGGGGGCGGACTACCCTCAGCACGCGGTCATCGTGGTCGACGACGGATCCACCGATTCGACTCTGAAGCGTCTGCTGACCGCCTTTATGCTGGCCCCCACTTCTCCAGGCTACCATCCCCTTCTTCCCACCTCGCCTGTGCGGAACTTCTATTTCAGCCCTCGCTTTCCTAACCTTCTGGTCGTCCACAAACAGCGGGGCGGCAAGCCGGACGCTCTGAATACGGGCATCAATCTCTGCCGATCACCTTACTTCTGCTGTCTGGATGCAGACTGCATCCTGGAACGCGACTCTCTTTTGCGGTTGATGGAACCCATCCTCAGCTCGCCCCGGGAAATCATTGTCAGCGGCGGGGTCGTGAGGATTATTAATGGAAGCACTGGATCGAATGGCCAGGTAGTGAAATTGGGATTGCCGCGGACCTTCATCGAGCGTTTTCAGGTGGTCGAGTACCTGCGCAGCTTCCTTACTGGCCGCAACGGCTGGTCGCTCGTGGGAGGCACCGTGATCGTTTCCGGAGCCCTCGCCCTTTTTCAGCATAAAGCCGTGGTGGAGGTGGGCGAGTTCAGCGCGGATACGGTTACCGAGGACATGGATCTGGTCATCACGTTGCGCGAGCGCGCGGCCAGGGACAATATCGGTGTGGGATTCTCCTTCACTTCCGATCCGGTCTGCTGGACCGAGTGCCCATCCACCTATACGATGCTGAGCCGCCAGAGGCGCCGCTGGCAGTTAGGGCTATGCCAGTGCTTGCGGAAACACCGCGGCATGCTTCTCCGGCCCCGTTACGGGGTAGTCGGCATGCTCAGCTTGCCTTTCCATCTGTATATCGAAGGGCTCGGCACCCTTGTCGAATTCCTCGGCTATCTTCTGGTTCCGCTTTCTTTCTTAGGAGGGTTCATTTCGCCAGCCCTGTTGACTTTATTCATTCTTCTGGGCCTTGCCTACGGCGGTTTTCTGTCGGTGGGGGCAGTACTCCTCGAGGAAATGACCTACCGTCGCTACCCCAGGTCCAAAGACCTCCTGGTGTTGCTGGCATACGCGATGCTTGAGAACGTCGGCTATCGTCAACTGATTCTCTTCTTCCGTGTTCAGGGGATACTGAAATTCCTGGTGGGGTCGCATCGCTGGGAAAAGGTCATGCACGACGGTCAGTCCCTCACTTCGGGCCCTGCGGAATTGACTCCGGCCGCCGCTCACGGGAGTGCAGGCAAGTAGCGGCGGCTTTATGCCAATCTAAGCCCGCCATTTTAAAAACCTTTTCTTGAGGCGCAATCATGGCCCCTGGTCACTTCGACTCACAGTTAATTCGCACTTTCCGAGCACTACTGTCACCCGTACTCTTTCTCGCCCTGCTACTTCTGCAACAGGGTTCTGTCGAGATGAGGGGGCAGGGGGAGCCGCAGGCGGCGCCGGGCGACGCTCAGCCGGAGACCCAGCAGAGTGCCCCTGATCCCAGCGAGGAAGACTCTTCGCCGGCCAAGCACACTGCCCCCCACAGAGTCGTAGCGGCTTTTTGCCGTCACTACGCACTCCATCCATGGAAACTACGGCAAAGAAAGGTCTCCTCTGGGTCGTCGGACCTTGCTCCTTCTGCATCCCAGACGGACCAAGTCGTGGCGCGGGCAGACTCATCGACGCAAGCTGACTCCACCGCCTCCGGCAGTCCGGATGCGGTGCTTGCCGGCGTACCCCCCCCCGGCGGAATCTCCGGCCACAAGCCGGCCTGCGGTTGATGCTATGCGGCGCGGCGACTTCACGGCCGCGATCCAAGCCTATCGACAATCACTGCAACTTAATCCCGACGATCCTGACCTTAAGCTCGGCCTGGCGCGCGCGCTCAGCCTGAGCGGACACAACGAGGAGTCGAAAGGCGTCTACCGGCAAGTCTTGTCTAAAACCCCTGACAACGCCGACGCGCTTGAGGGCCTGGGAAGCGCCTATCTCCGGGCTGACCAACCCTTCGAGGCGCGCGCCGTTTTTGAGCGCCTGGCGGCAAGGCACCCTGCGAACCCTGAATATAAGATCGACTTGGCGCGCGGCGAGGCTCGCCTGGGCAACTATAAGCACGCTCGCGAGCTCCTGACCGCGGTTCTTGCTTTCCACCCCTGTCAGCACGAAGCGCGGTTGCAACTTGCCTACCTCAAGATTTATCAAGGCAAGTATGCGGCTGCGCTAGCGGACTTCGCCCAATTGCTGAAAGCCGACCCAACGGACTTCGACGCCCTGCTGGGCAACGCGCGCGTCCATTATTTTCGCGGGAATATTGCTTACTCCTACTCGCTGGTGAGTAAGCTGGTCGAGGATCGCCCCAACGATTATGACGCCGTCTTCCTCATGGCCAATCTAGAGCGCGCCCGCCAGCACCCGCAAAGAGCTCTCGAGCTGCTCGCTCAAGCGGATCAACTAAGCCCCGGCAATCCCGAGACCCTCCAGCTCGAGAAGGCGCTTCGCCAGGAACAAGGCATCGTCCTTCACACCACCGCGTCTTACGCGCGCGAAATCAGTTCCGGCAACGGTTCCCCGGATCTCATCGGGTTCGCCGGCGAGGATCTGCGCCGGTTCGTGTACGAGTCTGCGGTCGACTTCTCGGCATTGCCGCGCACACGGTCGACCGTCGCCCTTGACGCCATGCCCACCACAAGCACCGGTTCCTTCGGCGGAGCAGTTGCTCCTTCGCAGATTACTTACCGCCAAACCACACCGATCTTTTCGAATCTCATCGTGCGCGCCGGGGTGGGCGTGATACGCTTCGGACCGGGCGGCCTCCAGACCATTCCGGAGCAGTCCTCGCCTGTCTCGGTGGCCACGTACAGCGCGCTGGGATTCGTGAGCGCAAGCTACCTCCTGAAAAAGAATCTCAATCTTGATCTGACTGTGGCTCGAGACCCTGTTACCTACACTCCTCTAGCTGTGCGCATGGGAGTCATGGAAAGGCGCGTCGAAGGCGGATTGAGATACTCGTTCTCTTCACACACCCAGCTTTGGCTCAGTGCTTACGCTGCCGACTACTTCTCGATTCAATTCCAGCAGCTTGGCCTTTTGAATGGTAACCCAGGCTTGGTGAAAGGCAGCGTCGGGCGCCAGCCAGTGCGGGGCGGGTCTGCAACCCTGGTGCGAAACGTCCTGCGCCTTGAGCACGCCTCGCTCGACCTGGGATACGCAGGCCGGGCGTTCGCTTTCTCCGGATCCCAGCAGCAGGAGTACATGGGGTTCTTCAATCCCTCCTTCTACCAGGTGCACCAACTCACCGCCCGTTTCTATGGCCCGCTGCGGGGTGCGCTGGGCTACGATTTCTCAGGCGGGTTAGGAGTTCAGCAGATCGCCTGGAATCAGCCCTTCACGCAAGCTCTGAACCTTACCCCTACCCTGTCCTATAAACTCAACCGCCGCCTTTCGCTCAAGCTGGGTTACACGCATTACAACTACGCGCAGAGTCTGGGCGTGATCCGTGGGAACGGCGTCATCCTCTCAACGGACTCACGATTTTGATAGCTGTGGTTGGTGATCGCTGGACTGGACGTAGCGCCGACCTTGAGGTCGGCATCAAGCGTGCTGACTTGAAGGTCAACCCTACGAATACCCTCAACCATTTTGAGTAGGGGCGATTCGCGAACCGCCCCTACACGGCAGGTCCGCAGACCTGAACGAGCGGGCCTGCGCTACGCGTTAACCACTCGGTCCCCGATTCCCGCCGCCAAGAACCCGCCGTCCACCGAGAGGATTTCACCCGTCACAAAGCTGGCGCTGTCGGAGGCCAGGAATATGGCGGCGCCTTGGATTTCGTCCAGATGACCGAATCGGCGCATCGGCGTGCGGGTGAGAATGGCGGATTTGCGCCCCGGCTCATTGACGATGTTGACGTTGAGCGGCGTTTCGAATACTCCCGGCGCTAGCGCATTCACCGCAATCCCGTAACGCGCCCATTCCGCAGCCAGGCAGCGCGTCAGCAATACTACCGCGCCTTTGCTGGCGCAGTACGCCGTTGCTTCGTAATTGCCCACCAGTCCGCCGAGGGACGAGATATTGATGATGCGCCCCTTCCCCTGTTCCTTCATTACGCGGCCCACCATTTGACAGGCCAGCCAGGTGCCTTTCAGGTTGGTGTCGAGGATGCGGTCCCAATCCTCATCGGCCATTTCGAGCGAAGGAACTCGCTTGGTGGTTCCGGCGGAATTCACCAGAATGTCAATTCCCCCTAGTTGCGCAACCACCAAGTTAATAGCACTCTGGATGTCACTGCGGCTCGTGACGTCGGCCGTGGCTTCGACGCTCCGGCGGCCCAGCGCGCGAATCTCCGCGGCCGTCTTTTCGACTTCCCCGCCCCGGCGGCTCACCGCCGCGACATCGGCCCCAGCCTGCGCGAAACCGAACGCGATCGACTTGCCCAATCCGCTGGTGCCGCCAAAAACCAGCGCACGCTTGCCTTCCAGACTCAGCCCTTTGTAATCGCTCACGATTGTAGCCCTCACGTTTTGGGATGCCAGCTACAAGCGTAACACATTCACTGGCGCCAGAAACATGCTAGGATTATCGCGACGATTGTGGCGAACTTCACGCGAGGTCATTTTTGAATGGACTCATCGGAACTTACTCGACTTTATGATTTCAGCGGGCAATCGATTGTGATCACTGGCGGGACGGGAACGCTGGGAGGTGAGATTGCTTGCGCGCTGGTAGGATGCGGTGCGAACGTAGCCATCCTGGACCGCAATCTGGATCCCGCCCAGCATATTCTGGAACTCATGGAACCCCGTGCGAATCACGCCGTGGCGGTGCGCGCGGACGTGCTGAACGTCGAAAGCTTGCAGGAGGCCGCCAAGGTCATCCTGGACAAGTTCGGCGCCGTCGACTGCCTGGTGAACGCCGCTGGAGGCAACAATCCTCGGGCGACGACTACAAAGGATCTGTCCTTCTTCGATCTTCCCCCGGAGGCCTTGCGCTGGGTTTTCGATCTGAACATTCTGGGAACTATGCTTCCCTGCCAGGTGTTTGGCAAAGCGATGGCTGAGAAGGGCGACGGCGTCATCCTGAATGTTTCCTCCATGAACGCCTTCCGGCCCTTGACTCGAATCCCCGCCTACTCAGCCGCGAAAGCCGGCGTCAGCAATTTCACACAGTGGCTCGCCGTACACATGGCTCAGGTCTACTCGCCGCGCATTCGCGTTAATGCCATTGCCCCGGGCTTTTTTCTGACCAATCAGAACAGGTTTCTGCTGACCGATGAGAAGACCGGCGAACTCACTCCGCGCGGCAAGTCGATTATTGACCACACGCCTATGGCCCGCTTCGGCCTGGCAGAGGATTTGTTTGGGGCGATCCTATGGCTTCTGTCGCCCGCATCGTCATTTGTCACGGGAATCATCGTACCCATAGACGGCGGCTTCTCGGCCTTCAGCGGCGTCTAGACGGGCAGTAGGCAGTCGGCAGTAGGCAGTCGGCAGTCGGCACCAATCCGCCGCCCGGATCCCAGCCCTCTCCCACTTGGGGGAGAGGGTGGACCGCAGCCGGCGTTTTCATCAGCCGGGGCGGGCCCGGTGAGGGGGTTGGCGCTACTCGAAAGGAATGCCAATGGTCATTGGAAAAGGATTCGCAGACCGTTATTTGACGCGGGAGGAAATCAGCGGCGTCACCCGGCAGGCGCTGTGTTCTATGGCTGTGGATGGCAAGCGCGTACTGACGATCATCCCTGACGGCACGCGCACCATGCCGATGCCGTTGATGTTCGAACTGTTCGAGGCTCAACTGGGTCCGCGCGTCGCGGCCTTGGACTATCTCGTGGCGCTGGGTACACACCCGCCCATGAGCGACGAGCAATTGAGCAAGCTGGTTGGACGGCCGGTGACGAACGGTCAAGCGGGCAGGAGTCATGTTTTCAATCACCATTGGGAGGACCCCGCGAATTTCCTGACCCTGTGTGTCATCCCGGCCCAGGAGATCGGTGAAATGACCGGCGGACTGCTCGCCCAGGAGGTCCCCGTCCGCCTCAACAAGCTGATTCTGGATTACGATCAGATCATTATCTGCGGCCCCGTCTTCCCGCACGAAGTTGTCGGCTTTTCCGGCGGCAACAAGTACTTTTTCCCGGGCATTGCCGGTCCCGAAATCATCAACATCACCCACTGGTTCGGGGCGCTGATGACTAACTACAAAATCATAGGCGCCGGTTATACGCCGGTGCGCGCCATCATCGATCGAGCCGCCGCGCTGATCGATCGGCCCGCCGCCTGCTTTGCCCTGGTCGTCACGCACGAGGGCCTGGCGGGGCTTTTCTTCGGGTCACCGCAAGAAGCCTGGAAGGAAGCTTCCGCACTCTCTGCACAGAAGCACATCGTGTACGTGCGAAAACCTTTCCGGCGCGTGCTCTCGGTTATGCCGCGTCTCTACGACGATCTTTGGACCGGCGGCAAGGGCATGTACAAAATGGAGCCCGCGGTCGCCGACGGCGGTGAAGTGGTGATTTTCGCGCCACACATCGACGAGGTCAGCTACACGCACGGCAAGCTGATTGACGAGGTCGGTTATCACTGCCGCGATTATTTCCTGGCGCAGTGGGAGAAGTTCAAGGGCTATCCCGGCGGAGTGCTGGCGCACTCAACACACGTCAAAGGCCTGGGCCAGTATGACAAAGCGAGTGGCGAGGAGACGCCGCGCGTCCAAGTGACCCTGGCCACGGGCATCCCGCCGGAACGCTGCCGCCGCATCAACCTCGGCCACCTCGACCCCGCAACAGTGAATCCCCGTGAGTGGGAGGAACTCGAAGACGAAGGCGTCCTCGTCGTGCCGCGCGCCGGGGAAATGCTGTATCGCGTACAAGACGACCAGCCCAATTCGCAAGGGTAACCCTCTCCCACGGGGAGAGGGTGTCCCGCTGCCGGCGTTTTCATCAGCCGGAGCGGGACAGGTGAGGGGTCACTTACGCAGGGCCAAGACCGACCATTTCACGCTTGGATCGGACCGGCGATGAAACTGGCTCTTGACACCGCAACCAACTCCGACGCAACTGCCCTCGCGGCGCTGCACAGCGCCGTGGCGGAGGATCTCACCTGCAGGTTCGGCAAGGGCTTCTGGTCGTCAGCACCATCGGAGAGGGCCGTCCTGAATCATTTACGAAGACCCAAGTTTTCTCGAATCGTGATCGCGCGCTCCGAAGGTCATGGTATCGTCGGCACTCTGCACTTGGCCACAAAGAAGCCTTGGGCAATCGACACTGCGTACTTCACTAAAGTTACAAGACCCCTATATCTGACCGGTATGGCGGTCCATCCCGACTTCCAGCGCCAAGGGATAGGCCGTCTTCTCCTGAAAGAGGCCGAGGCTGCCGCGCGCGCCTGGCCCGCAGATGCCCTCCGTCTTGACGCCTTCAACGCCGACGCAGGAGCCGGAGCCTTCTATGCAAAGTGCGGCTTCCGCGAAGTAGCCCGGGTGGCTTACAAACAAGATCCGCTGATCTATTTTGAGATGATTCTGCGCTGATGAGCGTGGCTAAATCCAGTCAAACGCCCCGCGGTTCCAAAGCCAAATGTACCCGATGATCAAGATGCCGAGGAACACCAGCATCTCGATCAACCCATACAGCCCCAGAACCTGAAACTGCACCGCCCAGGGGTAGAGGAAGACCGTTTCAACGTCGAAAACGACGAAGAGAATCGCGACCACGTAGAAGCGCACAGTGTAGCGCCCGCGGGCGTCCGATTCCGGCGTGATGCCGCATTCGTAAGGCATGACCTTCTCCGGCGTGGGATTGAAGGTAGGCCGAAAGAACTTGGCAATCCAGAGCAAAGCAGGCGGCATGATGGCTGCAATCGCAAAGAAAATCAGAATGGGCCCGTATTGGTCGAGCATGCTCGCTGCACCTCCGCGCGGATGCCCTCTATCATAGCACACGGGGCGTGGAAGTTTGGCGAGATGGCACCGGTTGATTCGAGACCGTTGAAGTGGTATTTTGAAGGCATTATGAGCGACCCGTCATTGACGGCATCGGACGGGGCTCCGAGTTTTCACCTCGTAGCGGAGGCTGCCGATCGGTTGACCGATGAAGAGCAAGAAACGCTTATTGAGCTCCTAAACCACCGCTTGGCGGAGCGTCGACGCGCCGAACTGATAAAGGACACTCAGGAGTCCCAGCGGGAGTTTGACAGTGGCTCTCTCGGTGCGAAAACACCGAACGAGATCATGAACGAGATCCTTTCGTGAAGCGACTCCTGCTACCGAGGCCATTCTCCTGCCAACCATGGGGACGCACGAGGAAGTCTACTGACCCGCATGGCCTCGGCAGGGGCACCTTCAAGCAACCGTTCAGGCTGCCGGGGCGGCACTCCGGGGCTGGGCCGCTCCGGTTGGATGGGCATTTCTTGACAAGCGCCCTTGCCCGGTCGTAGCCTCGTGGTATGGAAGCTGCCCTCGAGACACTCTCGGCCCCTGTCAACTGGCGCTCCTCTCTGCTCCCGCGCAAGTGAAGCTGCCCAAATGTCGTCCGCTGCGCTCGATTAAGCCAAATGCATGCAAGGTCCGCGACGTCCAAACCGACCAACGGAACAAAGCGAGAATGTCTATGAAAACAAAAGACAATGTCAAAAAGTCGATGGCTGGCGCAGACGTTGCTTTTGAACGTCTGCGATGCGCCGAAGGCGCAGGTCCGTCAGATTGCAGGCCCCGGCCTGTCCCTCCGGGACATCGCAGGGTCGAAAAACCTGTCTCAGGCCGGCACCCCCGCTGCGAGTTTAAGCAGTTCGACGCGATAACCGAGGTCGCGGAGTTGGCGGATCATTCGTGCGGTGCGCTTTTGCTTT
>Ga0116217_10006283_pt1 | contig 10328 bp, 9 predicted proteins | sample Sb_taG_6_FD_89697 | JGI IMG/M metagenome (GOLD analysis project Ga0116217, IMG submission 89697) | Peat soil microbial communities from Weissenstadt, Germany - Sb_50d_4_PS metaG | ecosystem: Environmental > Terrestrial > Soil > Wetlands > Peat | place: Germany: Weissenstadt | collected 2010-09-21 | reverse complement strand
GGAAGCGATCCGCGAGATGCTGGCCGAATCGGTGCGCAGCCGCCTGGTCGCCGACGTCGAGGTTGGCGTCCTCCTCTCGGGCGGCGTCGATTCCAGCATCGTGGCGGTGCTGGCCCAGGCGGCCTCCGCGCGCCGGATCAAGACCTTCTCCGCCGGCTTCGAAGGCTTCATCGACGAGCTTCCCTTTGCCGCCGCCGTGGCCGCGACCGCGGGCACCGATCACCGCGAAGAGCAGATCCGCGCCGATCTTCTCGAGGCCTTCGAGGCTGTCGCCGGCTATTTCGACGAGCCCTTCGCGGACTCCTCGAACGTGCCCATGCATCTCATCTCGGCGGCGGCGAGAAAGTCAGTCAAAGTCGTGCTGTCCGGCGACGGGGGCGACGAGTTGTTCCTGGGTTACCGGCATTATCGCAAGCACCAGCACCTGCCCCGGCTGGCGCGGCTTGCCCGCGAGCTGCTGTCGCCGCCGCTGGCCCGTTTCAAGAAGCGCGCTATCAGCCACTTCTCGCCTCGCGAGCGGGTGCGGCTCGCCAAGGATCCCCACGCCGTCGAGGTCGATCCGACCGACCATGTCGATCTCTCCGCCGGCGAAACGCCGGTCGAGAAGATGAACCTCATTGATCTCGCCATGGGATTGCCGGGGGACATGCTGGCCAAGGTCGACCGGTCCTCGATGATGCATTCCCTGGAGGTCCGCTGTCCCTTTCTCAATCCCAAGCTCGCCCAGTTCGCTTTCAACCTGCCCGTCGACTACAAGTCGGACGCGCGGAGGGGAAAGCTGATCCTGGAGCGGGCATTTGCCGAAAGGCTGCCGGCAGCGGTGTTCACGCGACCCAAGCAAGGTTTCGGGGCGCCGGTGAAAGATTGGCTGGCCAAGCCGGAGTTCCGCCGCTACGTCGAGAAGACGCTGCTTGCCGACGGGCGGATCGGCGCGTTCCTGAGGCCCGACGTGGTCCGCAAATACGTCGAGGCGTTCTACGCCGGGCGAACGTCACTGCAATACCGGATCTGGACCCTGCTCGCGCTCGAGGCCTGGTGCCGAAGCCGAGAGCAAGCGGGATTGGCTTAGTTACCCGACATATCTGCCCGGGCGCTCCCGGGGATGCTCTCTGGGGCGCTCCCAGGGACCGGCACTGGATCTCGCGCCGGCGGCTGACCGCGGGCATTGGAAAGCTGCCACAGCGAGCCGATCAAGCGCAGCTTTGCCCTCGGCTGGCCGAGGCCGGAACGCAAGACCAGGTTGGCGATCGCCCTCCGGGCGAGCTTGCGGTCGGTGCCGTTGAGGGCGAATCCCAGATCGGCCGGGTCGACGTTCTCGATGGCGCCGAAATCGGCATGCTCGATGGCTTTGCGATCGGCGAGCCCCAGCAGGCGAAAGAGCTGCGCTTCCTTGGCGAAAAAGGAATCGTCAGAGTCCTTTTCCCACCACTTCGGCGCCTTCAGCATGGCGTCCACGGGATCATGGCCCGACGCCCGGCGCAACCGCGCCGAGCATTGGGCGAGATGCACCGAGAAGGACTGGCGGACCACCTTGCGGAACATCAGGTTGCCGGCGTGCAGGCGGTAGAAGACGAGGGGCTCGGGCAGGTTGGCCAGCACCGTGACCTCGGACATCCGGAGCCACAGGTCGTAGTCTTCGCTGACCTCGAAGGCGGCGCGATATCCCCCCAGGCGCCGGACGAGCTCGGTGCGGAACATGACCGCCGGATGGATGAAGGGGTTGCTGAACTTCAATATCCGGACCAGATCGTCGTGCCCGGTCAAGGGGCGCCGGTGCCCATACACTTTTCCGCGCGTGTCGATGACGTCGGCCCAACTGCCGAGGAGCCCGACCTCTGGATGGCAGGACATGAAATCGAGTTGGCGCTCCAGGCGGTTCGGCAGCGCCATGTCGTCGGCGTCGAGGCGCGCGATCAGGGGCGCACGAGCCGCCGCCAGGCCGGTGTTGAGGGCCGGCACGATGCCGCGGTGCGGTTCGCGCGAGGCGATGAACCGCTGGTCGCCGGCGCAGGCCCGGGCCAGGATTTCTGGCGTGCGATCGGTCGAACCGTTGTCGACGATGAGAAATTCGAAGTCGTGGATCGTCTGCAGGGCGACGCTGCGAAGGGACTGCTCGAGCCACCGCTCGCCGTTTCTGACCGGCATCAGGACCGTTACGGCGGGCGTTGTCGCCAATGCATTCTCCCGGCAGATCCAGGGACCAAGAAGCCTACGGCCCAAAGGCCAGGGATTGTGGACTCTTCCCGCCACAATTGCACCTGGCCGACGATTGTGCCTGAGGCATAGTCGATCGCGGGCGCCGGTGCAATCGGCTGCCCCAAGGTTTGCAGCGGTCATTCATATCGTCTATTGGTTTCGGCGTGGCCATCGATCACGCTTCCGCACGCATCCTCGAGATCGGGGATCACGACTACTTCAAGCAACAATACCCCGAACGCACCACCCTCCTGTGGACGGGGTCGAGACCGTCGCGGACGCTGGCCAAAGAGGCCTATGCCGACTGCACCGTCGGGCGGTTCCTCGGCGAGACCCGGGCGGCGCGGCAGGGTGGCTACGACCTCGTCGTCGCCTATGCGACGAACCAGTCGCCCTGGCACCCGCGCTACTGGCTGCGTTCGCTGGCGCGCTCGCCGCTCCAACCCGTGACCGCGCTGAGCCGCGTGTTCGGCGTATGGCTGCTGCGGTTTCGCGGCGTCGGCGTTCCCCTCGTCGTCCTCGACATGCAGGACGGGTTCACCATCAACCGGTCGAACCATCGGCTGATGGACCGGGCGAAGCTCTACTTCAAGCGGGAGCTGCCCGTCGACCAGTGGCATGTGTTTCACGGCACGGCCCATTCGAGCCTGCCGACCTTGCGCATCCGCGCCCGCGCCCGATGGCAGGCGCGCCTGGCGAAGCTCAGGCCGATCTCCGTGGGGCTTTGGGTCCTGTCCTCGCCCGAGGGCTGGCGGCGGATCGGCCGAGAGGAATCGGCGGCGCTGGTCGAGGATCCCGACGCCGTCGCGCCGCTGGACTCCGACAAGATCTTCGAGTCCAAGAAGGCCGACGTCTTCTTCTCCGGGGCGGTCGAGCGCAATTCGACCTTGCGGCCCGCCGGCCTCGAGCAGCTGCGCGGCCTGGCGAAGCGGGGCTTCGTCGTCGATCTTCCCGCCGAAAGGCTGCCCAAGGCGGAATACTACCGGCGCATGAGCGAGGCTTGGCTCACCTGGTCGCCGGAAGGGCTCGGCTGGGACTGCTATCGGCACTATGAAGCCTGCCAATGCCTGTCCGTGCCGGTCATCAACTATCCGACGATCCTGAGGCATCGGCCGCTGGAGGACGGGCGCCACGCCCTATACTACGCGCCCGAGGGCGATGACCTCTCGCGCAAGATCGAAACGGCACTGGCCGACAAGGCGACGCTGAAGCGCATGGCGCTCGCCGGACGAGACCATGTGCTGCGCCGGCATTCACCGGCGGCTTTCTGCGATCGCGTCCTGCGCGCCGCCTTGGACGGGGAATGACGGTCTAATTTTCCGGCACTGCGAGGACCGAGCGGTTGAGGGGAATGCGGTCGCCGAGCAGTGCTGCCTCGAAGCGTCCGGCATATTCGCTCCAGGTGATCCCCTGCTGCAGGCGCAAGGCGGCCTCATGCTGTCGCCGCCACAGGGCGTCGTCGGTCAGCAGCGAGACTGCGTGAGCGGCAAATCTTTCCGGATCGGCGTCGATGAAACCCGTGACCCCGTCGACCACCCGTTCCGGCACCGCGGCGACTGGGGCCACCACCGCCGGAAGGCCCAACGCCTGGGCCTCGGCGGCGGACAGGCAGAACGCTTCCACCTTGTGGCCCAGGTAGAGCATGCATCGCGACGTGCGGAAGGCTTCGATCAGCTCCGCTCGGGACGCCGTCGGCCGTATGCGGATCGAGGCTTTGACCGCCGGCGTCATTCCCGGCGGCAGTACCGTGTCGCCCCAGCTGTTCCAAGCGTCGTCGGCGGGCGGGAGATCATGCACGCCATAGACATCGAGCGTGGCGTCGGGTACCCGCGGCAGGATGGAGGCCGCCCAGATCTCGACAAGCTGGCGTAGATTGCGGCGCGGGTGAGACGCGAAAATGGCGCGCCTCGCGGCCGCGGCACCGAGGGGCGGATGACCCCGCACATCTTCGGGCAAGCCCAGCGGGATCAGGATCTGGGGATCGCGCCGAGGCAGGAAGGGCGAATAGATCCGCACCTGGTGCAGGCTCATCAGCACGGGCACCGGACGGTAAAGCCAGACCCGCCAGATCTGCTTGTAGTGCTTCAGGTTGTTGGGCTGCCAGAGCACCCAGATGGCGCGCCGGCGCGGCTTTTTCACGAATCCCAAGAGGCGCGGATGCTGGACCGCGACATAGAGATCGCAGCTCTCCGGCACGGCGCTCGAGAGCGGGCGCCAAGCCACGCCCTGATGCTCGATCGGCCCGTCGCAATTGACGTAGACCGTCACCGCGTGGCCGCGCCGCGCCAGCTCCCGGGCGAGCCGGATGACGGAAGACTCGGTGCCTCCGAGTGGATGGGTCTCGAGGTACCGTCCGTCATAGTGCTTGGTCGTGTCGGCGATGATGATGCTGGCCAACTTGCGGTTCCCCGGGGGTATCGCCCTTGCCGGCGATTGCTACAGGCCCGAAGGGCGGGCCGCAAGAACGCTATGGCCCGGTATGTTGGGGCAGCTCGATGACGAAGACCGTCCCTTGCGCGCCGCTGCTCTCCAGCCTGATCTCGCCGCCATGGGCGCGTACCAGCTCGCGGACGATGGCGAGGCCCAGGCCGGTGCCGCCCGGGCGGGTCGAGCCGGCGAAGGGCTGGAACAGGTTGTCCCGCGCTCGGGGCGCCAGACCAGGACCGTCGTCGGCCACTCGGATCCGGATGACGCCAGGTTCCTGCCGGGCGGAAATTTCGACCCGCCTGGCACCGGCCTGCACGGCGTTCTGGGCCAGGTTGGCCAGGATGCGGAAGAGCTGGGACCGGTCGGCCTCGAGGGCGAGCGATTCCGGCACGGCGCAGCGAACCGGCGCTTCGGCCCCATCCGGCGCCTGGACGGCGAGGCCCGCCTCGCCGATGAGCTCGGCCAGGGGAAAGCGGGAAAGCGCCATGTTCGGCGGTCCCTCGCGGGTGAAGTCGAGGGTCGCCGTGCAAAGCTGGGCAGCCTGATCGATGGCGGCCAGAAGCGCCCGCGCATTGCGCTGGACTTGCGGGTCATCGCTGGCGGCCAGCCGGTCGCTGACGATGCTGGCCGTCGCCAGGATGTTGCGCAGGTCGTGGTTGATCCGGGTCACGGCCCCGCCGAGAGCGGCCAGCCGCGCCTTCTGGCCGAGCGCCGCTCGCAGCCCCGCCTGCATGGCCACGAGCTCCCGCTCGGCGACGCCGATCTCGTCGCGCCGGCGCCCGGGCTTCAGACTGCGCGCCGAGTCCTCGGGGTCATCGCGGAAGGCGACCATCGCCGCGGTCAGCCGGCGCATCGGCCGGATCATCAACCACTGGAGGCTGAGATAGACCAGGGCGGCCGTGACCAGCGAAATGATGACCGAAAGCCCGAGCACGCGCGCCGAATAGTCGATGAGGGCGGCCCGCATCGGGCCCTCGTCGATGACGGTCTCGACCAGGGAATCGGGTGCCTTGGGCGAGGGCCCGACGATGCGAAGGACGCGGTTGGCGGGGTGGCTGAGAGTGACGAAGGCGTCGCCGATCAGGCCGATCAGATTGCGCCGGCCGAGATCGTAGCTGGCGTCGACCATCGGTACCCCCTGCCTTGAGCGCATCAGGAGCTTGACGCCGTCGGGCCGGCGCAGCGCGATGGCATAGGCCGAGGCGCGCTGCAGCAGCTCCGTCTGGAGGGCGTCGCTCACCATGTTGTTGGGCGTGGCCAGCAGGGCCAGCACCGCGACATGCGCCGTCGCCAGCCGCTCTTGCAGGAACTCGTAACGGAAACGTGCCGCCGAGGGAGCGTAGATCAGCACTTCGCCCAGCATGACGAAGGCAATGGTCAAGACCAGCAGACGCGCCGACAGGCTCTGGTAAGGCGGCGGCAGTTGCAGGCGAGTGCCGTTGGTCGTCATGCTGGCCTGCGGGTTGGCTGCTCAGCCGAACCGGGCGAGGAAGCGCACCAGGCGCTTGGTGCGTTCGGAGAAAAGCTTGGGCAGGAAGTAGTTGCCGGCGGCGCGTTTGCCGATTTCGCCCAAGGTCGGATAGGGCGCGATCATGCCGGCGACGGCGCCGATGCCAAGGCGCTTGGAGACGGCCAGGGTCCAGAGATGGATGAGTTCGCCCGCCTCGGCGCCCACGATGTCGGCGCCGAGGATGCGGCCGCGGGCCGAGGTAACGACCTTGATGAAACCCTGGCCCTGGCGCTCGGCATGGGCCCGATCGTTTTCGGCATAGGGCCAGCGCAGGATTCGGATGGGTCCCTTGGTCCGGGCCTGGGCTTCGCTCAGGCCGACATGGGCCAGCTCCGGCTCGGTGAAGGTGACCCAGGGCAACGCGTCCAGCTGCTGGCGCGCCGGCAGGCGGAAGAGGGCGCTGCGCAGCACGATCCCCGCTTGGTAGCTGCACAGATGGGTGAACTGCGGTCCGCCGGCGATATCGCCGATGGCATAGGCCCTCCGGTTGCTGGTCCTGAGCCCGGCATCGACCCGGATTCCCTGGGGCGAATGCACGATCCCCGCCGCATCCAGCCCGAGGCCCTCGACCGCAGGGCGCCGGCCCGCGGCGACGAGAAGATGCGTGCCCGCAAGCTGCCGTCGTCCAGCGGCGCCCTCGATTTCCAGCGCCAGGCCGGCGCCGTCGCGGCTGGCACGCAGGACCTTGTGGCGCTCATAGAGCGCCACGCCGTCCTCGACCAGGGCGCGGCGCACCACGTCGACGGCCTCGGGATCGTCCTTGGGCAGCAGATCCTGCATTTCCACCAGGCTGACCTCGGACCCGAGCCGGCGAAAGGCCTGGGCGAGTTCCACGCCGATGGGTCCACCGCCCAGCACAAGCAAATGAGCCGGCAGCTGTTCCAATGAAAAAACCGTCTCATTGGTGAGATAGGGGACATCTGCCAGTCCCGGGAGCGGAGGTACGAAGGGACGGGCGCCGGCGGCGATGACGAAGCGCCGGGCTCGAATCGTCCGGCCGTCCGCCGTGATTTCGCCGGGTCCGGTGAACCTGGCCTCGGCGCGGATGACCTTGACGCCGAGGCCGGTGAAGCGCGCTTGCGAATCGTTGGGCTCGATCTCGGCGATGACTCGCCGGACATGAGCCATGACCGCGGGAAAATCGACCCTAGGCGGTGCTGCTTCCAGGCCGAAATCCCCGGCACGGCGATGGGTGACAGCGGCATGGGCAGCAGCGAGCAGGGCCTTGGACGGCACGCAGCCGGTGTTGAGGCAGTCGCCGCCCATCTGGCCGGCCTCGATCAGGACCGTGCTGGCGCCCAACTGGCTGGCGCCGGCCGCCACAGTGAGCCCGGCCGAGCCCGCGCCAATGACGCAGATGTCGGTCTTCAGGATATCGCTCATCGACGCCGCCATTTCTTGTAGGCCACGGGGAGCAGGGAAAGGAGGGCGAGCCCCACCAGCCCCGCGAGGGTCTCGGGCGAAAGCACGCTCCCGATGCTGATGGGCGTATTGCAGTCCAGGAGCTTGCCAAGCCCGGCGCCGAAATTGGAGAAGATGAAGGTCGCGGGAGCGATCCCGATGAGAGTGGCAAGGAGGAATACGCGGAACTCGACGCCGAGGAAGGCGGGCACGAGATTGACGACGAAGAAGGGAAAGGCCGGCACCAGCCTGAGGAAGAGCAGGTAGCTGAAGGCGTTGGCCTGGAAGCCTTGGCGCATCTTCTCGAGCCAGGGGCCGGCGCGGCCCCGGAGCCAGTCGGCAAGGGCACCGCGGGCGGCGAGGAAGAGGAGGCCAGCGCCCGTCGTCGCGCCGAGGATCGTCGCTCCGCCGCCGAGCCAGGGGCCAAAGAGATAGCCGCCTGCAAGCGTGAGCGCCAAACCACCCGGCACCGACAGGGCCACGACCATTGTGTAGACGAGAATGAAGATGCCCAGGGCCAGCCAATGGTGATTGCCCACGGCCTGATCGAGCGCGGCCCGGTTGGCGCACAGCGTCTCGCCGGTCAGATAGCGCTGCAGGCCGAAGCCGAAGAACAGGACGATGCCCAGCAGGATCAGCGCAAGCGGCAGCCATCGCCGGACGCCGCCCTTGGATCCGACCTGCGCGGAAAGTCGCAACAGCGTTCTCCGTTTTGGTACCGGATTCACGCAGAAATTCGCGACAATGGCCGGGTCACGAATTGCCGCGACCCGATGCGCTGGAGGCGCGCGGGATCCCCGTCGGTCATGGGGATCATGTATCATCGGGCATGTACAGGCGCCACCCCGGCTGGCGCCACCCTTTGCCGGTCCGGGCCGCGGTTGACTCCTAGCGCTTAAGCCCTTATACAGCCGCGGCAATTTCTCGCGAAACAACAGCCTCTCGCAACGGAGTTTCAAGGTGAAGCGCACCTATCAGCCCAGCGTGCTCGTCCGCAAGCGTCGTCACGGCTACAGGGCGCGCATGGCCACGGTCGGCGGCCGCAAGGTGATCGCCAATCGCCGGGCCAAGGGTCGCAAGCGCCTAAGCGCGTGAGACTCCTGGCGCCCGTGAAGCGCCTCATCCGCCGAGCCGAGTTCCTCAAGGTCGCCGAGGGCCGCCGCAAGTGGGTGGCCCCGGGCCTGATTCTGCAGATGGCACCCCAATCGCCGGCGGCCGAGCTGCGCGTCGGTTTCACCGCCAGCCGCAAGGTCGGTAATGCGGTCGCCCGAAATCGTGCGCGCCGGCGGCTTCGCGCGGCCTCGGCCGAGCTGCTTCCCGTTCATGCCGCCGAAGGCCATGACTATGTGCTGATCGCGCGTTCGGGCACGCTCACCCGGCGCTACCAGGCCCTGCTGGCCGATCTGGCCGAAGGGCTGCAACGTCTCGGCGTCTATCGGACATGAAGCGCGCCGATCCGATGCCGAAGGGTTCAACGCCGGCGCGGCATTGGCTGCGGCGCGTGGCGGTGCTGCCGATCCGGCTTTATCAGTGGACTATCTCGCCGATCCTGCCGCAGAGCTGCCGCTTCGCACCCAGCTGTTCGGAATATGCGGCCGAGGCGATCCTTGCCCATGGGCCATTGACCGGCGGGTGGCTCGGTTTCAGGCGCATCCTGCGCTGCCACCCCTGGGGCGGCCACGGCTATGACCCGGTGCCGGCCCGCGACCGACGGGCAGCGCACCGAGGGCTTCGGGAAGGGTTGTAGAGATCGATGCTCGACCAAAAGAACGTGATCCTCGCGGTCGTCCTCTCGGCGATCATCCTCTTCGGATCGCAGTACATCATCGCCCGATTTTTCCCGCCGCCTCATCCGGTGCAGGCGACGACGACCCTCACCACCTCGACCGGCGGCGGGATTCTGCCGGCAGTGCCGGTCGCGCCCGCAGCCCCGGCCTTCAAGCCGCGGGCCGAGGCGCTCGCCGCGAGCCCGCGGATTGAAATCCGTTCCGATCGCCTGATCGGCTCGATCTCGCTCGCGGGCGGGCGGCTCGACGATCTGACGCTCGCCGCCTATCACGAGACGGTGGACCCGAAGAGCCCGCTGATCGCGCTGCTCAATCCGCCCGATGCCCAAGGCGCCTACTACAGCGATTTCGGCTGGCAGACCGACAGCGGCGCCAGCCTCAAGCTGCCCGGACCTGAAACCCCCTGGACGACCAAGGACAGCACCCTTTCTCCCGACCATCCCGTGATTCTCACCTGGAGCAACGGACAGGGCCTGACCTTCACGCGCAAGTTCGAGGTCGACCAGAACTACATGTTCACCGTGACCGACGGCGTCACCAACGCCGGCAGCGCACCCGTGAACCTCTTTCCTTACGGGCGGGTCCGGCGCGTCGGCACGCCGAAGACCTTGGGCTATTCGGTCATCCATGAGGGATTGCTGGGCGTGTTCGGCGGCAGCCTCAAGGAGGTCACTTACGCCGGGATCGCCAAGGCGGGCACCGAAAGCTTCGACAGCACCGGCGGCTGGCTCGGCTTCACCGACAAGTATTGGCTGGTCGCGGTCGTGCCGAGCCAGGGTGCGGCGATCAGCGTCGTGTGTGCCGACGACAGGTCGTCGGGGACAGATGCGTACGTCGCCGGCTTCCGAACTGCCGCTCCGCTGACGGTCGCGCCGGGCGCCAGCGCCAGTTCCGCGATGCACGTGTTCGCAGGCGCCAAGCTGGTGCATATTCTCGATCAGTATCGCGACCAGCTTCACATCCCGCTGTTCGAACGGGCCGTCGACTTCGGCTGGTTCTGGTTCCTG
>Ga0116217_10006278_pt1 | contig 10333 bp, 4 predicted proteins | sample Sb_taG_6_FD_89697 | JGI IMG/M metagenome (GOLD analysis project Ga0116217, IMG submission 89697) | Peat soil microbial communities from Weissenstadt, Germany - Sb_50d_4_PS metaG | ecosystem: Environmental > Terrestrial > Soil > Wetlands > Peat | place: Germany: Weissenstadt | collected 2010-09-21 | reverse complement strand
TTCGTCTGCAGGACCGCGCCGGCGGCCACGGCGCGCAATGCCCCGCCTTCTTCAAACAGCGCCAGCGAGCCGGGCGCCGGCACGCCAGCGGGATAGGCGGGGGTCGTCTGCCATGAGCCGCCCGAGGAGTCGCGCTCGAAGACCTCGCCCGGTTCTCCGTTGCCGCCGCTGGAGACCGCCGCGGCGCCGTCTTCCAGTCCTGCGACCGCCCACGGCAGCGCCTTCCCGATCACCTGCGCCGCGCCCTGGTCGACGTGCCAGCCCGAGCCTTCGTTGACGAGCAGACCGCCTGTGTAGTGTTCCAGTTCGCCGTTGGCTTCCGGATGGAAAACGCGGTATGCCACGATCGCCTCCGACCCGGCGAAGGCGATCGAGGTGAAGCTGGCGCCGGCCACTTCAGAAGGAAGGCTCGTTTCCTGGCTCCACGTCTTGCCGTAGCGCAGCAGCGCCCCGGTCTGTCCGAGCTTTTCCGGCTGACCCACCGCGTAGCCGATGCTCGGATCGCTGGGGTCGAATGCGATCCCGAGCAGATTGCCGCGAAAGTTGATCGGCGTCGCGGGATCGGGTTCCCACAGCCCGGTTTCCGCGCGCCACAGCCACATCTGGCCTTCGTCGCCGACCGCGTATGCACGTTGGGGCGTTGGCCATGCGACCGCGCGCAGCCGAGGCCTTTCGATGCGTCCCCCCAAGCCGAACAGGCTTTCGGGCTGCCATCCCTCGCCCGGCAGGTAGCGCGCGACCTCGCCCTGATCGCCGACGGCGAGCGCCTCGCTCGAGAGCGCCCCGACCGGGGCTCCGGGTTGCGGGGCGATCGCCGTAAGCGGACGCCTGAACGGGACCGGGTAGTTGAGGATGCCGCTCGCGATTGGGCTCTCCGTGAGATGGACGGGCAGGGTTTCGTCGCCGAGCCATCCTTCCCGAGCACTCGAGAAGGCGGCGCCATGGCTGCCGCCGACGTCGTTGGGCGCCTCCGATCCGCCGAGAGAGAGCACGCGCTTGAACGATTCGCCTTCCAGCCGCAGGCTGACGCCTTCGAGCAAGCCGGTGATCACGCGTTCTCCGAACGGCGTCGAGCTCGACGTGTCTTCCCACGCGAAGCTCCGCGAGGGCCCCTTGGGCAGCCCTTCTTCGGGAAGCATGTGGCTGCAGGGGGGTTCCGCGCCCGGGACGCTGCACCAGCTCGCGATCACTTCGCCCCCTTCGACCGTTTCGCCGCTTTCGCCTGCGGGATGTTCGGGCTTGAAGAAGATCGTCACCGGCACGTGCGCGTCCGTGCGTTCGCCGTCTATCCAGACCCCCTGTTCGCCGCTCACCGTCAGCAGCTGAGCGTGCGAGTTGGGCGGATCGCCGACCCCATTCACCGTCAACAACGGCCCTTCGCCCGCGCCCGACACCTTCACACGCAGGGCAAATGGGGCGCCCGGCGAGGGTTTGCCGCTGGGCGATACCGGGATCCAGCGCGACTTCTGCCGGTGAAACAGCGCCACTTCCTGCGAGGCCCCAGAGAGTTGGGCGAGCAGCCATGCGTTGCCGGGCGAGCTCGCCGCGATTGCCAGCACGCGAAAGCCGCCCGGTTCCTTTTCGCCTTCCTTGGGAACTTCGATCGGTTCGCGCGTCCAGCTCTTGCCGTCCCAGTGCAGCACGCCGGTCTCGTCGGCGGTGGCTTCGCGGTCGACGGGGACCACGAGCACGCCGGCGTGGCCGCCTTCGTCGAGCGCGGCGATCAGCGGTGTCCGGCTGGCCGAGAACAAGCTTTCATTGGAGTGGATCAGCGCGCCTTCGCCTTCGCTGGGCACCGGCGGCGCTTCCTTGAACGATTCGCCCGGGTTGCGCACGAGCAGCACCTCATGGCTGTTGACGGTCCCTACCAGCACGCCGTCGCCTGCGGCGCTCGCCTCGCCGGTCAGCGGTGTCTGGTCGGGCAGAAACCCCGACAGCTGATTGCCTGCGGAGTCAAACGGACCCGGCGCCAGCGACCAGCCGCCCGCCGAGGTGTATTGAACGATGCCCCATTTGCCCGACTGGAGCATGCCGACTTCGCCCACGCCCCACGTCTCGCCGGCGGCCTCGCCGGGCGAGGATCCGAACAGGATGACGTTCGCCGCGGGAAGCGAGTCATCTGTCTGGGCCGTGGGTTCGCCCGGGCTCGAGCCGGCCACCGCGCGCGGGATCGCCCCGGATCCGTCGAAGGCCCCGGTGAGGGCCAGCGTGACCGTGCCGGCGAGCACCAGCGCACCCGCAGGCAGCGTCGGCCGGAGCGCCCGGCGCACTATGCCACGCAGGCGCTTCAACCGAGCGGACCCAGGCTTGCGAAGGTGCGGGTGGTCGGGAGCGCCGTGAGCCCGGTGCTGATGGTGTTGGTGTTGGGGTTGGCCGCCTTCGTGGAGGCCGTGGGAAGCGGCGCCAGCGGATGGCTCTGCAGGGTGAGCTTGGTCGGCCAGCGGCGTGGGTTCAGGCGCAACTCCAGCTTGCGGTTGCCCGCGGCCAGCGTGCGTGTGGGCGTGCTCGCGACCACGCTCTTGTGGCGCTTGGCGATCAGGCGCAGCTTGGCCTTGACAGCGAGGTGGAAGCGCAGTTCCAGAGTGCTGCCGTGGACGAGCCGCGTATGGATGTTCGACAGCAGCGGCAACGCGACCTTGCCTTCCTGCTTGACGCTCGCCGTTTCGGTGAACGAGCCACCAACCGTCGGCACTTCTCCTGGCAGCCCGGAGTCGTCTTCGGGCGGAGCGTCCGGGACGACGGCGGGAACGCCCGCGTCCTGTGGGCGAAACGTGATCAGGTGCGAGAAGTTCGGATCGGTGTCTTCGGGCAGCTGGCGTTCGCTTTCTGGCGCGAGGTGAAACAGCCACCCCTGCGTGGTCGCAAGCCAGCAGTCGTGCGGCGCGGGACAGGCGATCTTGTCGGCCGCGCCCTTGGGTCCTTCGCCCTTTTCGACTTCCTCGGGCGTAGGCAGTTCCTGGCGTTCGGAGAGGGTCCCGCTGGCAGACAGGCGCGCCACGATCGCCGGCGCGTGCGCTCCCTTGTTGGAGTTTGCGGTCGAGGTCAGGGCCAGCCAGGCGCTTTCGCTGCCTTCAGCGCGTTCGCCTTCGTCGGGCGGCTCGGCGGCCATCGCGCTGACCGTTGCGCCTTCCTTGGCGAAGGGGTTTTCACGTTCGGGCGTGGACGGGCCGACGGGCTGGCTCCATGCCCCATAGGCGTCGCGCACGATCGTGACCTGGCCGGCGGCCGAGCCTTTCGGCGGCGACGAGACCGGGTCGGCCGCGCCCCACAGCGCCTGTTCGTCGGCGCTGAGGCGCAGGAAGTCCAGAGCCTCGGGGAACTCTCCTGGGGCGTAAGTGGGGACGCCGGGAAACAGAGAGACGAACGGAGGCTGCACTCCCGCCGGCTCGATCACGTGTAGATCGGACGGTTCTGAGGGAGATTCTCCGGGCAACAGCGCTTCGCTGTTGACGCGCACGCTCTCATACAGCGAACCGCCGAAGGCGCGCATGTCGTCGATCGCCTCTCCCTGTTCGGCCGGTTCCTCAGCCAGCGCATGCCCGTTCCAGTGCAGCTGGAAGGCGCCGGTTTTACTCTGAGGAAGCAGGCCGCCGGCAAACCAGCAGTCTTCGGGGCCGAGGCAGCCCGCGCCGTGCATCGCCTGGTAGGAGGTGGGCAGGAACGCCAGCGACCCGAAGGATCCGGCCACCTGGCCGCCCGCGAAGCGGCATAGTGTGTTGTCTTCCAGCGGCGGCTGTTCCTCGGTGCTGGCCTGGCCTTTGCGCCCGTCTGAGATCGTCCAGAATTCGTCGGGGCCGGCCCAGGCGATCCGCCCGTCGGTGGCGCCGCAGATGCCTTCGTGCTGTGGGCCTTCGCCGGTCAGCTGGTGCCATCCCCTGCCGTTGTAGAACCACAGCCCCGGAGGGATCGCCGGGGGATTGCCGGCGGTGATCAGCAGCCCGCGGTTGGGCGCCCAGAACTCGATGTCGCCGATTCTTCCGAGAGGGATTTCGACCGTCGATTTCTGCCCGGTGGGCAGTTCTGGCGGCAGCGGCTGTTCCAGGCGCCAGGTTGCGCCGCCGCCTTCTTCGGCGTCGGCCTGGGCAGCGAAGACCCCTACGACGAACAGGAGCGCCAGCAAAAGCAGCGAGAGATGGCCGGTCCTGCTCATCGACCACCTCTGCGCCTAGTCCGGCGGGCCGCGGCTCGCGTCCTGCCCTTGAATCTATATGGCCGCTGTGCCCGCAGGAAGATCACGGGCACGCTCTCGTGCAGGGCGGGGCGTCCGGGCGCCGAGAACGTCAAGTCGATCGTGGCCGACAGGCCACGTCGGGTATCTGCCAGCGGGCTGTAGGACTTGGCGAGCCTCAGGTCCACGGGTATGAGCTCCTGCGCGAGCGCATCTGCCGCCTTGTCGGCCACCGTGCGCGTCTGCACGGTCACACGCGTCCTGCGTTTCGCGCGCCCGACCCGGACGGCGCTGCGAACCAGCACCGAGCTCTGTGCGCTTGCGCGCAGAGCCCCTGCGCCGGGAACCTCGACGTCGAGCAGCACGCTGCCGTCGCGCCGTGAGAGCGCCGTGGCGCCAAGCGCCCATGCGGGCGCCAGCGGGGGATTCGCGGGAGCCGGCGAGAAGTACTCGGGGGTCGGCACCGCAGCGAACTGAAGCCTTCCGACCGCGAACGCGTTGCCGACTTCCGAGGGTGACCGTCCGGACAGATTGCCCTCGCCGTACACCAGGTTGGTGGTGTCGGAGGAGAAGGCGAGCATGTTGCCGTCCGCCGAGAACGAGGGGGAGTCTGTGATGGAGGCGGTGCTCGCGGGCGCTTCGCTCGGCTGGCCTTCATAGCCGCCCGTCACACGGGTGAGCGTTTCGTCGGCGACGTCGGCGTCGTAGAGTTCGACCGTCGTATCCGCCGCCGAGGGAGAGCTCACGAGCGCGAGCGTGGCGAGCGGGAACACGGTTCGCTGTGAGGCGAACGCGACCTGGGTGCCGTCGGGTGAGATCGCGAGATCGACGATCGGAGCCGAGCGCGCCGGGTTGTCGCTTTCGCCGGATGCGATCTCCGTCAGGCGCTTCAGGGCCTGGGCGCGAGTGAAGCCATCTTGCATGTTCGCGACGTAGAGGTCGTCAGACGCCTGCGCTGAATTGAGTTCTTCGCCGGACACAACTTCACGAGCGGTTGCGAGGAAGGCCACCGTCGTACCGTTTTCGCTGAGCTGGGGCTCGTAGTCGGCCCCTTCCGGCAGAGCCGTGGATGCCGTACCCGATGCCCACGTTACCGGAGCAGTGCTTTCTTTGCCGCTGTCGGTTGCAAATGGACCCTGGCAGGGATCAGACAGCGTCGGTGGGCTTGCCAATTCTGTCTGGCCACTCGCTACACACGCCGGGCTGAGCGGATCAGACCCGCCTGTGACGCGCCTTGTCGGCACCATCGGGCCTTCGTGGATCCGCCGCCACAGTGGCTCGGTGTAACCAGGTGTCGCAGCTGGTTCTAGAGGGGAGCGCAGCGTAGGTGCCTGTTCGGCGATCTGCTGACCCAGCCACGCGACCGTCGAGCCGTCGGCACTGATGGAGGCGCCCGCCCATTCGCTCGGGAACGTCGCGTGTATGTTGGCGCCGCCGCCGAACGCGGCACCTACGACTCCCCCTGTGCCTTCGCTTGTCGAGGGCACGGGTTCAGGCTGCCCGCTCGCATCGAGCTGGGGGAGATCCGTCGACGGGTCCAGCCGAACGCTGACCAGTTCCGTCTTCATGTGCCACAGGTCGCGAACGGCGACCTGGAGCGCCGGCGTTTCCGGCGGTTCAGAGCCCGTGGGTGTCGCCGGGCGGCCGGGATTTGCCAGATTCGACACGGTATCCGTGATGAAAGCCACGTACTCACCGTTGGCGCTCATCGCCGTTCGACCGGCCGCCAGCGCGCCGAGCGAACGTTCTTCCGGTTTTTCATAGGACAGGCCCTTGCTCGAGCCATTGACGGCTGAAACCAGCGTGAAGGCGCATTCTTCGCGCGCCTGCTGTGACTGTTCCCACCCTTTGGGGCATGGCTGGGAGCTCGCCTTGTCCATGTCGCGCACATATACGTCAGCCGCCGAGTTGGCGTCGTTTTCTTCGTCCAGGCGCACGTTCGTCGTGAAGCTGATGTAGCGCCCTTCCTCGCTGATCGACGGGTTGATCGCGTCGCCTTGCACCACCGTCGCGATTTCGCCCGATTGCAGGTCACGCCGGAAGATGCCCTTGTGGCCCGCGAACGAGCCTTCGAAGGCCACATAGCGCCCGTCGGCGGAGATGACGGAGTGGTGGGCGTATTCGGCCTCCTGGGCGTGCGTGGAGCCCGGCAGGGCACCCTCGGAAGCCAGCGAGACCGAGCCGAACACGTCGGCGCCCGCGGCGGCCGGCAGCGCGAGGACGCCCACCGGGGCAAGGCAGGCCAGCGCCGTTGCAAGCCGTCTCATCGCGCGCTCACCAGCCGTCGCACGACGCCTTCGTTGCCAAGCTGGTCGCGCACGTGCACTTCCACCCGGTAGACGCCGGCGCGTGCATAGCGGTGACGAGCGCGCGTGCGGCCGCTCATGCGCGTGCCGTCCCCGAAGCTGATGCTGACCGCGGCCTTGTCCACGCCCGAGTAGGGGTCGGTGACGAGCACGCTCACCCCTTTGTCGCCCTGAGCGCGCACGATCGCCACCTTCGGCGGCACTCCGTCGAGCTCCAGCGTGGACGGCGGGGTCAGCATCGCCTGGCCGTCGATGTCGGTGGCGAGGACCTGCACGCGGTGGCGGCCGGGGGCGAGGCCACGGGTGTCCAGGCGCATTTCCAGTGCGCCCGACGGCGTCGGCTGCGTGCGCCCGTCGACCACCGCCTCATAGCTCAAAGGCCCGTTGGCGCTCGGCGCCGGCGTCCAGGAGATCGCGGCCTGCGCCGGCTTGATCCAGCTTTTGGGCACGTTAATCGCGAATTCCTCGGGCGGCGCGCTGACCTCGCTCGCCACGATCGCCGCGTCGCCGAAGGGGCCCTGGCGAAAGCCGACGAGCCCGTCGCCCAGGCCCGAGCGCCCGACCGCCAGTTCGCCGACTTCACCGCCCGCGCCGCCGCTGATCAACGCGGTCTGCACGGCGCCGTCGGGGAAGTCCTCGCGCACGGCCACGCCGGGGTCGCCTTGCGGGTCTGCGCTCGGCCAGGCTGACACGCTGCCGCCGACCGGGTTCATGACGCTGACCGCTGCGGGTTCCGGCCCGGCGAGCGACGGGCCCAGCGAGACGGTTCCGGCCAGCCCCAGATCGGTGCCCTGGACCACGCGCGGAGTGCCGTTGGCGTCGTACAGCAGCGTCAGTTCGCGCCGTTCGTCGACGTCGATGCTGGGCGGTCCGATCGTGGCGGTGTCGCCGCCGGACACTTCCTGGTCGGCTATCTCGGCGCCTTTGAACTCGGCGCCGCTGGACGCTTCCCCGTCGGAGAGCGTGTTGAGGAAGATGCGCGGCCCGGGCAGCGGCGAGCCTGGCCCCACGCCCTGCCGGTAGGCGACCTCGGCCTGCCCCAGCAGCGAGACGGCCAGGCTGGGCGCGTCGGCGTCCTGTTCGATCGGCGCGCCGTTGAACGTCGAGGCGCTGACGGGAAGCACGAAGTCGAGCGTGCTGCCGAACAGACGCCTCGCCCAGATACGCGCGACCCCGTTGATTTCGGGCTCTTGCCAGACGACCACGCCGTTGCCCGTCGGCCCGATCGAGATCTTGGGGGCGTTGGCTTCGGTGGGCGGGCGCATCGACACACCCAGGTCGCGGTTGATCGCCCCCAGCCGCGACCAGCGGTTGCCGTCGAAGTGCGCGACGCGGACGTCCTCGATCACGTCTCCCGGGCGCAGCCGCGGGATCGAGATCTGCTGGGCGGACAGCCGGTTTTCGACGACCCTGTAGACCACGTCGGCCTGGCCGGTTGAGCTCATCGCGAGGTCAGGGCTGGTGCCCGTGGCGTCACGGATGTTGGGGTCGATCAGGATCGCGGGGCCGAACGTCGAGGAGCCGGGGCCAAGCGTGGCCGCCAGCAGCTCGTCCACCGGGCGTTCGCCTTCGGTCGCGAAGGGAGTGGCCCACACGACCTCGAGCTCGCCGCCGTTGGCGGCGCCGATGCGCGGCCAGCTGGCGGCGAACGGCTGTTCGGCGTCGACCCTGATCGGGGCCAGCCAGTGGCCACCGATGTAGCGCGAGACGAACACGTGCGCGACGCCGTCCACGCGCTTGAGGTACACCAATCCCCCGGTCCCGTCTTCGGCCATCGCCACGCCGCCGAAGCCGGCGATGTTCTGGCTGGGGCCGTCGATCACCGTCGGCGGCAGGACCACCGCGCCGGCCGGCTGGGTGCCCAGCGCCAGCGCCAGCGATGCGAGCAGCGCCAGTTTGAACCGGGGAGTCACAACGTGATTACTAGTTGGTAACGCCGGCCGACTTGTTAAGCGTCTGCGACCCGCCGTCGGGCTCAGGATTCTTCTTTGTTGACGGCGCCGACGCTCTTGTTGAATGCGCAGCGGAAGTTCTCCGCATCCTCTACCGGCTCAGAGCCCGCAAAACCACCCTTGGTGCCGTTGGAGTAGACGGTCACGTACTGCAGCGATTCGGGCAGTGGGTCGGCCGGCAGCGGCACGGGATTGGCCTGGCCCTGGCGGGGGTTCCCAGTCGCCCCTTCGCTGACCCCCTCGAAGCCGGCGGCCGCCGAGCCCGCTTCGGTGGTGACCAGCGTCGAGCTCATCTCGCGTTCGTCTTTGAGGCCGCGACTGGGGTCGAGGTCGATCGTGGCGGTCAGCTGGGAGTCGTGGATCGTGGACTCGAGCTTGACGCGTTCGGCCGCGCCCAGCAGTTCGGCGGCGCTGGGCAGCCATCCGCCTTCTGCCTGGCAGGCTTTGGCGGCCCAGATGAAGTTGTTCTTGCCGGCGTCCGCCTTGGTCAGCGGGTAGGGCGCCGAATCCAGGCACCAGCTGCCGATGGTCACCGTGGCCGGCGGGCATGTCCCGGTCAGTTCTTCGGCGGTCTTGCCGCCCAGCCGGCTTGCGTCTTTGACGGTGGGGATCGCCGACGCGGGGAATTTGCGGTTGCTGCCCAGCAACAGGATCCCGCCGGCGTGTGGCTTGGCGCTGATCGTGTGGCCGTCGACGGCGCTGACGACAGCGTGGCGGGCGGCGTCTGCCAAACCCGTGGTGGAGAACACGAGCGCGATCAGCGAGATCACCAGCGCCGGCGACGGCAGGCGCCTCGTTGCTCGCTCGCGCCTCATCCGGTCCGGCCTCACCCCGCGTCCTTGGGGTCGCGCACCGTGAAGCGCGGCGGCGACGCTCGTCGCACGTCGCGCAGCTCGTCCAGCGAGACCTCCTTGACGGTCGACAGCACCGCGTCGAGGGCGACACCCGAGAGCGTCTCCTGCTCGAGCAGGGCCGTGGCCGTCTCCTCGACGGTGCTCCAGTTGCGATCGAGCACGACCGCCGCGCGCGCCTCGGCGTCGCCGACCAGCCGCTCGACCTCGTTGTCGATCAGGTTCAGCGTCTCCGGGCCCACCGAGCCGAGGTCCTGCAACGAAGCGCCAAGGAACACCTCGCCGCCCTTCTCGCCGATCGTCACCAGGCCGAGCGCCTCGGACATGCCGAACGAGGTGACCATGCTGCGGGCCAGCGTGGTGGCCGCGTGCAGGTCGTCGTTGACGCTCGTGGAGACCTCGCCGAAGGCGATGCGCTCGCCGGCCAGGCCGGCTGTTATCACGATCAGCTGGCTCTGCAGGTCGGACTTGCTCATGATCTTCTGGTCGCGGTCGGAGAGCATGTGGGCGGCGGTGCCCAGCTGGCGCCCGCGGGCGACGATCGAGAGCTTGCGCGTCGAGGCGGTGTGACCCAGCGCATCTGTGACCACGGCGTGAGCGGACTCGTGGATCGCTATCAGCCAGCGCTCCTGTTCGCTGAGGATGTGGCGTTTGGCGGGGCCCGCGACGACCCGGTCGATCGACTCCTCCAGCGTCTTCTGGTCGATCTGCGCGCGCCCGTCACGCACGCTCAGCAGGGCGGCCTCGTTGATCACGTTGGCCAGCTCCGCGCCGCTGAAGCCGGGTGTCAGGCGCGCAACCTCGTCGAGCGACGCGTCGGGCGCGAGCGGTCGCTTGCCGCCGTGCAGGCGCAAGATCTCCAGGCGCCCGTGCACGTCGGGGTTGTCCACGGTGATCTGCCGGTCGAAACGCCCCGGGCGCAGCAGCGCCGGGTCGAGGATGTCGGGCCGGTTGGTCGCGCCCATCACCACAAGGCCACCGTCGCCGGCGAAGCCGTCCATCTCGACGAGGATCTGGTTGAGCGTCTGCTCGCGCTCGTCGTTGCCCTGGCCGATG
>Ga0116217_10006276_pt1 | contig 10337 bp, 13 predicted proteins | sample Sb_taG_6_FD_89697 | JGI IMG/M metagenome (GOLD analysis project Ga0116217, IMG submission 89697) | Peat soil microbial communities from Weissenstadt, Germany - Sb_50d_4_PS metaG | ecosystem: Environmental > Terrestrial > Soil > Wetlands > Peat | place: Germany: Weissenstadt | collected 2010-09-21 | reverse complement strand
GGTCGAGACTTGGGTCGGGGATCTGGAGGCGGTGATCGACGCTGCCGGGTTGGAGCGCTTTGCGCTGTTGGGGGTTTCGCAGGGGGCGGCGATCGCGGCAGCGTACGCCGCGCGACACCCCGCGCGGATTTCGGATCTCGTGCTGTATGGCGGCTACGCGCGGGGCCGGCGGCTGCGTGGGCAGGGGGAGGAGGAAGAGGCGCTGATTGCGGCGATCCGCGCTGGCTGGGCGAGCGATGAGCCGGCCTACCGCCACCTGTTCAGCATGCTGTTCCTCCCGCACGGCACGCCCGAGCAGATGGCCTGGTATGACGAGCTCCTACGGACGACCACCACGGCCGACTCCGCGGTTCAGCTGTTCAGGGCCCGCGGCACGGTCGATGTGCTCGACGCGGCGCGGAGGGGTAAAGCGCGCACGCTGGTGATCCACGCCCGGGGGGACCGGGTGGTGCCGGTCGAGGAGGGGCGGTTGCTGGCGTCGCTGATTCCGGGTGCGCGCCTAGTCGTGCTCGACTCGGCGAACCACATCCTTCTAGCCGACGAACCGGCGTGGGAACAGTTCCTCGTCGAGTTTCGCGAATTCCTTGGCACGTCCACCGCAGGCGCAAGTCCCGCAGCTTTGGACGGCCTCAGTCCCCGGGAGCTGGAAGTGCTCGGACTCGTGGCAGCGGGATTGACGAACGAGGCGATCGCCGAGCGGCTAGTCCTCAGCGCACGCACGGTCGAGCGCCATCTCTCGACCATCTACGCGAAGCTGCGCCTTTCCGGGAAGGCAGCTCGCGCTGCGGCCGCGGTTTCGTTCATCGAGGGGCGAACGTCGGCCAGCCGGTAGGGTCGCTGAGCCGGGTTGCGTGTATACCGTCGGGGAAGCACCGCGCGGATACGTGCTGGCGCCGATGACGAACTCGAGCGTCGCGCCTAGGATCGCGCGCAACATTGATCGAGCGGCCTATTAGGGCTTCGAGGGGGTAACCAAATGACGCACGATCTGGCGCCAGACCCTGGGCATGCGATCGCGATCGAGCCGGTCCAGGATCACCACATCCGCGGTGGCGGTGGGATCACACTCCACGCGCACGAATGGGGCCGCCCGGACGGTCCAGCCATCCTGTTCGCCAACGGCTGGTCTCAAAGCGACATCTGCTGGGACGCGCAGGTTCGCAGCCCACTCGCCGAGCGCTTCCGGCTGGTGACATTCGACAACCGGGGGCACGGCAGCTCCGACAAGCCGCTCGATCCAGCCGCTTATACCGACGAACGGCTCTGGGCGGACGACCTGGCCGCGGTGATAGAGCAGACCAGCCTCGACCGTCCCGTGCTCGTGGCATGGTCGTACGGCGCCTTCATCGTGGCCGACTACGTCCGCGCCTACGGAGACGCGGGGATCGCCGGAATCGATCTTGTCGGCGGCGCCGTCCTCTTGCGGCCCCCCTCGTTCGACCACATCGGTCCGGGCTTTCTCGACAATGCCGTGGACGCGTCAGCTCCGGACCTCCGCGCGAACATCGCCGCGATCCGGCGCTTTTTGCGCTCGTGCACGACTAGGCCGCTGCCTGACGAGCTGTGGAATGCGGCGCCGTGCTGGAACATGGCAGCCCCCGCTGAGGTTCGGGGCGCGCTCATCGCCCGCGAGATCGACGATACGGACATCTACTCCTCTCTGGCCGTGCCGGTCTTGGTCACTCATGGCTGCCAGGACATGATCGTTCTGCCCTCGATGGCCAAGCACGTGCTTGCACACTGTGATACCGCGGTCGCGTCCTGGTACGACGGGGTCGGACACATGCCGTTCATCGAAGAAACCGAACGCTTCAACCTCGAACTGGCTGGCGTTCGCGGATCGAGTGAATCAGTAACTCTCGCCGGGCTCGAAGGACAACGTACTGCTCTCAGGGGCGCTCCTGTGGGTTGACCCGGAGCCGCTTGCGCGGTGGCCGCCTGCCGCCGTTTGTTTCATAGACTTGCATGGTGAGCTTCAGCGTCGGTGCTGAGCAGTACGATCGGTTCATGGGCCGGTAATCGGCGCCGCTGGCGCCGCGGTTCGCAGAATTTGCGGGCGTCAGAGCGGGTCAGCATGTGCTCGACGTTGGCTGCGGTCCGGGGGCGTTGACGGGCGAGCTGATCCGGCGGCTTTCTGCCGAAGCTGTGTGCGCGGTCGATCCCTCGGATGGTTTTGCCGCGGCAGTCGCCACCCGCTATCCCGGACTGCGAGTCGAGCGTGCTGCGGCAGAGCAGCTGCCGTTTGACAGTCGAGTGTTCGACGCGGCGTTGGCGCAGCTGGTGGTTCACTTCATGGCGGACCCGGTCCCGGGGCTCGCTGAGATGCTGCGAGTCACCCGGACGCGGGGAACCGTGGCTGCCTGTGTGTGGGACCATGCTGGTGGGCAAGGACCGCTGGGGGTCTTCTGGGAAGCAGCGCACGAGCTCGATCCTGAGGTCGAGGACGAGTCGCAACTGGCCGGCGCTCCTCAAGGCCACCTCGAGGAGTTGTTCCGAGCGGCCGGAGCACACGACATCGCCGAGACCTCGCTCACCGTTGAGGTCGAACATCCGAGCTTCGAGGACTGGTGGGATCCCTTTCTGCTTGGCGTCGGCCCCGCTGGCACGTACGTCGGGCACCTTGACACCCGACACCAAGCTCGGCTGCGTGCTGTCTGCCGGGAAAAGTTGCCTGCGGCGCCATTCGTGGTGTCAGCGCGCGCCTGGGCAGTGCGAGGTATCACCTAGCCGCCGAGCGCATCGGCCGGTCAGTGCGGCTCCGCGCGTTCGGCGTGATCGCTTTGCGCCTCGGCCGGTCCGACCTGGCGGAGCTGCCGCCGATATGCCGAGCAGGCGGCCGCGCACTTCCCGGATCGCCCGGCCGGGGGTGATTCCCAATTCCTGGCCGTTCCTTCACGTGGTTCACGCACTCAGCGCGACCTCACATAAACGACTCAAGTGGTCACGGAGTCTGCGTGGCTCCTTCGCATGAGGGAGGCGGCACGTCACGTCGACCAGGCCCTGGTCCGCCTCGGCAGCGACGCCGACGCCGCCACTGCGGCTGCGGGCGAGGCGATCGAAGCCTCGCCGAGGCTGGAGCGTGTCTACTGTCGCGGCATGGCCGCCCGGCTCGAGGAGCAGAGCAGAGGCGAGCGGATCGCGTGCCGAGAGCTCTCCCGCCGCTGCGTCCGGATCGGGAAGATCGTGATCGACGTCTCGGAACGCGTCGTGTACGCCCTCGTGAAACAGAGCTGACGCCACGGTCAGCGAGGTCCGCGGTCGCCTACTCTTGCCTTTGTCGGAGCCGGTGGGGCCGTAGGGCCAACTGCGGGTTCCGAGCACGCGAAGCGGCGAACGAACTCGAGGGCGGTGGCGGCGACCTCGCGCCAGCCGCTGTCGATGGTCAGCGCGTGTCCGCGGCCGGGCATCTTGACGATCTCTGTGACGCTCTCGTTGTGCTTCTGGCGTTTGTAAGCGGCGTTTGCGACTGCCCAAGGAACGGCGTGGTTCTCCTCGCCGCTGATGATGAGAAGCGGCCCCCGCTCCGGGTTTCCCGTGTCGACTTTCACCTCGGTCCAGGGATTGAGGTTGGCGGCCGCTGCCTGGAAGAGAGTGGTGGCAGAGGCGGGCACGGCAAACTGCTCGTACAGCTGTTTGGCCTCGTCCTCGCTGACAGCGTTGGCGAACGCGTAGCGGAACTGATCGTAGGTGAGCGGTACCGCACGGTTGCGGTTTGCCGGATTGCCGAGAACGGGGCGGGCGGACTTCAGCGCGGAGATCGGCAGCGGGAGCACGCCTCGGAACGGTGCAGGGTCGATTGCGACGGACATCGTTGCGAGACCACGGCCAGCGATGATCTGCGCCAACAGCCCGCCGAACGAATGTCCTATCAAGGCGGGCTTCTTTTCGAGCCTCCCGATGATCACGGCGAAGTGGTTGGCGACCTGTCCGATTGTCTTGTGCGCGAACAACTCCGGCTTGGCCTTCGCCTCCTCGACCGTCTCCGGGTCGTCGGGCCAACCGGGGGTGAGCGCGAAATAACCAGCCTCCTCGAACAGGGCCGCCCATCGGTTCCAGCTGCTGGGTAGCAGCCATAGGCCGTGGATGAAAACCACCGGCTGGCGGCCTGATGCGTTCGCCTGGTCGACATGCTCGACCTCGTGCTCGGCGATCGTCGTTGCCTCGGGTGATGCACGAGTGGATCCCCCCACGGGCGCGCCCTTCCTGAGGATGGAAATCGGATCGAACGCAACTCCGCTGCGACCGTGCGCCCGGGGTTCGGTTACCTGCACCGGTGGCGGTGGCGGCCGCGAGACAACGTGGCTGACCGAGGCGCCCGTCAGCTTCTCGATCCGGTGCGGAAGCCCTGCGTGGAGCCACATGGAGATGTCCGCCGGGAGCGTCGAGACGATGATCTCGTCGTGGCGCCCGGGATCCCACGCCTCGATGACCGCGACCAGCGGATCCGTGTGACCGACACTCCCTTCGACCTCCAGTCCCTGATCATGCAGATAGTCGAGCGCCTCGGCAAGCCTTTCGCCCGCGGCCGCTCGCCCGCGGGTAGCCGGAATGACCAGCGCAAACGTCGTTGACTCTCCCGCCGTTCGCTCCTTCAGCGCGTCAGCGAGTTCCTTGGATGACGCGGTGACGTTCGCCACAACGAGCACCGAGCGCTTCCAAGTCATATCGCGTCACCACCTTCTCATGTTCGTATACGCCGGTTGGCCCCCGACGACATCCGTATGACTTTGCGAGCCCAGTGCGGGAAATCACCCATCCGCATCAGGGCAAAGGACGCATCTCCGGGACCCACATCGCCGGGGCCAATCGCGCCACCGCCGCCCCGCGGAGAGGCTGCCAGCTGGGCCCTACTCGGGTGCCGATCAGTGAGCCTCCCATGAAGGGGGACGCTCGGGCTTGTGCCCCCAGTGCTCCCTGCGCCACTCAGCCTCGATGTATCGCTTGGCCTGGTCGGCGTCCTCTTCGAACGCTCTCATCGCCCGCTCCATTTCCCGTTCCTCGGCTTCCATCGCGCTCAGTCCCCTACGAATCGCGAAGCGCGCGAATCTGGTCATCGTGCGGACGGACGGTGTCCTCGCGCCTGAGCATTGACAAATCATCGCGCAAGCGCCGAAAGGTGGAATCAAGGAATTTCCGCGCAACCCGGCTTTATCACCGCACAGTCGCTGACCCCCTAAAACGCTTAGCCGGTGTCCATATCAGGAAAGCCGACGCGGGGACTCGAACCTCGGACCCCTTCATTACTAGACATGCGAAGTCGGTTACACGCGCAGCGCTTCGGTCCGAAGTAGGCACCCGCCACCGAGGCGTACGGGAATCCCCGCCGAGGACAACGCACTTCTACGGATGACAGCGCGGGGGAGCCGTGCATGCGCGCTGGTCAAACGACCCGATAATGCTAACGATCTTGACGTCCTCGATCTCTGGGTAGGAGAAAAGAAAGTCCTCGATCTCGCGCGGACAGACATTCTCCCCCGCCACGGATGATCAGGTCCTTCGAACGACCGACGATGTTGACGCGGCCGTCCCGGTCGATCGTCGCAAGGCCGCCGGCGAGGTTTGCTCAGCAATCATTCACAGTTCTACTGACCTCTCACGCCCGATCGGTGGCCGACCGAGGCGGCATCCGTAGTCGCTACGGATAACGCGAAGACCACCGAGATCTAGAAGTATGAGACCAGCCGTGTGGGGGTAGCGGTGCCGCCGATCCCATTGTCCGCGTTAGCGCTTCCCAAAGTTTCCTCGATCCTGGAGGGGCCCTAATGTCGCTCACACGTCGTCATATGCGTGTCGCGGACACGCAAGATCTATGGGCAAGACTCCCGTTTCGCAGCCGCTACGCCGCCGACCGGGTGCTGAACCTCTCTGAAGGTGGCGTGCTCGTCGCGGGAGGCGAACTTGACGTCGGAGAGATCGTCAGCTTCGAGCTCTCCGGCTTTAGAGAGTTCCGGTTCGCCGGCCTCGCCGAGGTCGCGCACAGGACCAACAGAGCCACGGGACTGCGGCTCTTAGCTCATATGGAGGTTGTCCGGCCGGGCTGATGTAGTCGGCCGGTCCCCTACACGATCGTGGGGATTGAAGCTGCGCGGGCTGGACCCCGCGCGGCGGACCACAACCACATAGAGGAGCCGACCATGGCGAAGGTTCGCAGTTGGGTTGGTCTTGACGTGCACGCGCGCTCGTGCTCGCTGTGATGATTGATGGCGAGTCGGGCGAGCTGCGCTCGCGTCGGCTGTCTGGGACGACGAGCGAGGTGGTCGAGTTATGCTGCTCGCTGCCGGGTCCGACACGCGCCGCCTATGAGGCGGGGCCGACCGGTTATGGCCTGGCGCGGGCGCTGCACACGGCCGGGGTGGGGTGTGTGGTCGCGGCGCCGGGGAAGATCGAGCGGCCTGCCGCGGATAAGGTCAAGACCGATCAGCGGGACGCTGAGCGGGTGCTGCGCTTGTTGATGATCGACGCGCTGCGTCCGGTCCGGGTTCCGAGCGGCGAGGAGGAGGCGCTGCGCGATGTCGTCCGCGCCCGGGAGGCTATCCGAGGTGATCTGATGCGCGCCCGGCAGCGGCTGAGCAAGCTGCTGTTGCGCCACGACGTCCGCTACGAGGACACCGCCAGCGTCTGGACGGTCAGTCACCGCGGTTGGCTGACGGAGATCGACCTTGGGGAGCGCGGCGCGCAGGTCACCCTCCTTGAGTATCTCGGCGCGATCGACGCGATCGTGATTCGCCGCGACGCGCTCGAGAAAACGATCGCAGAGCTGATCCCCGGCTCACCGTGGGAACAGACCGTCGCCCGGCTACGGTGCCTGCGTGGAGTCGACACGCTCTCCGCGGTCGGGTTGTGCGCCGAGGTCGGCGAGTTTCAGCGGTTCGCGAAGGCCGGGCAGCTGATGAGTTACGTCGGCCTGACCCCGTCTGAGGACACCAGCGGCGAGAAGCGCCGGCTCGGGTCGATCACCAAGACCGGCAGCCGGCACGCGCGACGGCTGCTGGTCGAGGCCGCCTGGCACTACCGCCGCGCGCCCGCGAAGGGGCAGTCACTCCGCCGCCGCCAAGACGGACAGCCCGCCCACATCATCGAGATCTCCTGGCAGGCGCAGCGACGCCTGCACAACGTCTGGCAGCGACTCGACACTCGACGCGGTAAGCGCCGCACGATCGTCGCGGTCGCCGTCGCCCGCGAACTCGCCGGGTTCTGCTGGGCACTCGCGAACGCCGACTGACCCGACCCATGCACCACGTCGGCTGAAGCGGCGGCAGGGCACCTGGTCCCGCGCGAGAGCATCCGCGATCTAAGCATGAGCAGCCGCCCCCAGGGCTGGCCACGCTCGATCTTAGACAGCAGGGCTCTCACGACGAAAACCGGTCTTGCGGAGGCGGTAGCCAACCCGTGCACCCGCGTATAAGAGTCTGACCGCGCGTCGCGCACCAGCCAGACCTGCCGCCCCTCCAGCCGACAAGAGATGCCCGCCACCATGCGGGCATCTGGTGCTTAACCCTTGACAGCCGAACCTCCATAAGAGCTTAGACGCCGACGCGTCAGCCGACCGCGAGATCGAGGACCTGATCGCCGCAAGAATACGCCGGCAGCTATTGGGGTCGTCGGCCGTCACGATCCCCGGACTCTACCTCGGGTGAGATAGCGGATCCGAGCGCTACCGCCTGACAGATCCCCCACAGCCGCATGCACGCCGACGGGCGAGCGCGATAAGTCGCCGCGGCCCAAGCGACGCCGACGTGGACCGGCGCGGTCACCCTGGCGAGCGCGTCAAGTGTGAGCAGGGCGTCGAAGTGAACGTCCCATACGTCTCCCAGGGCCTGCTCGGTCACGGGAGCGAGAGCCACACTCATGGACGCCCACCTCGCTGCTGGTGCGGACGACGACCAGCGCCCTCGCGTGACGCCTCATCTCCCGCGGAGTGGCAGCGCGCTGGCCTCGCGATCACGCTGCTGAGGGGATGGAGAACGACGACTTCTTCTCCTTCGACAGTGCGAACAGCAGTCGGGAGGGCGCGTGCCGGCCACTGAATCGGCACGATCCTCGCAAGCACCGATGCTTCCGCGTTGCGGAGAGACCAGGCGTCGAGTCCGTAGTCCATCGCGCTGCGCCCTGGACGAAGGCGAGCAGCGCACGCGTGCTTGTGAAGCTCCCGGCGGGAGCGGTAGTCGATCTTGAGGTGACACGCCCGCCCGAGTTGTGGGATCGCCACAAGCCGAGGCCCGTCCTCGACCGCGACACCCGGGGGCTCCGGATCGCCGCGCGCCTTCCGCCAACGGGCTCGTGTGTCGCTGGTCGCGCGGTTGTCATGTCTTGGCGAGAGGAGCGCGTGCCTTCCGATGGCAGCCGGAAGCTGTCCGTGCGTCTGGATCCAGAACTCGCCTACGGGACGCTAGGAGACCGGTCCTGCGACCAGAGCAGGACTCCTGCGCAGCCCCTGTGCGGCCGCTTGGTTGCGGATGACGCCTGGGCCGGTCACAGGCACGGCTGTGGACTACTCCACCCAGGCTCAACGCTTAGACCCGACGCCCACCGTCCCGTGGCCGGCGTAGCCAAACGGCATCGGCACGTTGTCGCCTATGAGGTCTGGCGCCGCCGCCCGCGCTCCGCCGCGGCCTAGACAGCACGCACCGCTTTGCTACTACGCGAATATATGTCCGCGCGCGAGTGCCTGTCGCACGAGAGCGTTATGCCGACTGTTGAGGCTTGACGGCAACCACCTGCCCGGCCTGGTTGACAGTCAGTCCGAGCCACGTTGTGGTCTGCGGACCTCCGGTCGGCATCGACAGCCACGGGTAGGCCGTGCGCGTCCGAAGTATGACGATCCCATACTTACCAGCCGTGAGAGTCCCGAGTCGGAAGCTGACGTGGCTGAGCCCCACGTGATGCTCGCCGAGCGCTATGGTGCGAACCCACCTGATCCGGCTGGGGCTCTTGGGATTCGCATAGACCTGTGCAAAAAATACGTGTGTGTGGTGAAACGTGGCGCTGACCGTCACGCGGCCATTGGAGATGCTTGCCTTTGAGATGTGAGCGCCCATTGCGTCAACGCGCGGGTAATCTGCGATCGCTGCGGATGGTGTCGCGGCGACCACGCAGACCACCATGAAGAAAGCTAGACACGAACGCCTTGGCCGTGATTGAGGTCCTGTCACGCTGTCCCCCGATTCGTAACCGTGTGTGAGTCTGCCTACTTTACCGCCCTACCCGAGAGCGAGCAAGATCCGCCTGGGTAGTCAGATCAGATACGTGGCGGCGGGACCGTTCAACGTAGGCCGTCGCCGTACAAGCGTGCTCGCTCTCCCGGTTTCGATTGGATCCGAGCGCGCGGCCGGCGATGTCAAGACTGCCCCGACGTGCGGCAGTCTTGCTGTCGGGCCGTAGGTCCGACTGCCAGGCGTTCGTATCCGTTCCCAAGCGCGAGCCTCAGAGTCGAGGATCCAGCCGCTCGTCACCTCTCCGTATGCAGATGGCAGGAGCGCCGGCCGCGCCAGTCGTCGGGCAGCCGGTCGTCCGATGACGGGCACACGGATGGTGACGACCTCGGACATGCGCCGGAGCGCGATCGGCTGACTCGGGCTTTGGAAGGCGGCCGGGGTCGCGACTTCGTGGGTCGCGACCGCGATGCCGCCTCAGTGCAGATCACCTGATCGTGATCGTGCGCTCCATCCCGACCTGGGTGTGCTCGCGTCCGTCCCGAGTGTTCATGAAGCAGGCCAGCACGTAGATGCCGGGCTTGGCATTGATGACCTCCTGCTTCATGCCGCCCGGGGATAGCGGCCCGGCGGGCCGCCCGGGGATAGCGGCCCGGCGAAATTGGCAAAGCCGCTCGCCAGCCGCATCGCCGGCTTGTCCTTGCCCGCCCGCAGCGCCGCGGTCTCCGCGGCCGCGACCGCCCGGTTCTTCATTCGGATCCCCGCGACTATGTGCACCAGGAGCCGTCGTTCTCGAACCGCACCAGCTCGCCGTGGTAGAGCACGCTCGCGCCACGGAACCCGAACTCGATCGCGCCGACCGTACCGCCGGGCGCCGGCCGTGCCGCCGGGGACGGGGACTGGCTGACAGTGAACGGCATGAAGGCGGGTTGCCGTTCCCGGTGAGGTTGAGCGCGACCCACGCCCCGAGGAACCTCCGTCCAGCCGCTCGGTCGCCTAATCCTCTCAGCCAACGACGGGGCACTGACGCCCGGCACCGTCGCCCGTGGGCAAGTCCATCGGCGTTACCGTTTCAAAGCTTGACACGCCTCCCTTCCTGGCGGAGCGGAAGTCAGCGAGCACGGGGTGCTGGCCGCCAACTATTCGACCCTCAAGCGCGCAGCGCTGCCGCTCTCGTGAGAGAGC
>Ga0116217_10006275_pt1 | contig 10337 bp, 6 predicted proteins | sample Sb_taG_6_FD_89697 | JGI IMG/M metagenome (GOLD analysis project Ga0116217, IMG submission 89697) | Peat soil microbial communities from Weissenstadt, Germany - Sb_50d_4_PS metaG | ecosystem: Environmental > Terrestrial > Soil > Wetlands > Peat | place: Germany: Weissenstadt | collected 2010-09-21 | reverse complement strand
GCCTCCGCAGGTGTCTCGTTGACCAGTGCCCGATGGGAGTGCTCCGGCCGGACCGGTCGAGGAGACGACCAGAAAGGGGAGCGCCCGTGATGGCCTCCGGAGGCGTGGCGTCTAAGTTCTCGTTAGCCGGTGCAGCGCCTTCGCGGGCGGATCCCGTAGTCGGGACCCCCGTTGTGGCGGAGACCGTGTCGCCGAGGTCAGCGGCGTCGTCCCCACAGATGTTTGAGCTGGGGTGCGCTGAGTTGCATCCGGTGCGCTGCGATGTTCGGCTGCGCGGGGCAGACCTTGAGAGCTTGGTGAGCATCGCGTGTGAGCATGGCGCGCACGCTCACGGCTTTACGCCTGTGTGGTACAGCTCGCGCGCGTTCGCGGTGATGGCGGAAATCGCAGCGCAGCGCTGCGGCCTGAACGCGCCGTGAGAGGCGAGCGCAAGATCTGAGGCCGCCAAGCACCGTTGGCGTGGGATTGCGGCGAGCTACGGTGGGCGATGCGGTAGTTGCCGGCGAAGTTAGGCTCGAGATCGGGCGGTCGCGTCAGTCCACGTGGCCGAACGCGACGCGCGCGTTCGTCTCGAAGCTCGGCTGCATGGCTCGCGGCGGCCTCTTTCCGCTGTCGTGCTGCCTACGCAGGGAGCGCCGTTGCCTCAGCCACCTCCGCGGCCCGACGCGAGTCGCCTTCCGTTCCATCTACAGCAGACATATATTCGCAGCCTGCGACTTTCAAGCCTCGAGCGCGATCGACTTCACGCCCAGACACGGCGAAAAGGCGTCTCGTTGACCGTTAGGGAGAGAATCTTCTCGACGGGCGTCAGGAGTCACTGATAGTCCCAACCGCCGACGCCGCCCGCATCGGTAATCCCCACCCACCTCTATGCGGGAGGTCACGGAAGCGTCAATGTGGCGCGAAGGTCTCGACTCGCGGCTGGTCGCCGGCCAGCGCGTCGCCGTAGAGACCGAAGCGGAGCCGGGCGCGGGGGCGAGCTACGTCGTCCGCAACGACGGCCCTCTGGGCACGCCGGAATCGGATCTGCTTGTCGCGCGCCCCGATTCTCCGATCCGGCGGCCCAGGAGTTGATTAGTTAACCGTCCCCCACTTTCCATAACGTCCCACACTTTCCAGCGCAAGATCAAGCCTGCCAACAAACGTCGTAACGAGCGGCGCGAGAGGCGATCGATCATCCGTCGACCGCTTCAGCAGCGCGGAGGAGAGTGCGGCTACGCTCCGGGCCGGAGCTGCCACGGAATCGAGCAAGTTCGCGGGCCTCCGGAGCGTTTACTGGGAGGCGAGCGAGCGTAACGCGGTACCGAGCCTCGCGCGCCATTCGCGCCCCCATTTGGCGCGCGATGCCCCCGCCTCGGAAATGGACCTCCTGGGCGGGGGCGCCCTTCAGCCAAGCATGGCATGGCGACTATGGCACGACCGGCGGCGGGACTTCCCTATCCCAAATGCTCGGGGTGGCCGGCCCAGGCTCTCGTACCGAGCCAGCCATGCAGCTTTGCGCTAAACCGGTCGAAGACGGATCGCCTAACCAGGACCCGGCGACCGACGTGGAGAGCCGGAGGTGATCCCTGGTCGACTGAGTTGCGCAACGTCACATCAGAGATCCCGAGATCCTCCGCGATCTGATGCTGGCTCTTGCTCGAGATGCGAACGAGCTTGATCGCCTCTCGACGAAACTCAGGTGGGTACGGCGGTCGGGTCCGAGGCACTTCTCACCTCCTGCCACCGTCTTTCGACGGAAGCGCTCAGGTGTCCTCGAAACCGGGGCAACTCCAACTCGGGGCGGAAGGCTGCCGGGTTTCGAGGTAGGGGGTGAGGTAGCGCGCGAACACCTTGGTCCACCGTGGCTGCCGGTAGGTGCGGGCATGGGCGAGGTTCGCCGCGGTTGGTTGGCCGAACTCGTCGAGCTCCACTCGTAACAACAGCGGGCGCTGACCACCGATTAGCCTGACCTCGAGAACTGGCTTGGCTTTCAGCTCGTGCCGTGTCAGACCCAGGCCGGCCGCGATCGTGTGCGCGATCCGGTCGGCCTGCTGGGTGGCCAGCCCGCCGTGCTTGATCGGCGACGCGGTCGCGTCTCCGGCGGCGTAAACGCCGACCATCCCCTCGACCCGTCCGAACGTGTCGGTGGGGACAAAGCCCCGCCGGTTGGCCGGTAAACCTGGGATTCTCGGTCCCCGGAGCTGTGGCACGGAGACCACGCGGTCGGCCTTGATCGGCGCGCCCGACTGGACGGTGAGCGCCCCGCCGGCGCAAACGCTTGCAGGGGTGCACGCGCCCACGAACCGCACGCCGCGGTCGGCGAGCTCGGCTGCCACTAGCCCAGATGCTTCGGCGCCGAGAGCCGCCAGCGGCCGCGGCTCCGGGCTCACCAGCGTGATCTCGGCCCCTGCGCAGCGCTCACGGGCACGCGCCGCCGATAGCAGTGCGAGCTCGTACAGAGGCAGCGGCCACGAAGTGCCTGATGGGACCGCGAAGACGAGAGACTCGAGCTTGCGCTCGTCAAGCTCTCGAAGAAGGTCGCGGAACCGGGGGAGGTCCCGTTGGTCTCGGAACGTCAGCGCCCCGGGGACGCCCACGGTCGCGCGAGCGCCCGTCGCCAGCACGAGCGCGTCGTACGTGAGGCGGCCGCCGGACCGCAGCCGGACTCGCCTTGTCGCGCCGCCGACACTCTCAACGCGCGTACGGTGGTATCTAACCCCGAGGTCAGCGGCGATCGCCACCAGGTCAAACGCGTGGGGAGCCGCGTCGGAGAATGCTTCCAGCGTCGCGGCCGGACGGTAAACAAACACGGGATCCGGGGAGACAAGGGAGATTCGCGCTGCGCCACCCGCGAGCGCACGCAGCCCAAGCACTACCTCCAGGGCAGCGAAACCGCCGCCTGAGACCACGACGTGCCCAGCGCCTGGAGACGGATGAGAAGCGGCCATAACCCCGTGACCATGCAGTCCACGAGCAGAGCGCACAACCGCGCCTTCCCGTCATCGTCACCGGAGAACTACGGATCGGTAGACAGCTCTCTCCACCGCCGTGGTCCTGGGCACGGTCGTTGCATCGTCAGCGGAGTTCCCCAGAGCAGACGGATCGCCGAGTTAGTCGGCGACGCTGTCGCTATGTCACATCGGGTCGATGGATCGGTTCCAGGATGCAGCAGTCGAGGCGCCGAGCCTCGACTGGCCGTGCCCGGGATAGTCGCCGAGATTCGGGTGAGAGGAGCAATGGAAAGCGCCGTTTCGCAAGCTCCAGCCAGATCGGCTCACAGACGCCAATGCGATCACCGCACGCGGCGCACCGCAGGCACGGCAAGAACCGATCCACCCGAGCTAGCTGCTAGCTCCTGGCCGAACTCTTACGCGCGGAAACGCTACGACGAGCGCTGACGACGCACGACCACGCTGAAGCGGGAGCCGCGTTCTGGAGGGTGTCGTGGGGGCGGGTCGGGCAAGTCGCTCTTTGATGTGGGCGACCTCGGCCGCGAGTCGGTAGCGTTCGGTGCCGACGGCGATTGTCGGCCGGTCGGGCCGAGCTGTCCCTTTCGGGGTCGGGTGTGGCAGCCCAGACTATCCCGCACGCGAGCCGAGAGGCCTGGGTACCGGACTGACGCCCTGCGGCGCGTGCGGCCGTCCCACGACAGGCACCGGCTCTTCGGGCGCGCTCTGCGCGCTGCCTCGTCGATGGTCCAAGGGGATCACGGCCTGCACGCACCTGCCATCTGCATGCACCTCGCCGCCAAGGAGGTAGACGCGGGCCCGAAGGATATTCAGTGCCTCCGGGTCGATCGCGTGTGCTACATGGATGCCGACCGACAGTTCGTCGCCCTGCCCGCGGGTGCGCAACGCGATGCTGTCTGGCGTGGGGGCGGCATGGAATGCCTCCTCGACCGCGCGGTAGACGAGCGTCCGGGCCTCCGGGTCGAGATCGTCGGTGCCCTCGAGCCCCAAGTCAACAGAGCAGCCTTTCTCGCGCGCCGCTTCTGACAGCTGCTCGAGCGCTGTCCCTAAACCCAAGGCCAGGGTTGCCGGCTTGAGGCTCACCGCGAGCGTCCGCAGTGAGCCCATCGCGGATCCAACGTCTCGGCGGAGCTCCTCCAAGTTCGGGCTCGCGCTGACCGTTCGCAGTTCGCGCTGCAGCGCGGCGAGGCCCCACAGGACCGCGGCAAGCACCTGTGCGGCCTGCTCGTGAAGTTCGTAGGCCAGCTCACCGCGCTCTGACTCCTGACGGGCGATCAGGTCCCGAAGCTGGCTTGCCCGATCGCGCAGCTGCAGCCTGGCGTCCTGCAGCTCGTCATCGATGACTGCGCGCTCGCGCACGCTGGCGAGCAGCTCCGCGTTCTCGGCGGCAACCGCCGCCTGCAACGCAAGGATCGACAGCGCGGCTCGGTCGTCCTCCGGCAGCGGTCGCGATCCACCAACCACGAGCGTTCCATAGTGAAGCTCGCGTACCCGAATCGGGAACGCCTGCTCTACGGGGCCGGTCCGCGTGACGCGGGCGGCTCGTGTTCCGGTGCCGGCGGGCTCCATCCGCACCCGCACATGATCTGAACCGAGCAGCTGAGCACCCTGCCGACACATCGTCTCGGGAAGATCCGCCACGTCGACGAGGTGCGCGAGCGCCAGGCCGGACCTCAACAGCCGCCGCTGGCGCCGCTGCGCGTCGCGCGTCCGATCGCTAAACCGTCCGGCTATCACACCGACCGCCACGAAGACCACTGTGTGCGTGGCGACCGCTACAAGATCAACACCTCCATGCACACCCAGCCAAGACGCCATCACCAGGGCCGATCCCACCAGCGCCGAGCAGACTCCCGCGAGAAGCCCCAGCTCAAGCGCGATCAACGCGATCGGAACGACATACAGCAGATCGAGCGCGTCCACCGGATCGCCCGTCACCCAACGAAGAATGAACACGAGGCCGTAGGTGACCGCCGCCGCGGCGAGCACCACGCTTCGCAGCTCGAACACGCGCCGATCCGGAAACACACTCACAGCCCTCCTACGCCCACGCCCCGACAAGCAACCCGGATCACCACGTCCCTCCAACTTCCAATCAGAAGTCACAGTAGATCCAACCCGCAAACTAGTGCAATCCGAGCAGGACCCGGTCAGCGATCCGTACCTCCCCACAAGAATCAGTGCGGGAAAGACCGGATCGCGACGAGGACCACGCCGCCTCCATACGCGCACACGAACTACCGGTTCACCGTGTACGCAGCGCTTCCCGAACGGTATCCGCGGCCGGAGTTCTCCACAACCCGCCCACTCTTTCGTTTGCTGGTCCGACAATACGGACCGTTCAATCTCGCTCGCACGCCGTTGAACCCACCACGGAATGACGTCAGTTGGCACGCGCTTGGCCAGGAGCGGGTGCCGTCGCGGCGATTGTTGCGGCCAACCCATAGTGGCGTACCGCTCGCCCGTGCTGGCGAGCGTCCCTGACCAGCGTGCCCGCTGCTGCCTCCGCCTGAATCCGACGCTCGCCCTGAGGCTAGCCAGACGGCACCTCCGGGCCAACAGGGGCAGCCCAATCGTCGTCCCCCGCAACCGCTTCGACGGCGGACCGAAAGTCTCGAGAGACTTCGCCAGATCAGCGTCGACTACCGCAGGGCCTGGCAATCCGGGCGTCTCGCCTTCGGGTTCCCGTCCGCTGCTGCCGATCGTCCATTCCGAGAGCGAGGGGGTCGGCGCTGGCTCGTGCTTCGGCGCCTAGGAACCACTACGCGATCGCGTCCTGCCGCGAGAGTGAATGCGCGGACGGCCTCGCGCCTGCTGGCGTCGCTACGCGGCCTGACGGGCTGCCCAGCGCTCGCGTGCGGCCGCGCGGAAGTCGGGCCAGGTCGACGGCGCTCCGTCCGGGCGCCGGACCAGCCGCGGTCGACGCGCTTGCCTACCTTCGGGAACGCGCGTAAGGGGAAGGGCCAGCGGACACCGCGTGAGAAGCAAGGCGGCGCCGGGGGCGGCAGTGTCTTCCTTCCCGCCGGAGCCGCGGGGGCGGCCTGTTAGGCGGACAGCTTCGCCCCTGGTGCGCCCTCGCGCCGGGGAGGGGCAAGCGCGAGGAGTTCGGTGACGGGGACGGGCTCTCCGATGTGGTTGCCCTGTGCGTAGTCGACTCCGAGCCGCTTCACCATCCGCCGGGTCTTCTCGTTGGTGACGAACTCGGCGATCGTCTCCTTGCCGAGCCCTTGGGCGATATCGACGATCGCCTGGATCACGAGCTGATCGATGCGCCCTGACACGGCGTGTTGGACGAACTCCCCGTCGATCTTGACGTAGTCGAATGGGAGGTGCTTGAGGTAGTAGAAGGAGCCGAAGCCCGCCCCGAAGTCATCGAGCGCGAAGCGGCAGCCGAGATCTCGCAGGTGCTGGGCGAACATCTGTGCCTGGGTGATGTTCGCCACTGCCGCGGTCTCGGTGACCTCGAAGATGAGCTGCGTCGGGTCGATTTGGGCGCTGTGTAGCCGGTTGTCGATTGCCTGCAGGAGCCGCTGGTCGCCGAGTGAGCGTCCGGAGATGTTCACCTCTAGCTGAAGGTCGGGCCGCTGTTCGATCAGCTCGATCGCCCGGGTCGTGACCCACTCGTCGAGCCGGCCTATCAGCCCGAAGCGCTCGGCGATGTACAGGAACGTGGCGGGCGGAATCTGGTCGTCTCGATCGTCGAGCATGCGAATCAGCAGCTCGTGCTGGTTGACCCGCCCGGAGCGCAGGTCCAGGATCGGCTGCGCGACGAGCGCGAAGCGGTCGTTCTCGAGCGCGCGCTCGATCCGGTTGGCCCACGTCAGGCGCGCCTCGGTCCGGCTGACGCGGTACTCGGAAGCGGCATAGAAGGCGTACCGATCACGTCCCGCCTCCTTGGCGTCGTACATCGCCAGGTCGGCCTCGATCAGGATTGTCTCGGCGGAGAGCTCCTCGATGTCGCCGTCGAGCAGCGCCACACCGGCCGACGTCGTGACCTTCTTGCGCTCCCCGCCCAGCAGCGCGGCGCTCGAGCGGACCGCGAGGACCAGTGCTCTTGCGACCTGGGCGGCCTCGGCCTCGTCGGCTTTGGGCAGCAGCACTGCGAACTCGTCGCCCCCCAAGCGCGCGAGAACGTCCGAATCTCGCAGCCGCTCGCGGAGCACGCCAGCGATCGAGACGATCAGCTCATCACCGACGTTGTGCCCGAGCGTATCGTTGACCTGCTTGAAGTGGTCGATATCGAGCACCAGCAACGCGCCCTCGGCGCCGTAGCGCTTGACTTGCGCCACGTGCCTATCGAGCTCCTCCTCGAACTTGCGCCGGTTAGCCAGCCCAGTGAGCGGGTCGTGGTCGGCCATGAACTCGAGCTGCGCCTCGAACCGCTTGCGCTCGGTCACGTCGAGGAATTGACAGAGCACGCGATCCGGGCGCCCGGCTGAGTCCTTCAGGACGGCGCAGTACGCGGAGGCATCGACCGCCGAGCCGGCTGCTGGCACGAACCGCAGCTCTAAAGTGGTGTCCTCCACGCGACCTCGGGCCAGCGCCTTCAGCACCGCTCGAGACTGCTCGCGATCGGCGGGATGCACGAGTTCGCGCAGGGGCAGCCCTTCCAGCTCGTTGCGTGTCCTTTCGCAGATCACACCGAGCGCCGTGTTCGCCTGCTCGATCCGTCCGTCCAGGCCCACCAGGGCCATCCCGATCGGAGCCACGTCAAACGCGCGGTGGAAGCGCTCCTCAGCGGCTCGGAGAGCCAGCTGTGCTGCCCGCGACTCGGTCACGTCCTGAACGGTGCCGATGTAGCACCCGGGGTGATCGGCATCCTCGCGACCGAGCGCGTGCAGGATCCGCTCGATGCCGTCCCCCCCGACGATCCGGAACTCGAACTCGAAGGCCCGCCGGTCGCCGAACACCTCACCTGCCTTGAGACGCTCGCGATCCTCTGGATGCACGTAAGCCAGGAGCGCGTCGCCGGTGGCAGCTCCGGCCTGTGGATCGCGTGCGAACATCCGGTAGGTCTCTGGGCTCCAGGTCGCCTGGTCCTTATGGGGATCCCATGACCAGGCGCCCAGCCGCGCAAGCCGCTGAGCCTCCTGCAGCTGTTCGAGGGTCTGCTCCCGCTCGCGCTCCACGCGCTTGCGTTCGGAGACATCGCGGATCGCGCTCGAGACCAGGAGCTCCTCCTCGGTCCGCATCGGGCTGAGACTGATCTCGACGGGGAACTCGCTGCCATCCTTGCGCCGAGCAACCAGATCGAGGCCGGCTCCCATCGGCCGCGCGTGGGGCTCGACCACGAACTCGGACCGGTGGGCCGCGTGCCTTGCGCGTAGCCCTTCGGGCACCAGCATCTCGACGGGCTGGCCGATCATCTCCTGGCGGCTGTAGCCGAACATGTCCTCGGCCTGCTCGTTGACCAGCGCGATCTGACCGTGCTCGCTTGCGATCACCATCGCGTCCGGCGCTGACTCGAGCAAGCCACGGAAGCGCCTCTCTGCTTCGAGCACGCGCGCTTCTGCTTGCTTGCGCTCGGTGATGTCACGCGCGACCCGCGACACTGCGATGACGTCGCCCGCGACGTCGCGGATGGGCGAGACCGCGAGCGACACCTCGACCACCGTGCCGTCCTTGCGCACACGCATGGTCTCGACGCCAGAGGTCTCGCCGACGATCGCACGAGCCATCAACTGCCTCTCCTCGCCTTGCCGCGCGGGCGGGATCAGGATCGAGATCGGCCTACCAACCGCCTCCTCCCCGCTGTAGCCATACAGCCGTTCGGCCCCAGGATTCCACTCCACGATCACCCCATCTAACGACTCGAGGATGACCACGTCATCGCTCTGCTGAACGATCGTCGCCGGCCGGCGCGCGTCCCCGTCACCCGCCTGCCGCTCCCGGCCGACACGCACCAACCCGCGAGCGTTCAAGACGACGATCGCCACCAACAAGACGATCACGGGACCGATAAGCAGCGCTGCCGGCGCGCTCATGCTGCGCCTGCCCCGTTAGTCGAAGGACAGCCGTTCATCAACACACCCACCAATGGGACAGAACCGGGGGCGGCAGGACGCCGCGGATAGGTAGACACAGACAGAGACAAAGGACTGCCAATCCGATCGAGGTCTCTCAGCGTTCGATCGGAACATCGAGAGGGAGACTTGAGCTAACCCAAGCCAATTCCACGTCCCGCCACCAAACACTGCGGCCGCGCCGCACGCGATCGCGGACGCGCCGCAACACCCGCCCGTGGTTTCCACGGACCCCGGGAGTTCCGCCCACTACGGACGCGCGGTCCCGCTCGACGTGAAGCTTGTGGCGCTCAGCCGCTCCCACCGCGTGCCTGCACCCCTACCCGATGGTCCCCGCCAATCGGGCGTGCCCGTTTACCGATCGGCAACCGAACGCACCCGCAACGTTCGGCACCATACGCGGGGCCGCCTGCCAGCGGGGGGGGGGCGCTCACGGCGCAGCCGACCGACGGCCGTCGCCCAAGAGCAGCGGCCCGGCGGCGGCTAGGCAGCGCCGTTGGTATCGCGTGGATTCGGCGGCCCCGCCTTTTGCGCAAGGGGGCGCGAGACCGAGCGTGGATGAGACGCACCGGACGTCGACAAGGACGGGAGACGTGGCGTCCGCTCGTGTCCGGCGGCTGCGGCCTGGGCGTGCCGCGGTGCAGCGGGTGTCGGTGCCACGTAGGCTTGCGTCGATGTCCCCGTCTGTGGATGACCGCACGCTTCTGATCGTTGGTGGTGGCCGCATGGGGGAGGCGCTGCTGGCTGGTCTGCTCGCGGCGGGGCGCCCCGCGGGTGAGCTCGTCGTCAGCGAGGTTTCGCCATCGCGGCGCCAGCTGCTCGCCGCAGCGCACCCAGGGGTGACCGTTGTCGAGGCGGTCGTTCCTGCGCTCGCTGCTGTGCTGGCGGTCAAGCCGGGCGACGTTCACGCTGCGGTGCGCGCGGTTGCCGATGTGGGCGTGCGTCGTGTGCTGTCGGTGGCCGCGGGCGTGACGACGGACGCGATCGAGGCCGCGGCTGCAGGGCGGTTGGCGGTCGTGCGCGCAATGCCGAACACGCCTGCGCTCATCGGCGCAGGCGTAGCTGCGATCAGCCCCGGCTCGGCAGCGGGCGAGGAGGACCTGGCGTGGGCCGAGGAGGTGCTCGGGGCGGTCGGAGTGGTCGTGCGGGTACCGGAGGCGGCACTTGATGCGGTTACTGGCCTCTCGGGGTCGGGTCCGGCGTATGTCTTCCTTGTCGCCGAAGCGATGGTCGAGGCGGGCGTTCTGGTCGGCCTGCCGCGAGACATCGCCGAGACACTCACATTCCAGACCCGGCTTGGGTCCTCGCGTCTGCTGGTCGATGGCCGCATCGGTCCCGCCGCGCTGGGGGCGGCGGTCACCTC
>Ga0116217_10006272_pt1 | contig 10340 bp, 12 predicted proteins | sample Sb_taG_6_FD_89697 | JGI IMG/M metagenome (GOLD analysis project Ga0116217, IMG submission 89697) | Peat soil microbial communities from Weissenstadt, Germany - Sb_50d_4_PS metaG | ecosystem: Environmental > Terrestrial > Soil > Wetlands > Peat | place: Germany: Weissenstadt | collected 2010-09-21 | reverse complement strand
TCTTCAGCTGACTGTCGTCAAATCCGAAGTTCTCGACTAAATACTCGCGCACAACCATGGCCCGGGCCTCGGTTAGCACCAAGTCCTTCTGGGTATCGCCTTCCATGCCCGCGGATGCCACGATCACCGCAACCCCGAACTGATTATTCGCCAGGAACTCGCCCCCGGCATTCAGAGATTTCTGATTCTTCAGTTTGGCCGAATCTTGCTTATCGAAAAGCTGCTTCGCCGAATAGGTAAACTCCCTTATCGTCGTGCCTTGCGGCAGATGGTCGATTTCATTTTGTGCCAGCTCGGCAGAATCTTCGTAGCCACGGTTCTTGAAATAGCCACGCACGAAGAAGCTGTGTTTCAGGGCTTCCATGTTCTCCTGGAAGTCGGTAACGCCAGCTTGCGCCTGGACCATCGTGTCCTGCATGGCGCTCGTCGTCTTTGCGAGGTTGTTATAGAGCTGTTTGTCGTTTACCAGCGCTCCCGCGGTTCCCTGACCTCCGTTGATCTTGGCGCTGATCGAGTCCAGATTCGCTGTCGCTCGAGTGGCGTTCTGGATGGCTTGCTGGCTGCTATCCAGAAGGCCGCTCGTCTTTTGAAGCAGGTCTGACATTTCCAGTGGCGGCTCGCTCGAGATGGTATCGCCATCGCGCACGTCGCCTTTTCCAGCGGATCCAAACGAGATCGCGAGATACTGGTTGCCCAACAGTCCCTCGGTTTCGATGGTCGCTACAGAGTCCTGCTTGATGATCTCGTGCGTAGACTTGCCGAGATCCATAACCACCGTGACCTTTTCGCCCGGCTTGTGGGGCAACACGATGCTGCTCACGGTTCCACTGTGAACCCCGCCCACCCGCACATCGGCTCCCGCATCCAGTCCCACGACATTGTCGAACTGCGCCTTCAATTGGTAAGTCGAGCTGAAAAGATACTGCTTGCTCCCGATGATGAAGATACCGACCACCAGAATTGCCAGTGTCGCAACGATGAAAGCTCCCAACCGCGCCGCCCTCGACATATGCCCTCCATACTTCCTGCACACTTCCTACTACGAATGCGCTAGAAATTCCCGCACAAATCCGATGTCACTTCTTTGAAGTTCTTCAAAGCTGCCTTCGATCACCACGTCTCCCTCATTGAGCAGGGCCAGACGATCGGCAATCGTCTTCGCGCTGTGCAGATCGTGAGTCACCACGATCGATGCCATGTGATGTTCCTGTTGGAGCTTCAGCACCAGATCATCGATCTCACCGGAACTGATCGGGTCGAGACCAGCGGTAGGCTCGTCGAGCAGCAGAATATCCGGCTCCAAAGCCAGAGCGCGCGCCAGCCCTACTCGTTTCTGCATGCCTCCGGAGATATCCGAAGGCATCTTTTCCAGGTGCCCTTCCATGCCCACTTCCGCCAGCAGTTGCATCACCCGGTCGTTCTGCTCAGACTTTGACATCGTCTTTCTATGGTGCCGCAGCGGGAAAGCGACGTTCTGCTCGACGGTCAGCGAATCGTAAAGCGCGGCGTGCTGAAACAGAAAACCCATCTTCGTCCTTATTTCGCCGAGTTGGTCGAGACCGAGGCCGGCGATGTCTTGACCGTGAATGAGAACCGATCCCGAGTCAGGCTTCTCCAGGCCGATGATGAGCCTCAGCAAAACGCTCTTACCGGTGCCGCTGCGCCCCAGCACCGCCAGGGTCTCGCCGCGGCTCACGGTCAGGCTAATCCGGTTCAAAACTGTTTGACTTCCGAAGGATTTATGCAAGCCCTCGACGGCGATAGCTGGCGCACCGCGGTCTTTCGCGGCTTCTCCTGGCTCCATCGCGGTTTGCATCGGAATTTGATCGATGGTGTGCATACTTGTTTCGAGCAGTTAATTCATTTAGTCCATGGTCACGGGAAAAATATGAGAATAAGTTTCACCAGCACGACATCGGCCAGGATCACGAACAGCGACGACAGGACCACCGAACTCGTGGCTGCTCGGCCCACGCCCGCTGCACCTCCCTGTGTACGCATTCCCTGAAAACACGCAATCAGCCCAATGATCAGACCAAACACCATGGTCTTAAACGTGGGTGGCAGGAAATCATTGAAACCGGCGCCATTGAAACCGTTAGTGATGAACTGGTGTAACGAGAGCGGCTCAACCAAGGCCTGCGCCACCCAGCCCATCAGCAGGCCGCATGCGTCGCCAGCGAGGGTCAGAAGAGGCAGCATCAGGACGCAGGCCAGGATGCGGGGCGCCGCCAGTAGCCGATAAGGGCTGACCGCAGATGCCTCGATAGCATCGATCTGCTCGGTCACTTTCATCGACGCCAGCTCCGCCCCAATGCCAGCGCCCACTCGACCACTTACTACCAGACCCGTGATGATCGGACCGGTCTCATGGATAACCGAGAACACGATAGCGGCGGGAAGCAGCGACTTAGCGCCGAAACGAGTCAGGCTGTATCGGGCTTCCAGAGAGAGAACAACCCCGGTGGCGGCGCCGGCCAATGCGACCACAGGCAGGGACATTGATCCGATTTCGTCGAGTTGTCGAAACAATTCCCGGAATTCAAAGGGCGGCGTCACTGCCGCACACACAACTCGCCAGAAAAATATGCCCAGATCGCCGAACCACTCGAAAACCTTGTTGATTGGGCCCAGAGAGGAACTCACCATTGGTGGGATAAGCGATGTCCGCGGCCCCGGAAGCGCGGGTTCCATGACTGCAAGCGGCTTAGATTTCGGGTCGATCATGGACTTGTCGAGCCAGGACTTGACCCCGGATCTGGCGCTCCGTGCCCATTGTTCAGGTGCATGCGGGAAATCCATGAGTGTGGACCGCTATAGATGAATTCCAGGGCGATGTTTGCGCCTACATACCCCAGCAAGCTGTAGTTGCCCATTCGGAAACCATCTTTGTAATCGTAGCGACTGGGATACCAGCCATAGACGGCCGTCATGGTTCCGGCATACGGAGCAACCAGATCAGGAAAAGAAAAGACGCGATGGCCATCGTCGCCCCGGCGCGCCGTAAAGGTCGAAATCACGGCATGGGTCAGCCGCCGAAACACGCCTTTACACTCACAACGGTAATACAGTGTGTCTTGGTGGAAGGCCTCCGAGAGCGCGTAGCGCGTCGTCGTAGTTACCGCCGCGATGCCGAAGTCTGACCCAAGGCGCTTGCTATAACCGCCCGCGCCTTGCTTCCATTCCGGCGGAGTATTCTGCACCTGATTAATGCCACCAGCGATTGCGGCGCCAACGATGGGATACGGGCCGAACGCGTCGAACAGATAGTTGTGTAACTTCGTTGTTTCGGGCGGGCGTATGTACGTCAGGTCCGGTAGCGCCGTCGCCGTACTTACTGACAAGTCGACAGAACTGCTGGAGGAGTTTCCCGAATCGACCAGCGATTGTGCCTTTGCCAGCACTGGTAACACAGCAAGATTCGCGATTATCAACAGCACGAGCATAAGTCGGCGCATCTTCATATCGAGATTCTCCGTGGTCAACCCTTCTTTCGCCTTCTTTGGTCGACCATTCTTTCGTTGATCCTTCTTCAGTTGATCACGACCAGCGCGCAGATCAATAAGGGTTATTGTTCTTCAGACGGTAAGTGGGCAAATTCCATGGTCGCATTGACACGCAATCTCAACTTCTCAGGAGCCTGCTTCCTTACAGGCTTGACCGCAGTATTTGTCGCCAGGTTGCGCCACGCACCGGCAGGGCAGGTGGGCACACTTAGTTTGTTCATTGGTCGTCATCATTTGTGCTCTCCTTAAGATCTACCTTCGCTGGGTCTACCTTCGTTTCAGCATCCATCCGATCAATGTCCCTGCGGTGACGCCGATCGCAAACGACGTCGCAACCGTCAGCACTGGGTGTCGCTGGATACGCTGCGTCGTGTCATTCAAGATTTCTTCCGCAGCATCGCCGCCTTGCTTCGCGGCGCGCCTCACAACTCCCACTCCATCCTCAATCGCATCGGCAATCGCACTGGTTGCTCGCGAGGCTCGGCGAGCTGAGTCGCCAATATGTTCAGCTGTTCTCTCCACTACGGTTTGTGACATGGTCTCCTCCTGCATATTTTTGCCAACCAGCGTTGTGCTTCCTTATTCTCCGACAGCCTTTTCAGCGCGGCCGACCCACTTTTGGACTTTGCCGATATTTTTTTCCGCTTCCCCTGCGGCTTCCAAATCGGGGTCGTTCGTCACCTTTCCGACCTCTTCTTTAATTTTTCCCTTCACTTCGTGAATCTTGCCTTTGGCCTTGTCTTCCGTACTTGGCTTCATGTTTTTCTCCAGAGCGTAGTCGCTGCGTGCCATTACGCCACTTCTTTCACACTGGCGGGCATCTGCACCAGTTCCTCAAACAGAGAGCGGTAATGGATCATCGCCGTTCTCAGCTCTTCCGTTGTTGCTTCCTCTTTTCCAACCTTCGCCACCCGCAGCGCAATTTCATGCGCGGTCCGGTAGTTCTCCACCACGCGGGGATGGTCGACAGAAATGTCGGCGGCGCGTTGCTCGAAATCGGATACGGGATAGCCGCGAGCTTTCATTACGGAGGAAACCAGGTCGTCGGCTTCAGTAACCGCGCCCTTAGGGGAATCGACAAACCGAGACTGCACGGACTCCCACCGTTTCAAAAAACGTTCGTGCTCGATCGGATCGAGATCGCGAATATTGAGCTTTTCAACCCTCTTCTCACGATCCTCTAACTTCGCCTCTGCTTTTCGTCCTGCCCCATGTACCAGCACCGCGCGATCGTACTCGGGCCCAAATTTCTTTCGCAGGTCTGCGGTTGTATTCCTGCGTTTGCGCACGTACAGCCAACCCAGCACTGCGACGATCAGAATCGCCGCGGCGGCTAGGACAATCAGGTTGGTATCCAGTAAATGTAGATTCATCGAATCCTCCGTGGATCAAGAATATCCACAAATCCAACTCTGTTCACGGAGTTCCCTCCGGCGTCAGAAACTTGTGCGTTGCCAGTATTGAACGTTTGGCTGCGGAAGACTGGTCAGAATTGATCGCTTTCTAAATCAGCGTCGGGCATTCCGGAGACGCGGCAGGACGCGCTTTCTCACAAAGTGAGCGATTGTGCACAGCATTGCCGAAGCGGGTGAGCGAATCTATAGCCTGTCTCGACAGGCAGACGCTGCTGATCCTCCCGGATTCCATCTGGATCCGATCAAAGGAAAAAATTATGAAAACGACGAAATTGTTCTTTTCCATGCTCGCGCTGCTCGCTGCTGCGATCTTGGCGGCTTGTTCAACGACCGCGGCCAAGTCCCCCGATGTTTCAGACAACATTCGTAAATCGCTCGATCAGGCCGGCTTCAAAAGCGTCTCCGTCAGTCAGGACCGTGACCAGGGCGTGGTGACCCTCGGCGGGCAAGTCGCCAGTGAAAACGCCAAGTTGAATGCCGAATCCCTGGCAAAGTCCCTCGCGGGCGCCCAGGTGGTTGCGGATCAGATTGCCGTGATTCCGGTGGGCGGGGAAAGAGATGCAAAGGCGGTGAACTCCGATCTTGACAATGGCATCGAGCAAAATCTGGACGCTGCTCTGATTCAGAACAAGATGCACGACACGGTGAAATGCGAAGTGAAAAGCGGCGTAGTAACGCTGAGCGGAGCGGTGAACTCGGAAGATAAGCGGGCGCGCGCCGAGAAAGTCGCGAGCGGAGTTCCGAACGTTCAGCAAGTGGTAAATGACCTGCAGGTTAAAGATCAGAAGGCCAGTTCAACACCATCAATGTAGGAATTGGCCGTGGAGTTGATGGGTGCCAGAGGGCGGACGGCCATCCGAGCTGCTCTCCGGAAATGGGAGCAGGTGGAGTTCTAGGTGCAAGCCGCAACGTCGCACTCGACAAGGAGATGCTATGTCATTCGGAATTTATGCGGTTGGGTTCGCAATCTTGATCGCAGGGCTGGTTTACGCAGCGCACCTGGTGCACATGCCCGCCCACTGGATTGTCGTGGGCGCAATCGTACTCTTGGGCGTTGGGATTGTGTCGGGGGTTAAGGTGACGCGGCAGAAAGATCCTGCCGATTAGCGGCCTTGGCAATTAGCAAATGACAATGACCGGGTCATGATCCATGGCCATGACCGATCCATGAAACCGCAGAGGCGGCACGAAACGTGAGCGGTCTGATTTACTCCCTGCAGTCGGGCAGCTTTATTTGTGGGATAGGGCGCTGGAGCTAATCGTGGAGAACGATATTCAGAAGTGAACTATGAACCTGCAGCCCGCTCTCGCCATAGTCAACGAAGCCCAGCTTTCGGAACCGGTTCATGAAAAAACTGACCCGCGACCGGGTTGTACCGATCATATCGGCGAGAGTCTCTTGACTGATCTTGGGGATTACCGTCTCGGGCACGCCTTCCTTGCCGAAATGAGCCAGCAAGAGCAGAATGCGAGCCAGTCTCTTTTCGCTGGAATTGAAGAGCTGGTCGACTAAATCCTCTTCATAGCGAATGTTCCGTGCCAGCAGATAGGCCACGAACATATCGGAGAATTCGTGCTCCCGATGAAGCGCTTCCATCATGGCTTTCTTGTCGATGCGCAGAAGTTCGCAGTCCGTCATGGCGGTTGCAGATCCCATGCGTAAAGGCTGTCCGGCTAGGCCACCTTCTCCAAAAAAGTCTCCCTCGCTCAATATGCCAAGAGTCGCTTCCTTGCCAATCTTGGATACGACCGTGAGTCGAACTTTGCCTTCCTGGATGTAGAAGACAGAGTCAGCCGCATCTCCCTGCGCGAAAACTGTTTCTTTCTTGGGAAAAGCCACGACCTTACTACCCGCGCCAATAGTGGCAAGGAAGTCCTCTGGGTCGAACTCGGACTTTCTCTTGGCCAACGTGGCAGGTGATGCCATCAATAAACTCTCCTGCTATGGAGCGACACTCTCGGATATTGTGACAGAATCGTGGCTACCAAATATGTTCACTTTTGCACACAATTGGAAAAAAAGCCCTGGCGGGCCCCAAAATGGGACCTGCGGCTCCCATAACTTATTGAAAATGATCAATATTGAACATCTTCCCCGCTGTGAAACCTGCATTATAGGGTGGTGAAGAGCAAAGAACTCACCCCGAAACAGATATTATCCGTTCCTTGTAACACTTGTGGTGCAGCGATCGGGGAAGTCTGTGAACTGCATACGGGTGCCCCGCGCACCGAGCCACACCGCGACCGAAAACTCTCCGCAGCCGAGGCCGTGGAAGAAACCGGCAAACGATAACAGGCCGTCACGGTGCCAACCTCTCTTGCACCGGCAGATCATCCTGAGCTCATAAACGGGAACTGCAACAACCAACGGCCGGACGACCGCGGCGTTCTTGAAGCGCAGTAGTCGCGCAGCGGATCAGTGTGCAGCGTTGCCCGCCACGGTCGGCGTCGGCACCGTCGCTACCGACTTGAACTGATCCAGCGCAGTCAGCACGCCTTGCCAACGAACCTGGTCCTTCTTCGTCTCGATCGGCACCGAGAGGTCGGAATAAAACTGCAGGATGTTAGCGCGCAGGTCCGGAGTCGTTCCAGAGAATTTGTGGCTCGACAATTGCCCCAGCAGCTTTGCATAGGTGTCGTCGGCGAGCGAGTATTCCGCGGCCTTGGTGACTTGGCCACTATCAAGATCGCAATTGGGTAGCAGGACCGAGTCAGTGCCCACGGCGTGGAGGAAAGCCCGGTATTGATCGACGGTCAAATTGATACTCTTGAAATACAGATCCTCAGTTTGCGGAGTCGGGTTCTTGAAGCCCAGCCCTTTGAAGGGACCAATTCTCGGCATGTAGCGCAACAGGGTCGAGAGAATCCGGGTTCCGAATCCGGGCTTGGTATAGTCCTTCCCCCACTCCTTCTCATAGCCAGAGCGCGAAAGCCGGTACAGGAACTCTTTCTTCGCAAAGTCGGGGCGCTCGCGCATTATGTCTTTCTTATGGGTCTGGAGCGCGACCTGGGTCATCTCCGGGATCAGCCGGCTGACGGAGAAGCGATAGGAGCCGATGGCGAGATCCTCATGAGCGAGCACATCTTTCAGCTCCAATCCGTACACGACTGGGAAGACTCTCTCCAGCAGCGGCTTTGACACTTTGAACCCGATGAAATCGTGGTATTGCTGCGATGCGTAACGATTCTTCGCCACCTGCAGCATGTCGAAGCCGAACTCGGTTTTCAAGTGTGCCGTTTTGTCCTCGGCATACGTCACCGTCTTGCCATACTTGGCTCGTAACTTTGGATACTCGATGGCCACCGCCTCATTCACTGCCGTCCCGTGCCCGGTAATATCCGACGCATAGTGTGCCAGCGCCCCCAGAGCGAAGGCATACTCGTTGGCATCCTGGCTTTCCAGCAACAGCTCGCGAACAAAATCACCGCTGCGAACGTAATGCACCAGATTGCTGAAATCTTTGCTGCCGAATGGGTAATAGCCCATGTCTTGGATGACGGCGCCTCCGTAAGCGTAGGCGTGCGCCTCCTTGATCTGATCGTCCGAGAGTCCGGGGTAGCGCTTCAGCAGCAGCGGGCGGATCTCGTCTGTCCAGAGCAGGTCTACGATTTCCTCGTGGGTTAGAACCGAGTAAGCGAACGAAGCGCCGCTACACATCGCCACCACGAGAAACAGTGCCAACGCGCGGACCGAGAGCAGGCGCCAACCCTTGGCGATGGCGCCTGGCGATGTTGGCTGGCGGTACATGAGTCAGATCCGACCGATGACCAGGAGAATAACAACGATACAAAGGATAAGTCCCAATCCCCCGCTCGGGGCATAACCCCAGTCTCGACTATGCGACCATCTTGGTAGCGCACCAAAGAGGGCTAAAATCAAAATCACGATCAATATAGTTCCAAGCATGTTCCACTCCTTTTCGTCGGCACTGAGACGACGTTCACATGTCCCTAACCGCAGCGGACGGCTCTAACTCTGTGTCGTTCCAGCGCGGCGCACCCGATCCTGCAGAACAAGCGCACTGGAAGCAATCTTGGAGGAGAGCTATTTATGTTTATAGGCGTTCCACTGGTTCCTTACTGATCAAAACTGCTCAATATAAGAATTGGGTCGGAAAGGGCGGGTTTAGTGCCCTCGGGGAGAATGCGGGCGATGATGGCGGGTGGCTCGCATCTCGAAGCCGACGGGATATCACTCCCATTGCAGCCTGCCGCTAGAAAAGAAAGTGGCGCGAGCCCACGGAGTGGGCCCGCACCAATATAAGAGTCAGCCGACTTTCCTATAACGCAACCCGCGTGACGCAATGCGTCGCCGTCAACTCGCTGCTGACGAGGCTATTCTTTGCCTCCAGGGGATTTCTTCTCAGGAGCGCTCTCCGGGCGTGCCGCAGGGCGGGGTGCAGCCTGTTGACGAGGGGCAGGCTGCGCGTGAGCAACAGGCTGCGCATGGGCCGCAGGTTGCGCATGGGCCGCTTTATTCTCATTCGAACGAGTGGCGGCTGCGTTTTTCTGAGCCGACTTGTTCTCGTTCGTGCGGGCAGTAGCTGCTTGTTTCTCAGCCGTCTTGTTTTCGTTCGTACGAGCAGTGGCTGCTTGTTTTTCAGCCGACTTGTTCTCGTTCGTGCGAGCAGTAGCTGCCTGTTTCTCAGCCGTCTTGTTTTCGTTCGTGCGAGTGGTGGCTGCCTGTTTCTCGGCCGCCTTGTTTTCGTTCGTACGAGCGGTAGCTGCCTGTTTCTCGGCCGTCTTGTTCTCGTTCGTGCGAGCGGTGGCTGCCTGTTTCTCAGCCGTCTTGTTCTCGTTCGTGCGAGTGGTGGCTGCCTGTTTCTCAGCCGTCTTATTCTCGTTCGTACGAGCAGTGGCTGCTTTTTTCTCGGCCGCTTTGTTTTCGTTCGTGCGAGCGGTGGCTGCCTGTTTCTCAGCCGTCTTATTCTCGTTCGTGCGAGTGGTGGCTGCTTTTTTCTCGGCCGCCTTGTTTTCGCTCGTACGAGCAGTGGCTGCCTGTTTCCCAGCCGACTTGTTCTCGTTTGTGCGAGTAGTGGCTGCTTTTCTCTCGGCCGTCTTATTTTCGTTCGTGCGAGTGGTGGCTGCTTTTTTCTCAGCCGACTTGTTCTCGGCTGCCTTACTTTCAGCCGCCTTGCTCTCGGTGGCCTTGTTTTCGGCTGCTCTGCTCTCAGCTGCCTTGCTCTCGGCTGCTTTGTTCCCAGCCGACTTGTTCTCAGCTGCTTTGCTTTCAGCTGCTTTGCTTTCAGCTGCCTTGCTCTCGGTGGCCTTGTCCTCGGCTACAGCGCCCTTCGCTGCCACCACACCCTTGCCGTTAAACTCTCCCGGTTTGGATGTTGCAGCGATTGGCGGCTTACCATGATTCACCGTCGCCAATAGGTCATGGTTCTTGCCGGCGGCCTGCCGATGCCCAGTTTGC
>Ga0116217_10006270_pt1 | contig 10340 bp, 9 predicted proteins | sample Sb_taG_6_FD_89697 | JGI IMG/M metagenome (GOLD analysis project Ga0116217, IMG submission 89697) | Peat soil microbial communities from Weissenstadt, Germany - Sb_50d_4_PS metaG | ecosystem: Environmental > Terrestrial > Soil > Wetlands > Peat | place: Germany: Weissenstadt | collected 2010-09-21 | reverse complement strand
CCAGGATACCGCCGGCAGTCGCGAGGACCACCACTTGCCAGGCCGCGAAAATAAACCAGGAGAGCCGGGCATCGAGTACCGGCTTCATGGTCAGTCGAGGCACGCACCAGTGCAACGTGCCCAGAAACGCACTGGCGATAAACCCGTAAGCGATGGCGTTGGTGTGGACCATGCGCCAGCGCCCGGGCGAGAACAGCTCGATCCCAAGCAGGGGATTGTGATTGACAAGCTGGAGAGCCATGAGCAGCCCTCCCAGCAGAGAGATGGCGAAGTAGGTCAGGGCCGCCAGGTAGTACGCCAAGACGAGACGCTCATCCACCAGCCGCGTAGGTCGTGACGGCACCGGTTCCGCTGACAGCTCGGTCATGTAGCCTCCGCGCCTTGTTCGTACGGGACGTATTTTCCCAGGGGCTGGACCAGGAGCATGGTCCAACCGAAAACGAGATGAGTCAGGGCGCCCACCCATCCGGGAATTTGCTGGACAATCCAATTGCCGCCGAAAAGCAGCGGCTGCAACCACCACAAAACTGCATAGAAGTTAAAAAGCCAAAGAAGCAACGACAACCCGCTGATGATCAGAAACCGAGTCGTGAACGACGAGCCGCCCAGCCAGCGCGTCAGCACGAGCTGGAAGGGCACGCCTAAGACCATGCCGGTTGCAAGGTAGAGACAACAACCGATCACCAACAGCAAGTTGTCGTTGCTCTGTTGTTGCAGTACCGAGGCCCCGAGGGGAAACGTGAGATAAATCCGGATGAGCCGTAGAGGTTCCTGGCCGACCAGGACGGAACCGACAATATTGAAAAGCAAACTCGTCGTCGCGCCGAACATGCCGAGGGCAAACCCGGCGAGAACATGGTAGACTGTGTAGTAGCTGCGCGGCGGCCAGTGGCGCGCGGCAGCATCGACAGCCAGCTCGGACTCGAGCCGCTGCACCTCGCTTCGCAGCCTTTCCAGCTCACGTTGTTTGGCTTCACGATCCATCATGGGTCATCACGCCGTTATGCTACTGGCCGCCGCCGCGTCACGAGAATTTGACAGCTGGCGGCGCGAACTACCGTCGTGCAGTTGATGAGTCTATAATCCGACATAGACATATTCAATCGACGTGACAACGCAATTCTGATTTTGTCGGGAGTTGTGCGGATTCGCACAGCGACAGCCGGCCGACGCGCCGATTCAGACCCCTTCCAGCCGGACTCCTTGACCAGCATCCAGTATGCTTATGGAGTGCGGGAAACGATAGTCCTGGTGTTGGACGGATAAGGAGACCTCTGATGCAGAACCCCCGAGCCTGTGTATTCCTGGCGACGTTGCTCGCTTTGATCATCGGCGCTGCGCTTGAGAGCAGTCGCGCCGACGATAAGAACCCGGCCGACCCCAAAGCGCAAAAAAAGGAATCGACTCCCACCACCAACCAGGCCTTCATGCGCGACAAGCTGGCGAAGGCCAATCAGTTGCTTGGCGGGTTGGCTGTCGAGGATTTCGACAAAGTTGCTGAAAACGCCAAGACTTTGCGCATGCTAAGTCGCGCGGCATCCTGGTACGTCTTCGACTCCGACGAGTACATGCGCTACAGCAAAAACTTCCAGGAGCAGGCCACCGACCTGGAGCGTCACGCCCGCGACAAGAACCTCGACGCAGCAGCGCTGGACTACGTCCGTATGTCGTTGACCTGCATCGAATGCCACAAATACGTGCGCGGGGCACGACAAGGGGAGAAGAAAAGATAAGCGTAGGGTGTGTCAAGCGTACTCGCGCCGACGCGCCATGCCAACAAATGCGCACCGCCCGGCTCCCCTTTGCCTCATCACGATTCGCCTTCGAGTACACAAAGACGGTCGTCGTGCTCTCGCCACGGATTGAAAACCTACGCGATAGCCCGTGCCCGGGATGGTGCGTCGGCGCGAGTACGCTTGACGCACCTACGGACTCGGATCCCGGCGGGCCAGGTGGTATAATCTAGGCCAAGTAGCATTGCCTGACGCGGCCGGGGGAGTTAGCCATGCAGCGAAACATGGACCTGGTTCGGATCATCTTGATGCGGATTGAGGACAGCTCCTCAGGTTGGGCGGGACAACCCTTCGGAATTGCGGGGTTCACACCCGAGCAGGTCGGTTACCATGCCCACATTATGATCGAGGACGGTTTAATCGAAGGCAGCAATGTCACCACCATGCACAGCAAGGGCCCCGAGGCCGTGCCGCGGTCCCTTACCTGGAAAGGACACGAGTTTCTTGACCTGGCTCGTGATCAGAAGCGTTGGAACCAGGCCAAGGCGAAGATCGGCAAGATTGGGTCGGCGCCGATTTCCGTGTGGATGAAGATCCTCAACGAGCTCATGCTTAAGGATCTGGGCGTGGCATCGTGAGGATTTGACCGTTCACTGGCCCCAGCACGAGGGACGGGATGACCCACCCGGCGCTATTTGTCAAGAAAGGGCTGTTGCTCAACTGCCTGAGCTGGTTCCAGGTCGATTTCCGGCAGAGTATTGTAGCATTGATTGAGAGCCAGTTTCCGAATTACCCACTTCCCAGCGAAGTTCAGTCGGTGCTTGAGCGCTGGGATTCGATTAGGAGACCTATCGATGCGGATCCGATGGATCTTGCTGCCTTGATGGAAGATCAGCTCGCCAGCGATCCCGGAGCCGCTCCCCTCCTCAAGCAAATGATCCTCCGCTACAGACGCTATCGCGCCGCCGAGACCGAGGGGTTGCGGGAGAAAACTCACAATGCCAACATCATTCAGACGTTGGATGAGGACATCAATTCGCTGGACGCCGTGGTCGAAGCCGACTGGTTCGAGAAGATCGAGCTTTTGCGACTACCGCGGTCCAATGATTTTTTGCCAATCCAGTACATCGAGCAATCAGGGCTAAGTCAGATTGAACTGGGACCGCGCCAGTACGATGAGAAGTTTCATATTCTCCAATCTCCAGCCCTGTTTCTACCAGATCTGGCTTACTTCCGAGCCAAGTGCGAGATGCGCGAGAGCCCGCTCAGTGTTGCCTTTCTCGATATCGACGACTTCAAGGTGCTGAACAGCACCACCTCGGAAACGCACATGGACCGCAACTTGCTCCCGCGCTTCATGCAAACCTTGGAAGCCCATGTTTATCACCATGGCTTCGCCTACCGGCAAGGCGGTGATGAATACCTAATTCTGTTGCCGAGCCTTTCGCAACCACTCGTGCTCGCATTTCTGGAGGAACTCCGCTGCAAGTTGGCTGCCCTGAAGTATCCGGAAATCGAAGGATCTACGACTGTTTCCATTGGTGTCTGCAGCGCCCAACCGAATTGTTCCCTGACTGACCGCGAGCTGCGCGATCGGGCAAACGACGCCAAGAAGTTTGCGAAAGACAAGGGCAAGAATTGCATCGCCGTCAAGGGTGGCCCAGGCCTCGTTTCGCAAGGCTTGCAAATAGTGCGACCGGAGATAGGGAGCCGCCCGATGAAGGAATGATGGCGACGTCTCATACAAGAGTAATCGGGGGAATCTTTATCAAACGAATCAGTCCAATGGCGGGCGGATTGACAACTTTAGCGTCCATCCCCAAGGCCCCTGGCTCCAGGTCGAGTTGGAAGACGACGGTCGAATGAGTGCTCGGGTTACCTGGGAGGAGCGGCGCCCACTTGCCAACGACCGTTCCGCGTCGCCCCCGTGAATCAGTACAGGGTAAGTGGTCAGGGCCCGGCACTCCTTGTACCGATCCCTGCTTGCATAGAAGCCCGGGAACGATCGCGCCGTCAAGCACGCACGGAACGCAAAGAAGTCCGCAAAACCGCGGGTCCCGCTCCAGGCCCGGCCCCGCGAGCACCCACGCCTGAAATTGACAGCATTCAAGGGTACTCTTACAATTCACGGACGCTTGCCTATCCCGATTTCGCTTGCTCGTGGAGCCCCGCTTCCCTGGAGCGGCTGGAAAGCTCTGTTTGCTATGGGGGGCTTGCAAAGACTCGCAGCAATGCAATTGCCGACTTAGCTCAGCGGTAGAGCAATGCTTTCGTAAAGCATAGGTCCTGGGTTCAAATCCCAGAGTCGGCTCTTCTTACACTCCTGGTCGCGATCTGCGCCCGCTGCGTGAGCGCGGCATCATCTCGCTGCTGGCTGGCTACCCCGTACTCGACCTCCTCTTTGTAACTATTGCGTACATTTGGAGAGAAGGTTCGCGCTTTTATCATGGTCGTTCCCTACCCGGCGCCTCGCAATTCGCTAAATCTAAATCTGGAACCGGCGCTGCCCGGTCGAACCAGGACGCACATATCCAGCAACACGGGGAAACACATGGCACTCAACACCGAGAAGACGACTGCCCCAAGCGACGCGCTCATCAAGGATCTGCTCGACGCTCTCGATAAGGTGTCGGGATTGCATCCGGGATTCAGACCCGTCCATGCCAAGGGTGCTATCTGTTCCGGAACATTCACCCCAGCGGCCGAGGCGGCGAAGCTGACGCGGGCGCCGCATGCGACCCGGCCATCCACACGTATCGTCGTCCGTTTTTCCGATTCTGCCGGCGTGCCGAACGTCCCGGACAATGACCCGATGAGCGGTCCCCGGGGATTCGCCATACGCTTTTATCTGGCAGAGCATGTTCATACTGACATCGTCAGTCATTCCCACGACGGCTTCCCGACGCGCACGGGCGAAGAGTTTTTGCAGCTATTTCGTGCCTTGCCTGTAAGCGGACCTAATGCGCCCAAGCCGACGCCGCTGGATACCTTCCTGGCGTCGCACCCGAAGGCGGTGGAGTATCTAACCGCCCCCAAGCCCTTTCCTTCGAGCTTCGCCAGGGAATCGTTCTTCGCCGTGACGGCGTTCAAGTTTACGAATTCGCAGGGACTGAGCCGTTTCGGCCGCTTCCGCATCCGGCCGGAATTAGGCAATGATCATCTGACGCCGGAGGAGGCCGCGAAGAAGTCCGCGAATTTCCTCTTCGACGATCTCGCCCAACGCCTGGCCAAGGGGCCAATCAAGTATCGCATTGCCGTGCAAATTGCTGCTGCCGAAGACCAGGTTGCCGACGCCACCATCCACTGGCCGGCCAGCCGTCCGGAAATCGAATTTGGGACGATCACGTTGGCGAAGCGCGAAAACGATGCCGATCTGGAAATGCGCAAGATCATCTTCGATCCGATCCCGAGGGTCGATGGCATCGATCTCTCCGGCGATCCGTTGAGCGAAGTGCGCGCCGCGATCTACTTGCTGAGCGGCCGGCGCCGGCGGGCCGCGATTGGGGGATAGAACAACGCCAAACGTGAAGCTAAATCAGGGTGCGTGAATCCGCAGCAAGCTGTGTGACTCGCGCCGCCGTGCAATTTAAAAAACTTTGAGCCCTGGGTGCCATGCTTTCGCGGCTACAGAAGATTACAGGTTAAAGTTGCAAGACCTCGCGAAAGCATGTCTCGACTCAGCTCGGAAATCCCGCACGCATCAACAAATCAGAGGCGCCCAACAAGCCTCGACGGCGCGCCTAACGCGGGGCGGGACATGCTTTCGCGAGTTCGCCTGACTGTTCTGGGGCGATGTCGGGAACTCGCGAAAGCATGGCACCCCGGCGATCGCCATATGGAAGACATCGCGTTCTCCTCCTCCCATCCATTGCGATCCATGTGCGAATTGCATATAAAATCGCGCAGGTCATTTCGCGCACTTCTTCCACCACATGCAAAGGAGATGGGAAATGAGACAGCCGCAGGCTCTCCTCCTCGGCTTCTGTGCGTTCATGCTTGCGTCGCCGCTTCTGGCAGGCGAGAAACCCTCGCAGGGGTACTTGGTCGCCTCGGATGGAGTGAAGATCCATTACCTGGCGATGGGACATGGGACCCCTGTGGTCCTCGTTCACGGCTACACGGGCTATGCGGAAGGCAACTGGTTCTCGAACGGTATCGCCGACGCGCTGGCTGCGAAGCACCGAGTGATTGCTCTCGACGTGCGTGGTCACGGCCTGAGCGACAAGCCGCACGACTCGACGAAATACGGCGACCGCATCTGGCAGGACGTGTTCGAGTTGATGGACCATCTCAACATCGATCGTGCCCACGTGCATGGCTATTCGATGGGCGGCGGGATTGTGACCCAGCTTCTGGCGCATCATCCCGAGCGCTTTATCACGGCGTCCTACGGCGGCAGCGGTGTGCGTGAAGAAGATCCGGAATGGGTTGCGAAATTACCCAAGGACAAACAGGGCACCGATCCGCAGGAGGCGGAAGCGATGAAGAAATTGACAGGCGCTCCGTACCGCGACGCCGAGGCGTTAGGTGCCGTAGGCCAGAGCTTCAAAACGCTGATGAACCCCAAGATCGATTTGACCAGCATCAAGATCCCCGTGCTGGCTATCAATGGTGAGTTCGACCGCCCCATCGCCAAGACGGAGCGCATGCAGCGCGAGTTGAAGGATTTCAAGGCTGTCGTGCTGCCCGGCAAATCGCACCTGACCGCCATCATGGCCGGTTACATGCCGGAGCAATACACGACGACGCTCGTGGAGTTCATCAACGCGCACGATGCCAAGCCATAAGCACGAGGCTTAGGGCCTTGCAGAATAGAGGAAACAAAAGCGGCGGCAAAGCGCCGCACTGCCCAAGAAGTCGCCTTTGGAGTGCGGCGCTTTGCCGCCGCTTTTGTTTTCCCTTCCACACCAATTCACTCCGCCAACGCTTCAAAATCTGCGAAACTTGAAGTTAGCGAACTAAACTGTTTGTAAAGATAGTCAAATCCTGCCGGTTGTTCCTTTGTTACGGGCAGCCGTTGGTTTTCCTGGCGCCTTCGTAGGCGCCAGAGGACCCGTGAAATTTCCGCCAAAACGGATTGGCGCGGCCATTCCCGCTTTATCGGTTCTTTTCAATAATTCGGTTCTGGGCAATCTGTCGATGTTAGGGAATAAGTCGGCGATGACCGTGCGCTGACAGCGCTGTGCCCCGACGCCCCCATGGAATCGCTCCGGTACGAATCGCGGCAAATGTCGGTGCGGACTTGGCTGTAGGTCAGGTTTCAAACCTGACCGGACAGATTGGAAATCTGTCCTACGAAGCTGGCGAATCAAGCGCGGTGATATAGGTGCAGGCCGTCCCACGCTTCTCCCCAAGTGAAAAGACCTCTCAGGAGTTCTCTCCATGCAGAGCAATACTGCAAACGATCGACGCGACGGGTCGTGTCGATCTTTGCAATCCGTGACTGGCCGGGTTACCGCATGGCCGACCTTGGCTTGCCTGCTCGGGCTCTTGGCCATGTCGATCACGGCATGCGGCTGTACTAGCGTCAGCGATTACATTCATAACGGCTTCAAGGTCGGGCCCAACTATGGCCGGCCACCGGCGCCGGTGGCCAAGGACTGGATCGACGCCGACGACATGCGTGTGCGCAAGGATTCAGACGACCTGAGCAAGTGGTGGACGGTTTTCCATGACCCTGTCCTCGAGTCGCTGATCTGTTATGCCTACCAGCAGAACCTCTCGCTGCGCGTGGCTGGTTTTCGCGTACTGGAAGCGCGGGCGCAGACCCTGATCGATGTGGGCAATCTCTTCCCACAAGGGCAATCAGCATCAGGGGACTACGCGCGCACTGGATTAAGCCGCGAGACTGCTAACCCGCTTTCCGGAGGAGCCAAGCGTTGGTTCGGCCAATGGAATTACGGATTCAATCTGAGCTGGGAACTCGACTTCTGGGGACGTTTTCGCAGGGCGGTGGAATCGGACCTGGCAACACTGGATGCATCTGTAGAAAACTACGACGATGTGCTCGTCACGTTGCTGGGCGACGTGGCGACGAATTACACGCTCTATCGCACGACCGAGCTGAGAATCAAATACGCCAGGGAAAACGTCGAACTCCAGCGTAAGACGCTGCAAATTGTCCAAGGACAGTTCAAGGTCGGCATTGTTCGCGAGCTGGACGTGATCCAGGCGCGGAGCACGCTCGAACAGACCGAGGCAGGCATTCCCGAGCTGGAAATTGCACTCCGGCAGACCGCCAACCTGCTCTGCATCTTGCTGGGCATCCCGCCGGAAGACCTGCAGGCCCGGCTCGGTGCGGGAGCCATTCCCACGGCGCCGCCCGATGTGGCGGTCGGCGTTCCCGCCGACCTGTTGCGCCGTCGTCCCGATGTCCGCCGGGCCGAGCGTCAGGCAGCGGCCCAATGTGCCCAGATCGGCATCGCGGAGGCTGAGTTCTATCCGCACATCGCGATCAACGGCACCATTGGCTATTCGGCCGAGAATTTCAAAAACCTGTTTCGCGAGCAGGCTCTTGCCGGGTCGGTCGGCCCAGCGTTTACCTGGAACATCCTCAACTATGGGCGCCTCGTAAACAATGTCCGGCTCCAGGACGCGCGGTTCCAGGAGCTGGTGGCCACGTATCAAAACACAGTTCTCAGCGCCGCTCAAGATGTCGAGAACGGATTGGTGACGTTCTTACGCGCTCAGCAACGCACGAAGCTGCAAGCTGCCAGCGTGGCGGATGCCGACCAGGCCGCCAAGATCGCCGTGGCCCAGTACGCCGCCGGCACCACCGACCTCACGCGCGTGACTCAGCTCGAGCAAAACCTGGTGCTACTCGAAGACACGCTGGCCCAGGCGCAGGGAGAAATTGCCACGGGCCTCATCCAGGTCTACCGTGCCCTGGGTGGCGGTTGGCAGATCCGTTGCACCGGTTGCGAGCCAGGTCCGTTGCCGCCGGCAAAAGCTGCGGGCGAGCCTGAGAAGCTGCCCGCTCCCCTTCCAGGGGTAAAGACGCTACCTGGGAGCGTGACGCCTCCGGCGAGTGCACCCGCTGGCGCTCCCAAACAAGGCGGCAGTTGAATTCCAAGCCGACTTTCTTCGCGAGGCATCGTCTCATGAAGCCAATCCAATTCCTGGTAATACTGCTCGCGAGCCTTGGCCTGTGTCACGAGGCCAGGGCTGCGGAGCCGGCCTGCGATTGGTGGCAATCTCTCTGGCATCCGCTGAGCCGGCCGCAGCCGTGTTGCCCGGATGACTATTGCCCCAAGCCGCTGCCTTGTGCACCCCCGGTGAGCTGCCGAGGGCCGAACGACTACTGCCCAAAGCCATTGCCCACGACCTGCCCCGCAAAGTGCTTCGGCCCGGACGATTATTGTCCCAAGAAATGCCCGATTTTCCTGCCGCCCTGCTACCCGCCCTGGTACACTTGCGGCCCCGCGCAGGGTTGTCGCCAACCGCAATGACGATTATCGTTTAACCGCGAGCCAGCGGCGAGCGCGTGTACAGAAGGGATACAGCGTCCCTTTCGTGCACGCGCTCGCCGCTGGCTCGCGGTTAAACGATTCGAACCCATCTTCTATGGGAGCCTTAGTGGGCTGACACCGCGGGAGGTGTTAGGGTCTCTGCATGTACAAGATGGCCGTCCAGGGTGTGGCTCACGGCAGGCGACTTTGGAGCAGTTCCCGCACCTGGCTTCTCCCCAAACCACTGAATCACATAGAAGAACACAGGCGTCAGGAAGACACCGAAAAAGGTTACGCCGAGCATGCCGCTGAAGACGGCCAGTCCGAGTGCCCTGCGCATCTCGGCGCCGGCGCCCTTCGCAATCACGAGCGGCACCACCCCGAGAATGAAGGCAAAAGAAGTCATCAGGATTGGCCGTAGTCTAAGCCGGCATGCCTCGAGGGTGGCTTGCCAACGTCCTACGCCGGCTTCTTGTTGTTGCTTGGCGAACTCGACAATCAGGATGGCGTTCTTGCTCGCCAAACCCACCAGCACCACGAATCCGATCTGCGTGAAAATGTTCACTTCCATGCCGGCCATCTGTAAGCCGACGACGGAGCAGAACAAGCACATCGGCACGACCAGGATGACCGCCAGGGGCAGCTTCCAGCTCTCATACTGGGCCGCCAGGACCAGGAAGACGAACACCACCGCCAGAAAGAAGAAATACATCGCCGAGTTCCCGGCCTGAAGCTGCAGGAATGCCAGGTCGGTCCACTCCGTTGCCATCGATTGCGGCAATTCCTTGTTGGCAATCTCCTGCATCAGCGAAACCGCTCGCCCCGAACTCGTGCGGGGGCCTGCATCGCCGTTGATAGCGGCCGAGGAATACATGTTGTAACGCATGACCACCACGGGGCCGCTCTTGTCGCGCACGTCGAGCACGGTCCCCAGGCGAACCATCTGCCCAAGGCTATTGCGTACCTGCAGCTGCCGAATGGCGGACACATCGTAGCGGAAGCGCGAGTCGGCCTGGATATTCACCTGCCAGGTCCTGCCGTCAGGGCGAACGCATCAAACTTTCTCTAGGTTTCGTGCCCCAGCCAAGGTTTCCTCGAGAAAACCCGTGTCCAAGGCAGCCGCCTTGCGTTTCCGTGCGATGCTCGTTTTGGCCGGATT
>Ga0116217_10006268_pt1 | contig 10342 bp, 6 predicted proteins | sample Sb_taG_6_FD_89697 | JGI IMG/M metagenome (GOLD analysis project Ga0116217, IMG submission 89697) | Peat soil microbial communities from Weissenstadt, Germany - Sb_50d_4_PS metaG | ecosystem: Environmental > Terrestrial > Soil > Wetlands > Peat | place: Germany: Weissenstadt | collected 2010-09-21 | reverse complement strand
GCGACGGCGACGGCGACGAGATCGTGCGCAGGCTGGCCAGCCTCGACCGGATGACCGAGGACATGGCGCGCCGGTCCGCCCGGTTTCACCTGACGCTCGGTGACATCACCCGCTCGACGGATGCGTCGCCGGAAATGTTCCTGCGCTACAAGCACGCGCTGATGGCGCACATGAGCGACTTCATGGCCGAACTCGACCGGTACCTGCCACGTCTGGCCCAGGCGGTCGAACAGGTCGAGGCGACCGGCATCGGGACGCTGCTGAACCGCGCGGCCGAGGCCGATGACCGGCCGCTGATGCGCCGTGATGAGGTGCTCGATGACTGGCGGCGCCGGTGGGCGGGGATCCGCGCGTGGTTCGTGGCCGAGGCGGGCGAGCAATCGCGCACCGCCGAACTGGCGGCGGCGACCCGGGCCGGGGTCTCCAGCGTGATCGCCTTGCTGCGGCAGATCACCGAGTCGCAGCGGGGCGGGGTCAACCGCTCCACGCAGCTCAAGCACCTCGCGCAGTGGGTCTTCGACGTGGCGGACGAGGATGCCGCTCATGTGCTGATGTCGGCCGCGTTCAACCTGCGGCTGGCCCGGCACGTCGGCGGCGTGCACGACGACAGCGACCTGATTTCGCCCCGGCTGTCCTGGATGGACGCTCCGGGTGTGGAGGTCGCGATGACGCTCTTCCGCCGTGGCAAGGCGCCCAGCCCGGGCCTGCCGCAACGGCTCCAAGCGCAGGCCGGAATCCGTGCCGAGCTGCGTCGGCGCCAGGCCGAACAGCGCACGGCGGAGCGGGACGCGGCACGCGGGCTGCTCAGCTCGGGCGTGCACGACCGGGTGCTTGATGAGGCCGAGACCCGGGTGCTGCTGAAACTGTTGACCCGGGCGCTCGAGGCCAGGTCCGTGGTGGCCGGGCGGATCACCCACGGGACGGGCGGGAACGACGTGATGACTATCCGGCTGGTGCCTTCGGCGACCGGCAGCGCGGTGCGCACGGCGCACGGCGTCCTGCACCTGCCCGGCCTCAGCCTGGAAATCGCGCCGGCCCGGGGGCGGCAGGCGGTGGCGGATGGCTGAGCCGCGGGCCGCCGACGGGGTCGCGCCGAGCGATCTGGGCTCCTACCAATACGCCGTCCGGCTGGTGCTCACGAACGATCTCATCACCGCGGCGCGTCCCAGGGCCGGCGCGCTCGCTTCGGTACTGCGCTGGGCAGACCTGATCGCCAGGGACTTCGCCGAACTGCTCGGGTACACGCTGAGCGCGACCGCGCACCAGGTACGGCTGCTGCGACGGCTCGATACGCTTGACGCGACGCAGCGTTCGGTCTTCACGGCCAGAAGCGGCAGGCAGTTCGACCGGCGGCGGTTGTCCTACCTGTGCCTGGTGCTCGCCGTCTTCCAGCGGTCCAGGGTCGAGATCAGCCTCGCGGATCTCGTCCGCGCCTTTGCCCCGACGGCCAACGCGATCGACGGTCTCGGCTTCGATGCCACCATCACCGAGCACAAGCGCGCCGTCGTCGACGTGCTGGACTGGCTTACCGACCATGACGCGCTGCGCCTGTCCGACGGCTCGGCGGAGAACTGGGCGCACGACAGCGAACGCGGCGACGCCCTCTACGACATCGACCACGACGTGTGCGCCTCGCTGTTCCGGCCCGCGCGCCCGATCCAGCAACTCGGCAGTGCCGCCGGGCTGCTCGACGTCCCCGACATCAGCACCCGGCGGTCGGCGCGGCGGGAGGCCACCGCGCGGCGGGCCCGCCGCCTGCTGGTTGAGCACCCAGTGCTCTACTATGCGACCCTGGACGCCGAGACCGCCACCGCGCTGCGTGGCACCGAACTGGCCGACAACCTCGCCCGGCTCACCGGCCTCGTGGTGGAGCGGCGGGCCGAGGGTGTGATGCTGGTCGACCCCACCGGCCGGTTTACCGATCAGCCGTTCCCTGGCCGCGGCGGTGCGGTCAACCGGACCGCCGGGCTGCTGCTGGCCAAGATCGCGGACATTCTGGAGGATCCTGACGACGGGCCCGCGCTGACCCGGATACCCGTTCCCTACGCCGCCGATGACCTGCGCGATCTGCTGGAACGCATCGACACGGGGATGCCGGGCGGCCCGGCAGATCATGACGTGGCCGCCGCGGCTGGCGAGGGCGACCCGCTGGAGGTGCCTTTCATCGACCGGACCCGGCTGGAGCGCATGCTCGGTGAACTGTACGAGCACTTCGGTCCGACCTCGTTCACCGTGCAGTGGCAATACGACCGGCGCGGACTGCTCGATGCCACCATCAGGCTCCTGGATGATCTGCGACTTCTCCGGCGGATGCCTGGCGGCGTGGCGGTCCTGCCCGCTGCCGCACGCTACCGTAACATCACCACGGCGCTGCCAGCAGGAGCCCGCCGCGATGGCCAGGGCATGTTCGACTTCTCCGGGCAGACGACGGAGGGAGCCGTATGACCGAGACCCGGTTCAGGCCGGTCCGCGCCGGGATCATCAACCTCTGGGACTACTCCGACGAGGAGTTCGTCTTCGCCGACGGCCGGCTCGCGTTGCGCGGCCACAACGGCTCTGGTAAGACCAAGGCCCTCGAGGTTCTCTTCCCATTCGTGCTCGACGGCAGCCTGGACGCCCGCCGCCTCGACCCGTTCAGCGGCGAGAACCGCACCATGAAGGCGAACCTGCTCTACCGCGGGCAGGATTCCGAGCATGGCTACGTGTGGATGGAGTTCGCGCGGCCGGGCGAGACCGTCACCCTGGTGATCGGCTTGTCCGTCCACAAGAACATGGACCGCCCCCGTCCGTCGTTCTACGTCACCGGCAAACGGATGGGCATCGAGTTCGGGCTGTTGTCCGCCGACTCCCGGCCGCTGACGGCCAAGCAGCTGACCGCGATCCTCGGGCGCGACGCGTATTACGGCGACAAGCGGGGCGCGTATCAGGACGCCGTGGACGCACGGCTGTTCGGGCTCGGCCGGGAACGGTACGCCCAGCTGCTCGACCTGCTGATCGCGCTGCGCCGCCCGCTGCTCGCGAAGGACCTGGACCCGGGCAAGGTGTCGGAGACGCTGACCGCGGGCCTGAGCCCGGTCGATGACGAGCTCGTCACGCAGGCGGCCCGGGACTTCGAGAACCTGGCCGCCGTCCAGAAGCAGTACGACGACCTGGCCGCCGCGGACGCGGCGGTGCGTGCCTTTCTCGACCAATACGTCTCCTACCTCCGCGTCCACACGCGGCACGAGCTTGATCAGGTAGCGGCCCGCATGTCGGCGGCGGCGGATCATCGTGGGGCGATCGGGAACGCCGCGCGGGAGGTCTCCCGGTCAGGCGCGCAGGAACAGCGCTGGAGGGAAGCGGAAGCCGACACGAAGACCAGCATCGAGATGTGCCAGGCACGCCTGTTCGCGCTGAAGAACCGGGACGAGTACAAGGACCACGAGAAGCTCGCGCTCCGGCGCAGCCAGCTCGAGAGGGAGAAACGGGACCTAGCGGCCGACCAGTCCCGGCTGGCCCGTGCTCGTGCCAACGTGTCAGAGTTGTCGGTCGAGGCGGCTCGGGTCGCGGACCGGGTGGCGGACGTCGGCCGGGCGATCGACCGGCACGCGCGCCGTCTCGCCGAGACTGCCGACAGCTCCGGCATCAGCCGCGACGGTTCACCCGCTGATACCGGTGAGGATCTGGCGGTCACGGCGAAGTCGCGGGCCGCGGCGCGCCGCGATGACATCCGCGAGGTTCGCGACCATCTCGCCCACGTCCGCGACGCGGAACGGGACCGGGTCGGCGCGGATGCCTCACTTGGTACGGCGCGGCAGCTGATGGAGACCTGCGAGACGTCCTGCCGCGAGGCCGATGAACGGCTGGCCATCGCCCGCGCGGACCTGTCCGGGAAGCTAACCGCCTGGACGAGCCGGTGGGCCGGCGACGAGCCATACGCGGTGGTCACCGCCGGCCAGGCTGAACTGCTCGCGGCCGCGTTGGACGGGATCGGTGAACCGGACGCGCCGAGCCTGGTCGAGCTGTTCGGCACGCTGACCGCCGAACACGGGCATGGCCTGACCGCCCGGCGGGAGCGGCTCAGAACCCGCGACGCGGACCTCGCCGATGCCACAGCGCGCCTGGCCGAAGAGCGAGAGACCGTAGCAGGCGAGCGTGACGACGGACCGCCGGCTTCCGATCTCCGGCCTGCCCATCGGGCCGAACGAGCCGGGGCGCCGCTCTGGCAGCTGGCGGATTTCCGTCCTGGGGTGGACGCCGGCACCGCCGCCGCGATCGAAGGCGCGCTGTACGGGGCCGGCCTGCTGACCGCTTGGGTTCATCCCGATCCCACGCAGACGATGGCAGCGATCGCCGCGGCCGAGGCCGACGGCTACCTGGTTGCACTGCCGCCCGCGGCACGGCCGACGGGACGGACGCTCGCTGACGTCCTCATCCCCGAGCAGCAGGACATGGTCGCGCCGACCCTCGTCGAAGCGGTGCTCACGTCGATCGCACTGTCTGATTCGATCCAGTCCGGCGCCGCTGACGTTCCTGTCGTCACCACCCGGGCGCAGTTCAGCTATGGTCCGCATCTCGGCGCGCGGCCCAAGCCCGCCCCCGAGTTCATCGGAGCGACCAACCGGGCAGCCAGGCGCCGCCTACGCCTTGCCGAGCTCGACCGCCAGATCGCCGCGGTCCAGCGGCAGCGAGACGAGCTCGCGGCGGAACTCGGCCTCGTCGAGGAGACCCTGGCGAACTCCGAACTCGCGCGGCGTGAACTGCCGAGAACAGGGCCGGTCGCGGAGGCGCTGCAGAAGGTCGGCGAGGCCGCGGCCCGCCTGGCGGCGGCCAGCGGCCGACTAGAGGAAGCAAAGGCGGTCCTCGACGCCAGGGTCGCGGAACTCGACGCGCGGACCCGGCGGCTGCGCCGGACCGCAGCCGACCGGGACATGCCGGTCAGCCCGGACGAGGTCAGCGCCGTGGAGCGTACCGTGGCCGAGTTCGAGCGCGCGGCGGAGGATCTCGCCCGCGCCCGCCGCGACGCGGCCGACCTCGGCGCGGACCTGAAGGGACGGCGCGACCGCATCGACCGCCTCAGCGGCGAGAACGACGAAGCCGCCGAGCTGCTCGCGGAAAGGCAGGCCACTTACCTGGCCACTGACGAGGAACTTCGGGTCCTCGAGCAGGCCAGCGGAGCCGAGTACGAGCAGATCAGTGCCGAGATATCCGAGACCGAAGTTGCCTTGCGCGCGGCCAGAGCGGAGCAGAAGACCGCTGACGCTAACGCTGCGGCTGAACACGACAAGCTGGTAGCCGCGCGGCGAGATCTGCAGCTCTCTCGCGAGGCGCTGATCGTGGCGCTTTCCGAGCTGTTCACCCAGGCGGCCGTGTTCGCACCGTACGCCCACGGCGACCTGCGCCCGCTGCTCGGCGTCACGGACACCGCGCTCTGGCCTGCCGCCAGCCAATGGCCTGGCGCGGAGCAGGCGGTCGCTTCCCTCGCCGACTCCGACGAGGCAGATCCCATCGACGCCATCCGTGCGATGCTGCCCGCCGGCGTCACGGCGTTGCTTGACGCTTACACCGCCACGACCAGGGGCGGGCGCGCCGTCACCGACGGAGTGCTCAAGAACGCCGTAGACCGGATGTGGGGCGCATACCGCGAATTCGAGAACGCGCTCAAGGCGGGCGAGGACGGGTACCAGGCCGACCTGACCGGGAGCGCGCCCTTCATCGTCGAGGTCGCCACCAGCGAAGGACGCAAATCCGCCGCCGTCTTCGCCGGGAAGATCGCGGAGGACGTGGAAAACCAAGGTGTCCTGCTGGAAGAACGCGAGCGGACGGTGCTGGAGGATTCGCTGCTTACCGCGCTCGCCCAGCAGATCCACTCCAGGGTGCTGGCGGCGAAGGATCTGGTCGCCGCGATGGACGCCGACACCCGATCCAAGCCGATGTCCTCGGGCATGGCGATCGGAATCAGCTGGGTGCGTTCGGACAAGCGCACTGAGCAGCAGGCCGCCGTGTCGCGCATGCTCGACCGCGACGCCGCCGGCCTCGGTCCCGACGGGCTGGGCGAGTTGCGCGCGCTGCTCCGGGCGATGATCCATGACCATCGCGCGAGCAATCCGCGCGACACGTACCGGGAAGTCCTCGCCGCGGTGCTCGACTACCGGTCCTGGCACGCCTTCGAGCTCCAGCTGCTCTCCCCCGGCAGTCCCTCGCAGCGGCTCACCAGGAAGAAGCATTCCGAGATGTCCGGCGGGGAGAAATCGGCCGCGATCCACATGCCGCTGTTCGCCGCCGCCAACGCGCTGTATTCGTCCTCGAAACCGACGTGCCCGCGCATGGTCGCCCTGGATGAGGCGTTCGCGGGGATCGATGACACGTTCAAGCCCGAATTGCTGGGCCTGACGGTCAAGTTCGACCTCGACTTGTTCATGACCGGACACGACCTCTGGGTCCGCTATCCGACAGTTCCGCTGATCGCGCACTACGACATGCAGCACGACAAGGCCACTCACGCCATATCGACCCTGCTGGTCCTCTGGGACGGCGAGCAGCTCATCGACGCCGACGCCGGATATGCGGGCAACGAGGACCTCGCCGCCGAACTGCTCGGCTTCCGTCCCTCGCGGCACGTCCCAGCCCAGGCCGGCGGCACGCTCGTGATAGCCGCCGAGGAAGACCTCGACGATGACACGGACTCGGAATGAGCGAGCCGGATTTCGGCCGTTACCGCAGCCCCGAGTACCGGCGGCTGCTGACCGCAGCCCGAAAATCCCTGGAGCGGACTGGCGGCCAGTTGACCGGCCGGATCAGCATCGCCGCTCCGGACGACGCCGAACGCAAGGCGATCATCGGCATCACCGGCGTCCATCAGCCCGCAGGAACCAAGCGCATGACCGTTCGGCTGACGGAACTCGATGCCGCCCTGAGCCGGGCGACCGGCCTTGGCCTGCCGGGCGTGCTGGCCGCTCTCGGCGAGCCCTTGCGCAACCGGCCTGCCGAGACGGCTATGCTGGCCGGCGCCCGCGCTTTCTTGATCGCGGTGGCCGCAGGCAGCCCGCTGAACGACTCCTGTCCTTGGTACCGCGCGTGGCTGAGCGGCCTGAGCACGGACGGCACTGTCACGCGGCTCGCCAATACCGGAGATACGACGGCTCTGGGTCAGGCGGTCCAGGTCCTGGAGTACCTCGCCGCCCGGCCGGCCGACGCCCCTCCCGTCGCCCTGCCCGCGCTCGCCGCCCGCATCACCGGCGACACGAAGGCGCTGAACCATGGCACCACGCTCGCCACCCTGCTCATGCGGGCCCTGGCCCTCCGCGAGGGGGTTGCCCGCCCGGCTTCCGCCGCGGAGCGACGCGAGCTGTGGGACCTTTCCGACGTCATCGTCGACGATCTGGCCAGCCGGGTACTCGTCCTCAACCTTCCCGCGCAGGGAGACGGCCTAGCCGAATGGCTGACCGGCGCGGCCCGCTACGGCACGCCGTTCCAGGTGACGCTGCACCAGCTCGACACCCACCCCATCCGGCTTTCTTCTGCCCGGATATTCGCGTGCGAGAATCCTGCCGTCCTCCGGCGGGCCTGCGCGGAACTCGGTCCCGTGTGCCCGCCGCTCATCTGCGCCGAAGGCCAGCCCTCCACGGCGTTCCACAAGCTGGTCCGGATCGCTGTGGCCTCGGGCGGCGAACTGGCGTACCACGGCGACTTCGACTGGCCGGGTGTTGCCATCACGGCGAAGGTCATCGGCCGCCACGGCGCCCGGCCATGGCGGATGACCGCAGGCGACTACCTGTCGGGCGTCAAGGCCGGCGACACGGCCGTCGCCCTCAGGGGCGACCCGGTGCCGACCCCATGGGAACCTGAGCTGTGCGAAACGATGCGCGCGACTGGACGGGCCATCTACGAAGAAACCGTAGCCGACCAACTCCTAGCGGACCTCTCCGGCGGCTGAGCCCGACTGGAACTCCTCTTGCACGACCCCGATCGCGCGGCGGTTCCATGGGAGTCGGGATGGCAGCCACCAACATCAGCGCACGGATTGGCGCAGAGGTCTCGTGGAGCCGTCTGTTCAGGCGACCTTGATCGTCCAGTCACCGACGCGAGCCACGACATCAACGGTGCCACCGAGGGCTTCGACGTACCCGCGGATGCGTCGACCTCGGTGATCTTGCCGTGCTCAATCTGCGAGACCCGCGCCTGCGTGACGCCCATCAGGGTGGCAACCTGAACCTGGGTGAGCCCAACGTTCTTCCTCAGCTGTGCGAGCTGATAGCCGCGCTGCTCAGCGCGCATTCCGTCAGCGCCGTAACCGTCTGGGAAGTAGCCATCAAGCAGGCGACCGGCAAGATCGAGGAGCCTGCTGACTTGCCCGAGCGTATCCGCGACTGCGGATTCGCCACCCTGGCTATCAGCTTTGAGCACGCCATCACGGCAGGGCGCCTGCCGCTGATCCACCGCGATCCGTTCGACCGGATGCTGGTCGCCCAGGCGAAGTGCGAAGACCTCACGTTGGTAACCATGGATCCCCATTGTCAGAAGTATGAGGTCTCCGTTCTGCCGGTCTAACTCTCAACTCCGCTCAGCTGGGCCAGAATCTGCCCGGCCCGCCGACGCCGAGCATGATCCGCGATCATTCCCCGCTCGACACGCCGCATGGGTCACGTCGCCGTGACGGTCTTTAAGGGCTCTTTCAGCGAGAATGACATCGGCGAACGGCGCAGTAAGAACCTGGATGACCTCCGCGCCACCGCGGCTAGCTCTTCAGAGCCTCCCATGACCGACACTATCGCCTATAGGCCTTAGTGCCGCACTTAGGCGGCCACCGCTTGTCGCGAAGACGCCACCGCAGATGTCACGCACTGAACAATCATGGCAAATATCGAGGTAGTCATTCTTCCAGTCGCTTATGGAGCGGACCGCGAAGGGCCAGAGTCGCTCGTCAAGAACGCACAGCTGATGATTAAAGATCTTCGTGGTGATACCGGCCGCTACCAGAGTGAAAGTAGCATCCATGAGCTCAGTTTGGTACTCAGCTGGATCGATCCAAACCTCAGCTGAGTTCGGTCGGGCAAGACCGGTCATCTCAAGCCCCATGAGAGCCACTTGATCAACAAAGGGCAGGTTGCGCGCTATAAAAATTGCCAGTTCCGATAGCACAGGAACCGTGTGCCGCTGAACAACTACCCTGAGTTCTATACATTGACCGAGAGTAGCAAGGTTGAGTATCCCATGAACTGTCTCTTCGAACGCGCCACTGGCTTGCACGATAAAATCGTGCAAGCCAGGTTCGGGTGCATAGATAGGAATCCCTACCATGATCTCCTGGAGGCCGACTCCAGCGTAACGCTGGCAAAAGCCGATATCGGCGAAACGCCGACCGTTGGACAGCAGGTGCAACTGCAACCAGGGCGCCGTATCCCGGCAGTGCTCGAGAAGGCCAATGAGGTCATCAGCGTGCAGGGTAGGCTCGCCGCCCGTGAGCCCGAGACTCCGCGCGGTGGGCGGTAGCAGGCTCACTACCCGCCTAGCACGCTCGAACAGCCAGGTGTCATCGCGCGTTTTCGGCGGCTGGGAGCACATCAGGCAATAGTTATCACATTGTTCAGTTAGCAACAGGCTATTGTGCACGGCAGCGCTCTTCCAGAGCACGCTCACCCGAGAGCCATCCGGCGAAATGTATATAATGTCGTCTTCGCCAATATGGGATAGCCCAGGTCCCAATTTAAGGGCGAGACCAGAAGCGGCAACCTCCGAGTGGCAAGTCAGGTAAATTCGATTACGGTCGCCCACGACATCTCTACCCGTCGCCAGGCAGGCCAAGGCGTCACCTGTACCACTTTCATCGCCCCGGCAAACTCGCCATATGTCAGGATAAATCTTACCGTTTAGCCCTGCCGGTACAGCCCTTCCGTGCAGCTTAATCATCTCTGCGCCCACCGCCAGAACAGATCCTTAGCGAACTTGTCGTCGCGGGCTCTTCGAAGAATTGCCTTGAATACTCCCATATTACGGCGACAAAAAGCCGAGGTGGCCTTGTGCCCGAGAAAATCCCCGGCGGTGGCGTGGTGAAATACGGGATCGGCTCCGCAGTAAGGCTCGAACGCGCAACTCTCGCACATCGGAGCACTGAGCGTGAAGGACTCAAGCAGAGGCTGCAGAAGTTTCTCATTGAGCAAGATATCTTCGTACGAACTGCTCTCCACGTTGCCAAGGCGGAACGTGTGATCGTGCATCTCGGCGAGCATGCGGCCCTCGTCGGAAGCGTAGATATCGCCGTCGTAGTTGTAGACCAGCGCTCCCAGCCCGATCCCCGCGGGTGACGTAAGGTCAACATAGCCAGCATCCTCGTTGCTGAACATCTTCCTGGCGATTATCGCGG
>Ga0116217_10006267_pt1 | contig 10343 bp, 9 predicted proteins | sample Sb_taG_6_FD_89697 | JGI IMG/M metagenome (GOLD analysis project Ga0116217, IMG submission 89697) | Peat soil microbial communities from Weissenstadt, Germany - Sb_50d_4_PS metaG | ecosystem: Environmental > Terrestrial > Soil > Wetlands > Peat | place: Germany: Weissenstadt | collected 2010-09-21 | reverse complement strand
TTCGCTCGATCATCGCATTGGCGCACGATCTCGGCATGGACGTGGTCGCCGAAGGGGCCGAGACCGATTCCGACGCGGTCGAGCTGTATCAGCTCGGCTGCGAATATGCGCAGGGTTTTGTGTTCGGCGAGCCGATGCCGCCCGAGCGCGCGCGCGATCTCATCCAAGCGCAGGCCAAAGAGGCTAAAGCGGCGCGGCACGCCGTGTCCGCCGTCGCCGACAAATAACAGCGGAAAGCCCCTTACGCGTGCCCGGCTTCGCTCGACAGCATCCCGAGATCGATGCCGATCTTCTTCAGCGCCCGTTCATACTTGCCGCCGACATCGGTGCCGAAGATAAGGTCCGTATCGGGCGCGCAATGCAGCCAGCCGTTGCCCTGGATCTCGCTTTCGAGCTGACCGGGAGCCCAGCCCGCATAGCCGAGCGCCAGGATCGCGCTCGCGGGCCCGTCGCCGCGCGCGATCGCTTTGAGGATGTCGAGCGTCGCGGTGAGGCAAATTCCATCGTCGATCGGCAGCGTCGAATTCTCGATGAAAAAGTCGGCACTGTGCAGCACAAAGCCGCGCTCGGTCTCGACCGGTCCGCCGCGCATGACCTTAACGACGCCGGCGCGCGACGGCAGCCTAATCACATCCGCGGCCGGAATGACGTCCAGTTTCACCAAAAGATCGGAGAAGTTGATGTTTGATGCGGGGTGGTTGACGATGATGCCCATCGCCCCTTCGGAAGAATGCGCGCAGATATAGATGAGCGAACGGGCAAACCGGTCGTCCAGCATCGCCGGCATGGCAATCAGCATCTGGCCGTCCAGATAGCCCCTGCCCCGACTGGTATTCTTGACGGACGCGCCGCGCGGCAATTTCATGCCCGAAGGTTAGCTGATCGATCCATATTTGCAAACGAACGGCCGCGGCAAAAGTTCACGGAATCTTGCAGCGGCTATGACCCCCGGCACGATAGTCAGATGCAGCGGTCACGATCATGTCAGTGGCGCGTGTGGGCCGCTTCGCCCTAAGGACCGGTGATGATGCGCGACGCCACGGCCCATCGGTCAGTAACGATAATCATAGCACTCGTGTGCGTCGGATTTATGCCGTCTGCACATGCGCAGGACGCTTCGCCGTGGGACGGAGAACCGCACGGTTCGACACGCCTGATTGCCGGAGCGACGCTGACAGCGGACAACACCAAGCTGGCGCGCGCCGGTATTGAAATCCGGCTCGATCCAGGCTGGAAGACCTATTGGCGCTATCCAGGCGATTCCGGCGTGCCCCCGACGCTCGATTTTGCCGGTTCAGAAAACGTGAAATCTGTGAGCACGCTGTGGCCGGCACCGGAGCGCTTTGCCGACGGCGCCGGCGGCTATTCGATCGGCTATCGCGGCGACGTGGTGTTGCCGCTGCGGGTCGTTCCAAACGACGCCGCCAAGCCGTCATCGCTGCACGTCAAGCTCGGCTACGCGGTGTGCGGAAAACTCTGCGTGCCGGCGGAGGCCCAGCTTGAGCTGACGCTTTCCGGCAGACCCGGCGCCGAAGAGCCGATGCTGGTCGCGGCCGAAGCGCGCGTGCCGCGGCGCGTTGCACTCGGCGCGCACGGCAATTTGGCGATCGCTTCGGTTCATCGCGAGACCGACGGCAAACGCGAGCGGGTCGTCGTGCTTGTCGGCGCGACTGATGGAATACCGGTCGACCTTTTCGCGGAAGGTCCGACGCCGGAATGGGCTTTGCCTCTTCCTCAGCCCGACGGCGACACAGCCAGCAACCGGACGGGCATGCGACGCTACACTTTCGACATCGACGGACTACCGCCCGGCGCAAAAGCCGAAGGCGCGTTGCTCAAGATTACCGCCGTTTCGCCCAGCGACGCCATCGAGGTCGAAGCCCGTCTCGACTAATTCGCCGGTTGCGTTAATTTACCGCCGCCGAACAAACCACATTCCATAACGAGAGGATAAAACACTATGCCTATCAAGGTTGGCGATCGTTTGCCGCCCGACATTAAATTCCGCGTCATGGGACCCGAGGGACCAGCGGTCAAAACCGTTGAGGAGGTGTTCAAGGGCAAGAAGGTCGTGTTGTTCGCGGTCCCCGGCGCATTCACGCCGACCTGCAACAACAACCACCTGCCCGGCTTTCTCGCCAATGCCGACGCGTTCAAGAGCAAGGGCGTCGACAGCATCGCCGTCACCGGCATCAATGACGTATTCGTGTTCGACGCCTGGAAGAAATCGACCGGCGCCGGCGGAAAGATTGAATTCCTGTCGGACGGCAACGGCGATTTCGCCAAGGCGCTCGACCTGACGCTGGACGGCTCCGGCTTCGGCCTCGGCACACGCTCCAAGCGCTATGCCATGCTGGTCGAAGACGGCGTGGTGAAAAAGCTGAATGTCGAGGACGTCGCCGGCAAAGCGGAAACCTCCGGGGCGGATGCCCTGCTCAAGCAGTTGTAAGCAATATCTGGCACGGCGGAACGAGGCAGAGCTCGGCAGAGGTCCCGCTCAAAACCTGCGCGAGCCTGCCCGTCGCCGTTTCAAGCTGACCGCGGCAATCGCTGCCGCGGTGGAGGCGAGTTCGCCGGCATCGGGCTCGCGCTCAATTTCCCAGACCGGCTGCGGCGGCACCGCATATACCTGCTGCGGCTGATCGCGCCGGCGGTTCGATCGAGCAAAAATATACAGAAGAAGCTTGACGATGCGCTTGACGGTGCGTTTGCGCACTTCCTCGCGCGCGCGCAAAGCCAAAACCATCGCCGTTTTCCTGTCGAGCTCGACCTGCAGGCGGGCGACCTCCGCATTCTGTCTGTCGGCGGTGCGATCCAGCGCCTTTAAGCGCATCTGCTCCATATTGAATTCAAGCCGCCGCACGGAGACGGCGAATTGCGCACGCAGCTGATCCTTTTCGGCTTGGATCTCTTTGGCCGTCAGCGGCGTCGCATCGACCAGCCGCTGCCGGGTCAGCCGCACCGCGCGCTGATGAACGGCCGGGAAGAACAGCAGCATCAGGAGGCATCCGGCGAGGAGCCCAATGCCGCACAACATCAGCGACTCGATCATCCGCCTTGCTTCCCAGAAAAGGGATGTTAAGTGAACCGGCATCTAGATTAACGGTGAATGCGTAAACGCATTCACCAATACGGCCAGGTCGACCTCAGGCGTTAACGGGCGGCTGTTTAGCGGACGGCTGCTAACGGAGGCCTGCTAACGGACCACTTGGCCCGTGTTGCGGATGTCCGCGATCGCCTGCCGCGCCAGCACGTCCGCGCGCTCGTTCATGTCGTGTCCGGCATGGCCGCGCACCCAATGCCAGCGCACCTCGTGCTCGCCGAGCGCGGCGTCGAGGCGCTTCCACAGATCGACATTCTTGACGGGTTTCTTGTCGGAGGCGCGCCAGCCGTTGCGTTTCCAGTTGGCGATCCACGACGTGATGCCGTTCTTAACGTATTGGCTGTCGGTATAAATATCGACACGACAGGGAAACTTTAGCGCTTCCAGCGCCGAGATCGCCGCCATCAGCTCCATGCGGTTGTTGGTGGTATTGACCTCGCCGCCTTTCAGCTCCTTTTCGTGATCGCCGAAAGTGAGGATCGCACCCCAGCCGCCGGGACCTGGATTGCACGAGCAGGCGCCGTCGGTATGCACGACGACATGCGGCAAAGCCGAAGTCACGGCGCGGTCACTCCGTAGTCGCGCACGCTCGCGACTTTCTGATGGAAGCGGAGCTTGCGCAGGTACTCGATCGGGTCTTTCGGGCGCACCAGCGCGCCAGGCGGCACATTGAGCCAGTCGACCAGGCGCGTGAGCAGAAAACGCAACGCCGCGCCGCGCGCCAGAAGCGGCAATTTCTCCCATTCCGGCGGCGACAACGGCCGCGTCTTGGCGTAGCTCGCGAGCAGCGCGCGACCCTTGGTCACGTTATAGGAATGATCCGGCTCGAAGCACCAGGCATTGAGGCAGATGGCGACGTCGTAGACCAGCGTGTCGGTGCAGGCGAAGTAGAAGTCGATCAATCCCGACAATTTATCGCTGAGAAAGAAGACGTTGTCGGGAAAGAGGTCGGCGTGAATGACGCCTTGCGGCAGGCCCCGCGGCCACTCGCCCTCGAGCGCATCGAGCTCGCGGGCAAGCAGAGCTTCGAGCCCGCTTTGCACCTCGTTGGCGCGGTCGTTGCAGGCCGCGTAAAGCTGCCGCCAGCCGGCGACCGAAAGCGCATTCTCCCGCCGCATGGGGAAATCCGCTCCGGCCAGATGAAGCCGCGCCAGCGCTTCACCGAGCGCTGCGCAATGCGCCGCGCTCGGCCGGCGAATCCACATGCCCTCGAGAAAGGTGACCATGGCCGCCGGCCGCCCGGCGAGCCGGCCCAGCGTTTCGCCCGCCCGGTTCTTGACCGGCTGTGGGCAGGTGATGCCGCGGCTTGCCAGGTGCTCCATCAGCGCGAGGAAGAACGGCAAATCGCGCTCGGCAACCCGCCGCTCGTAGAGCGTGAGGATGAAATAGCCGCGGCCGGTGTGAACCAAAAAATTCGAGTTCTCGACGCCTTCGGCGATACCCTTATACGAGAGGAGCTCGCCGATGTCGTAGCCGGCGAGGAAGAAGGCGAGATCTTCCGCCGCGACATCGGTGTAGACAGCCATTTATACAGTCTCCAGCCTCGTGGCGGCTAACCCGCCGCGCGTACCGCCGTCAAGATGACGAGCGAACAAGCGGTGCGAAACCTGCGCAAATCTCGGCGGCCCTATCGTGCTGAAGGGCCCCGCAGTATGATCGCGGCAACTGCCCGGATGAGATGGCAGGCAAGTGCCGCCGATTTGAAGTTCCTACGCCGATTGCCGCACGCGCGTTTAGGAACGTCAAATCGACAAGCGGCGCTAGAACCATACGGGGCGCCGAAACATGAAAACCATCCTTGTTCCCACCGAGCAGACAAGCGCGATGGAATCGGCCTTGGATTGCGCGCTGTTGCTCGCGCAAAAGTTCGCCAGCCGGATCGAAGGCTTTCCGCTGCGGCCTGCCGTCGCTGAGATGGTCGCCATGGATCCCGACGCCGGAATGACCATGGTGGCGGTGAAGGAAAACGATGCCGACATGGTCCGGCAGTCCGAAGACTTGTTCCGCGCGTTCATGCAGCGCCGCGGGGTGTTGCAGCAGCCCGACCAGGCGGCGGTTCCCTCGGCGGTATCTTGGACCTGGAATGCCGAGGCGCCGAGCGGCCACGACTTTGTCGGCAGCTATGGCCGGGTCTTCGACCTCATCGTGCTGGCACGGCCCGGCGAGCAATGGCAGAGCCCCTCGATGGTCACGCTCGAATCCGCGTTGTTCGAAAGCGGACGCCCGGTGCTGATCGCGCCGCCAAGTTCGCCGCGCTCGCTCGGCACCAACGTGCTGATCGCCTGGAACCGCTCGACCGAACAGGCGCGCACGACGGCGTTCGCCATGCCGCTTCTCAAGCGCGCCGAACGCGTGACCATCCTGACGGTCGAGGGCGCCACCGTCGCGGGACCAAGCGGCGACGAGCTTGCGCGCTCGCTCGCGGCCCACGGCATCGCCGCCGACACCATGACGCTCTCTTCCGGCAAGGCCAACGCCGGCGACACGATCTTGAAGAAAGCCGCCGAGCTCGGCTGCGATCTCATCGTCAAGGGCGCCTATACGCAAAGCCGCCTGCGGCAGATGATCTTCGGCGGCACCACACGGCACATCCTCACGAATGCAAACCTCCCGGTGCTGATGGCGCATTGAGTGATCCGGTCATGCGTCATGGCCGGGCTTGTCCCGGCCATCCACGTCTTCGAATGGTACATCGGTAAAGACGTGGATGCCCGGCACATAGGCGAGCCAACGGGTCCGGCCCAAAGTGGCCGGCCCGATGACGGGCTCCGCGACGCCGTTCTTCGAACGACTATGGCCGGGCATGGCTGTTCGTTCTAATCGATGTTCGCTCAATCGAACGTCACTTCAAATCTTTGCGGATGATCTTGCCGACATTGCTCTTGGGCAACGAGTCGACGAACACGATCACCTTCGGCACCTTGTAGGCGGCCAGCCGCTCGCGGGCGAATTTGCTCAAGTCGGCTTCCGTCAGCGCCGGATCGCGCTTGACCACGAACAGCTTGACGCCCTGCCCGGTGTGCGGATCGGCAACGCCGATGACCGCGGATTCCAGCACGCCGGGATGCTGCATCATCACGTCTTCCACCTCATTGGGGAAAACCTTGAAGCCGGAGACGTTGACCATGTCCTTCTTGCGGTCGAGGATTTTCAGATAGCCGTCGGCGTCGAAGGCGCCGATATCGCCGGTGTGCAGCCAGCCCTCGGCGGTCAACACGAGCTTGCTCTCGTCGTGACGATGCCAATAGCCGTGCATGACCTGCGGCCCGCGCACGCAAATCTCGCCGGCCTCGCCGACCGGCAGATCGTTGCCCTGATCGTCGCGAATGGCGACTTCGGTGGAAGGTACCGGCAGACCGACGGTGCCGATCCGCGGGTTGCGAACCGGATTGATGCAGACGACCGGCGACGCCTCGGTCAGGCCATAACCTTCGACCAGCTCGGTGCCGGTGATTTCGCGCCAGCGCACGGCGACCGCGCTTTGCACCGCCGCTCCGCCGCCGACCGCGAATTTGAGCTTGCTGAAATCGAGAGCGGCGAAGTCCGGGTTGTTGATCAGCGCGTTGAACAGCGTGTTGACGCCGGTCATGGTGGCGACGCGCGCCCGCGCGATGGTGCGGATCAGTCCCTTGATGTCGCGCGGATCGGGAACGAGCACGCTTCGTCCGCCCATCAGCGCGAAGGCCAACAAGTTCGCGGTCAACGAGAAGATGTGATAGAGCGGCAGCGGCGTGAGCACGCTGCCCTGTTCCTCGGGCAGATAGGGCGCGATCACGGCGCGGCACTGCAATGTGTTGGCGACGAGATTGCGATGGGTGAGGATCGCCGCTTTGGCGACGCCCGTCGTGCCGCCGGTATATTGCAGCAGAGCCGGCGAAGTCGGCCCCGGGGCGGCGTCCACATAATGCGCGCCGGGCACGCGGCTGCAGGCCTTTTGACACAGCGTGACATTCTCGAAGCGCCATGCCGGCACCGCCCGCCGCACATATGTGTTGGCGAAATTGAACACCGACCGTTTGATCGTCGGCATGAAGTCGCCAAGGCGCGCCACCACCACATGGCGGATCTTGGTCTCGGCCAGCACCGCCTCGAGCTTATGGGCAAAGTTCTCCATGATCACGATGGCGGTGGCGCCGCAATCCGTCAGCTGCTCTTTAAGCTCGCGCGGCGTGTAGAGCGGATTGACATTCACCACGATCAGCCCGGCGCGCACAGCGCCGAGGAAGGCCACCGGATAAGCGAGCAGATTAGGCAGCATGATCGCGATGCGGTCGCCGGGATGAAATTTTGCTTCCTCCACCAGAAAGGCGGCGAACGCCCGGCTCAGACGATCCCACTCGGTATAGGTTATGCCTACGCCAAGGCACTCGAAGGCCGGGAGCGAAGCATGCCGAGCGCAAGCATCGAGCAACATCGCCGGCAGGGACGAATACGTGTCCGGATCGATCGTCTTGGGGATGCCGGGCGGGTAAGAGGCGTACCAGATGGGTTCGGCCGCATGGGCCGGCGGCGGGGCGCTTTGCGTCTGCAGCGTCATTTTTCTTCTTCCTTGGGGGCCAAAGGACCCTCTCGCGGCAATCTACGGCAAATTTCGACGGCAAGGAATGAAGGGCGCCCGTTCTACCTCCCCTTCGGGGGAGTTCGTTTGCTGCGGGAGTGGCGACTCGTGCTCTTCCGCTCGCCCCCTTCGCTCGCTTGGCGAGCTCTACGGGCGGCCCTCTCCCCCGCTCCGTTTCACTACGCGGGGGCGGATAAGCAAAATCGTTCTCGCGGCGCGTTGGCGTCCGAGTTGATGCCGTAGCCCGGATTGAGCGAAGCGAAATCCGGGAACGATGGTGAAGCTCGCATTCAGCTCCCGGGTTTCGCGTTGCTCAACCCGGGCTACAAATTATTTTCTCCCAAAGAGGGAGAGGAGCGCCGAGAGGCGCATCCAACCAATGTCCGCCGTGCAAACAAGTGTACGCGGATTGCGCCACTTATCTGCGTTCGGGGCGGATGCGCGCCACAGACAACGTTGCTTGCGCAACGCCTCTGCTGCGGGGCGCGCTCGCCTTCCGGCGCTCCGCATGCGGCTCTCACCGGGACTGTAACCTCCTGGCTCAGCTCCAGGCCATGCTTCCTGGAGCGGGCGTTGAGACGGGCGTTACCCGCCCGCGCCGGCCCCAGTGCAGGGAAAGCACCTCCCGCCGCGGTCCTAGTGCCGCAGGGAATGATGCCCAAAGCCGCCCGGGAGCGGAGTGCAAGTCCGCGCGCGGGCACCGCGCCTTGCTCCGCTTTCGAAAGTGCCCTCGCGAAGGCGCCCTCTCATGAGCAGGGTGAGCGTTTCGTAGCATAATCGGTGACTATTGTCAATATGTCTCTAATACAGAGACAAGGACGGTTATAAAATGATAACTGATTGATGTTCCAGCACAATCCAGTTATGGCCGGCGAAAAAGACTTAACTATGCCCCCTGTTTCCACAGGGGAACGCCGGGTCCTGAAGGGGAAAGACCCAATCGCGGCCATATTTTGCCACACTGCGCCCGTAACGCTTACTGCGTCGGGGGCGGGGTGACCGTAAGTTCGCGTTAACCCTTCCCAAATTAACGTTACGTTAGGTGTCGTCCGTCCGCGTGGGGATGTTGGGACGGGCTGCACGGGTAGTGGGTCAACGCGGGGACGCCAGTGCACCTTCGTAAGGCGCGGCTGAGAAGCTGTCCTGTTATCGTCAAGCGCGCCGCCTATTCCTGCGGTCTTGCGGCTATCCTGGTTGTCTGCGGCGGACGCGCGCTGCAGAACGCGATCGCCGAAGGCGATACCCGCACGATCTCGCTGCACCACATTCATACCAACGAAGACATCACCATCACCTTCAAGCGCGACGGCCGCTACGACGAAGCCGCTCTCAACAAGCTCAACTGGTTCTTGCGTGATTGGCGGAAGCAGCAAGAAACCAAGATGGATCCGCACCTCATCGACCTGATCTGGGAGGTGCAGCGCGAAGCCGGATCGAAAGAGCCGGTCTGGGTGGTGTGTGGCTACCGTTCGCCGGAAACCAACGCCATGCTCCGCCGCCGCTCCAACGGCGTGGCGCGCTTTAGCCAGCACATGCTCGGCCACGCCATGGACTTCTACATTCCGGGCGTGCAACTCGATCACCTTCGGGCCATCGGCCTGCGCCTGCAGCGCGGCGGCGTCGGCTTTTATCCGACCTCGGGCTCGCCCTTCGTGCACATGGATACCGGCGGCATCCGGATGTGGCCGCGCATGACCCGCGAGCAACTGGTCCGCGTCTTCCCCGATCAGCGTACCGTCTATCTTCCGTCCGACGGCCGCCCGCTTGCCGGCTACGACCAGGCGCTGGCGGACATCAGGAAGCGCGGCGATGGCGGCGACGTCAGCGTCGCCGACGCCGGCGCAGGCCATCTCAATCCGCTCAAAAAGCTTTTGCACCTCGCGCGCGGCGAGAGCGACGAAGAAGAATCCGATGTGGCAAGCAGCGCGCCCGCGGCGGAGCCGGCGGCCCGCGAGCCATTGCGCTCGCGCGCCAAGGCGGCGGTAACCGCGGCGGTCGATCGGGTTGAAGACAAGCTCGCGGCACAGAAGGCGAAGCTCGCCGCCGCTGCAGCGAAAGCCGAAGAGAAGCTCGCGGCCGAAAAGGCCAAGCTCGCCGAGGCCGCCGCCAAGGCGCAAGAGAAGCTCGCGGCCGAAAAGACCAAGCTCGCCGAGGCGGCCGCCAAGGCGCAAGAAAAGCTCGCCGCGGAGAAGGCCAAGCTGGTCAAGGTCGCGGCGAAAGCGCGGATGATCGCGCCCGCCGAAGCCGCGACAGCGACGACGACGCCCAATCAAGTCATTCTCGCGCGCGGCTTCTGGCAAGGCGTGCCGGACGACGGGGCGGCGGCAAGCGCGGTCACCGCCGTGGCGCGGCCGAGCCGCAGCAATGCCGCACCGACTGCGAACGACCCCACCGGCTCCATCGAGGCTGTTTCAGCGTCTCCGGCATTGGCCGGACAAGACGATCGCGTCGCCCCCGATCTGGCGCTCGCCTATGCGGAGCAGCCGGATCGCGAGGGCGCAGCCCGCGCGCTTGCTGCTCCGCCGGCGAGCGGAACGGACGCCTTGCGCGCCGCGCTGCTGCACGCCGCCGCGCAACAGGCGCCCGACGCCACGACCGTTGCAGTCAAACGCGTCAGCGGCCGCAACGCTTCGGTCGTCGTCAACGTGTCGACGAAGAAAGGATCGCCGTTGCTTGCCGATA
>Ga0116217_10006263_pt1 | contig 10345 bp, 9 predicted proteins | sample Sb_taG_6_FD_89697 | JGI IMG/M metagenome (GOLD analysis project Ga0116217, IMG submission 89697) | Peat soil microbial communities from Weissenstadt, Germany - Sb_50d_4_PS metaG | ecosystem: Environmental > Terrestrial > Soil > Wetlands > Peat | place: Germany: Weissenstadt | collected 2010-09-21 | reverse complement strand
TGTCCGGCGGGCAGCGCCAACGCGTCGCGCTGGCGCGCTCCTTGGTCAAGCGTCCGCGCGTTCTGCTGCTCGACGAGCCGATGGCGGCGCTCGACAAGAAACTGCGGGGCGAAACGCAGTTCGAGCTGATGGCGTTGCAGCGGACCCTCGGGCTGACCTTCGTCATCGTCACCCACGACCAGAGCGAGGCGATGACGGTGGCCGACCGTATCGCGGTGATGGATCGCGGACATCTCATCCAGGTCGCGCCGGCGGTCGAAATCTACGAGCGGCCGAGGTCGCGCTGGGTGGCGGATTTTGTCGGCGACATCAATCTTTTTCAGGGACGTCTTGGCGACGATCGCTTGAGCGTCGAAGGCACCGCAGCCGGAAATCTCCGCGCCTGGGCGAAGCCGGAAGCCGACCCCGGTTCGATCGTCTGGCTCGCCGTCCGGCCGGAAAAAGTCCGCATCAGCCGCGAGCCTCCGGTCGCGGACGTGGCCAATTGCACCTCAGGCACGGTGGTCGATATCGGCTATCTGGGCGGCATGTCGATCTACAAGCTGCGCATCCGCGACGGATCGCTGGTGCGGGCGGCCGTCGCCAATGCCGGCGGTAGCGAGCGCCCCATCGGTTTCGACGAGCAGGTCTGGCTGAGCTGGCCGGCCGACGCTGCGACCGTGCTGACGCACTGAGGAAAGCATGAAGAAGCCCCGGTCGAGTGCGTGGCGGCGATTTGCACTCGGGCTTCCTTATGCCTGGCTGCTCGCGTTCTTCCTCGTGCCGTTTGTGATCGTGCTGAAGATCAGCCTGTCGCAAACGGCCATCGCACAGCCGCCCTACACGCCAGTGCTCGATCCGATCGCGGGCTGGCAGGGTCTGAAGGCCTTTTACGGCGCGCTGTCGCTCGACAATTACCGGCTGCTCGCCTTCGATCCCCTTTATCTTCTCTCCTATGTGAAAAGCATCGAGATCGCCGCTTTCTCGACGCTGCTCCTGCTCGCGATCGGCTTTCCGATCGCCTATGCCATCGCGCGGACGCCGCGCCGCTGGCAGGCGGTACTGGTGCTGCTCACGGTGCTCCCGTTCTGGACCTCGCTGCTTATTCGCATCTATTCCTGGATGAACATCTTGCAGCGCGAGGGCCCGCTCAATGAGCTGCTCATGGCGCTCCATCTCGTCAACGAGCCGCCGGCGTGGCTGGCGACCGACACCGCGATCTTTATCGGCGTCGTCTATTCCTATTTGCCGTTCATGGTGCTGCCGCTCTACGCGACGCTGGAAAAGCTCGACGAGTCGCTGCTCGAGGCCGCCGCCGATCTCGGCTGCCCGCGCTGGAAGATTTTCTGGCTGGTGATGCTGCCGTTGTCGTCCTCGGGCATGCTCGCCGGCGTCCTCTTGTGCTTCATTCCGATCGTCGGCGAGTTCGTTATCCCCGATCTGCTCGGCGGCTCGCAGTCGCCGATGATCGGCCAGACCATCTGGATGGAATTTTTCGGCAACCGGGATTGGCCGGTGGCGTCCGCAGTCGCGGTCGTGCTCGTCTGCCTGCTGGTCACGCCGATCATCATTTATCAGCACCAGGCGATGCGGGTGGTTGAGCAGGAGTGACCATGCGCAAAGTCTCCGGCGTCAACGTTGCCGCCCTCATTCTCGGCATGGCTTTTCTTTATCTGCCGATCGCCGTGCTGGTGATCTACTCCTTCAACGCTTCGCGTCTGGTCGCAGTGTGGGGCGGCTGGTCGACGCATTGGTATGCCGAGCTCTTCAATGACGAGCCGCTGGTGGACGCCGCCATCGTCAGTCTTCGCCTGGCGCTCGCCTCGGCCACCGCGGCGACGATGTTGGGAACGCTGGCGGCGCTGGCGCTGGCGCGTTTCGGCCGCTTTCGCGGCCGGCTTCCTTTCGCCGCGATGATCTATGCGCCTTTGGTCATGCCGGAAGTGATCACCGGCCTGTCGCTGCTTCTGCTGTTCGTGACCATCGCGGTCGACCGCGGCTTCTGGACGGTTGCCGTCGCGCACACCACGATGGCGATGTGCTTCGTCACGGTGATCGTTCAGTCGCGACTTTCCGATTTCGACACCAGCGTGGAAGAAGCGGCGGCGGATCTCGGCGCTTCGCCGCTGCGCACGTTCTTGTCGGTGACCTTGCCGCTGATCGCGCCGGCGATCGCCGCCGCCTGGATGCTGGCATTCGCGCTGTCGCTCGACGATCTCGTCATCGCGAGCTTTACCACCGGTCCCGGTACGACCACGCTGCCGATCCGCATCTATTCCGAGGTGCGGCTCGGTGTGAAACCGGAAATGAATGCCGTGTGCAGCATCATGGTCGCGGTCGTCGGAGTTGCGGTGATTATCGCTTCGCTTCTTGCCAAGCTCGCCGGCGCGCGCGGCGCGGCCGCCCGGATCTAGCGGTCTGGATTGTTCGTTTGCCCATGATCTCAGCCGAAAACCGGCTTCCACCCCGGATCAAGTCCGGCGCAGGCTTTTTCGGGATCATGCTCTAGTCGGCGGCTTTCGGCTCTGGCGCGGCAGGCGCCGTCGCTCCGGTCGGATTGGCCAAAAGCTTTTCGATGACCGAGCGGACCGCGGAGCCCGCGGTGCGCGCTTTGATCGATTCAAGGAGCGGCGCGGCGGCGCCGGAACGGCGGATCAGGCTCTGCGCGTCCGGCAGCATGATCGGATCGTCCCATTGCCCCTGCACGACGAACGGAAGGTCGAATTCGTTGGCGGTTTCGCTTGACGCCAGCGTCGCTACCCCCTTGAGGTCGAGATCGCGCGTCGGCACCGAGACCTGGCCGCCAACCGAAAGCCGTACGGCCGGGCCGGTCAGATGCATGTCGTCGACGGAAACCTGGCCCTGTTCGATCTTGAGCGTGAGCACGAGTTGGTCGAACGGTGTCCGTCCGCTGCGGAAATCGCCATTGCCCGAGAGCGGCCGGCGCTCGAGACGGCGGAGCAATTGCTCCACGTTGATCCCCGCGAGCGCGCCATTATGGGCGTTCAGGCTTGCGGTGCCGCTGAGCGTGTTGGTCACCGCCAGCACGGAGGATCCCGACCCTTCGATATTGAGCGCCACGTTGCCGCGGCCTTCCAGCCGGCGAATCCCGAAGACTTGGCTGAGGCAGGCCTCGAGATCGACATCGACGAAAGCGATGTGTGATGTCACGGCCACGCCGCCGTTGGCGCTGGCAAGCCCGACCGAGCCCTTGGCTGTGCCGCCAAACGCCTCCGACTCGCCGATTGTGACGTCAAGCTTGCCGCCGCGCATGTTGGCGGCGACCGCGGTGCGGCCCAACTGGGCGCTCGCTACTTTGACGCTGCGCGCTGAAATGCGCAGATCGAGATCGAAATCGGCAAATCCACTGAGCGTGATCGGGAGCTGGTCCCAGTTGCGCTCATTGGCGGCCAAGAGGTGAATGCCGGAGACATACGGCGTGACATCGAGCGCATCGGCCGCGAGCGTGCCCTGGACGGTGCGCCGGTCCGTCGACAGCGTGATCACGCCTTCCGCCGTATTGCCGTCGAGCTCGACATTCACGTTCGAGAGCGACACCGCGCCGCCGGAGATGCTGCTGTGTCCCTTTAGCGCGAAGTGCCCGAAGCCGCCGAAGGGCAACCGCCGCGCGTCGGTCCAATGCAGCGCATCGCGCAGCGACGGCGATTCGATGCTGAGCGTGCCGTCGATCTTGAGCGTAGGCTGCGCGCTCATGGCGCCGTCGAAGGCCGCTTTCACCGGCGCGCCGGTGAGCCGGACTTTGATGCCCGAGTGTTCGCCGCTCAATGCGGCGAGGAAATCGCCGAGCGTGAAACTCGCCGCGATCGGCTCGTCATGCCAAACAAAACGGCCGCTCGCCCCGAAGCTGCGCGAAATGGACGGCCAGGCGAGCTGAAATTCAACGCCGTCGAGGCGGTCGATGTCGTCCTTTCCGCCGCCGCTTTTGTGAATGACAACGGTGCCGTCCTCAATGCCGATCTCCGAGAACGAGGCGGTCCGGTCCGGATCCGGCTGCAGCGCCCGCGCCAGCGACTGGATCAGTCCGGACCAGTTCGATTGCCCCCCGGGCAGGAAGCTCACGGTGATGGTCGGCCGCACCAGCGTCACCCCGGCGATTTCGATGCGCCCGGCCAAAAGCGGAAAATAGCGCAGCCGTGCGGTCAATTCGTCGGCCATCAGGCCTGGTTCGCCCTGCGGGCTGTCGCCGAGCACCACGTTGTGAAAAGTTACCGTGCCGGAAGGAAAGAGCGATACCGACATGTCGCCGCGCAGAACCGGATCGAGCCCGGTTACAGCGCGGATTTCCTTGGCGACCGCGTCGCGCACCGCGGCGGCGGGAATGAGAAATGACAGCGCAATCAAGCTGACAACGACCGCCACAATCACGGCGCTAACGGCAATCGCGAGTCGTTTCAGGCCGGTAACCGCGGTCACGGGATGCGTTCCAAGTTTCGCTTGCGCCGATCGAATATACGAATGGGCGGGTAAGCCGCCAACATGACCGGCCTCTGTGTCCCTTTCGTGGCCGCCTTCGCCGCGCGACTGCCCAAAGGGTTGCCGCAAAACAACAAACCCGGCCCGCCGCATTTCAAGTCTCGCCCCAAGCGGACCCGCCGGGTCGCGCTGGCGGGCAGACCGCTCAACGGGCCAACGTCCGGCGCGGCGGTTCGGCTTGCGCCACTTCGGCGATCATCTTCTTGACGATGGCGCGGCCGAACGAATTGAAGTCCTGCGCCGCCAGCACGAAGGCGCCCGGACCGCCGATGACGTTGTCGCGATAGTAGTTTTCGAGACCGCCCGGCGGATTGGTGTGGTCGGGATTCCAGGCGAGCGGCGTTTCGCTCAAGATCACGAGCCCATTGATGGTCACGCCCTGGGCGAGCGCTTCGTCGCGCGCTTGCGTGACGTCGCGGCCGGAATTGTTGGTCCCGTCGCCGGAAACATCGATGGTGCGACGCGCGGATTCGAATGGCGCCCGCGCCAGATGGCTCATGGCGAATTCGATCGCGCCGCTGATCGACGTCCGGTCGGCGAAGGAGCGCGGCGCCTCCAGGAGCCGATCGGCGAAGCCCTTGGCCGATTCGGCGTCGCTGATCGTCATCCAGTCGATGACGACCTTTTGCGAACCCAGCCCCGACCATTCCACAAAGCTTAATCCGATGCGGCCGGTGCGGCCCGACTTGATGGCCTCGAGCACGCGCGGGTCGGAAACCGCGGCGGCATAGCCATCGCGCTGCAACTGGTATTTTTCGCTATCGACGCTGCGCGAGACGTCGGCCGCCAGCACCAGGAGGAGATCGACTTGCTCGCCGGCTGAAACCGCCGCCGGAACTGCGGCGGCGCCGGCCAAGATCAGAAGCAGCAACGCTCCGATCGCACGCATGCTCACCTCACGGTCACGCTCCGGCTACCGCATGGATCGCCGCGCGCACACGCTGATACGTCCCGCAGCGGCAGATATTGGTGATTGCTGCGTCGATATCCGCGTCACTAGGGTTGGGTTTCTGCTTGAGCAGAGCCACCACCGCCATCATCATGCCGCTCTGACAATAGCCGCATTGTGGCACGTCGAATTCGATCCAGGCTTTTTGTACGGGGTGCAGGTTGCCGTTCTGCGCCAGCGCTTCGATCGTGGTCACTTGACGCGCTCCCAGGCTGCCGACCGGCACCTGGCAAGAACGCGTGGCGATCCCGTCGATATGCACGGTGCAGGCGCCGCACTGGGCGATACCGCAGCCATATTTCGTGCCGGTCAGCCCGATCGTGTCGCGCAGCACCCACAGCAAAGGGGTGTCCGGCTCGACGTCGACTTCATATGACTTTCCGTTGATGGAAAGCGCCGCCATGCCTCAACCCTTCCGTCGGCGCGGCCGGTTGAAGGCGCGCCCAGCCCCAATCGTCAATCCAATCTAACTCATTGTAACGGAAAAGCGAAATCCGAAATACGGGCAGCCGCCAACCGGCCGCGCCGACGGAAGGAGTGCAGCAGGGCCGCGGCCGTGCGCTACATTTGCCGATAGGCGTAGGGCACGTCCTCTTGCACGGCGGCAAGGTGTTGAACGGTCTCATGCCCGGGCGCGAGATGGCAGACCGGATCGGCGGCGCGGGCGTCGCCGGTCAGGGCGAAAGCCTGACAGCGGCAGCCGCCGAAATCGATCTCGCGGCGCGCACAGCTTTGGCAGGGTTCCTTCATCCAGGCGGTGCCGCGGAACGCGTTGAATGCCGGCGAATTCGCCCAGATGTCGGCGAGCGCATGCTCGCATACCGACCAGAATTCGAGGCCGGGAATGGATTCGGCGGCATGGCAAGGCAGCACTTTCCCGCTCGGCGTGACGTTGAGCGAGCGTCGGCCCCAGCCGCCGACGCACGGCTTCGGCAGCCTTGCGTGATAGTCGGGCACGACGGCATCGATGACGATCTCGCCGCGATGTTTGCTGCGGAGTTCCTCGACCCTTGCCGCGGCGCGCTTGACCTGTTCCGCGGTCGGCATCAGGGCGGCGCGGTTTTTCAGCGCCCAGCCGTAATATTGCGCGTGCGCGATTTCGACTCGGCTGGCGCCGAGCGACAGCGCGAGCGCCACCATCGCTTCAAGCCGGTCGATATTGGCGCGATGCATGACGGCATTGACCGTCAGCGGTATTTTGAGACCAACGACTTCGGCGGCAAGCGCGCGTTTGCGCGCGAAGGCGCCTTGATAGCCGGCAATGTGATCGGCGCTCGCCGGTTCGCTGTCCTGAATCGAGATTTGCACGTGGTCGAGGCCGATCCCGGCAAGCTTGCGCAAGGTGGCCGCCGTGATGCCGACCGCCGACGTGATCAGATTGGTGTAAAGACCCGCCTCATGCGCGGCGGCCGCGATCTCGACGAGGTCGCGCCGCGCGCCGGGCTCGCCGCCTGAGAGGTGGACCTGCAGCACACCCAGCCCGGCGGCTTCCTTGAACACGCGCGCCCAGGTCTCGGTATCAAGCTCGTCGGCGCGCGGTTCCAGCGCGAGCGGATTGGAGCAATAGGGACAGCCGAGCGGGCAACGATGCGTCAGCTCGGCCAACAGGCCAAGCGGGCTGTGCAATGCTGGGCCGTTTCCTGCCATGTTTGTTGCTCGTTGTCGTGGCCGGCAGAGCCGCTTGAAGAACGGGGTCGCTTCACTCGCCTAAGTTCCGGCCATCCACGTCTTCCTGCTAGCGAGGTATGAGGCGTGGATGCCCGGCACAAGGCCGGGCGTGACGGCTAGAGTTCCAACAGCCGCTTGTCGGCCAATCCGCGCAGCAAGGTCGTGACATCGGCAAGGATGCGCTCGCGCGGCGCCGCATAGGTCGTCGCCAGATCGTCGATGATCGCTGCAAAAGTCGCCTCACCGGTGCATCTTTTGACGACCTCGACTGCGATCGGATCGGCTTTGAATACGCGCTCGGGCGCGAGCAGCACCCAGCCGCCCTGCGCCTCGTTGTGCACAAGACGCACGCCGCGCGGCAGCCGGGGCCGCGCATCCGGTGCAATGGCCGAAGACGCTTCATTCATGACCGCACTCCTAGGCGGCAGGCACAAACGCGCCGGGCGGAACCTGCTTTGGCGCGACATAGGCATGATAGAGCGCGTCCAGCATCGCCCACAGCACGTCGCATTTGAATTCGAGCGCTGCCAGCACGCTTGCTTGCGTCTCCGGCGTGCGCGCGTGCCGCTTGACATAGTCGAGCGCGAAGCGCGCGTCGCGCTCGGCTTGCGGCGGGCGCTGCGAAAAATAGGCCAGCGTCTCCGCCGTGATGAAATCGTAGTTCTTCAACATGCCCTCCATGCGCTCGCCGATGATGACCGGCGAGAACAGCTCGGTCAGCGAGGAGGCAATCGCTTCCAGCAGGGACTTTTCGCGGACAAAATGCACATAGGCATCGACGGCGAAGCGCGTCGCCGGCAACAGACCCCGCAGCGATGTCACATAATCGCGGTCGAGGCCGAGTCCGTCGGTAAGCTTGAGCCAGCGCGCGATGCCGCCTTCGCCTTCGTGGCTTCCGTCATGATCGACCAGGCGGCTGCGCCATTCGCGCCGCGTCGCCGAATCCTCGCAGCGCGCCATCAGGCTGGCATCCTTGATCGGGATCATCGCCTGATAATAGTAGCGGTTGAGCGCCCAGGCCTGCACCTGGCCTTTGTTACACGCGCCGCCATGCAGGAGCTTGTGGAACGGGTGCAGCCGATGATAACGCCGCGCGCCGATGTCGCGCAGGCCGGCTTCGAGTTCCTCCGCGGTCAACACATTCACAGCACGATCTCCATGCCGTCTTCGGCGACCTCGAATCCGGCCGCCTCGACTTTTCGACGCTGGGGCGAACCTTCGATCAAGATCGGATTGGTATTGTTGATATGTGTCAAGATGCGGCGGCCGCGCAGCCCGTAGAGCGCCGCCAGTGTTCCGTCTTTTCCGTCGAGCGGCATGTGCCCCATGCGGCGGCCGGTCTTGTCGCCGGTGCCGGTCGCGATCATTTCGTCGTCGGTAAAAAGCGTGGCGTCGAACAGGATCACATCGGCGCGGGAAAGCCGCGCGTGCAGGGCCTCCGTGACCGCGGCTGCGCCCGGCACATAGGCAAGGCGCCGTGAGCCGCAGACGATCTCGACGCCGACATTGGCGCCGGTTTCGGCGGCAAGCGCAGGGTCTTGGTCTTTAAGGTCTTGGCCTTCGAGATAAAGCGCCACCTTGCCCGGAACGGCGAACAATTCCACTTCGAGGCCGCCGGGCAGCGAGAAACGAGCGTCGGGTGCGATTGTCTTACGGGTTACGACGCCCGCGGCGAGAACGCTGAAGATCGGATTGGCGTCCACCGCCGCCATCGTGTCGGCGGTGGCAAACACCGTGAAAGCCTGGCGCTCGCGCAAGGTCAGTAATCCGGCTGTCTGGTCGACTTCGGCGCCGGTCAGGATCACAGCGGCGATCGGACTGCTGCGCAGCCCGGCGCGCGGCTGCAAACACCGCGCCGCCAGCAGCTGGGCGCGAAGATCGGGTGTGGCGTTAAGAAGAACCCACCGCTCGCCATCGCCGGAGACGGCAAGGCTCGCTTGTGTGCGCGGTTTGACCCGCGTGTCGCCCGCCCAGGCGAGCTGACACACGGGGCATCGGCAATTCCATTGCGGAAAGCCACCACCGCCCGCGGCACCGAGCACGATGGCGGTCAGGCACCCCATTCAACGGGATGACGAAGAAAGAAAGTTGCAGATCAGAACTCAGCCGGGAGGTAGCCGTTGATCTCGAGGCCGATGCAGATTTCGACGAGGGTCGGAGTTGTCCAGGCCATGATCGTTTCCTCTGTCAGTTGTTTTCCGAGGGCGCTCCCGGATACGGCTCGCGCTGTCTCGGCACGATTAAAAATAGTGCAAAAAGCGATCCTCCGGCAAGGGTATTCGGAGGTCTTTTCCACCGGTGGTGGGCCCAGGCCCATGATGATACCAGTTGGATCACGGCCTTGGAGCTTCGTCAGTTCCTGGTTTTTTTGGATACCCCTGAGACCGCTTCAGTGGGCGAGTTTGTTACGACCTGCACGGGCCAGATCGTCACGCTCCCTTTTCACGGGAGCGGAAGCCGGGCAATGTGTTTGGCGTCAACTCCGCCATAGGGGTTGATCGCGGGGCGAGAACCCGAAGAAAAAATTCATCCAGGGAGGAAAGCCATGTTTCATCGCGCGGTGCGCAATGGTTGTGGACTAGCCGCGGCCGTGCTGGCCGTCGGCCTTGCCGCGGCACCGGCCGTAGCGCAGAGCGACGCTCCGATCACCATCGGTTTTGCCATGTCGGTGACCGGTCCGCTTGCGCCGAACGGCAAGCAAGCATTGGCCGGGGCAAAGATCTGGGAAGAGGAAACCAACGCCAAGGGCGGTCTGCTCGGCCGCAAGGTCAAGCTCGTCACCTATGACGATCAATCGAACCCGGCGAACGTTCCCGGAATCTACACCAAGCTTCTCGACGTGGATAAGGTCGACCTCGTGGTCAGCGGCTACGCGACCAACATGGTCGCGCCCGCCATGCCGGTGATCATGCAAAAGGGCAAGACCTTCATCGGCTTGTTCGCGCTCGATGTGAACAGCGAATTCCACTATCCAAAATACTTTTCCATCCTGCCGACCGGTCCCGACACGAAGGCCGCGTTTACCGAAGGCTTCTTCGAGGTGGCGCTGCAGCAGAATCCGAAACCGACGACGGTTGCGCTCGCCTCCGAAGACGCCGAGTTCGCCCGCAACGCCTGCGCCGGCGCGCGCGAGAATGCCAAAAGGTTCGGCGTCAACATCATCTACGACAAGACCTTTCCGCCCGGTACGACCGACTTCTCGCCGATTATCCGCGCGGTCCAGGCTGCCAATGCCGACCTTGTCGTCGTGTGTTC
>Ga0116217_10006262_pt1 | contig 10347 bp, 9 predicted proteins | sample Sb_taG_6_FD_89697 | JGI IMG/M metagenome (GOLD analysis project Ga0116217, IMG submission 89697) | Peat soil microbial communities from Weissenstadt, Germany - Sb_50d_4_PS metaG | ecosystem: Environmental > Terrestrial > Soil > Wetlands > Peat | place: Germany: Weissenstadt | collected 2010-09-21 | reverse complement strand
TCGACGATGGCGAGGCGATCGGTCAGGGGCCGGCCGCGCCAGTTCTGCGTGATGTGGCAGAACATGCGATGTTCCCCCCGGATCAGGTCCGGGGGTTGTTCCACTTCGACGTTCCCGGCGGATAGTGGAGAACGTGCAGGGCAAGCCCGGTCTCGTCGGCGAGTTTCTGAAGCTCCAGCTTCCACAGCCGTACGCGCGCGCCATTGGAGCCCCCGCAGTCCGCTGTGATCGTCAGTTCGCGCGCCTTGGAGTAACGCTGGCGCCCCATGCGGTCGAGCCAGCACCGGATCGACTCGACGGCGAACTCGGCCGTATCGCTGGAGATGCCCACACTGACAAACCCGGCGTTGGCCGTGACGTCGTAGACGCCATAGGGCGCCGCCTTGCCCAATTCCTTGTCGACGAAGTCATGCACGTTGACGCGGCTCGGCGAGCTTTTCGGGCGCCAGTCCGATCCGCCGTTCTTGAAGTTGCCGACCAGCTCTTTTTTCTTCGTATCGACGGAGATGACAGGCTGATGGTTCGCCTGCGCCGCAACGACGTTTGCGTTGATGTGCTCGAACTGCGCGTCGCGGTCGGGATGGTTTGAGCCTTCATGCGACTTGCGATTGAACTGGCGCCAAAAGCCAAGTTTGACCAGTTCTTTGCACACGGTGTCGGCGCTGATCGGCCCATCGCTGTCAGCGTTTCAGCGAGTTTGTCCATGCTCTTGGAAACCCATATCAGGGGCCGCATGGGATCGCCCAGGGCCGCTGGTTCGACGAGCCGCTCGAGTTCAGGAATGAGGCCGGGATCAACCTCGGCAACAGCCCGACGCCCGCCGCCGGCACGGCGAACCTTGTCTTTTGCAGGCGGTTCCGCATCCAGATCGTCCTCGCCGCGATTGATCGTCGAGCGGGCAAGACCAGTAATCCGCGACACGATGGCGAGACCGCCCCACCCAGCGGTTCGCACCTCAGCCGCCGCGAACAACCGCCGCCCGCGTTCGTCGAGCTTGCGAGTCATACTGACGCACCGCCCAACGGTATCCCAGCGATATCGAATCGCGCCTTCGTCGATCATGCAACCCGCCTACGCCCGCGCGCCGAAATCCGGAATCCCAGCAAGCCGCAACAAAGTGCGATTCAGTTATTGTTCGGAGTGTCCTAAGTCTGCGCGCCATATCCGCCAAGCTCGCTGCTCAAGGCTTCCTGAACGAGCGCGGCCGGCCGTTCAACCCCAAGAGCGTTGCGGCCATGCTCGAGGCGCGAACGCGACTAGGCAACGGGTCGTAGCAAGCTGCGGAGGCGAGCAGTTGTGTGGCAAAGAATGCTCGGGATTTCGACGCGGAGGGAGCCTGATCTCTGTGACGGACGGCCGGTGCCGACGTTTTGCGGACGTGGCAGTCGCGGCCTTGGACGCCTCAATTGGGCGAGGAAGCGGACCTACAGGGATCGCTCGGGAAAGCGTAAAGTCCGCCCAAACCCGACCTTGATTCCAGGGGTCATCTCCGAGGCCTGGCATTCGATTGGGCGGCGCTTGTCGCCATTCTACTTTGCGGGCAATCGCAAAGTGGCGCACTCGGTCTATCAATGTGATATCCAATTACTCCTACACGGTCCTCGAAAGCGAGGTGCGGATCAAGGCGATTGCTGAGGGTGTACGATCCCACTACCGGCATCATGCACGAGGGCCGGGACGGGCTCGTCGAAAGTCTTGTTCGACCTGGTTGAGCCGAGACGGCCGGGGATAGACCGGTGCGCCTCCGTCTTCGATGCGGCGGATTTTTCGATCCGAAGCCACGGCGCTGTGCGGCTGAATTCGCGAGCGGCGCGGCATGTCGCGGGGCAGGCTGTGACCCTGCTCCGAATTTGGATCCTGTGATGATCAATCGTCTCAGCGGGCGCGAGGCCGATCGGCGTTGAGACGCCGCGCGGATAGACAGTCTGACCGGCCGGTTTCGGACAAACTTGCATTATAGTCGTCCGGTCTGGCATTCAGCGCATTCGCCGCCGGAGGGGGCATCCGCAATGAGAGTGGCCTTGATTATCGCCGCGCTTCTCCTCGTGGCCGTGAGCGCGGCGGCTGTCGTTCCTGTCGCGGCGGTTCCTGCCGCCGAGCCCTTCCGGCAGGACCTCGCGCCCGTCGCGCTGGCGCTGGCGATTCTGGTTTTGATTTAGGCGTTTCTGCAGCCGCGCCCGAAGGCGCCGACGCCGACGCCCTCGGCCGAACCGGCCCGCCCGGCGCCGGAACGGCCTCCAGCGAGGCGCGCAGACGCCGAAATCGTCCAGTTCCTGGCGATGCTCCAGGAAAAGGGTCGGCTGGTCGATTTCCTGATGGACGATATCAACGCCTATAGCGACGCCCAGGTCGGGGCGGCCGCCCGGGTCGTTCACGCCGGATGCAAGGGCGTCCTGCAGGAGCACTTCTCGATCAGTCCGGTACGTACAGAGCGAGAGGGATCGGAGGTGCAGGTTCCCGCCGGGTATTCAGCCGACGAGTATCGGCTGGTCGGCAAGATCGCAGGATCAGCGCCCTTCTCCGGCGTGCTTGTCCACCGTGGCTGGAAGACGGATAGGGTAAAACTGCCGCAGTTGCTGCGCGGCGCCGCCGACCCGCTCCCCGCCATAGCGCCCGCGGAGGTGGAAGTGAAATGAAACCCCTTGGGAAACCGGCCCAACCATCTGGACCCAGATTATCAGGACGCCAGCTTTCATGACGGCTCGCTTCAGTCTCGGGATTGACCTCGGCACCAGCAACTGCGCGATGGCGCTGGGCGATCTCGACGCCGATCGGCCCGAGATTGTGCCGATCCCCCAGATCTTGGCGGCCAACCGGCTGGGCGAGAAGCCGACGCTCGGCTCCGCGCTGTACCTGCCGCATCCGGAGGAATTCCGGTCGGGGTCGTTCGCCCTGCCCTGGGACGACAGCGGGGAGCCGCGGATCGTCGGGCAGTTCGCCCGCGACCATGGCGCGCTCGTGCCCGATCGCCTGGTGACGTCGGCCAAATCCTGGCTGTCGAACCCGCACATCGATCCGAAGCAGCGCACGCTTCCCTGGAGGTCCGAGAGCGCAGAGGAGAAGCTCTCGCCGTTTGATTGCTCCCGCCTCTACCTGCAGCACCTCAAGGGCGCCTTCCTCCACGCCGCCCGTTCCCAGGGCCGGCAGTGGGACGTCGGCGACGGCCAGATCGTGGTGACGGTGCCCGCTTCGTTCGACGAGGTCGCGCGAAACCTGACGGCCGAAGCGGCCGAGGCGGCCGGACTGGGCCGCGTCACGCTGCTGGAGGAGCCGCAGGCCGCCTTCTATGCCTGGGCCGCGCGGGCCGGCCGGGAATGGCGCGATGCGGTGACACCGGGCGACGTCATCCTGGTGTGCGACGTCGGTGGCGGCACCGCCGATTTCAGCCTGATCGCCGTGACCGATGTCGCCGGCAATCTGGAGCTGGAGCGCATCAGCGTCGGCGAACACATCCTGCTCGGCGGCGACAACATGGATCTGGCGCTGGCCTATACGCTGCAGGCGAGGCTCGAGGCCGAAGGCAAGTCGCTGGACGCCTGGCAGTTTCTGGCGCTGGCGCATGCCGCAGGACGCGCAAAGATAACCTTGTTCGAGGACGCGGGCCTCACGGAAGCGCCGATCGCGGTTCCCTCGCGCGGCTCGAGCCTGTTCGCCAAGACGATTTCCACGGCGCTCGATCGCGCCTTGCTGACGCAGGTCGTCGTCGACGGGTTCTTCGCCCGGACCGCGCTCGACGACCTGCCGCAGGAGGCGCGGCGGGCCGGACTGCAGGAATTCGGCCTGCCCTACGCGTCCGATCCGGTGATCAGCAAGCATCTGGCCCGCTTCCTCACACGCAGCCTGCAGAATGTGCAGGCGAGCGACAAACTCGGCGCGCTGGTCGGATCTCGGGCCGGCGAGCCGGCGCTGATGCCGACCGCCGTGTTGTTCAATGGCGGCGTGTTCAAGGCCGGGCCAATCCGCGCCCGGGTGCTGGACCTGCTGGCATCCTGGAATGGCGGACAGGCGGTCCGGGAGCTCGAAGGCTTCGAGCCGGACCTCGCGGTCGCCCAGGGCGCCGCCATCTACGGGCAGCACCGTGCCACCGGCAAAGGCATGCGCATCAAGGCCGGCGCCGCACGCTCGTACTATGTCGGGCTGGAAACGTCGATGCCGGCCATTCCCGGGTTCCGGCCGCCGGTCAAGGCGCTCTGCGTCGTGCCGCAGGGCATGCAGGAGGGAACCGAGCAATTGATCGAGGGTCGCACGTTCGGCCTGGTGACGGGCGAGGCCGCGGAGTTCCGCTTCTTCTCGTCCGCGGTGCGCAGTGGCGACACGCCGGGCCAGATCCTGCCCGACGCGGAACGCGAGCTGGAAGAGACCAGCCTCCTGGAAGTCGAGCTTCCCGCCCTGCCCGATGTTCCCGCAGGACAGGTCGTCCCCGTGCAAATCGAAGCCGTCGTTACGGAACTCGGGACGCTGGAACTCTGGATGAAGCACGCGAACTCGGACCGGAGGTGGAAGATTGAGTTTCAGGTCCGCACGCAGTAGCGCCGCTCCGGACTCGAGCGGCGCGGCCTCGCCGTGACGGCCGCCAGGTTTTCCATCGGCGTCGATCTCGGCACGACGAACTCGGCGCTCGCTTACGTTCCCTTGAACGGCGATGCGCCGCCCGAGGCGCTCTTCGTCCCGCAATGGGAAAGCCCGGGCGCGCTAAGCGAGGCGACGACGCTGCCCTCGTTCCTCTATTTGCCGGAGGACGGGCGCAGCGCGGAATTACCTGGCAAGGTTCAGGGAACCGAGGGATGGATTGCCGGCCGCCTCGCTCGCCGGAGGGCGGGGGAAACGCCCGGCAGGGTCGTGCGGTCGGCCAAGTCGTGGCTGTGTCACCATTCGGCTGACCGGTCCGCGCCGATTCTGCCCTGGGGATCGGAGGAACTTCAGCCGGCGCAAAAGATCTCGCCCGTCCGCGCCGCCGCGTTGATCCTGAGCGCTCTGCGGGACGCCTGGGATGCCCGTTTCGCCCGGTCCGGCTTCCCGTTCGATGGGCAGGAGATCACCATTACGGTGCCCGCCTCGTTCGACGCCGCTGCGCAGCGCCTCACGCTGAATGCGGCGGAAGAAGCCGGCTTCCCCGCCGGCGTGCGGCTCTTGGAGGAGCCGCAGGCGGCCTTCTATTGCTGGCTCGAAAAATACCGCGCGGCCGAGCCCTTGTGGGAAGGGGTGGACCGGTACACGGCCGAGCCGCGGCGCGTCCTGATCGTCGACATCGGCGGCGGCACCTCGGATTTCAGTTTGTTCGAGGTCAGACCCGGCGCGTCGGGCGCGATTCCCGACATCAGCCGGGTTGCGGTCAGCGACCATATCCTGCTCGGCGGCGACAATATCGATCTGGCCCTCGCGGTCCTCATGGAGCCCCGGCTCGCGGCGGAACGCGGGCGGATGTTTGGACCGCAGTGGGATCATCTGGTTGCGTCGTGTCGGGATCTGAAAGAGCGCGCGCTTTCGGGTCTCGGCTCGGCGCAGGATCATTACGTCGTGGCGTTGCCGGGCCGCGGATCGAGCCTGGTGGCTGGGGCGCAGACGGCGACGCTGGCGCGCGACGAAGTCGAGCGGCTGATGCTGGACGGCTTTTTCCCGGTCTGCAATGCGCGCGCCCGGCCTTATCGCACCCAATCGGGTTTGCGCGACTGGGGCCTGCCCTACGCGGCCGACAGCGCGATCACGCGTCACCTCGCCGATTTCCTCCGGGACCGCCCGCGCGTCGACGCCGTCCTGTTCAACGGCGGGTCGCTGCACGCCGCGGTCTTGCGCCAGCGGTTGCTCGATCAGATTGCCGCGTGGCAGGGCGGCGGCCGCCCGATCGAACTGGAAAACGCCGAACCCGATCTTGCGGTCGCTCGCGGCGCCGCGCGCTTCGGCAAGCTGCTCCACGGGCACGCCGGCCGCATCGCGGCGGGCGCCGCCCGGGCGGTGTTCCTCGCGGTCCAGACGGCGCCGCCTGGGGCTACCGAAGCGCTCCCGCCGACGCTGATCTGCGTGCTTCCCAGCAATGCGGCGGCCGAGCAGGCGTTCGAAATCAACCTGCCGGGTCTCGAGCTGCGGACCGACCAGTTGGTGAGCTTTCAGGCTTTTTCCTCGACCCGTCACGACCGCTGCCGGGCGGGAGACGTTCTGCCGTGCGACGCAGACGCCTTCCACGCGTTGCCGCCACTGGAGACGATCATCCGAACGGCGCAAGGGGCCGACTCCGGGCTGGACCGGACCCTGCCGGTCCGTCTGGCGGCGAAGATGAATTCGCTTGGGCTGCTGCAGATCTCCTGCGTCGGGACGGACCCGCAAACGCCGCAGTCCTGGCCGCTCGAATTCAATCTGCGTCCGCACGAGCATGGCGGCGCAGCGGGGCGTGGCGCGCCGGCTCCCGCGCCCGTCGCGCCGAACGCCACGACCGAGGCGCAGCAGGCCGCGCGGGATCACATCGCGACCATATTCACCCGTCCGCCGCCGAAGTCCGACCGGCTGACCGCCAATGCCATCCTGAAGACCCTGGAACGAATAATCGGTCTGCCCCGGCAGGAGTGGAACGCGGCGCTCCTGCGCGGCCTTTGGGCCGCCCTTAACGAACAGACCCAGGGCCGGAAGCTCTCGGTGGAGCACGAAGAGGCCTGGCTAACCCTGGCCGGGTTTCTGCTGCGCCCCGGCTTTGGCTTTGCACATGACGGCCTTCGCATGGACGAGCTGTGGCGGCTCCGTGATGCGGGGCTTTGTTTTTCCGGCAAGCGCAGCAAGGTTCAGGAATACATCCTCTGGCGTCGGGTGGCCGGCGGTCTCACGGCGGAGCGACAGGAGAGGCTCTTGGCGGGCGACCTGGCCGGTATCCGCGCCGGCAAAGCGCCGCCGGAACTTGTCCGCCTCGCCGGCTCGCTCGAACGCCTTCCCCGGGAGACAAAGGCGGACCTGATCGAGACCTTCATCGCTCAGGCGCTGCAGTCGGCGGAAGCCAAGCAACATTGCGCGCCGTACCTTGCCGCACTCGGCCTCCTGCTGAACCGCACGCCCCTTTACGCAGGGCCGGAGACCGTCGTGGCGCCCGAGTTCGTCGTGCACGCCTACGCCGCGTTCCAAGATTTCGATTGGGCCGAGCCCGGGCTGACGGAGTGCTGCAATCTATTCCTCAGGGCGGCGCGCGTCGTGAACGACCGAAACCTGGATGTCCCCAAGTCGCTGCGCAACCAGATCGCCCGTAAGCTGGAGAGCGCCGGTATCGCGCCCATCCGCACCGCAACGATCAAGGCGTTCACGCCAGTCGGGCGCATAGACCGCACGAGCCTGTATGGCGAGTCGCTGCCTCCAGGCCTGGTGCTCGGCGCCGGCCCGGATTGAAAGCCACCATCGAGAGCAAACCTCCGCAAGGCGAAGTAATGTAGTCCATCTTGCCGGCTCGTTCATACGCAGCTGAGGCAACACGGTCGAATAATTACTCAATTTTCGGAGCTTATTCACACCGTCGGCGAATGACTGATGTTGGCGCAGCCCGCCCGTACAGGGACCGACCAGGAACGGCAGCAAAGGCCCCGAATTGTCGCGTTCGCCAAGGCGTCGGCGAACGACCGGCTTTGCACACAGCGGACGGCAAGCGGGCCCATCGGCTAAGTCGGCGGGATCGGCGGGGGTGAGCGAATAGACGTCGAGCATCGCCGGACGCCGCTATAACGGCGTCGCTCTGGCGGGCGTTTCCTTGCCAAGCCCAATGATCAAATGGGATAGTGGACGTAGAGACGCGCGACATCTGCGATTCATCGCCGAGGCGGCCGACGCGTCGTCCTCAGGCGTCGTACGACCGACCCATCCAGGCAGCGGAGTCGACCGATGAACCAGAAATACGAAACTGCCTTGGCGGATTATGTAAAGTTCACTTTCGCGGACGGGCCGTGGACGCGCTCCGTCTTTCGGCGCGGCTCGGGCCCTGCGGTGATCGTCATCCACGAAATTCCTGGCCTGCATCCGTTGGTGATCCGCTTCGCTGACCGAATCGTTGCGGCCGGCATGACTGTCTTCCTGCCCGTACTATTTGGCGAGGCGGGGCGGCCGGTGACTTCGGGTTATGCGCTTCGATCAATGCTGTCGGCCATCTGCATCCACCACGAGTTCAATGTGTGGTCCGCCGGCAAGTCGAGCCCGATTGTCGAATGGGTGCGCGCGCTCGCTCGAAAGGCGCATGCCGAATGCGGCGGTCACGGCGTCGGCGCCATCGGCATGTGCTTCACCGGCGGCTTCGCGCTCGCCATGATGACCGAGTCGAGCGTCGTCGCGCCGGTGTTGTCTCAGCCGTCATTGCCGGCCGCCGCGATGTCGAAAAAGGCCGCTGCAGGAATCGACGCTCGCCGGAAGAGGTCTCCTGCGCAAGAATGCGGTTCGAGAACGAGAACCTGTCGATGATCGGGCTCCGCTTCAAGGGCGACCGCTCAGTTCCAGACGCGCGTTTCGAGACCTATCAGCGGGAGTTTGGAGACAAGTTCGAGGCGATCGAACTGGAAGATGCGGACGCCGCCCCAGCCGACCGACCGCCCCATTCGGTGCTGACGATACACATGCGCGAGGATGGTCCGACCAAGGCGGCCGAGCAGCGGGTTATCGCCTTCTTCAAGGAGCGGACGGCAGCCTAACGGCATTTCGGTGAAGACCAAGGGATGTGACCGTGCGACGGCGGCGATGCTAGGCGCTCGATTGTCTATGAGCTTGTCAGTAGAGGACGCAGCGGCGCACACCGCCGACGACGCCACGCAGCGGACGGCCGGAGTCGACGTTAACCGGTCGTTGCGGATTGCGGCCGTGGAGGTCGCGAAGGTAGTCTTGAGCCCCTTGTGACGACGGCCTGGCCGTTCTCCTTCGCTGGGGCGGCAGCGGGCGGCTGCTTTGCACGAGAATAAAACGTAGTGCAAAGCGCGTCACAGTGCGAGCTCTTAATATGTGCTAGCCACGCGATTTACAATGTTAGCGCGGACGAGAGTTAGAACAAGAAAGGCCAAGGGGGCGGATAGCATCCCAGAGTAGGTGCGTTTCGTGCAAGCATTGCGCCGTCGTCCGTCCTCGCTGATGATCCATGTGCTCGCCGCACAGATCGGTCGGCCTCGAAGATAGCCTCGCCTTCGTTGCCGGTTTCGGCAAGGACCTTGCGATACTTTGCAAGCCAAGCCACTCTTACAATCGATAGCGATGATCCGACATGTGAGCGCCTCCGCGCCCTTGCCCCACCCATTGGACTCTCAAGACAAGGAACTGTTCGTTTTCAAGGCTGACAAAACGCAATAAATCGATAGGTCGCGTGGCGATGTCGCCCGTCATGGTTTCGGCCGCCTCTGAAACGAGGCAGAGACCGCGTTCATAAGCGTTTCGACAACCTCGCTGGCGATCGCCGAAACATCTAGGATCGGGCCTGTACGATTATCCGGATAGCGCGCCCAATGTTGCGCGTGCATGTCCTCCAATACGTCAAGGGCTGGGGCAATGTTGGCGGGCAGAACGAGGCCATGTTGCTCGGCGATTTCGTACAATCGCTTTAGCGAATGTTTGGGCAGATGAACCCCCGGCGCGTACTGCAAGCAGTAAGCCTTGAGGGTGAGTTCGCACGCATGAAAGAGCAGGGCATAGCTAGGCCAGTTAATTTGCCCATTCACATAGCCTGCGAGGCACGTGGCGGCCGTCTGGAACTGTCGCGCGCGATTTAAATAGTCATGGGGCACCGAGCCTGCCGACAACTGAGGAAAGATAGGCACTGTCAGTCTCATACTTACAGCCTCCCGATCGTCCAGCCGCTGACATTGTAGCTGCGGCCGATCTCGGCGTTGGATTCCTCGGCGCGTTCGCGTCGCCGGATCGCCTCCTGTCGCTGGTGCGCAGCAATTCTGCGGACAGCCTAACCGTGAAGACACTCAGTATGAAGTGAAAGCCGCGATTACCAAGGTCGACCACGCGTTAACATCCTCCCTGTTTCTATGAACAAAGCAGACAATGCGCCTAGCAGCGACGATCCCCGTTTGGGCCTTTTGCTGGGTCGTAGGTTGTTTGGGGGCCATCGCATCTGTATATTGGATATTCCTTGTTGGGGCTGGGGAGCAATGAAACGAGGAGCGCAAAGGCAAGGACCAAAATTGCGATTTGCAAAACCTGGGAGCCTCTTGCAAAACGATTGACGAATTCAGTCTAGTAAGGCGGTAATAATTATAGATGTTGTTATCGTTTTCAAAGTGCTACATGGAAATAGATTTAGTTTGCGGTTCAGGTGTGGCGCTGTTATTGTATAAAGCGATTCGCTTCAGCCTTGGCTGTAGACATGACGGACGACCCTCTCGACGCGATGAAGGCTCG
>Ga0116217_10006261_pt1 | contig 10349 bp, 12 predicted proteins | sample Sb_taG_6_FD_89697 | JGI IMG/M metagenome (GOLD analysis project Ga0116217, IMG submission 89697) | Peat soil microbial communities from Weissenstadt, Germany - Sb_50d_4_PS metaG | ecosystem: Environmental > Terrestrial > Soil > Wetlands > Peat | place: Germany: Weissenstadt | collected 2010-09-21 | reverse complement strand
TTCGTCGGCCGCGAGAAATCGATCAAGGCGCTCGAAGAGGTGATGCGCTCGGACACCTTCATTCTGCTGGCGACGCAGAAGAACGCGTCCGATGATGACCCCGCGACGGACGCAATCTACAGCATCGGCACGCTGGCGAGCGTGCTGCAACTTCTCAAGCTGCCGGACGGGACCGTCAAGGTGCTGGTCGAGGGCGCCGCGCGCGCGCAGGTCAATCGCTACACCGATCGTGAGGATTATTACGAAGCCGACGCCGTGGTGATCGCCGATTCGACGGGCGATCAGGTCGAGGCGGAGGCGCTGGCCCGCTCGGTCGTCAACGAGTTCGAAGGTTATGTGAAGCTCAATAAGAAAGTGTCGCCCGAGGTGGTCGGCGTCGTCCAGCAGATCGACGACTACGCCAAGCTCGCCGATACGGTGGCTTCGCATCTTGCCGTGAAGATTCCCGACAAGCAGATGATCCTGGAGACGCCGAGCGTCACTGAGCGCCTGGAGAAGGTGCTCGGCCTGATGGAGAGCGAAATCTCGGTTCTGCAGGTCTAGAAGCGGATCCGCACGCGCGTCAAGCGTCAGATGGAAAAGACGCAGCGCGAATATTACCTCAACGAGCAGATGAAGGCGATCCAGAAGGAGCTCGGCGACGAGGACGGCAAGGACGAGCTCGCCGAGATCGAAGAGAAGATCAAGCGCACCAAGCTCTCGAAAGAGGCGCGCGAGAAGGCGCAGCATGAGCTGAAAAAGCTGCGGCAGATGTCGCCGATGTCGGCGGAAGCCACCGTCGTGCGCAACTATCTCGATTGGCTGCTCTCGATCCCCTGGAACAAGAAGTCCAAGATCAAGAAAGATCTCACGCTGGCCGAGCAGATTCTCGATGCTGATCACTACGGCCTCGAGAAAGTCAAAGAGCGCATCGTCGAGTATCTCGCCGTGCAGCAGCGCGCCAACAAGCTGACCGGGCCGATCTTATGCCTGGTCGGTCCTCCCGGCGTCGGCAAGACCTCGCTCGGCAAATCGATCGCCAAGGCGACCGGCCGCGAGTTCGTGCGCGTCTCGCTCGGCGGCGTGCGCGACGAAGCGGAGATTCGCGGCCATCGGCGGACTTACATCGGCTCGATGCCGGGCAAGATCATCCAATCGATGCGCAAGGCGAAGACCTCCAATCCGCTGTTCCTGCTGGACGAGGTCGACAAGATGGGCGCCGATTTCCGCGGCGATCCGTCGTCGGCGCTGCTCGAGGTGCTCGACCCCGAGCAGAACCACGCCTTCAACGACCATTATCTCGAGGTCGATTACGATCTCTCCAACGTGATGTTCATCACGACGGCGAATACGTTGAATATTCCGCCGCCCCTGATGGATCGCATGGAGATCATCCGTATCGCCGGTTACACCGAGGACGAGAAGGTCGAGATCGCGCGCAAGCACTTGATCCCGCACGCGCTGGTCAAGCACGGTCTCGATCCGAAGGAATGGTCGATCGACGATGGCGCGCTGCTCACGCTCATTCGCCGCTATACGCGCGAGGCCGGCGTGCGCAATCTTGAGCGTGAGATTTCAACGCTGATCCGCAAGGCGGTGAAGGAGCTCACGGTCTCGAAGAAACAGTCTGTCGAAGTCACCGACAAGGTGCTGGGCGACTATATCGGCGTGCCGAAGTTCCGTTACGGCGAAGTCGAGGACGAGGATCAGGTCGGTGTCGTGACTGGGCTCGCTTGGACCGATGTCGGCGGCGAACTTCTGACCATCGAGGCGGCCATGATGCCCGGCAAGGGTAAGATGACCGTCACCGGCAATCTGCGCGATGTGATGAAGGAGTCGATCTCCGCAGCCGCATCTTATGTGCGTATGCGCGCGGTCGCCTTCGGCATCGAGCCGCCGCTGTTCGACAAGCGCGACATCCACGTGCACGTGCCCGAGGGCGCGACGCCGAAGGACGGCCCGTCCGCGGGCGTGGCGATGGTGACGGCGATCGTTTCGGTGATGACCGGGATTCCGGTGCATCGCGACGTCGCCATGACCGGCGAAATCACCCTGCGCGGCCGCGTCCTGCCGATCGGCGGATTGAAAGAGAAGCTGCTCGCCGCGCATCGCGGCGGCATCAAGACCGTGCTTATTCCGGAAGAGAACGCCAAGGATCTTGTCGAAATCAACGACAGCATCAAGAGCGGCCTTGATATCATTCCGGTGTCCCGCATGGACGAGGTGCTGGCGCGCGCGCTGGTGCGTAAGCCGGAGCCGATCACGTGGGAGGAAGCGACGGCTAAGCCCGTCGATGTTCCCGAGACGATCGAGGAAGATGCCTCCGGTTTGACGGCGCACTAGCGGCGCCGCGCACGGTCCGCATTGGCGAAATCGAAGACGGCGCTTTCGGGCGCCGTCTTTTTTGCTGGTTCCTTTCACCGTCCGCTGGCGCGCGATCGCGTGTTCCGCAAGCCACATCCGGTCGAAATTCCGCCGAGCCGATTGCGCGCTCCATCCCATTCGCTACAGTTCGGTGACAGGGGCCCGGGCCAAAATCGGGGGTTTTTTGGGATGAAAATGATCTACCCGCTGGTCGGGTGCGTCACTCTCGCCATCACTGCCGGCGCCAGCGCCGGGCCGCTGACCGACGATTTTTGGCTGCTCGGCGATTTCACTCAGAACGTACCGTGCAAGGGCGACGGCAGCGATCCGGCCGAGCTGAAGGTGAAGATTTCGACCGATCAGATCAATTCCAAGGTTGGCATTTGTAAATTCCTTGACGCCAAGCCCGACGGTAAACGTGTCAACACCCATGTCGAGTGCCAGTTTCCGGCCGGGCCGCTCATGGGCGATATTACCTTCACGCAGAAGCCGAATAACACCATCGATTTCGTCGACCGCGACAAGACCTACACCGCAACGCTCTATCGCTGCCCGAAGTGAGCCGAGGGAATTTGCCTCTGCGGCCAGGCGGAATGCTAGGATAGCCGGGTCGTAACAGGAGGGGGTCCGCTATGCATCGCTACGCCCTTGCCGCTGCAGTGCTGGCAGCCCTCTTTGCGTGTACGCCGTCTTATGCGGTGACGTCCACGGACAAAATGGCCACGTGCAAATTCGGCGCCGATGACCAGCATCTGCAAGGCAAGGCGCGCGGCGCCTTTATGAGAAAGTGCATGTCCAACAAGGATGAGCCGCGCGGCGCGGCGACGGCACCCCCGCCCGGGGCGCCGCTGGGGCACTAATGATGCGGGCTGCGACTCGGGTCTTCGTCGTCATCGATATCGAGCACTATTTGTTCTGAGCAGAGGACACGTTCAATGAGAGCGGTTGCATATGTCTTGGCGATTATCTGCATTATCGCCGCCGTCATGTATTTCGCGATGCCGGCGGGCCAGTTGCCGACATTCATGCCGGGCTATGAGGCCGGCTCGGCGCACATGCACATGAAACACGCGATCATCGCGGTGGTCGCGGCCGCAGTCCTCGTCCTGATCGGCTGGCTGATCGGATGCCGGCGTTATTGACGCTGATTGTTCGCTCTCACGTTTCCGCACGCGCTTTGCGTTGCACGCGTTGGTCGAAGCGGCTAACGCTGACCACCACCCGCTGGTGGGTGCCCGCGCCGATCGCCTCGACGGCGTCGCGGGCTTCCACGCGGAAGCCGACGGTGCGTCCTTCTACACGCACGACTTCGGCGGTCGCCGTCACCTGCAAGAGTCGCGGCGACATGGCTGACGTCAAGGTGGATGCCGAGGCTTTGGTGGCCGAAAGGAAGAAGGTGCTCGACCGCGTTGAGCGCCGCCGCCTCGATCAAGTTGATCATCACCGGCGTCGCCAGCACCGCAATGCGCCCGGAGCCGACGAATGACGCCGTGTGTTCCGGGCCGACGACAAGCTGTGCCGTTCCTCTGAGGCCGATATTGATATTGCTGAGATCGATCATGATGGCTCCGAACTGAATTCGCATTGCTTGACCAATGCCGCCGCCAATGTCCAGCTTGCGCGTCGCATCGAGGCACGCTCTAAGAGGCCATGAGCCTGGCGCCGCTGCGCACATTGTTCTTCGAGGACCTTTCGGTCGGCATGACCGAGCGGCTCAGCAAGACCGTGTCATCATCGGATGTCGTTGGCTTCGCGCAACTGACCGGCGACCGCAATCCCATCCATCTGTCGGAGCATTTCGCCGCCAAAACATCGTTTCGCACGCGGATCGCTCACGGCCTCTATACGGCGAGCCTTATTTCGGCGGTGCTCGGCACACGGCTTCCGGGACCGGGCGCTGTCTATATCTCGCAGACGCTGAATTTTCGCGCGCCGGTAAAGATCGGCGATACGGTGTCGGTTATCGTGACAGTGGCCGAGTTGATCCCGGAAAGATCGCGGGCGCGCTTGTCGTGCGTTTGCGAGGTTGACGGCGAAGTCGTGCTCGACGGCGAGGCGCTGGTGAAGGTCCCGAGCGCGCACGCCAAGGGCAAGCGTCCGGTCATGAAGCTCTAACGACGGCGGGCGCATACCGCCTTCGCCATCGTCAGCGCCGTTCGAGTCCCCCGCAGCTCACGTGATCGACATGACCACGCCGCCATCGGCCCGCACCGGCGAGCCGGTAATGGCGCTTGCTTCGCGTGAGCACAAGAAGGCGACTACCTCGGCCACTTCTTCGGGCTTGGCCAGCCGTTTGATGATCGAGCTGGGCCGCCCATTTTCGATGAAGTCGCGCTCTGCCTTGGGGTCGTCGGCCGACTGACCCATCGACTTGAACATGGCCTCGACGCCCTCGGTGCGCGTCGGCCCGGGCAGCACCGCATTGACCGTCACGCCGCTTGCGGCCAGCGCCTGGGCAAAGCCGCGCATCAGCGCTAGGTCGGCGGCTTTGGTGAAGCCATAGTGGATCATCTCGGTCGGAATTTGCACGCCGGATTCCGACGAAATGAAGATGATGCGCCCGAAGCCCTTGTCGCGCATGCGCGGCCCGTAGTGCCGCGTAAAGCGCACGCCGGAGAGAACATTGATGGCGAATAGCCGTTGCCAGTCCTCGTCGGGAATCTCGAACGCGTCCTTGATTTCGAAGATACCTACATTGTTGACCAGAATATCGACGTCCCCGGCGGCCTCGATGATTTTGGCGACGCCATCAGCGCTGCCGGCGTCACCCGGCGCCGGCTTCAGAAGTGCTTTGGGCAGCGCGGCCCGTAGGCTCGCGATGGCCTGCTCGACATCCGCTGCCTTGCGGCCGTTGATGACCACCTCGGCGCCATTGGCTGCGAGCGCTTGGGCGACGGCGCGGCCGATGCCTTTGGTCGAGCCAGTGACCAGCGCGCGCAATCCGGAAAGATCAACTTGCATGGGAAACCCCGCATTCGAGGAAGAAAAGTCTTATGGCATCAGGTCGTGATATTCGGGATGCTTGGCCAAGAAGTCGCGCACAAAGGAGCAGTGTGCCACCACCTTCAGCCCCGCGGGCGCGCGCGGTCTCGAGCGCTCCCGCGATCAGCCTGGTGGCGAGGCCGTGTCCACGCGCCTGCGTCGGAACTTCGGTATGCGTGAACGTGATCAGGTTGTCGGCGAGCCGGTAGTTCGCCACCGCCAGCACGCCGTCGTCGTCCATTTCGAATCGGGAGAGCTCGGGATTGTCGTGGAGGGTGGCGGGCACGCTGATTTCTGCTGATCTTCGCAGTGTTCAATTCATCTAGGTGGCACCGAGCCCGAGAGTAAGATCCGTCCGGATGAAGATCGCCACTTTCAACATCAACAACGTCAACAAGCGGTTGGCCAACCTGCTCGCCTGGCTGCGGGCGGCCCAGCCGGACGTGGTCTGCCTGCAGGAGCTCAAGGCCACCGATCGCGAATTCCCGCAAGCCGCGATAGCGCAAGCGGGCTATAGCGCCGTCTGGCACGGGCAGAAATCGTGGAACGGGGTCGCCATTCTCGCTTGCGGCAGCGATCCGGTACTCACCCGCAACGAACTGCCCGGCGATACGGACGATGGCCAGGCGCGCTATATCGAAGCGGCGGTGAATGGTGTGTTGATCGCTTCGCTTTATGTGCCGAACGGCAATCCGCAGCCTGGACCGAAATTCACCCATAAGCTCGCCTGGATGGATCGGCTCGCCGCGCATGCGGCCGACTTGTTCGCCGCCGACGTGCCGGTCGTGCTCGCCGGCGATTTCAACGTGGTGCCGACCGATCACGACATCTACCCGACCAAATCCTACGCCAAGGACGCGCTGCTTCAGCCAGAAAGCCGAGCGCGCTATGGGCGGCTGCTCGATCAGGGTTGGCGCGACGCGATCCGCACGCTCCATCCCGACGCCCCGATGTATAGCTACTGGAGTTATCTGCGCAATCGCTGGTCGCGCGACGCAGGGCTGCGCATCGACCACCTGTTGCTGAGCAGACAAGCCGCAAAGCGCCTCGTCGCCGCCGGCGTCGATCGCGAGGTTCGTGGCAAGGACAATTCCAGCGACCACGCGCCGGTCTGGATCGAGCTGCGTGAGGCTTCCCGCTCGTCCCGGCAAAAGCGCGATCTCGATCTGGATTCCCGCCTGCGCGGGAGTCAGTGGAAAACGACGCCGGCGAAACCGGAGCAGACCACGAAGCGATCGACAAAACCGCAAGGCCGCCGGCCGCTCTTGGTGATCGACGGCGACTCGTTCGCGCACCGCGCCTATCACGCATTGCCGAAAAACATCCGCCGCAAGGGTGACCGGCCGGCCGGCGCCATCCTCGGCTTCGCCAATCTCCTGCTGCGGCTTTACCGCGAGGAGCGGCCGCGCGCGGTGCTGGTCGGCTGGGATAGCTATGAAGAGCCAACCTACCGCCACGAAGCCTTCGCTGCCTATCAGAGCGGACGCGAATTCGACGACGACGTGCTGGAGCAGCTCGCCGTCATCCCCGATTTCGTCGCCGCCTGCTGCTTTGCCAACGCCAAGCGCGCCGGCTATGAAGCCGATGATTTCCTCGCCGCCGCAGCGGCCGCCGAGGAGCGGCGAGGGGGCAGCGTGCTGGTGGCCAGCGGCGATCGCGATACCTTCCAGCTTGCGTCCGCCAAGACCACGATTCTCTACCCGATCCGCGGCGGCGGCGTGGAGCGCATCGGCGCGGCAGAAGTGCGCGCGCGCTACGGCGTCGAGCCTGCGCAAGTGCCGGACTTCATCGCGCTGCGCGGCGACCCCTCCGACAAATTGCCGGGCGCGCCGGGCGTCGGCGCGGCCGGCGCCGCAGCGCTGCTGCAGAAATACGGAAGCCTCTCCGCGATCCTCAAAGCCGGCCGCTTCCCCAAGCAAGCCGATGAGCTTCGACTCTATCGCGCGATCGCCACCATGAACCGCAAGGCGCCGGTACCGCGGCTTGCGGAGCAGACGCCGACCTGGGCAAAAGCCGCCGCACTGGCGCGCAAGTGGGAGCTCAAGCAACTGGCCGGCCGGCTCGAGGAACTCGCCGCATCTCAGGCGCGATCGGTTCGGCACTGAGTGGCGAAACGCAATCTCCGCCAGCTAAACCTCCCTCTTTTCTTTGTGGCCCTAGAATGACGCCGCCGTGGCGCGCATGTGCTGCACCAGCGCGCCAAACGGGCATGTCGGCGTGCGGGTTGGCTGGCCCGCCGGTCGTGCTATTCTCCCCCGCGTTGAATCTTCAACCGGAGTTTGTCACACACATGAGAACAAGAACGTTGGTGTCCGCGTGCGCGGGATTGGCTTTGGCCTGGGGCGGCACGTGTCTTGGTGCCGAACAACAACTAGGAACGCCGGATCAGGCGAAGGCGATGCTTGACCGCGCTGTCGACGCCCTGAAGACCAACGAGGCCGCAGCGCTGAAATCGTTCAACGACGAGAAAAACAAACAATTTCGCGACCGCGATCTTTACATCTATTGCTTTGGCCTGCCCGACGGCATTTTCACCGCCTATGAAAGTCCAGTGCTGATCGGCAGCAATATCCGCGAACTGAAACTGCCGCCAAACGATCCCGTTGGCCAGCGCGCCTACGACGCCGTCGCCAACGCAGCGGAAGGCGACATCGTCACCTTCACCTACGACTTCCCCAAGCCGGGCACGAAAAAGACCGCGCCGAAGGAGACGCTCGAAGTCCGCATCGGCAAACAGGCCTGCGGCATCAGCTACTTCAAGTCGTAGCCCGCATTGATCGAAGAGGTGGATGGCCGGACCAAGTCCGGCCATGACGACCTAACGCCTATCGGCTCGACGCCAGATGGCGGCGGTGGAGCAGGAACGGCGCGGCGAAGAGGACGGCCACGGGCAGATGCAGGAGGCCGCCGTAGAGCGCGATCAGACCGACATCGGCGCCCGACAGCGCGCCACGTTCGACTTCCAGCGCCAGCACATAGATGGTGAAGGGCAGGAACAGAACGATCGAGGTGACGAGTCCCGGATTGTAGATGCGCAGCCGGATCGTGGTGACGATGTGAATGATGCCGTTGATCAGCGTCAGGCCGACCCAGGCGAGGCCGACCCAGCGCAGCGTCTGCGGAAAGATCGCGGCGAGCGCGATCGGCAACCAGACAAAGGCGGTGTTGACCAGCGCGACGCCGTCGATGTTGACCGGCCAATTGTCGTTGCCGCTGTGGAACATGTGCGCATCGGCGAACTGGCGGAAACCGCCCGGCCACAGATGCTCCTCGATCTGATGGATGAAGTAGATCACCAGCAGGGCGGCGAACAGCGCGCGCTCGCTGGTCGGGTCGTTGCGGAACAGCGCGATCCAGGCGGCGATGCCGATGGCGCTGAGCGCGGGCAAGAATCTCTGCCAGTTGGCGGCGAAGCGGGACAGAATGGACATCGTGGAATCCTTCGGCGTTATCCTTTGATCGCTTATTCCTTGGCGGCAATCGCGCGTGCAATCCTTGCGTCGGCGATGGCGCCAGCCGCGCTGCCTACACCAGCTTGATTAAGATTTCGTCCGCGCAAGACCGAAAGGGAACCGGCCCTTCACTTCGCCGCAGGTTCAAAAATGACGATGCGAATGCCGTCATTGTCATCGGGCGCAACGCCGAGAACGGCCGGCTTGCCCGCCGTCTTCTCGTCCATGCCGCAAAAGGCGACGACCGCGTCGGGCTTCGGCTTCTGCACCGAAATCGTCGCCGCAGGGCTGTCGATCCAGCGGGCCGGCGCATCGTCGGCCAGTGAAATATCGGTCACGTTCCAGACGCCATTGCCCTTGAGGCGCGACTGCAAGGTGTTGAGGACCTGCGGCTTCAAACAAATCTCCGCCTTCACGTCGTCGAGGTCGTCCTCGTCGCCCTTCACCATCTGGTAGTGCGCCACGACCGGCACGAATTTGACGACGACCGGCGTAGTCTTGCCGGGCGGCAGAACTTGACGCCAGCTGCGCACGACCTCGAGCGACCAGTCGGCCTTCACCGCGGCCTTGGGCTGAGCGGGATTGCGCGGCGAGATGACGCCCAGCGCCGCGAGCCGATCCGCGGTCTCCGGCGACAGCGCCGCAAGCGCTTTGTCGGCTTCGGCGCCGAACGGGATCAACGGCAGATGGTCGGCCTTGATCTCGGCCAGCCGATCGACACCGAGCGCGGTGGCGCGGACTTCCGCTCTCGTTGTCACCGGCGAGCCGGCCGCGCTGACGGCCAGGTCGATGAAATTTTCCGGGTCGTTTTTGGCGAGTATCCAAGTCTCGCTGCCGTCGGCGCTGGCCTGCAGGTCGGGCAGCGCCACGGTCGCGGCGACAGTAAGCTCCGCCGTGCCGGTATTCTTGAGGTAATAGGAATAGACGACGGTCTTGGCCGTCACGCTGATGTCGAAGCCGGCGACCTCGAGATTGGCGACCGAGCCGATCTGCAAAGCGCCGACAATGAGCGATGATTGCTGCGGCGCGCTTGCGGCTTCCGCGGCCTCAGAAGCCGGCGGCTTGGTTTGCGCCAGCGCCGGCGTGATGCCGAGCGCGACGGCCGCAATGGCGAGCGGCGTGACAAAACGCAGAGTGTTCACGGGATAATCTCCCTGGCCGGGGTTGCCGGCTATCAGTGTCGAATAGTGGTGGGAATTTTTCTGCCCGCGGCAACCCATTCGTTCCAGGTCTGCATGTGCAAACCCAGCCGCTCGTAATAGACCCGCAGATAGCCGTCGCGGCCGCGGATGACCGCCTCGGGCATCACGGCTTGGACTTCCTGGGCCATCACGCCGACATAGGCTTTATCGCTGCCGTTATAGCTGAAACGATAAAAACCGAGACCGTTATCGAGACGGCCGAGCATGACGATGTCGTGCTTCAGCCGGATGTCGGAGTGATGGCCGCCACCATGTCCACCCCCGCCATGTCCACCACCATGTCCACCCCCGCCATGTCCACCACCATGTCCGCCACCACCGCCGCCGCGATGACTGCCACCGCCACCACCACCGCGGTGCCCGCCGCCGC
>Ga0116217_10006260_pt1 | contig 10351 bp, 16 predicted proteins | sample Sb_taG_6_FD_89697 | JGI IMG/M metagenome (GOLD analysis project Ga0116217, IMG submission 89697) | Peat soil microbial communities from Weissenstadt, Germany - Sb_50d_4_PS metaG | ecosystem: Environmental > Terrestrial > Soil > Wetlands > Peat | place: Germany: Weissenstadt | collected 2010-09-21 | reverse complement strand
TGAAGGTCGGAGTGGGCCTGTCGCAAGTTCGTATTTAATCTCATGAAACGAGCCATCAACACAGCGGGAGTTGATCGCACTGCCATGTGCTTCCAGTGGCTGACAGGCCAAGGAGTAGCCGCGTGGTCCTCCGTCACGGATTACGTCAAGGGCGACATGGCGCAGACCTCGGACAACAAGCTGTGGCGCTGCATCCTCGCGAACACGAATGAGGAACCTGGCACGGGTGGCAGTCCTCCAGGGACTTACTGGCTCCCGGTTGACCAGCACGGCGAGCGCAACGTCGTGATGAAGGATTTCTACTTTCTGGGCCCACCAGTTTTCTACCCAAGCTTGGATCAGGGAACTCCGGCTTTGGATTCCAACTACGGTGCTTACCCTTTGGTGGACGGCGATTTTCCTATCGCGTATCAACCGTACCCTGAGATTCCAAACCAGGACTATGTGCCCGTCATTACGTTCGTCCCGTTCAGCGTCGAAAAGGACAAGCTGGAATACAAGACTGGCTTCGAAGCATCGACCATGACGCTGACCTTGCGACCGCGTGATCCGAATCCCGCGACTGCTCCAGCGAGCAATGTCGAACCGTATCTCAGTCGTGGTCCTGCTGGGACGGTCGGCAGCTACGAGACGCCCTCCTTCGCAGAGAGCGTGCAGACGGTTCCGCCATATTCGGACAGCTACGCGCACGTGGCGACGAAGCTTTATCAGACGATGCGGCAGTCCTTCGCGCAGAGTCAGGAGTGGTACCTCGGCCCGCTCACGGTGTGGCGAACGTTCAGTCCCGCTGAGGACCCATCGGACGTCACGAGCTACGGAGCGGCAGTTATGTTCCGTGGCCGCGTGTCGAACATCAACGTGGACGCCGAGGACGTCAAGATTCAAGTTGCCTCGCTGATGGAGATTTTCAAGCAGAAGGTTCCTTCGCAGACTATTCAGCCAGGGAACCGCTGGGCACCGTTCAACTTTCAAGGCACAGAGGACTACTTCGTCAGCATCACGAACAGTCCGATTGCCAGTTTCAGCTACTGTCAGTTTGAGTTCCCAGGAGAAGTAGCCGATGGCGACCTCGCCGAAGGGTTCGCCCTTGTGGCCGCGTTCAATGGCGTGGATCTCGCAGGCTGCTGGTGGAGACATATTTACACCAACATTGGCACGTTCCAGTCAGGTGGAAACTACTACTCCACGGTCGTATTCCTCGAGCCTCTGCCGCTAATGCTCAACTCAGGCATCGTGGAAGCGCGGCTCTGGAAATCGAGCGACACGAGTACGAATCCAAGTGGACCGGGAAGCGGCTTCCCGTATGTGCCTCAGCCGTTGACGGGCATTGCCTAATGACACAAGCACTGACGCACGAGCAACTCGAACGCAATGAGGTTATCGCTGAAGCCCATCGGTGGGTCGGCACGCCTTTCAAGCACGACGCTGAAGTGCTCGGTGGTGGAGTGGATTGCGCCCATCTGGTAAACGCCGTGTACACGGCAGCGAACAGGATGACGCACATCAAATTTCCACATTACGCGCCCGACTGGTGGAAGCACACGAGTGATCCTGAGCAGCACATCATCGAGAACGCGAAGCTCCACTTCAAGGAAATCACTGCTGCGCAGGCAAAGCCGGGAGATTGGGTCGTGCTGTTCATCGGGAAAGCATGGGCACATTGCGCCATCATCGTGGGAGACCATCAAGTCATCGAAGCATGGCCCACGCGGGCGCTAGTCTCGCTGGTCAACAGTCGCGAGGAGCGGCTGTATCGCACACATCAGAAAAGGTATTTCACATGTTGGTAGAAACCGAGAAGGTCTACAAGGTTCTCTTCACTTTCACGGTGAAGGCCAATTCGCAGGAGCAAGCCAACGAATTCATCCTTGATCGCATGAGGAAGTTGGCAGAAGCAAACGGCTGGGATGTTCCGCAGGCACTGGAGAAATTGTAATGGCTGGTGGATTAGTAGGCGCAAAGACGAACGCGACGCAGGAGCCGCAAATCCTGGGTGTCCAAGTCACCACGTCACTCTACAACCAAGCCATTCCTCTGCTTATTGGCAAGCGTCGTGCCGCAGGCCACGTCATCTGGTACGGTGACTTCGGACCCTCGGGCGGGTCGGGCAAAAAGGGCAAGTCAGGCAAGAAAGGTGGGCCAACCAGCTATCAGGCGAACCTCGACCTGCTCATTGCCTTCGGTCCCATCTGGTCCATTCAGTCCATCTGGCAGAACAGCAGCATCGTGGGCTACGGCTCCGGTCTGTCCTCGTTCTCGCAAGCTGGCAGCCAGACATTCACCATCTCGGCTGCGAGCACCTTCAGCGGCACGGTCAACAATCAGCCGGGAGGCTACAACCTAGACTTCATTTCAGCGATCAGCTTCACTCCGTCCACACCAGTCTCGGCAACCATCGATGACTACGGCGATCCGCTCGGCTCGCGCACCATCACCGAGACGGAGACTGAGCAGTGGCTCTACAACACCTACGAGAATTTCTCCAGCTCAGGTCTTGGCAGCATCGCGTGGCGTCCCGGCTCGTGGGAGTTCGGCCAGCCATACTGCAACGCACCAAGCTGCAGTTTCCCCATCGGGGTCGATCACGGTGGCGCGGACTTCACCTGCACCTTCCCTGAAGCTGTCACTGGAACGATCACCGTCTATTGGGGAGCCACTAAGGCCGACCACGACAATCCGCTCACGTACATCCACTACGAGTTCGAAGCAGAACTCGGCTCCGGCAACGAGTTCAGTTCAACCCCGAGCCAGCAGATCATCTACCCGGAACTATCCGGTGTTGGTGGCGTGGCCATCGATCTCGGTATTTCAGGCACGGCTCCTGAACTTGACGTCGAGGCGCAAGGTCTCTATTCGCTGGACAAGAATGGCCAGGTCAATCCTGCCGATCTGATCCTCGATCTGATTCTGTCTGGCAACGCTTATCACAACAATCTGAACGGCACGTGGACGCCGTTCTGTTTCAGTCACGGTTTGAACTTCGGTGGCGACCCGAGCCGCGAAACTTTCCAAGGATTCGATCCCGGATTCCCTGGCTCGCTCACATGGCCGCCAGTTTGCAGCTTTCCTTGGGTTCTGCCAATGCCTGCTGCAGGAGCGGCCTCTGGCTCACAGTTTCAAATCTTGCGTGACCCTCCGACTTTCAACCAGGGACCATTTATCGGTTCGAGTGCGCCATACTCTGCCAATTCGATTGTGGAGGGCAGCGACAGCAATTTCTATCGCGCCTTGACCTATGCCGACGCGGACCCTGTCAGCGGTGGCAGCACGACGTGGGCACAGTTCGACGGCGACTTCTCAGATGGTTTGGAGGACGTGCGCAATTACTGCGCAGCGAACGGCATCTTCATCTCGACCTACATCAATTCGCAGAAGGCTTGCTCCGACATCCTCAACGAAGTTTGCGAGATTGCCAACTGCGTCCCGGTGTGGAACGGACAGTCGCTAGACTTCTATCCGCTCAGCGAAGTGAGCCAAGTTGGCGGAGGGGTTGTATACACCCCGCGCACGGCGTCTGGACCCATCGTCGTGCTGGATTCCAACTACTTCGAGATGGAGAAGGACGAGGCACCCGTCACCGTGAAGCAAGAGAACATGCAGTCGGTGTGCAACATTCTGGACATCAACTACTCCGACGCGGCCTTCGACTCCAACGGCATGTGCGGCTACCAAGCTTACCAGTCAACGTCCGTTCGCATCTCCGACGCCGAGCACTGCGGCCTCTATGGGCCGATGAACGGCTCGCCTCGCGGCTACGACGACTACATCTGCGACGCCACAACCGCCACGAAAGTGGGCTGGCCCATCATGAAGCGGCAGAGATTCGCTGATACCTACGCCGTGGATTTCAAGTTGCCTCAGACCGTTGGAAGTTTGCTTGATCCGATGGACCTCATCACGGTGAACGATCCACTGTTCGGTGGCACTCTGACAACGGGAGTAGCCACCACTGGCCCTGCGGGTCAGGATGTGCGCATTAGCGAACTTTCCGAAGACAAGGACGGCGTCTGGACTTTGTCTTGCGAGCGTTTCATGTACGGCATGTCGGCTCCGCAAGCGCCATCAACTGCCGGCACAGTATCGAACCCGCCACCGAGTGTGAGTGCTCCGGCAGGCAGCGTCAACACTCCATATTTCTTCGAGCCAACGGCTGCTCTGGCTGTGGCTCTCGGCATGACCTCAGAAGGTGGGCTGGCCATCGCTGCATCCGGCTCGGCAACAAACTACGGCGGCTGCGTGGTCAACGTCTCGACAGATGGTGGATCAAGCTACAGTGCAATCGGCAGGTTGCCTGGAAATTCCACCATGGGCTACACCACCGCCGATTACCCGCTGTCACCGAACCCTGATGCCAGCGACACGCTGTCCGTGGACCTGACCGAGTCGGAAGGCGAGTTGATGTCGTACACGTCTGGCCAGCAAGCACAACTGATCCCAATTGCGCTGGTGGACAACGGCGGCACGCCATCCTCGGGTAGCGCAGCAGGCTACACCACCGAGATTCCATATGAGATCGTCGCTTACGAAACCGTGACGCTCGTGTCTACCTACAACTATGATCTGCCTCCAACCATTCTTCGCGGACAGTTAGGAACGGTGTCCGCTGACCATCCATACGGTGGTTCGCCAGCCGAGGGCAGCGTGTTCGTGGACCTGAGCAATCCCAATTCAGTTTTCAAAACTTCGGTCCCGAGCGGCAACATCGTGGGCAATACGCTGTACTTCAAGTTCCAAACATTCAACCAGTACGGCGCTGCGATCCAGGACATCTCGGACTGCACGGCATACAGCTTTGCTCTGACTGGCGCGACCAACCCGACCTCACCAACCAGTCCCGGTGGCAGCTACACGCTGACTCCGTCGCCACTTTTGTACCAAGGCAAGACCGGGGGATGGCCAGGAGTAGACGGCTCCTCGACGTCGTGGACAAACCCAGACTACGTCTACTGGCCAGCATTCACTGCGAACTTCGCCTCAGGTGCCGTGGACTATGCAGCCAACGATTCTGGGACTTCCGCCTTCACTGGCAGCGGACAAACTGTCTACGTAACCATCTACGACCCGAGTCGTTCAGGATCAGGAACGGTTCACGTGGATTCGACCAACGCGAATGCGACCACTCCCGGTTACGTCTATCTGGGAACGATCACGTCGATCACCGGAGGAACTTCTGGAAGCACGGGTGGATCGAGCGGCACTGGTGGGCCACAGGACGTCGGCACCGTGGGTTCGTACGCAATCTTTGTGAACGGGACACCGATACAGTAAATGCCTCCAACTCCAATCACGTTTAACGATACGACTCCCGCTGCTCCTGGCACCGACGTCAACGTCAAGTGGCAGACGGACAGCAGCGGAAACCTCTCGGCTCACGTGCCTGCGAGCGGTGGCGGTGGCTCAGGTGCGTCGAGCGGTACCCTGCACAGCGTCGTCATCAATGCTTTTGGCTTAGGTGGAAGCGGCTCTCAGCTCGGTGCGACTGCGGTCTCTGTGGGAACTGTCTCAGGTCCATTCTCTGGTGGTGCCAACGCGAGCATCCCTTGGTTCAGAATTGAATCCACAGGCTCACCGAGCGGCATTACCGATGACGTGACGCCGATCATGACTCCCGCCACCATGCAGCAGATTCAATTCTATGCAGGGATTGGAAGCGGTTCGCTGGGCAGTGGTGTGCTGACTGGTTGCCGTTGGTGGTTAGGATTTTCGAACCTTGGAATTGGCTCACTGGGTGCGACCAACCCAACTGGCAACATAATCGCATTCCGTTTGGATCAGAGCGGTGGACTCAACACGCCAGATACGAACTGGCAAGCGTATGTCGGCAACGGTACCACAGAGACGGTGGTGGACACGGGTATCGCTCCGAATCCGTACATCAGCAGCGGACCTCCACCGTATGGCGATGTCACCGACCAGTTCAAGATCACGCAGGACGGAGCAGGTGGATGGAATTTCTACATCGATGGCACGAAGGTCGCCAACATCCCGAGCGGCTCGGCAGGCATGCCCGCTGCTAGCACGCAGATGCTCTACATCATGGAAACCGACGCTCAGTCCAGCTACACATCGCAGCTTTTCATCCACTCCATGCAGTGGTGGAGTGTGTACTAAGTCTTCTCGTTTATCTCTTAGAGGAAAGAATGTCAGGACCGGCAACAGCAGCGAGGGAAGCCTGACTGCGGTCGATGACCATGCGAACTCCGCGAACAAGAGAACCGTCAGTCTTGGAGACCGACTAGGTCCTCCGAAGTAACGATGTGCCTCGGCTGGAAGCCTGAATCAATCTGTTGCGTGCCTATCTGGATCCCAGCTTCAAGCGCCTCGTTCTCGGTTGCGAAGATTTCCCCGGACTCGAAGGGTGTCTCGTCGGAGTACCGCCCTATATCTTTCCTAATGCTAACGTGAACCGTGAAGCTATTTTCCGGCTCCCGCAGCGGTAGTGCGGTGGCCTTGATGACGAAGCGTTTGTAGGATTTCTGCAATCTACTCATGCTTGTTTGATGCTCTGAAATCACCCACAGATTCCACAGAGGGGCCAGATTCTGTCCTCGCCCCTGCCGTTTTTGGTGGAATACCAGAGATATGGGAAACTGAGAGAATGCAGCAGCGAAACCTACGAGTGGTCAAATGGATCGGCACGATTCCCGTTATCGGAGTCTGTACCTTCTGTGACCGCTCGTTCACGGTTCCGTTGCCCGCGATAAAAAAGGTCGCGGACGCGCAAGAAAGTCTCAGGGTTCAATTCACCGAGCACAAGTGCAAAGGAGAGGATGCTAACTAGAAGTCAGTCTCGCCCTGCCCAAAAATAAATGCCCAAAACTGTTCAAAATTGACCATTCCTGACAGCAACTTTGGAGCAGCATTAAACCGCCATGACCAAAGAACTCAGCACCAAAAAGGCGCTTGAAATCATTTGTCCAACCTGTGGAGCCGCTCCGGGAGAGAAGTGCGAACTTAGTACGGGCCAACCCCGCACCGAGCCGCATCGCGACCGGCGATTGATCGCAAAAGATTGAGTGGCACATACGGAAGCCATACGCATCAGCACCTGAGTATTTGATTATGGGGTAAAGGGCAGCCATCTCTGGCTGAGCCGTTAGCCAACATTGGTGCCAGACTGTCTGCCCTTCTCCAATTTTTTATGGATCGTCGGAATCGCAGTCGGGGCAGAAACGCTCCTCAGAGACCAGACGAGTGCTCTCCGCGTGACTGGAGGGAAATGAGCGAACACCGCGCTCGTCGTGATCTCGTCAGCCGCGTTCCCAAGCAGCACATCTCGCTAAGCGCGGCTCGTACGCTGCTTGAACTCCACCGCATCTTCGCGCTGCCTGACTACGATCCACCCATGTTGGTTCCCCGCGCCAATCAATGAGCCGGAAGCTTCGGGACTGTTACAGTTTGAAATTAGTGGCCGAATCGCCCGACGATGACACCTATGATGGTGCCGCCGATAACTCCCATGCCGATAATCGGCCCATAGGCTTTAGTGATGAGGGCGTCGGAGATGCTCAGTAGCAGACCGAAGCAAAGTCCGACTGCCCATCCCGGCCACGGCAAGCGGCTGCGCCGATGACGAATCCGATGCCAAACCGCGCGATAAACGCCGCAGTGATTGCCGTCTTCTTATCTGGAAAGCTCATCGGTAGCATGATTCCGACGTCGATGGCTCCGAACACCAACCCGCAGATGACGCCAAGCAGGACTCTGGACATGCTTCACTCCTGTCAGGCGGGACACTAAAGCTACGGCCTGTGGATTTCAAACTGTAACAGGCCTGTGGAGAAAAAGAAAAGCCAGCCGGTTGGCTGGCTTGGAAGGGCCTTACGAGAAACCGCTCGCTATTTCCTCCCTTCCTGAATGCCTTTTGCGATGCACTCTTGCTTTTCCTGCCAATGGCCGTTCTTGTCCGCGAAGACCGCCTTGCAAAGTTGCTGGTCCATCATCCGGTCGTGTTTCCGGACGGCCTCTTCCCGACTCTTTGTCTGTTGAATTTTGAACGCGATGGTCCCGACAATCAGCACGAGCACTGCCAGCAGTCCGATAATGATTTTGTTGGTCGTTATCTCGTCTCCCCCTCTTCGCGAAACAGTTTTTGTCATTAGCGTGCACCTGCCTTCGCAGCCTTCGCCTTCGCTGCAACTTTGAGGACGCCGTTCGCCACGCACCAGTAGGCGTAGCGCACCACGCGGTCGTTCGTAACCTTCTTGCCGTCGAACTGTCTTCCGGTAAACTCCGCCTGGAGTTCCGCCACTGTGGCCTTGCCCTTCTTCGCGACGAAATCTACGAAGTGTTTGACGAAGCCGCGTTTGATCGAGTCGGTCTTGGCAACCGTCAGTGTCTGAGTTTTAATCGTCTTGTAAGCCATCGGTGTTTCTCCTTGTCGGCAGTTGCCGATGACGAGATCATGTCCGCGCATGACGACGACCGACATGGGCACCGAAGGGTCACCCGTGAAAACTTTCGTGTCAGGAGTAGCCAATTACAGGTAGAGTGTGGTGAAATCAGTTTCGAGCTATAGAAGGCTGTGGGAGAGCCAGCGTCTGGGCTGGGCACACGCTCGCGGGACGATTGAGGGGGTTCTATAGCTCAGGACGACGGCTCGGAGCATTAGGCCTTTGGCTTCCTTCCGGTGATCGACAGGCAGAAATTGTTCTCGAACTCCGACAAAACTTCTGCCACCTTATCCTGTCGCCAGTACCTTTCTGTCTGCGTTTTCGACGTTGGACTGTCGCGCTTCGCCCGTGCGTCAGCTTCGCTTCTCGGGATCAAAAATATGCGTCTTCCGATCTGATCTGCTCCCGGTAGCAGAACGACGGCCAACCAATCGAACTGATCTTTGGCGTCATAAACGACAAAGGTGCTACCACCACGCTTGAAGGTTCGGGACTTCACCGAAATGCGTTGTGGCGGCCCACCATCTGGTGGCTGTGCGATAACGTCATAGCAAGGCCAGTTGTCCGGCACCTTCATGGCCGGAACGCCAGCCAAGGTCAACTCGGCAGCGACCAACATCTCGCAAGCATCGCCCATCTGTTTGGATGTGTACAGTCGTGCGTCTCGCGTCGATTGTTTTGGCATGGGTCGCATTATACGATTACGACAAAAAGAAAAGGGCACCCGTGAAGGGTGGCCCGAGATTTGTGTGGGGTGATCAGTATTCGTCTGGAAGAAGAAAGGTCGTCGCGCTCCGGTCGGCTTCCGTGATGATCCAGAACTTCACGCCCGTGCTGAGCGTGTAAGCCGACAGCAGACGCCAGCCGTGCTGGAGGCTGAGTTCGTTCTCGTGCCGGTCGTGCTCGTCAACATCGCCCCAGTCGCCAGCCAGATGCCGCTCAAGAAACACGAGCGGTGATTCTCCCGATGCCCTGAATGCGTCCAGGACACCGGGAGTCGCCACGACCGAGCCGGGAGAAAACTTCACCGCGCTCACTTCGCCTTCTTGAACTGCCCGTTGTTGACGGCGTAGCGGATGTATCGGTGGACTCGCGCAGCGTCGATTTTGTGTCCATCGATTTGCCTGCCAGCAAATTCTGCGATGAGCATCGCGGCATCCACCGTGCCCTTCTTCCTAGTGAAGTCGCAAAACTCCTTTAGGAACCCGCGCCTGACCGTTTCAGTTGAGCCGATCGTGTAACGCTCGGGTTCGGGTGGGGCGGTCCTCAGCGAAGTGGTTACCTTCGCTTTCTCGGCCTTCCCGTTCTCCGGTTTGTCGTTCGCTGCTGCCCGCTTCGCGTCTGTCGTCGTGACTTGTTTCTTCATCGCTGTTCTCCTCGATTTGAATTAGGGGGAGGCGAGAGATTGTGTACCAGTGGGAGGAGGGCCGACATCAACTTTCTGGAGGATCAGGCCGAACTTACATTCGTAACTTGCGGAGTGGATGCTGGCGATAGTCCACTAATAGCTGGAGGTTGCTATGAGGTTATTGTCGCTCTGCATTGTCTGCGCGCTCGCTCTTTGCACGACCGCGTGCAACTCCCGATTCAGCGATACAGATGTTGCGAGAACTGAGTCTGATATCAGGAGTCAGTTCGAGCAGAAGGGTTTTGTAGTCGAACAGGTCAGCATGGTTCGGGATTCCGACAGGCACATGTCCGGCTTCGCGAAAGTGAGAAAGCCGGGACTGCTGACAAGCAAACTTGAGTCGACCAAGAATTGCACCGCGACGATGGATGAAGGCTCCGGGAAGTCTATTTGGCAGTGCAAATAAGAATAGGATCTAAACAATGAGTGACAACGCAATCGCGGTAGTGGTTCCCTTAGCGGTCCTCGGATTCTTGATCGCAATTATCTGGTTGGCTTTGCGACAACACTACAAGCAGGCCGCACGAGAGTATCTTTGCCTCGGATGTGA
>Ga0116217_10006257_pt1 | contig 10355 bp, 7 predicted proteins | sample Sb_taG_6_FD_89697 | JGI IMG/M metagenome (GOLD analysis project Ga0116217, IMG submission 89697) | Peat soil microbial communities from Weissenstadt, Germany - Sb_50d_4_PS metaG | ecosystem: Environmental > Terrestrial > Soil > Wetlands > Peat | place: Germany: Weissenstadt | collected 2010-09-21 | reverse complement strand
CGCCTCGATCGTCGCGGCCATCGTCATCGTCTTGCCCGTCCCGGTCGCTCCGAGCAGCGTCAGGCTGCGCTCGCCCGCGTTGATCCCGGCCGCGAGCGACTCGATCGCCGCCGGCTGATCGGCGGTCGGGCTATAGGTGGCGTCGAGGTCGAACTTAGGCACTGAACTAGCGTAGCGGTGGCCGGTGCCAGAAACGGTCCGCATTCTCGCCTGGACTTTGGCGCTGAGGCTACGTATGTGTTAGCTGGATCGCCAAAGTCCGCGGCGGCGCTACCCGTACAGCTCTGCCGCGTACTTGCTGCGGTACTTGCCTTCGGCCGAGAGCACCTTCGCGACGTAGGCCCGAGTCTCCGGGAACGGGATCTCGTCGACGGTCAACCCGTGACCCTGGGCGCGCGCGGCGGCGATCCAACGGTCGACGTTCGACTCGCCGCCGTTGTACGCCGCGAGCGCGTCGGTGACGTTGCCGTGGTACTCGTCGAGCAGGTACCGCAGGTAGTAGCTCCCATACGCGATGTTGACCTGGGGCGTCGCGAGGTCCGACGTCGTGAACGTGGTGGCCCCCGAGCGGTGGGCGAGGAACAAGGCGGTCTCGGGCATGATCTGCATCAGGCCCTCCGCCCCCGCCGCTGAGCTTCGTGGATCGAACTTCGTCTCGGCGTAGATCACCGCGGCGATCAGCGCCGGGTCGAGGCGCTTCTGGGCCGCCTGCTGCCGGATCACGTCGGCGTTCGTGAGCGGGAGGCTGAATTCGTTGACGGTTTTCTGCACGAGCGGCATCAACAGCACCACGCCGAGCACGACGACCCCGACGAGCACGGCGGCGATCAGCCGGTTGCGACGCCGAGCGGCCGCCCGCCGGCGCTGGGCGGCGGTGCTCCGGGCGCGCCGGCGCGGCGGGGTGCTCACCGCGGACGGACTCATGTGTGCAGCATCTCAAGCAACGCCGACAACTTCGACTCCAACTCCTCGAACGTACCCTCGTTAACGACCACGTACGTCGCACGGTGCGCTTTTTCCTGTTGCGAGAGCTGGCGTGCGGACCGCTCGGCGAGCGCCTCATGACCGCGTCCTTCGGCTCTCGAAGCGCGAACGTCCTCGCCGGCGACGACCGCGATCGTTGCATCGAACGCCCCGTCCATCCCGGACTCGAACAGCAGCGGGACCTCGACGACGGCCGCACGGGGCCTCTCCGGCGCGCGCGATACCTCCTGCCTCCAGGCGACCATTCGCTCGCCGACGAGCGGCCACAGCAGGCCCTCGAGCCAGGCGCGATCCTCGGGCGTGGCGAACGCGCGCCTGGCCAGTGCCCCGCGGTCGACCACCCCGCCGGGTGCGACCGCCGGACCGAACCGCTCGGTCACGGCCGCTACCACCCGATCCGATCCATAGAGCTCGTGCACGACCCGATCGGTTGACAGGACTGCCGCACCGGCTCGCTCCAGAGCCTCAAGCGCGGTCGACTTGCCGGCGCCGATTCCGCCAGTCAGCCCGATGAACGGGATCAGGTTTGTCGGCGGCGCCTGCCGGCGGCGCCTTAGCGGACGCTCAGGCGTCCGGTCCGGCTTCGGGCTGCTCGTCGGCGCTCCCTACCTCTGATTCGGTCGCCGGGGCGTCGCCGTCGGCTGGCGTGTCCGTCGGCGCTTCGGAGCCGAGGTCCGAATCGGCGGCCGCGAACACGTCCTCGGACAGGCCCAGCTCGGGCACGTTGTCGAGGTCGCCGGCGTCGCCGTCGATCGGCGCGGTGATCGGCCTGACCGGAAGCACCTGGCCCTCGACCCGCTTGATCGAGAGCGACAGGCGGCGGCGCTCGGAGTCGATCTCGAGGATCTTGACGCGCACCGGATCGCCCGGCTGGATGATCTCCCGCGGGTTCTCGACGTGGTGCTGGGCGAGCTCGGAGATGTGCACGAGGCCCTCGACGCCGTCGAGGATCTCGACGAACGCCCCGAACGTGACGACCTTCGTGACCGTGCCCTCGAGCTCGTCGCCGACGTTGTAGGTGTCGACGACCCGCTGCCACGGGTCCTCCTGCGTCTGCTTGAGGCCGAGCGAGATCCGCTGGCGCTGACGATCGATGTCGAGCACCTTGACCGTGACCTTGTCGCCGATCGCGAGGATCTCGGAGGGATGGTTGACGTGCGACCACGAAAGTTCGGAGATGTGGATCAGACCGTCGATCCCATCGAGGTCGACAAATGCACCGAAATCGACAATGTTCGAGATCGTGCCCTCCACGACCTGGCCGGGCTGCAGCCGGTCGAGGATGCGCTCGCGGTCCTCCTTGCGCTGCTCCTCGAGCACCGCGCGGCGGGACAGCACGACGTTGTTGCGCGAGCGGTTGAGCTCGATCACCTTGCACTCGATCGTCTCGCCCATGTACTCGTCGAGGTTGGGCACGCGCCGGATGTCGACGAGCGAGGCGGGCAGGAAGCCGCGCACCCCGAGGTCGATGATCAATCCGCCCTTGACGACTTCGATCACCGCGCCCTCGACGGGTTCGCCGGACTCGGCGGCGGCCTCGATCCGGCGCCAGGCCTTCTCGAATCGGGCACGCTTCTTGGAAAGGATCAGCCGGCCGTCCTGGTCCTCCTTGGTCAGAACGAGGGCGTCGACCTCTTCGCCGAGGGACACCTCATCGCTCGGATCGACCGACTTGCGGATCGAGAGCTCGGTCGACGGTATGACGCCTTCGGACTTGTAGCCGATGTCGACGAGCACCTCGTCGTTGTCGATGCGGACGACGTGACCGGAGACGACGTCGCCTTCCTGGAACGGGTGGACGGTGGCGTCGTAGTTGGGAACGATCCGGCCGTCGATCTCGAGCAGCAAGCCGTCCGAACCTTCGACGACCTTCGCATTCGATTGATCAGCGGCGGGATTCAGGGCTGTGGTTGTAGACATGCGTGTGTCGGAGGATAGCCGCACATCGCCGCAGGAGCGCTTTCAAGCGCGCCCCTATCATCCGCTCGCAGTGCCACGGAGAGCGACCAAGCGGGGCATCGCGCGGACCCCTCTAGAACGCGATTGCGACGTGCTGATCTGCGGCGGGAGCTTCGCGGGGCTCGCGGTGGCGCGCGAGCTGGCCGACAGCGGCGCCGACGTGCTCGTGATCGACCGCTACGAGATCGGCGAGCGGCAGACGTCCGCTTGCGGGATCCCGACCGGGTGGCTCGAGGCGCTCGACCTGCAGCGAGCGTTGCAGCAGACGTTCGGCGAGCTCGTGATCCACACGCCGTATACGACCGTTCGCTACCGGCTTCCGTGGACGTTCTCGACGTTCGACTACGGCACGCTGTGCGAGGCGCTGGCCGACCAGGGAGCGTTCACGTTCGAGACCGCCAAGGTCGACGGCCGGAGCGGAAAGGTCGTCCACACCGACCGCGGCGACATCCGTGCCGGGATGATCGTCGACGCGCTCGGGTGGCGGCGGGTGCTCGGCGCCGGCGAGAACGTCCAGCCGCCCGAGGCGCTGCTCTCCCGAGGCCTCGAGGTCCACCCGAACGGCTCGGGCGACGACATGGAGATCTGGATCGATCGGTCGTATGTGCCGGCCGGCTACGGCTGGAGCTTTCCGGCGGGCGACGAGCTGCGCATCGGCGTCGGCTCGTTCGATCCGCGCTTCCACGTGCGCGAGCCGACCGTGCGGCTCGCCACCGACCTTTCCGCCGAGACGGTGCGCTACCAGGGCAACTGGATCCCGCACGCGCTGCGCAACGCGACCGAGGACGGCTTGTTCTTCGCCGGGGACTCGGCCGGGCACTGCCTGCCGCTGACCGCTGAGGGGATCCGTACCGCTCTCTATTTCGGGCTCGCCGTCGGCCGCGAGCTTTCGGACGTCCTCGGTGGGCGGCGCTCGGTCTCGGATGCGTTGCTCCGCTATTCCCGCTTCAGCGCCTCGAACGCGCGCGCGTTCGAGTGGATGCTGCGTTGCCAGCGGCTCGTCCCGCGGGTGCCGACGCGGCAGCTCGCGGGGGCGCTGCGCACGATGGAGAGCAAGCGCTTCCTCGACTGGGCGTTCGGCCACTACCTCGAGATCGCGCACCCGCGGTTCGTGGCGGCCGGTCCGCGGCGGGCCGCGGTCGCGGTTCGCGTTCCGGCCTAGCTAGATGCTCGATCCCGCGAGGGCGGCCCCTAGTCGGTCGGCTGTCCCTTGACCCGGATCATGCGTCCGGCGAACGCCCAGTTGCCCCAGCTGTCGGTGGCGCGGAGCATCACCCGGTAGGCGCCCGGGATCTTGAACGCGTGAGACACGCGCCGGCCGAGCGCGGTCCGGCCGTCGCCGAAGAACCACTGGAACGAGACGATCCGCCCCTGCGGATCCGACCCGCGCCCGGTGAACGACAGCAGACGGGCGTGACCGGGCGCGCGCACCTGGCCGAACGAGACCGAGTCGGGCTTGGCTCGGGGCTCACAGCCCCCGTCCGCGTTGCTCCACTCCTCCTGGAGGAAGAAGTGGCCGCCGTGGATCGACTCGTTCCAGGCCGTCTCCCCCTGGCCGCTGAGGCTCGGGCCGAAGTTCGTCAGGCACAGGTCGGCCTCCTCCTCGCCGCGGGCGTCGATCCAAGCGTTGCCGTCCGGATCGGTGTCCATCTCGTTGTGCTCGTGGCTGACCGTCGAGATCGTCGGGTCGGCCGTGCTCGAGTTCGGGCGGGGATTGTTCGACTGGCAGTGCCCGGGGACGGCGTTATAGGGGATCACCGCGTACACGATCCCGTTCGGGGTCTCGGAGTGATAACCGCAGTAGCCGTTCTCGCTGCCCCCGAGCGCGCAGCTCGAGGAGCCCGAATCGGTGCAGCTGCCAAAGCCGTCGGGAGTGATGATGAAGTACACGTCGCGGTTCGTCGTCGGAAGGTGATCGGCCGCGATCACGTGCTCGAGCTCGGTCTCGAGCTGGGCGTCGGTCAGGCACACCGTCCAGCCCGGGCCGGTCGCCGGCTCCGTGCAGCCGCTTGACGGCAACGGATCGGTGTCGACCACCGCGCCGCCGTAGGCCGAGTCGTACGCGGCCGGCCCATTCCAATCGGTGTACTGCCCGCTCAGGCTGTAGACGTTGCTGGTCTTGTGGCTGTCGGCGGCGACGTCGATCAGGAACGTCTCGATCAGAGACTCGTAGCCGGGGTCGAAGGCCAGCCCGGAGGCCGCCGGCTCCCAGAAGATCGGGTGGGTGCGGTTGGAGTTGATCACCCGGCCGCCGCTGTAGGGAAGGTCGGCCGCTTTCTCGGTCGTCGCGATGTGGGCGTGCGCCCCACTCGGAACGTCGGGGGTGACATCGATGGACTTCGCCTGCGCCGCGGCCGGGGCGACAGCGGCAAGCGCCGCGACGGCGGCGACTGCGACCGCCGAGGCGAGCGCGCGCAGGCTCACTTGGCCGCCAGCCAGTCGCGGCCGATGCCGGCGTCGACCGCCAGCGGCGGGTCCATCTCGAACGCGTTTCCCATCTGTTCGATGGCGATCCGCTTGACCTCCTCGGCCTCCTCGGCAGGCCCCTCGAACAGCAGCTCGTCGTGGATCTGGAGGATCATCCGCGACCGTAGCCCGGCCTCCTTTACCGTGTGGTCGCAGCGGACCATCGCGACCTTCATGATGTCGGCGGCGGTCCCCTGGATGACCATGTTCACCGCGAACCGCTCGCCCTGCTTGCGCAGGTCCCAGCGGCGAGCCCGCAGTTCGGGCACCTGCCGGCGCCGGCCGAACAGGGTCGAGACGTAGCCGTGCTCGGTTCCCTGGGTGATCGTGTCCTCGATCCATCGTGCCACCGCCGGGAACCCGGCCAGGTAGCGCTGTATGAACTCGTCGGCCTCTTCCTGCGGGATGTCGAGCCGGTCGGCCATCCCCCACGCGGAGAGTCCGTAGACGATGCCGTAGTTGATCATCTTCGCCTTGGACCTCATACCGGGATCGATCTGCTCCGGGGTAACCCCGAACACCCGGCAGGCCGTCGCGGTATGAACATCTTCGCCCTTTCGGAAGATCTCCTTTAGTGCGTCCTCGCCCGCGATATGGGCCAAAAGGCGTAGTTCCACCTGGGAATAGTCGGCGGAAACCAGCAGATCCCCCGGCTCGGCGATGAAGCAGGCGCGGATCTCGCGCCCGAGTGCCGTCCGGATCGGGATGTTCTGGAGGTTCGGGTTGTTCGAGGACAGCCGGCCGGTGGTCGCCGCGGTCTGGTTGAACGTGGTGTGAATCCGCCCGTCGTCGGCGATCAGCAGCGGGAGTGCGTCGAGATAGGTCTGGGCGAGCTTGGTCAGCTCACGCCAGCGCTCGATCTTTGGGACCACCTCGTGCTCGTCGCGGATGGCCTGGAGCACGCGCGCGTCGGTTGAGTAGCCGGTCTTGCCGCGCCGCTTGCGCGATAGGCCCAGCTTGCCGAACAGGACTTCCTCGAGCTGCTTGGGCGAGCCGAGCGTGAACTCCTCACCGCACAGATCGAAGATCTCGCGCTCGAGCGCGTCGGCCTCGGCCTTGACCCGATCGGAGATCTCGTGGAGCCGCTCGGTGTCGAGCTTCGAGCCGATCAGCTCCATCTCGCGCAGGACCCGCACGAGCGGGAGCTCGACACCCTCGAACAGGTCGGTGAGCCCGCGCCCGCGGATCTCCTCGCGCTGCCAGGCGGCGAGCGCGTTCAGCAGGAGCGCGTCCGCGGCGGCCTCATCATCCAGGTCGGTGCCGAGGCCGCGCTCCTCGGTGAGCTCGCGGAACGGGTAGGCGCGGCGCGCGGGCTCGAGCAGGTAGGCGGCGACCTCGGTGTCGTGCGCGAGCGTCGCGGGCACCCGGCCGAGCGACTTGGCGTCGTGGGCGGTTACGGGGCGTCGGCCAAGGGCGTCCACGAGCTGTTCGGGGCTCGTCGCGTCTCCCGCGAGCACCTCGGGCGAGCCGTCGACGTAAACGCCGAAGCGCCACTCGGGATCGGGGGCGAACAGGACGCCCTCGGGGGCCTGCGGCGGTCTCACCGCCAGGGACACGGGCTTGTCGGGGAGGCGCTTCAGGGCGTCGCTGTTCGCGTTTCGCAGGCGTGCCGTGAGGGCTTGCTCGGCCTCGGGCGCAGGCGCCGCGGCGTCGGCCGAGCCGAGCGCCTCCTCCAAGCGGCGCAGCGGCTCGCGGAGCTCGAACTTGCGGAACGTGTCGCGAAGCTGCGACCGGTCAGGCGCGGCCGCCGCGAACGCCTGGAGGTCGAGCTCGACGTCGATGTCACGCTTGGCGGTGGCGAGCTCCTTGGAGAGTCGCGCGTCGTCGGCGTGCTCGGTCAGGTTCTGCTTGCGCTTGGCGCCGCTGATGTCGTCGATGTGCGCGAGGACGTCTTCAAGGGTTCCGAAGCGTTGCAGCAGCTCCGCGGCGGTCTTGTCTCCGATGCCGGGGACGCCGGGAATGTTGTCGCTCGTGTCGCCCTTGAGCCCAATGAAATCGGGGATCAGCTCCGGCGGTATCCCGTACCGGTCGATCACGCCCTGGCGGTCGTACACGCGCGTGTCCGTGATCCCACGCGAGGTGGTCATGATCTTGACCACGCCGTCGTCGACGAGCTGGTAGGCGTCGCGGTCGCCGGTGACGACCATCACGGGTATCTGCGGATCGGTGGTCCGGGCTCTTTCGACGATCGACGCGATCACGTCGTCGGCCTCGTAGCCCTCGACCCTGAGGTTGCGGTAGCCGAACGCGTCGACCAGCGGCTCGAGGTGCGGCCACTGCTCCTTGAGCAGGTCGGGGCGGCTGGTTCGCTGCGCCTTGTAGTCGGCGTAGAGGGTCTTGCGTCCCGTGTCCCCGGCGTCCCAGACGACCACCGTCGCCTTCGGGCCGTAGTCGGTGAGGATCTTCACCAGCATCGAGGCGAAGCCGAAGATCGCGTTCGTCGGCACTCCGGTGGACGTCGCGATCGACTCGGGCAGCGCGAAGAACGCCCGGTAGGCCAGGCTGTTGCCGTCGATCAGGAAGAGCTCATCTGGGCTTGGTGTCGATGCCACTTATGGCAGGCTATCTCGCGCCGTGGCCACAACACCGAGCGCCCAGTACAGCCTGACTCTGCGGGTCGAGATCGAGCACCGCCCCGGGATGCTGGGACGGGTGGCGAGCGCGATCGGGGAGGCCGGCGGGACGATCGGCGCGGTCGACCTGGTGCAGGTCGAGCGGGAGCACACGATCCGCGACATCACGGTCGAAACCGGCGACGCCTCCGACTGGCCGCGGCTGACGGCAGCCGTGGACGCGGTTTCGGGGGCGCGGGTGCTCGACACCACCGACCGGACATTCCAGCTGCACGTCGGGGGCAAGATCGAGATCCGCAACAAGAGCCCGCTGAAGACCCGCGACGACCTGTCGATGGCATACACGCCGGGGGTGGCGCGCGTATGCCGGGCGATCTTCGAGGACCCCGACAAGGCGTTCCAGTACACGATCAAGCGGAACACCGTCGCGGTCGTGTCGGACGGCACCGCGGTGCTCGGCCTGGGCGACATCGGTCCGTGCGCCGCGATGCCCGTGATGGAGGGCAAGGCGATGCTGTTCAAGGAGTTCGCCGGCGTCGACGCGTTTCCGATCTGTCTCGATACCCGGGACGTCGACGAGATCGTGTCGGTCGTGCGTTCACTGGCACCCGGATTTGGTGGGGTGAACCTCGAGGACATCTCCGCGCCGCGGTGCTTCGAGATCGAGGAGCGATTGATCGACGCGCTCGATATCCCCGTGTTCCACGACGATCAGCACGGGACCGCGGTGGTGGTGCTCGCGGCGTTGTTGAACGCCTTGCGGTTGACGGGGCGGGATATTTCGGATCTTCGGATCGTGATCGTCGGCCTGGGTGCCGCGGGCGTGGCGGTGACGAAGATCCTGCTCGAGGCGGGCGCGCACCACATCATCGGTGTCGACTCGCGTGGCGCGCTGTCGGTTGAACGTGCGGATTACCTGGACGGGAGCATGCCGCCGGTGAAGCGGGCGCTGGCCTCCGTGACGAACCTGGAGCGCCGCTCGGGAGGTGTGGTCGATGTTCTCGACGGAGCTGACCTGTTGATCGGGCTGTCGGGCGCACGCGTGATGCCGGCTTCGGCGCTCGCGCGGATGAACCCGGACCCGATCATGTTCGCGCTGGCCAACCCCGACCCCGAGGTCGCGCCCGAGGAGGCGTTCCGATACGTCCGGATCCTCGCCACCGGGCGGTCGGATTACCCCAATCAGATCAACAACGTCCTGTGCTTCCCAGGGGTGTTCCGCGGCGCGCTCGACGTCCGCGCGACGCGGATCACCGAATCGATGAAGACCGCGGCGGCGCGCGCGATCGCCGGCATCGTGTCCGACGACGAGCTGCGCGAGGACTACATCATCCCGTCGGTGTTCAACCGCGACGTCGCGCCGGCGGTGGCGGCCGCGGTCGCCGCCGAGGCGCGGGCGAGCGGGACCGCCGAGGCCGGCGCCGATCTCGGGTTCGGGTCTACCGAGGAGTTCGGGGCGGTCCCGGGGCGGTAGGGTCACCGGCGGCGCCGTTTGTGCGCGGCTGCGCCGAGACCCCTATGTACAACGCGCCAAAGTCCACGCCGGCGACGGCCCGCACGTCCCACATAAGCACGGTGGACATGCTTATGTGGCCCGGGCCGGGTCGAGCCGGGGAGCTTTGCCGCGTTGTACAGGCCGCCCACGCACTCGCGACCGCCCCCACGCCGGCGACCGCCCGCACGCCCGCCACCGCCCGCACGCCCCCCGACCCCACCGTCCGACCCACCCGCGACACTGCGCGGAGTGTCATCCAGGCACGAGCGTCGACCCCTGCCCGATCGCGCCACCCGCCGCGCGCCCCTGGGTGATCGTGTCGGTCGCCGGGCGCCCCTGCGCGTCCTCGCGATCGCGGTCGCGACGGCGGCCCTGGTGGCGATCTTCGGCGGCGGCCAGGCGGTCTGGCTGTGCGTGCCGGGCGCGCTCCTCGCCGGCGCCACGTGCCGGAGCATCCGCGGTGGCGCGATCGGCGCCGGCCTCGTCGTCGCGGCGGCCGCCGGCGCGGCGCTGGCGCGCGCCGGCCTGCATCCGCTGCCGTCGACCACGCTGATCGTGCTCGTGCCGGCTGCGAGCGTGGCGGTCCTGCTCAGCGCCCGCAATCGCCTCGAGGAGGAGCGAGACGCGCTCCGCGCCTCCGCGCTGAGCGATCCGCTGACCGGCGTGGCCAACCGCCGCTCGCTGCTCGAGCGGATCGACTACGAGATCGCGCGCCACGCGCGCAGCCGGCGGACCTTCGCGCTGCTGATGCTCGACCTCGACGGGTTCAAGCTCCTCAACGACCGGTTCGGCCACCCGGCCGGCGACGATCTGCTCCGCGACGTGGCAGCAGCGCTCGCCGGAGTGATCCGCGACCAGGACACGCTCGCCCGCGTGGG
>Ga0116217_10006250_pt1 | contig 10362 bp, 9 predicted proteins | sample Sb_taG_6_FD_89697 | JGI IMG/M metagenome (GOLD analysis project Ga0116217, IMG submission 89697) | Peat soil microbial communities from Weissenstadt, Germany - Sb_50d_4_PS metaG | ecosystem: Environmental > Terrestrial > Soil > Wetlands > Peat | place: Germany: Weissenstadt | collected 2010-09-21 | reverse complement strand
GCCCGGACAGATCGGGCCGGGTCAGACCTTGATCGCTCTCGCGTTCGCGCTGATCTTGGTCGCGGCGGTGCGCAAGGACCGTCAGGCCCGCGCGCAGATGACCAAGGCGGCTGCACTGGCCGAGCGACGCCGAGTGGCGCGTGACCTCCACGACGGGCTCGCCCAGGATCTGGCGGTGATTGCGCTCCACGGTGAGCTCATCGCGCAGGACATCGGCGGCGAGCACCCCATCGTCCTCGCAGCGAGACGGGCGCTGGCGCTCTCGCGCTCGACGATCGCGGAGCTTTCAGACCTCCCCGGGGCGACCGCGGACGAGGCTCTCGGGGCCGTCGCTCAGGAGTTCCGCGACCGGTGCGACGTCGCCATCGCCGTCGAGGCTGAATGCGATGATGAACTTGCACCCGAGGCGCGAGAGCATGTGAGCCGTATCGCCCGCGAGGCGATTGCGAATGCCGCGCGGCACGGTGGCGCGAAGCATGTCGTCGTCTCCCTGAGAGGTGCGGACAATGGAGTCGTGCTGCGGGTCGTCGACGACGGCTGCGGCATCGTGAGCGGCGGCGTCGCCGCCGCAACCGAGGGCTTTGGACTGCGCAGCATGCGTGAGCGGACCGACGCGTTGGGTGGCTGTCTGACGCTTCGACGATTGCGGAAGGGCGGGACTGAGCTAGAGGTCATCCTTCCTTGAGCCGCATGCTCAGGTTGCTGATAGCCGATCGCGCACCGACGCGTATCGGTATCCGGATCGCTTTGGACGGCGAGGTGGTCGTGTGCGCGGAGGCGGATGGCGCCGAGCAGGCGATCCGCGCGGCCAAGCGCGAGCAGCCCGACGTTTGCTTGATCGGAAGCGAGCTCGCCGGCGAGGGACTGAGCGCGGTCCGAGGAATCTGCCGAGCGGCCCCGCGAGCGGCCGTCGTCGTGCTCGCCGCAGACCCGGACCCACAGGACCTGCTCGACTGCGTTCGCGCGGGCGCGGTCGGCTACGTACCAGGCGCGATCGACGGCGCCGGCTTGCATAGGATCGTCCGCGCCGTGTCCGACAACGAAGCGGCAATCCCGCGGGCGATGGTCCTGGAGCTCCTGATGGAACTGCGTACTGCAGCAAGCGGCGGCGACGGCCTCACGTCCCGCGAGTCCGAGGTGCTGGGTATGTTGCGTCGTGGATACACGACGGCCGAGGTCGCCGACCGGCTCAAGATCGCGCCGGTCACCGTGCGCCGCCATATCTCTGAGCTCGTGCACAAGCTGGGCGTCGAGAACCGGTCGGGTCTGGTTTCGGCGTCGCCCGGCTGGTGCGACCCACCGGTTATGAACGGAGCGGTTCACAAGCCCTGAACGGCTGCAGGGCCATTTGGCTCATTGTCGCGGAGGGCATCAGAGGGCACGATGTGCCACGTGGCCGCAGACGATGACCCAGCTTCGTGACACGCAGTTAGCGTCCCACCACCTCGAGAAAGCGCTCGAGTGCAGCTGCGTGGCCTTGATCACCTTGGAGTCGATGCGTGCGCGGACGAGCGACGTGACGAACGAGATCCGCTTGGTGCAGGGCCAGATCAACGAACTGATCGAGTCACTGCGCGCGGCGCTCGACGACCTGCGGCGAGCGCGTGGTGAGGAGTCGACCCCGCTTGCGTTCGGCTTCGTCCTCGAGAAGATCGACGGTTCGGGGCTCGTCCAGCCCTAGGCGCCGGCCCGGGTTACGTCAAGCCCCGGCGAACGGCATAAATCGCCGCCTGCACGCGGCCTGGCAGGCCGAGCTTCGCGAGAATGTTCGAAACGTGGTTCTTGGCCGTACGCGGGCTGATTCCAAGTTCGTGCGCGATCTCCGCGTTCTCCATGCCGCGGGCGATGAGCCGCAGAACCTCGAGCTCGCGTGCCGAGAGTTCGTGCGTCGGCTCCGGCTCCGCCTCCTGCTCGAGCTCGTCCCGACGGACGCGTCCAAGCACGACCTCGGCCGCGCGCGGCGACAGCCACGCCACGCCCTGGACAGCCGCCCGGATGGCGACGGCCACGCCGTCAATAGGAGTGTCCTTTGCCAGGAAACCGCACGCGCCGGCACCGACGACGGCGGCGACGTCCGCGTCCTCGGAGGCGACCGTCAGCGCCACGACGCGTGTCGAGGGATCGCGTTCGAGGATCTCGCGCGTCGCCTCGGGGCCTTCGATGTCGGGCATCCTGAGGTCCATCAGTACGACATCGGGTCGGAGCTCGTCAGCGAGTCGAACGCCCATGCGTCCGCCGGATGCCTGCGCGATCACCTCGATGTCCGGCTGCGAGCCGAGCAGCGACGCGAGTCCGGTTCGAAACAAATCGTGATCATCGACGACGAGCACGCGAATTGCCCCGCCGCCCGGAACGTCCTCGTTCATCGCACTTCGTCCAATCCTAGGCCCCTGTTCTGCGCGGTGTCGTTGCGCATCATCCAGCGCGTGACGCCGCCAAACACGTTACAAACTTCACTATACCCGACTCGTTCAGCGTGGTGAACGAGTGATGGGCATGGAGCCCTATTCCGTCCTAGGCGAGGTGCTGCCATAAACACGGTTTGCAACTAACGCGTAGCCGCACCTGGGAGACCGGGCGAGGAACCTCCGAACCCCGGACACCGGGGCCGGGAGGAGTGCGCGGGCCGGAGTACCGCACTCGGGCTCGTGTAAGGACTTTGGGCGAGGGGCTAGACCGGCGCTGCAGCGTCGCCGGCCAGGCCCTTCGCCCAGTCCTGAAGGCGCCTGACGTCCACAGGCGTCAGGCCGACGGCCGGATCGGTGGTGACAAGCAGCGTCGGCGCCGAGCGATCGCGCGCCCAGGCCACGCAGCGGTCGTCGTGTGCGTCATCGACCCACGCCAGCGGCCGCGACGAGTCGACGTTCGTGTCGATGCCCACCACCTTCCAATGGGCGCTCGCCGGACGATCGCAGGGGTCGAAGGTTACGTGGGGGAGGGGGCCGGGTAATTCGAGCGCCAGCAGCAGGTACTCGTTGGCCTTCTCCTCCCACCCCGTGCACCAGACCAGCTCGAACTGCCCCGACAGCTCGCGCAGGTGCTCGCCGGCGGTGGCCGACAGCAGGTGCGCGATCCCGTCCACCATCTCGTACCGGCCCGCCGGAGGGCGGGCGGGGTCGAACCCGAACAGCGAGATCACCCCGTCGACATCTATGAGAAGTAAAGGCCTTTCCATATCCAATGCTTATCTGGGTCGGTCAGATTGTCGGCGATGCCGTCGATCGAAGTCCTTCCCCGGCGCGGGGCGCCGACGGCGAGTGCCGCGCGTGCGGCCAAAGATCTGCTGTACTTGCCTCAGCGGATTCAAGCCCGGTCACCGCGCTGCCGAGTACCCAGCTTGAGGCCACGCACTGTGCCGCCGGCTTCCGCTCCAGGTAACCATTGATGACTCTTCTGTTCGGCATCCTGCTCGCGCTCGCCTGCGCTCTGGCCACAAACATCGGCTTTCTGTACAAGCATCGCGGCGCCCGCGCCGCCCCGGCCGTCGACGTGCGCCGGCCACTGTGGTCAGCGCGAGCGCTGTTCTCCTCTCCGCTGTTCGCGATCGGGATGGTGATCGCCACCGGCGCCTGGATCTTCCACGTCGCGGCGATGTCGCTGGCGCCCTTGTCGATGGTGCAGGCGGTGCTTGCGGGCGGCGTCGTCCTGCTCGCCGTGATGGCCGAGCGCGTCTTCGGTCTGCGGATCGGCAAGCGTCAGTGGATCGGGCTGGCGATGACGGCGTTCGGACTGATCCTGCTCGGGTTCACGCTCCCGGCTACCCACGGCGCCGACTCGCGCTTCTCGGTCCCGGGGATGATCTCGTTCGAGACGGGGCTGATCGCTGCCGGCACGCTGCTGATCATGGGACCCCGGATCGGGGCGCCGAGCGAGCATCACGGCTTCATGCTCGGGGCCGCGGCCGGGATCCTGTTCGGCGTCTCCGACGTCTCGATCAAGGCGATCTCGGGTCTGGTCGCGGCCAACGGCGTCGCGGGGCTGCTCACCCCGTGGACGATCGTCACGATCGCCGCTTCGATCGCGGCCTTCTACGCATCGGCAAAGGGACTCCAGGACGGCGATGCCGTACCGGTGATCGCGGTCACCGGTACCGCCGCCAACCTCGCGGGAATCATCGGCGGGATCAGCGTGTTCGGCGATCCGCTGTCGGCGGACCCCGTGTCGCTGAGCCTCGAGTGCCTCGCCTTCATCCTGGTGCTGTTCGCCGCCTGGCTGATGCCCGCGCCCGTCCGCGCCGCGCCGCCCGTCCAGGCCGCGGCAGCGTAGGCGGAAGCCCAGGCCACAATCCAGCGCGGAGCCCCCTTGCGGGGCGGAGCGCCCTAAACCCGCCGGTGGCCGTTCAGACGCATCGGCGCAAACTTTGCATTTGGGTGGCGCCAGGATGGATAATTGAGGGCCGGGATAATCGCCGCTACCGTTGTACAAAATGGCGAACGGTTTGTGAGGGGAGTGTGATGGCGAGCACCGAGACTGCAATCGGGACTGAGAAGGACACGCTTCAGGAGCTGGCACGCAAGCACCTATGGATGCATTTCACGCGTCTGTCGGCGTACGACCACGCGGAAATTCCGATCATCATGCGCGGCGAGGGTTGCTACGTCTGGGACCAGCACGGCAATCGGTACCTGGACGGGCTCTCCTCACTGTTCTGCGTGAACATCGGACACGGCCGCGGGGACATCGCCCAGGCCGGCGCTGACCAGGCGAAGCTGCTCGGCTACTACAACACGTGGTCCTACGCCCACCCGCCGGCGATCGAACTGGCGGCGCGAGTGGCGTCGCTGGCGCCTGGCGACCTCAACCGGGTGTTCTTCACCAGCGGGGGCAGCGAGGCCGTCGAGTCTGCGCTCAAGCTGGCGCGCCAGTACCACAAGTTGACGGGCAAGCCGAACAAATACAAGCTGGTCGCGCGCGAGATCGCCTACCACGGCACCACCTTCGGCGCGCTGTCGGCGACCGGGATCACGAGCCTGCGCGAGCCGTTCGAGCCGCTGACGCCAGGCGCGGTCCACGTTATGAACACGAACCGCTACCGGATGCCTGCCGGCATGACGGAGGCCGACATGGCGGAGTCGATCGCCGAGAAGATCGAGTTCGAGGGTCCGGACACCGTCGCCGCGGTGATTCTCGAGCCGGTCCAGAACGCCGGCGGCTGCTTCACCCCGCCCGACGGCTACTTCGATCGGGTTCGCGAGATCTGCGACGAGAACGACATCCTGCTGATCTCCGACGAGGTGATCTGCGCCTGGGGGCGGCTCGGCGAGTGGTTTGGGTGCCAGCGCTACGACTATCTGCCCGACCTGATTACGACGGCCAAAGGACTGACGAGCTCGTACGCTCCGATGGGCGCCGTGATCGCCACCGACCGGGTCGCGGAGCCGTTCCTCCACGGGGCCAACAGCTTCACGCACGGGTTCACGTTCGGCGGGCACCCCGTCGCCAGCGCGGTGGCGTTGGCGAATCTCGACGCGCTCGAGAACGAGGGGATCCTCGAGAACGTCCGCGCCAACGAGAGCTACTTCGCCGACAAGTTGGACTCGCTGCACGATCTCCCGATCGTCGGCGATGTTCGCGGCGTCGGTTATTTCCATGCGATCGAGCTGGTCAAGGACAAGCAGACCAAGGAGTCATTCGACGACGACGAGGCGGAGTTGCTGCTGCGCGGCTTCCTGTCCGGCGAGCTGTACCGGCGAGGTCTGATCTGCCGCGCCGACGACCGCGGGGACCCCGTGATCCAGCTCTCACCGCCGCTGATTGCCGGACCTGAGCAGTTCGACGAGATGGAGTCGATCCTGCGCTCGGTGTTGACCGAGGCCGGGGAGCGGATGCAAGTGCACGGCAACTGAGATGGGGCGTTAGATGCTGACTGTCGGTGACCTGCTGGCGGACTTGGATGTTCGCCTGCTGACGGGCGAGCCGGGTCTCGAGCTGCCGGTGCGATGGGTTCACATCTCCGAGCTACTCGATCCGACGCCGTGGCTGTCCGGTGGCGAGGTGCTGCTGACGACCGGGATGCAGCTCGACTCGGCCGAGCGCCAGCGCGAGTTCGTGGCTCGCCTCGCGGACCATCAGCTCGCGGCCCTCGGCTTCGGCACCGGGTTCGCGCACAGCGAGGTTCCGCAGGAGATCGTCGAGGTCGCCTCCGAGCGCCGGTTCCCGGTGTTCGAGGTGCCCTACGAGGTGCCGTTCATCGCGATCACCGAGGCGGCATTCACCCAGCTGGTCAACGAGCAGTACGCGGTTCTGCGCCGGGCGCTCGCCGCTCAGGAGCGCCTCGAGCGGATCGTCCTCTCCGAACGCGGCCTCGACGCCGTCGCGAGTGCGCTGGCGACGCTGATCGGCGCGGCCGTGCTCGTGTTCGACCCGCGCGGTGAGCCGCTCGTGCAGCACGCCTTCCGGCGGCCGGTCAGCGCCGAGGCGCTGAGTGGCTTGCGCGCCGAGATCCGAGAGCGAGCACGCCGGCGCGAGGCGCGGACGTTCATGCCCGCCGGCGAGGACGCGAGCCGCTCGCTGGCGTTCCCGGTCGCCGCCGACGGGCCCCCGCGGCTGGGCGCCGCGGGCGCCGCCCGGATCCCCGAGGCGTGGCTTGTCGCGGTGAAGGACAGCGGGCCGCTGTCGGACTTCGACCGGCTGACGCTCCACCAGGCTGTGACGATCGTCGCGCTCGAGCTGCTGCGCTCGCGGGTCGCCGGCGACACCGAACGCCGGCTCGCGGGCGACATCCTCGCGGCCGTCGTCCAGGGCGAGCTGACCGGAGCCGAGCTTTCGCGGAGGCTGGAGCCGTTCGGTCTCTCGGACCGAGTGGCCGCGATCGTGGTCGGGCGGCCGGGATCCGGGCGGGGGTCGCCGGCGCCGGTCGAGGCGGCGGTCTCGTCCGCGCTCCGTGACGACGCCGCGCCCGGCCTCGTCGCCTCGACGCAGTCGCTGACCTGCGCACTCGTGGCCGGGATGGCCGAGGACGAGCTGTTGGGCGTCGCCGAGCGAGTCCGCGCGCGTCTCAGCCTGGAGTTCGGCTCGCCGGTGCGCGTCGCCGTCGGCCGGGCCGTGCCCGGTGGCGAGGCGCGGCGGAGCTTCCACGAGGCGCGGTGCGCGCTCGAGGCGCTGGGATTGATGGTTCCCAGCGAAAATGGCTCAAACGGGGCGGGCCCGGACGCCGGGGTGGCGGGGTCGCGGGTCGCGACGTACAAGGACCTCGGGTCGTTCCAGCTGCTGCTCTCGTTGCAGGATGACGAGGCGCTGAAGCTGTTCTGCGACTCGATCCTCGGGCCGATCGAGGCTTCCGAGGGTCACTACGGAGGCGAGCTGATGCGGTCTTTGGAGGCCTTCATCGAAGAGAACGGGCAATGGGAGCGGGCGGCGCGGCGCCTGTACTGCCACCGTCATACGTTGCGTTACCGGATCCGCCGGGTCGAGGAGCTGACCGGGCGCAATCTGGGCAGTGCGCGAGATCGAATCGAGTTCTGGTTGGCGTTACGAGGAAGGGAGCTGGTTTCTTCACCATGAGAGTTGGGGTCCCCACTGAGGTCAAGACCGACGAATACAGGGTTGCGCTGACGCCGGCCGGCGTCCGCGAGCTGGTCGACGCGGGCCATGAGGTGTTCGTCCAGGCCGGCGCCGGCGTCGGGTCCGCAATCACCGACGACGCGTACGCGGCGCAGGGCGCCACGATCGTGCCCGATGCCGACGCGGTGTTCACCGCGGCTGAGCTGATCGTCAAGGTGAAGGAGCCACAGCCCGAGGAGGTCGACCGCCTCGAGCCGCGCCACACCCTGTTCACCTACCTCCATCTCGCCGCGGACACCGCGCTCACCCAGGGGCTGGTGGAGTCGGGCGCGACCTGCATCGCCTATGAGACCGTCGAGGACGCCCGCGGCCGGCTGCCGCTGCTCGCGCCGATGTCCGAGGTGGCGGGCAAGATCGCCACGCAGGCCGGGGCGTTCGTTTTAGAGAAGCCGCTCGGTGGGCGCGGCATCCTGCTCGGCGGCGTCCCCGGCGTGGCGGCCGCGAACGTGATGGTGATCGGCGGGGGCGTGGTCGGCATGCACGCGGCGTTCATCGCGATGGGGATGGAGGCGACCGTGTATGTCTTCGATCGCAACCTCGATCGCCTGCGCGAGCTCGACATCGCCTTTGGCGGCCGGGCCGACACGTGCTTCGCCTCGACCCTGTCGATCGAGGAACGGCTCCCGGACATGGACCTCGTGATCGGAGCGGTGCTGGTCCACGGCGCGCGCGCGCCACACGTGATCACCCGCTCGCAGCTCGGCCTGATGAAGCGCCACGCCGTGCTCGTCGACGTCTCGATCGACCAGGGCGGCTGCTTCGAGACCTCGCATCCCACGACCCATTCCAATCCGACCTACGAGGTCGACGGGATCACCCACTACTGCGTCGCCAACATGCCCGGCGCGGTCCCGATCACCTCGACCTACGCGCTCACGAACGCGACCATGCCCTATGTGGTGCAGCTGGCCTCGGCCGGCGTCGCCGGCGCGGTGGTGGACAACCCGGGGCTGAAGCTCGGGGTCAACGTCGCCGGGGGGCGTGTGACCTATGGGCCGGTGGCGCATGCCACCGGGTTCGAGTACGTGCCCGTGGATGAGGCGCTGGGAGTGGCGGCTTAGGGGGCTGTGGCGGTGGGGGGGGTGGCGCCGGGGGCGGTGCGGGCCCGGGGCGGTGCGAGCCGGGGCTGTCGACTCAGAGCTTGCGGGCGCTGCGCGCCCGCGCCTGTCGCGGACGGTCGGCTCGGTGCGGGCATTGAGGGAGGGGTGAGGGCGGACGATCGCCGGATCCAGTCCTCCGATGGTGCACAGCACGCCAACACCGGCGCCAGCAGTGAGCCAAGGCGTGTTAAGCACGGCGAGCTCTGGCGGTCAGCGCAACACCTGACGCTTTGAGTCTCTCACCCTGGCGTGGTGTTCGGGGTGGGAGCGCCCGTCGTCGCGAAGCCGAGCCCGGAGGGCGAGGCGTAGCGGCGATGGGCGCTGTCAGCCGCTGCGGACCGGTCCTTGCTCGCCGAGCAGTACCGCCATCCTTTCTGCCGGGTTATCCCAGCCGAGCGTTTTGCGGGGCCGCCCGTTGAGCTCGGCGGCGATCTCATCCAGCGCGGCGTGGTCGTGGATCGAGAGATCGCTGCCCTTGGGCAGGTACTGGCGCAACAGCCCGTTGGTGTTCTCGTTGCTGCCGCGCTGCCACGGCGAGTGTGGATCACAGAAATACACCGGCACGCCGGTCTGTTCGGTGAACCGGGCGTGCGCGGCGAGCTCGCGGCCCTGGTCCCAGGTCAGCGACTTGAGCAGATGCGCCGGCAGATGCTGGATCCGGTCCTGCAGCACCCCGATGACATGGTCGGTGCTGCGATCCCTTAACGGGGCGAGCAACACATACCGGGTGTGGCGCTCCACCAACGTCACGATCGCCGAGGTTCCGCGGCCGCCGAGCAACAGATCACCCTCCCAATGCCCCGGCACCCGCCTGTCATCGGCCTCCGGCGGCCGCTCGGCGATCGGGACCATCCCCACCAGCCGCCCGCGCAACTGCACCCGCCCCTGACTCTTGCGGGCCGAACGCCGCGTCCGCAACAAGCCAGTCAACTCGCGCCGCAGCTCGCCGCGTGATTGCACGTACAACGCGCGATAGATCGATTCGTGACTGATCTGCATCCCCGGATCATCCGGGTGATCACGCTTCAGCGTCGCCGCGATCTGCTCAGGCGACCACCGACGCCTCAGCCGCGCCCGCACCTGGGCCCACAACCCGGGCGACCCCGCCAGCTTCCCCGGCTTGGGACGCCGCGCACACGCCCGCGCCCGCGCCTCCGCCCGCTGCGCCCGATAGCGCTCCCGGCCCCCGTTCCGCGCCAGCTCACGACACACCGTCGACGCAGACCGCCCGATCGCCCCAGCGATCCTCCTAACCGACTGCCCATCCTCGCAGCGCACCTGGATCTCGACCCGTTCCTCATACCTCAAACAAAACCCCGAAAGCGAGCACCGCCGCCGCACCAAAACATCGTGCTCGCGAATCCGATTAACCGTCCGCTCAGACACCCCAAACCGCGCAGCGACCACCGCCACCCCCGCCCCCACACGCAACTCATCAGCCGCACGCTGACGCTCAACCACACCCAACTCCCTCGGCCGCTTCCGACCCTCCCGCCACCAACTCCGACTGGCCATCACACCCTCCGATCAACACGAAAACACCATCGTGTTGCGATGACCGGATGAAACCGCCCACGCTCTTCATGCACAGCACGGCAGGGCTCGGGTTTTCGCGCGGGGTTGTCGTGCTGTGCAGCTTCTGGACGGGTGCGATCGCGCCCGATCCCCCTCCCCTTCCCCAGCGCCGTTTACCGAGCCG
>Ga0116217_10006249_pt1 | contig 10364 bp, 8 predicted proteins | sample Sb_taG_6_FD_89697 | JGI IMG/M metagenome (GOLD analysis project Ga0116217, IMG submission 89697) | Peat soil microbial communities from Weissenstadt, Germany - Sb_50d_4_PS metaG | ecosystem: Environmental > Terrestrial > Soil > Wetlands > Peat | place: Germany: Weissenstadt | collected 2010-09-21 | reverse complement strand
GACTCGGGGGTGACGGTCACGTGACGTTTGGGACGACGTGGTCGAGGTAGCGGGCTTCGTGGACGTGGTGTCGTTCTTGAGCGAGGTGGTAGTCCCAGTATTGGTCGAAGTCGCCGTTGGCTTTGATGGCGCGTAGTTTGAGGATGGCTTCGGCGCCGGCGAGTCCCCAGCGGGCGCCGGTGATGTCAAGGCGGTCTTTGACGAGGTGGCGGCAGGCGCCTTCGATGATCCCGGTCGCGATCGGCCAGCCGTTTGCCAGGGCGGTCGGGTAGTCGAGGTACGGGGCCTTGCTGGTCAGGTAGTTGGCGGCGTCGTCGGCGAGTTTGCGGCTTGCTGGGTCTAGGCGGCGGTTGGTGGCGGTGCGGCGGATCGTGCCGGCGACCTTGCTGGCGTGTCCTTCGAGCACCCTGGTCGCTTGGAGGTGCACCCATTCGGCGGGGTTCAGGGTGGGGAACAGGCAGCTGGCAGCGGTCCACAGGTATTCCAGGACGTGGATGAAGTCGACGACGATCGTCACCTCCACGCCACGGGCTTTGGCCTCGGACCTGATCCGTTGGATCTGGTGGTTGTTGCCGTCCACGAGCGCGACCCAAGTGCGGCGGCGTTTGGGGTCGCGGCGGTCGGCCTCTTGGAAGGCGTGTTTGATGACGGTGCCGGTGTCCTTGACGATGCTGGCGCACAACCACTTGTTGGCAGCGACCGGCCCCGGCGCGGGCTCATGGCTGTCGTCGCGGGCGAGGATGTCGGCCGCCGTGCGGAGCGCCGGGGTCGCGTCATAGACCGCGCCGATCTCCGCCATCCGCTTGCAGTTGAGCTTCTCTGAGCCCGCCAGCCTGGTCTTGGGCTTGGGGCCTGCGCGGACACGCCTGGTGGCGGTCTGGGTGCGTAGCGCGTCGGGGCGCATCACGATCCCCTTGCCGTCGGCCGAGAGCACCAACAACTGCTCGGGCTTGGATCGCTTCGGTCGCCTGGCGGCATAGAAGTCCTCGAAGTCGACCGCGGCGAGCTGGGCGAGCTCCTGGACCTGGCGATGGCCGAGCTGCTGCCCGGTAGAGCGTTCGATCGCCTCCACCGCGTCCTGGAAGCTGCCGCGCGCGGCCTCCACCGCCGCCAGCTTGCGCAGCCCGTGGGAGTGACGCTCGACCGGCAAATTCAGGATCGCGTCAGCCGGGTGCAGATTCCCCAGCCCCGGTGCCCGGTACGCCAGCCGCTCGACACTCACGGTCCCGAACACCGTCTCCAACGCGCGCGCGTGACCGGACTCAACCCGCGCACGCCTGACCCCCTCATCGCCGACGACCTGCTCGAGCCGCTTCTCGCGGACTGCCCGCAACGCCAGATGATCAGCCAGCAACCTGCGCAACAGCTCCCGCCCGTCCCGGTCAAGACGCTCCTCAAGCTCCGCGTGCGACAGCCCAGCCGCATCCGTCCCGTCCAGGAAACCGATCAGCGACTCGAACTGCTCCTGGCTGGGCGCGAACGCAGCTGCACCATCGCTGCCAACCGACCCCTCGGGCAGGAGTTCATCGCCCGAGGCGTAAAGTTCGCCACAACGGGTGTCGAGATCGGCGGTCACGTTGGCCACCTCCGTGGTCGACGTTGGATATGAGCAACGCCGACTTCGACACCCGAAATACGAGTCCTGGGACCCGCCCCACAACCGCGAAACCCGCGGAAAACGGCCGAAAACACCGAGCATCGGCCGCCCGATCAGCTCAACCCCAGGAAATCGCCCAGCGGGACACGCCCAACACCACCACCCGCCACCACCGGCGACAGCCCAAAACCCCCGTATCTACAGGCGATTCACTGTCAGTTCACCCCGCCCCGCGGGTCCCTTCAAAAGAGCTGCACCCATCGCCATCGTGACTCTGCGGGCGTCCGGGCCGCCGGCGATCGGCGACTCCTTGTGGGCCGAATCCGATCGTGCGCCGTGGCGCCGACCGGGCTCGATCCGGGAGAGGCCTATGGGCAGTCGCGCGGGCTCGCGCCCTGCCGCGTCCCTGCGTCGCAATTCGCAAGCAACCCTGTTCTTGGCACCCTGGAATTCCGATGATGAAAGGGAGCGTCTCGCTGCCCGCGTTCGAGGTTGCGGCGGCGGCGATCGACTCGCAGCAGCTGTGCACCGACGTGTCGTAGCGATGACCGGCTCTGCACGGAGTTATCCTGCCTTCGCCGGACCTCAGCTACGGACTATGGTGTTGGTCGAGGCGCTGCATTACGTTGAGAAGGAGGGGGTGTGACGGATACCAGAGACACGTCGGATGCCTCGCCGACTGCCGTCCCAGCTGGTGCCGACAGTGTCGCGGCGGCGATCGATGCGTGCTTGAAATGTGTCGGGCGGGCACGTCGTGCAATGACGCCGATCTCGTCGAGGACAACGTCGCGGAACTGACCAGTGCATCGCGCTTTGCCTGACGTGCGCGGATGTGTGCGATGTCACGGCGCGGGTCCTGTAGCGACCTGCCCATTGGGATAATTTCGTCGTTCACCGGCTGCTGCAGGCGTGCGTGCGCTCCTGCTCGAGCAGCGCTGACGAATGCCACCGGCACGCCCCTCATCATCGTCACTGCGCCATCTGCGAGAACGTATGTCGTGCCTGCATCGAGGAGTGCACCGCTCTGCTCGACGCTGTCGCGACGTCCAGGAGACGTCCCGGGCCTAAAGTCGGGCGACGGCGGGGAATTCGGCCGCGGATCCCTTCGGCGTTCGTGACGAGGGTTTCGCCATCATGGAATGCATGGCGTGCTGAGCGCCGGTCGGGATCACGAGCCCAGGCACGTCGTGGGGTGTCGCGATAACCGCGATCGCGAGCACGAGCAGGACGCCCGCGGTGCCCCAGGTAGCGGCACGGCGCCACGGGATCGTCTTCTCGAGCGCGATCAGAGCGGCGATGAGCGCCATCCACGTGAGGCTCATCACTCCGAGCGCAAATAGTCCGGCCATCAGCGCCCAGCAGCAGCCAAGACACCACGCGGCGTGCTTGGATCCCATCTCGAGAGCGCCGCGATTCCCGTCGCGCCAGGTTCCCAGCAGAAACCCGAGCGGGCTGCGGCATTTTCCCAGGCACACGTCCTTCAGTGGTGTCAGCTCGTAGATCGCCGCGATCGCCAGGACGCCGCCGGCGAACCACCGTCCGCCGGTGTGCCAGGCCAGGTCGCCGCCGAATACGTTCTTGCCGAGGCGAAACACACCGTAGGCGCCGAGTCCCGCTGCACCCCAGACGAGTAGATAGCCGGCGCCGAACAGCAGTGGGCGGCTCCAGCCGCGGCGGCGTGTCATACGCGCGTACAGGGCCGTGGTTGGCGCCAACGACGGGAACATCATCGCCGCCATCATCACCACCCAGACCCCCGAGAACCAGCCCACCGCGCCGAGATCGGTGCCTGGACCGGCATCCATCCCGGCCATCCGGTCGGCCGTCGACCACCACGCCACGGCGGCCAACCCGAGCAGCAACACGACCAGACCAACGCGTGCGCGAGCGGCCGCAAACGCCGCGGCGAGCTCGCCACGCTCAGCGCCGGCGTCGGCGATCGAGGGCGCGGCGCTCACGCCGCCCATGCGAACCGCGATGTCGAGAAAGCGGCGTTCCCCTCGTACTGGATGCCGAACGCATCGATCTTTGAGCGCGTGGCGTGAGCGATCGTAAGCTCCGAGCCAGCCGGATGGAAGATCCCCGTCAAACGGGCGGGCTCACCGGTCTGCACCCCGAACGGCACCACGTCCTCGACCTCGAAGTCGACCGCGTCCCCGATGCGGACGGAGTGAAGTAGACCGTCCTCGCGCACCTCGATCGGCGCACGCTCCACACCGAGGTTCTCACCGACCAGCGGACCCAACGCCTCCATCGGGCCACCCAGCGCGCCGGAGAACACACCGCCGAGCCTCTCCGCCTGCTCATCGGACGCTGCCGCGTCGATGAACACGCCAAGGCGCCAGTTCCCCTCGCTCATCACCTTCGGAGTATCCGCGACCGCCGCGACGCTCAGACCGCTCACGTCGGTGCCCTCGACCTCCCCGCTCTTGACATTGAAGACAAGCGTCACCCTGCACCGATCAAGCGTCGCGCCAAGAGCTAACGACGCGGTGCACGGACATACCACATTGCACGAGCACGTCTCGAAGTAGGACCCTTCTAGCTTCCAGGACATGCGCGGCCTCCTACGGTCGATTGGAAAGCCGATTCTCTCCGCGGCCGACCGCCCCGTCAACCAAGAGGCACACCGAGCGAGCGACTATCCCCAAGTCCGCGCTGACGCCGAGCACGACGCCCGAGTTCCCGAGTTCAAGGCCAAGACCGTCCTCGCGTGTCCGGGAGTCCGGTTGGGCCACTGATCTTCACACGGCCCCGCCTGCGTCAATGCAGGCGCGCGATCGCTCGGAGTCGCGCGCCCGGACCTCACCAGCTCCGCATATCACGGCTGGCGCAGGACAGAGTCACAGTCGGCACGCTCAGCCGCACCGACCGCTTTTTCGATTCGTGGCCAACCATGCGTCAGGGTTCCGGCTCAACGGCGGTCTGGCGGGTGACGAACGTCCCGCTGTCGCGCACAGTGCAGGGTCCCCGGCATGGGGACGTGGCTGGTCATTCGGTCGAGACCGTAGGGTTTGGTCGAGAGTGTCCATCTCCGCGGTGCGCGTCGAGCCACTTGGCGTACCGATGTGTCGTGCGGATGAAACGGCCGGCATTGACCGGCGGCGCTGTTCCGCGTGAACCCGCCCCCTCGCGCCGCTGAGAACTTCTCGCGCAAGGCCCAACGAGAAGGCGGCCGGGACAGCGCAAGCCAGTGCTGCGCTCGAGATCGAGCGCGTTAGTCATCGCCATCATTTTCGTTCTCAAACGCTTCGCGCGCCTCGTTGAGGATCAGCGGCACAGCACGAGCGCCGCCACCGGATCAGCCCACCCCCAGCCAAACGCCGCGTTCAGATCGACACCCACCAACGTTGTCGCCGACAGCCACGCGCACGCCAAGGTCTCCGCCGAATCGGCGATCATCGCGCGACTGTCCAGCACCCGCCCGGTGCGGCGCTTGGCCACAGCCAGGCCGGGCATGACCACGAGCGCGCAAGCGGCGATCGCGAGCCCGAGGGCGCTGCTCTCGGGGTGATCGCCGCTGATCAGCGTGATCACGGCATCGATCAGAACACAGACCGAGAGCGCGATGAAGCTCCCGCCGACCAGACGCGCCGCGCGACGCTCGCTGCCCGACCTCTCGCGCCCGGACTGCTCGTACTGAAATCGGCGCAGCACGACGGTTGCGGCGAGGAGCTCGATCAGCGAATCGATGCCGAATGCCAGGAGCGCGACCGAGCCGGCCAGCGCCGCGGCCACCAGCGCTCCGACGGCTTCGAGCGTGACCCAGACGATCGTGAACAGCTCAAGTCGCACGCCCCGGCGCAGCAGCAGCTCGCGACCCTCGGATCCAGCCAACCGGCCGATCGAATCCAGTAAGGCGCTCACCCAGCCAGGCTATTCGAGCCGCCGCTCGTACTCCGCGATCCCGTAGCCCCAGGCCTAGAAGGTATGGGATACGTCCGGTTGGTGGCGCCCGGCGGGCTCGAGCACGGGGCTTGCCTCGAACGCGTGCAGGCAGTGATCGGAGCAGAAGTAGAGAGTCTCGCCGCCGACCTGCTTGGTGATCGCCTTCGCACGGTCGAATTTCATCCCGCACAACGGATCGGTCGCGCCGCGGCGGGCGGTGAGCCAGAACAGCGCGGCGAAGATCGCCAGGCCGAGGAGGTTGAGGAACAGCTTGTAGTCGCCATGCACGGATCCGAAGATGTCCGCGCGGGTCGGGCGAGGCCCGGTAGGGACCGCCCCCAGCGCGCTGAACAGGCCGTTGATGAGCAGCGCGGCGATGACCATCGTGAGGAACATCAGCGCGGTGATTCTCAGCGCAAAGGCGGTGCCGTAATACTTGCGGTAGATCGCGATGATCGGCACCACGATCAAGTCGGCGAACAGGAACCCCAGCACGCCCGCGAAGCTGATCCCGCCCGACCACAGCACCGCGGCGAGCGGAACGTTCCCCACCGAGCACACGAAGCTCAGCACCGCGATCACCGGCCCGATGATCGCGTTCTCGATCGTCGGGATCGGCTGCGGCGCGTGACGAACGAACAGCGCCGCGAAAAAGCCGTTCCCGAACTGAGCGATGAAACCCGCGAGCAAAAACCCGATCGTGATCTCCTTCCAGACCATCTGCCAATCGCCGCGGAAGTTGTGCGCGACGTCCGACCACGCCCGCACGCTCAGGAGCCGCTCGCGCCACGGCAGCTGCTCGCCGGCCATGTGGTGCTGATGGCCGGTGTCGGCCCGCTGCGCGTGCTCGCGGGCCTCCTCCTCGAGCGTCCGGCTGACGAACAGCCGCAACAGCAGGGCCATGAGGAGGATCATCACGATCCCGCCCAGGTACTCGGCCAGCGTGAACTGCCAGCCGATCAGCACCCACAGCACCAGTCCGAGCTCCCACACGAGATTGGTCGAGGCGAACTGCAACGCGAGCGCGCTCGCGGCTGACGCGCCCTTCTGGAACAGCGACTTCGCGATCGCGATCGCCGCATACGAGCACGACGACGACGCCGCGCCCAAACCCGTCGCGAGCGCGATCGGGCGCGGCCCAGAACCGGACAGCACGGCCTCGACGCGCTCGCGCGGCACCCACGCCTGCACGATCGCCGAGATCACAAACCCGAGCACGAGCGCCCACCACACCTCCCACGCCATCAGGAACGAGTCCCTCAGCCCGTGCCAGATCACATCCAACACGTCGGTCACCGGTCCCGCTCCTCGCTCATCTCGCGCACGATAGCGTACCCCTAGGGGGTAGAGGTACTGGTACGCTCGAGAGATGGCAAAGACTCAGACACCAACGCGCGGCTACACGGCAACCAAAGACCAGCTCCTCGCGCGGCTGGCGCGAATCGAGGGACAGATCCGCGGGATCGAAGGCATGGTGGAGAACGACCGCTACTGCATCGACATCCTCACCCAAATCAGCGCCGCCCAAGCCGCCCTGGAAAAAGTCGCGCTCGGCCTGCTCGACGGTCACGCCCACACCTGCGTGATCGGCGCCGAACCCGACCAGCAGAACGAGCGGACCGAAGAGATGATGGCCGCCGTAGGCCGGCTCCTCAAACGCGGCTAGAACCAAACAAGCGGCCGCAGCCCGTTAGCTGCGTCGGCGAACTGCGAGAAGGATGCGCGCTGCGTCCGTGATTGCGAACAGAGCAGACGACCGCACACGGGGCGGGAGTGCCGCGCCGATCAGCCCACGCCTCGCTGAGATGCTCAACCGTAGTTCAAGCCCCGCTCGCCGTCTCCAGCCCGGTCAGCGACCGCCTCACGCTGACATCCGCGATCAGCGCAATCCCGAGCGCGACCGACCACGATACGAACTAACGGAAGCACTCGCCGTCCGACCGACGGGTACGCGAGTTTTCGTCCACATCATTCCGACCCCGCAGCGCGAGATTAAGCACGCCCCGGCTTGCGGTACCCGTCTGGTCCACGACAAGCCGCCAAGGCGGACGAGCGAGATCAACGAGCCACAGAAGTTCCGGGCCGTGGAGGCCGGTACGCTTGCTTTTTCGCTCCGAGCGCCGTCACCGCGGCGATTCCCGCGTGCATGGAATCAGTGTGGTGTGGATACGCTGGAGCAGCTCGTCGCTGACGCCGCCTTGACGACATGGCGCTCGCCCGGATCGAGCCCGATCGGCGCCGCGGCGCCGATCGGAGTCGCGCACGAGCAGCCCTCGGGCGCTGGTGGACGCGACGCTCGCTGCGCCACGCTTGCGATCGCTGCTCGCCGTCGATCACGTCGCCGCGCACGGTCCAAAGTGGCCACCGAGTAGGCATGACTGCTTGAGTACCTGGTCGTCGGCGGACTCATCGCCACGCTGATCGCGCGGATGGCGCCGCGCGGCGTCCGCCAAGCGGCTATGAGCGTCGGCCGAGCGGTCGCTGGGGCCGGCACCGGCGCCACGCACAGTGACGTTGCCTATGCGTCGCCAGGGTTCCGCACCCCTCCGACGCTGCCCTGCTTGCGGCGACAACCGCGTCTCGGACGCCTGCTTCCCCGGCGGAATGCTCCACCGGCCGGACGCCCGCTCCGCGACACTGGCTCCCACCGTGGGGCCGCGGCCGCGCTTGTGCTGTCGCCCCAGGGGCACTCGTCCGTTCGGAATGGTGCGGACTAGCGAGATCAACGGAAAATAGTGCTCAGCCGCCGGCGGAGGCGGGCGCCCACCGCCGCTCGGATCCGCGCGCGCCGGTCGGCGTCGCGTCGGTCTGAGTTATGGAAGTGCTCGAACCGCCCAGCCCACTCGTGGCCGACCGTCGATGGCGGCCTGCCTTGTGCTTTCGCGTGCCGAGGGAGCATCCGCCGCGCGGTGGTGCTTGTCGGGATCTTGCTGGCTCGTTTCTGCTCGCCCGGCGTGGTGGTGATCTCGCGGTACTTGATCGTGCTTCGGCGGGAATCAGCGCGTGACTCGACGGGATCTGGCCGCGAGTTCTTAGGTCTGATGGTTCGTGCGGGAGCAGTTGTTGACAAGATCGGAGTGGTGAGTGCTTATTTCGGTGAGGGGCTTGGGCAGGTCATGGGCCTGTTTGGGGATGTCTCAAGGAGCTGTGGTTCCGGGACGTGCTCCGGAAGCTGTTCGGTGAGAGGCAGGTCGTGGTCGTGAACTTGAACCCGCGTGAGCTCCTCGTGATCGCTCGAGAGGTGACGATATGACGGTGCTGATGACGGGGTTTCCCGGATTTCTGGCCAGCGCGTTGCTGCCCGGAATCCTGCGCCGATCCGACGGCGAGGCGACCTGCCTTGTGCAGCTGCAATACGCTGATCTGGCTGCGCGACGCGCCGAGGAGCTGGCTGCCGCCGACGCGTCTCTGGCGGGTCGCGTGCACCTGGTGGACGGGGACATCACCCAGCCAGGGCTTGGCCTCAACGGGCGCGGCCTGGACGACGTGACCGAGGTCTGGCATCTCGCTGCCGTTTATGACTTGGCGGTGGAGCGCGAGCTTGCGGTTCGGGTCAACGTGCAAGGAACCCGCAATGTGCTGGACGCGATCGCACGATGTCCCGGCCTTGACCGACTTCACTATTTCAGCACCTGCTATGTCAGCGGTCGCTACGCCGGTCCGTTCGGCGAGGACGATCTCGAGGTCGGAGCGCCGTTCAACAACTACTACGAAGAGACCAAGCACGACGCCGAAGCGGAGGTCCGCCGGCGGATGGCCGCCGGGTTGCCGGCGACGATCTACCGTCCCTCGATCGTCGTCGGCGACAGCCGCACCGGCGAGACACAGAAGTTCGACGGGCCGTACTTCGTCATGCAGTGGCTGCTGCGCCAACCCACGGTCGCCGTTCTTCCGAAGTTCGCCGTTCTCCCTCTGGCCGGCGACCCAACCGTGACGCGCATCAACGTCGTGCCGCGCGACTTCATCATCGACGCTGTCGGCTACCTCAGCGCCCACCCCCAGTCCGCAGGGCGCACATATCAGCTCGCCGACCCGCACCCACTGACCGTCGCGGAGATGGTCGACACGTTGGCCCACGCCACCGGTCGCAAGGTCATCAAAGTAGGGCTGCCAAGAGAGGTTGCCAAGAGAGTGCTCGCGCACGTCCCTGGCGCGTACAAGCTGCTGCGGATCCCACCCGAGGCTGTGGACTATTACGCCCACCCCACCCACTACCTCACCGACCACACGCAAGCCGATCTCGCCGGCAGCGGGATCCACGTACCCCCTTTCGCCAGTTACGTCGACCGCCTCGTCGAATTCATGAAAGACCACCCTGAGATCGGATCCGCGGCGATGGCCTAAACGGGGTGACGACACGCTGTCGTCGCTCGCGAGGCTCGCCGCCCGTCTCCTCTCACCCGACGCGCTGCGGTGCACACGAAGCGAAGCGTCGGCGGGTTAGTCGCGCGACGCTCGATCACTTGTGCTTCGGTCATTGTCGAAGCGCCGGGCCCGCTGCCGCTATCGCGTGAGAGGATGCGTCGACGCCGCCGCTGAGGCCCTCAAACGGCACCAGCCCAAGTGCGGATCGGCCGGCTCTCGCGATCGCATTCATCTGGCCACCGGTCCCAAGCGGACGAGTCCTATGCCACGGATCCGATCATCCGACTGCGAAGCGCTCACGATCCAGTTCGTGGTGGCGAAGCGATCACACCGCGGTGGACGGCTGACGCATGCAACGTCGCGTTTGCGATAGCGCGGCCGTCGCGGGCGCGAAAAGAAATGCAGTCGCGCCGAGCCCCGGCCTCGCACGCTTGGATCTGGGCGAAAGCGAGAGCGACGAGCTACTGGGCACGGCCGAGATCCGGACGCCTGCTTTCTGGGAGAGCACCAGTCG
>Ga0116217_10006248_pt1 | contig 10364 bp, 13 predicted proteins | sample Sb_taG_6_FD_89697 | JGI IMG/M metagenome (GOLD analysis project Ga0116217, IMG submission 89697) | Peat soil microbial communities from Weissenstadt, Germany - Sb_50d_4_PS metaG | ecosystem: Environmental > Terrestrial > Soil > Wetlands > Peat | place: Germany: Weissenstadt | collected 2010-09-21 | reverse complement strand
TGCCGCGCTGATCTCGCCCGACTCGCGCATTCGCTCAAGTCCGTGGCGGATCGCCTCGTGCCACCGTTCGAATGCGGCGGCGAACGCTTGGCGGCTGCGTGGGTCGCGTTCGCTGAGTTCACCCACGAGTGATCCGATTGGGCATCCGTGTCTGCCCTCGCGGTCTTCCTGTAGCGCGACGATGGCGTCACGCCAGAGTCGTAGGCCCTTGATGCTGTCGAGGTCAGCGAGGAGTGATGTATGCCAACTGAGGACCTGCTCGACGCGGTCAGCGATGACTGCTGCGACGAGGTCGTCTCTGTCCGTGAAGTAGTGGTACAGCTGCGAGGGACTCGCGCCGGCCACGGCGAGGATGTCGTCGTTCGACGTTGCCGTCACTCCGCAATCGGAAAATGCCTCGCTGGCGGCTGAGATGATGCGCTGGCGGGTCGCTTTCCCCTTTGCGGTGAGACGAGGTCTCCCGGGCGAGTGTTCGACAGGCCCCGGGTTCATCCGTCGTTCTGATCCACGGGGTCGGCGTCGGGCACGTCAGGCTCCAGTCGTTGCCGCCGGTGTGAACGCGTTTGCGTGGTCACGCGCGAACTGCTCGAAGCTGCGGGGGTCTCGTCCGAGGATGTTGGCGATGTCGTCGCTGATCCACTCCGCGTCACCGTGGGCAATGAGGCCGAACGCTTGTGCGTTCATCTCTGCCACGGCCGCGGGCAAGCCGGCCCGCAACCTGGCGACCTTGTCCGGGTTGCGGGCGAGCAGTCGAACCGCTTGATGTTCGTGAGCGAGCAGCCGAGTGGCTTCGTGTCCGACGTTGCCGGGAGTGGTGACCAGGATCATGTCGTCTCCTCTCAGACGGCGGTGCGGCCGCCGTCGACGTGGATGACCGCGCCGTTGATGTAGCCGGCCGCTGGGGTCGCGAGGAACGTGATGACGTCGGACAGCTCGTGCACGTCAGCGACCCGGCCGAGCGGAATTTGCTTGGTGAACTCCTCCGCCATCCCCATCATCGGCTCCATCGCCGGCGTCAACGTCGGACCGGGTGCTACCGCGTTGACCCGGATATTCTGCGGCCCGTATTCGGCGGCCCACGCCTTGGTGAGCAGCTCGATCGCGGCGCGCGAGGCGCCGTAGGCAGCCAAGCCTGGCTGGCCGTAGCTCGCGACCATCGTGGAGACGTTGATGATCGATCCGCCGCCGCGGGCAGCGATCTTCGGGGCGAGTGCGCCAACGAGGAAGAACGGCGCCTTGACGTTGATGCGGAACAGACGGTCGAACGTCGCCTCGTCGGTGCCGGCCGTCGTTGCGACAGCGTCAACGCCGGCACAGTTGACAAGGACGTCAATCTCGCCTGCCGCGTCGGCGACGCGGCCCACCTCAGACAGCTCCGAGAAATCAGCGGCGATGAACTGCGCATCGCGTCCACCCGCGCGGAGCTCCTCCGCGGCGCTCGCGCCGCGGGCCTCGTCGCGGCCGGTGATGATCACCGTCGCGCCCTTCTCGGCCATCGCCAGTGCGGTGGCGATACCCATCCCGGAGGTGCCACCGGTGATCAAAGCCCGTTTGTCCTTCAGATCCATCGTCGACGTCCCTTCAGAAGTTGGAACACACAATCCACTCTAACTGACGCCGACTCTAACAGAACTGGCTCATGTGATCCAAGATGAGCCGATCTGGCAATACGCGCTCCGGGACACCTTCCCGTAGGTCGTCGGTCCGAGGGCTCAGCGGTTGAGCGAAGTGCTCGTGGTGCTGCTGAGGGTGGCGATGAGCGTGAGCATCGCGTCGAGCGCGGCCGCGAGCGGTTCGGGGTCGCGCTGGATCTGAGCGAGCAGGAGACCGCCCTGAAGCGCGGCAAGCGTGGCCAGCGCGAGCTGGCGCGGATCGGCCTCCGGCCCGAGTCGGCCAAGCGCGTGCATCCGCAGAAGACCGGCCATGATGCTGGCCTCCCAGCGTTTGAAGGACGCCGCAACCACTGCCCTGGCTTCGGGCTCCGTCTCGGCGAGCTCGGAACCGAGCGAGCCGATCGGACAACCGCCGCGGCCGCCCGTGTTGCGGGCGTGATCGACCACAAAATCGCGCCACTCCCGTAGACCATCGAGGCTGCTGAGGTCGAACCGCTCCTGAGTGCCGATCATCGTGTCGGCCTGGCGCTCGATGACTGCGCGGACCAGCGCCGGCTTGTCGTCGAAGTAGTGGTAGAGCTGCGAGCTGCTCACGTGTGCACCATCGCGCACTTCCTCGACCGTCGTGCGGGCAACGCCCTGCTGAAAGATCAGCTCTGCCGCGGCGTCGACGATCCGCGCGCGCGTCACCTCGCCCTTGCGCGTCAACCGGGGCCGACCAGAACTCGTCGAGGACATCAGCAAAGTATACCGATAAGAGTGGCCTTGACATGCCAGATGACGTCTGACAAAGTGGATCTGCAATTCCAGTCCACGAGGGGCCTCGCGCAATGGGAAACCCTGTCTGGCGACTCCCCCGAGTACCAAGGCCTCGTCGACGACAGGCTCGTCGCCATGGATGCCCGCTTCAGCTTGGTAGACGGCCTCAGTTGAGCGGTCAGCCCAACCACACCGTCCAGCACCAAACTCAACGTCAAGGGAGCACGCGAGTGACAACGGACCACAGCACCCGGACAGCGGTCGTAACCGGGGCAAGCTCGGGAGTCGGACACGAAGCCGCCGCGCAACTTGCCAGAGCGGGCTACCACGTTATCGTCACCGCCCGCACCAACGCAAAGGCAGAACGGAGCCGCGCCGAGCTGCGCGCCAGCGAAGGCGTCGACGCCTTCGAGGCGCTCACGCTCGACCTCGATGACCCAGCCTCCACCGCGGCCGCCGCAAATGCCCTCGTCGGTCGCGGAAACGCGATCGAGGTGCTGCTGCTCAACGCCGGGATCCCACCGACCAGACCGATGACGCGAACGAGCGAGGGCATCGAAGCGATCGCGGCAGCGACACTGATCGGACATCACCGACTTACGATGCGCCTCCTGCAGGCGAACGCGCTGTCAGGGACCGCACGGATCGTGATCGCCGGCTCGGAAGCCGCGCGCGGCGATGTTCCGATGATGAATCCCATCGACGTCGACCAGCTCGCGGCGCGCCACTTCGACGGCGACCGCGAACGCGCCGTCGAAGCGATCCTGCGGATGCAGCCCCCAGTCAAATACCACGCCAACAACCAGTACGCGACCGTCAAGATGTTCGCCGCCTGGTGGGCCGCCGAGCTCGCAACGCGCCTGCCCGCCGGGATGACCGTCAACGCCGTCTCCCCAGGGAGCACCCCCGAGACGAACGTCACCACCAAGATGCCGCCGCTCGAACGAAGAGTTCTCGTTCCGATCATGAGCCTCATCCCGGGCATGTCGCACTCGGTCGGCACTGCCGCCGCCCGATACCTGGAGGCCTCCAACTTCACGACCGAGAAGACCGGCATGTTCTTCGCATCAAAGCCGAAGAAGATGACCGGCCCGCTTCACCACGTCCAGACGAAACCCCTGAGCACCCCCGACGCACAACGCGCACTCTGGACCGTCACCGAGCGGATCGCAGCCGGCCCCGGCGCTCCCGACCCGGAGCCAACCGCCCAGCACACGCAAACCGAATCGTGAACCCCTGGTAGTCGGGAGAGCTTTGGACGGCTCCTGGCAGGCAGGGCCCCATCGGTGTGGGAGTAGACGGGTTGCAGAACTCCGTTCCCTGACCGGTTCGGCAGGGATAGACGAGGCGCCTCCGCGCCGGAGATAGCCCTGTCCCGATCGCGAGATCTCCCTTGACTGCGCGTCGCGGATTCGGCAGGAAACACGGTGGCGGAACTGACCCATTCGGACAGGCTATGGCCAAAATTCGGTCGCGGACGACGCCATCACGGCCCCGATGACGACTCCCGGACCGGCTGGCGATTTTAGAGTCCGTCAGAAAACCGCTGTCCGCGACGCGCCCGCGCCGGGCTACTGCCTGGCCGCGATCTCAATGACACGCTCGCCATGAACCCGCTGCCGATCCCCGAGGGAAGCGGTCGGGACGTCGACACCGAGGACGATGCCGAAGGCGACCCTTGTCGGGACACCGGCGGTCACGAAGCCATACCCGGATCACAGTGCCTGCGCGGGCACCAATGCGGGTCTCGAACGTCGCTTGGCGACGCACCTGGTGTTCGCCAAAACCGGGCCCCGGACACAGCGCAGTTTGTCAAACGGCCAGAGCGTCTCGGCGGACAGGGGGATCACCAACCCAGCCCCGAGCCCCTGAATTTCTGACTCCCCTTACGTTCCTTCGGCCCGAGGTAGTTCAAAGTTGACTTTTGTCAACACCCGGTGGGGATCACCGGCCAGCGTGACCAGCAGCTGATACTCGGTGCCCGAAAGATGCACCGGCCGCTCACCCACCCGCACCTCGCGCGAGCGCACATCGATCACCACCGGCCCGGCCCGCAGCAATCGCCTACCGGCCCGGCTCGTCTGCGACCGGCGCAGGACCGCGCCGATCCGCGCGCGCAACTCGGGATAGGCGAACGGCTTCTTGATGACGTCGTCGCCGCCGCGTTCGAGCAGCCGGATCCGCTGCAGCCGGTCGGCGTCGCGGCTCAGCACGATCATCGGCGTCTCCGGATCGGCGTAACCGGCGAGCCCCTCGCCGGACCGGACCGCGTCGATCAGTTCGAGCGTCTGCCCATTGACGTCGACCACGATCAGGTCCGGGTGCGCCGTCGACAGCAAGGCGAGCGCCTTGGCCCGGTCGGGCGCCACCAGCACCCGATAGCCGTCGGCGCTCAGGTTGTCCTGAAGAAACGCACGAGTGGCGTCGTGTTCCTCGGCCAGCAGGATCGTGGCCTCGGTGGGGTCGGACATGAGTCCTCCTCTGTCTGTGAAGTAGCGGTGGGCCGCCGAGCGCGCGAACGACCCCCGGCGGCGAAGGTGATTGCGTTGGTCGAGCTGTCACTTGCGGCTGCGCCGGCTCGGTGCGCGAGCTCGGCCGCGGTGAAGGGAGCGGGAGCGTCAGGCGAAGCGCTGCTCTGCGGTCTCCCACGGCGCCGCGATCAGGTCCTGCGCCGAGAACCACTCCGGGACCCGGCTCAGCTGTGCGCGCTCGCGCCGTCGCTGACGGGCCCGCTCGTACGGGCCGTCCTCGCCGATCACCGGCGCGGCGTGCTCGACCAACGTCAGCGTTTCGAGCAGGTCACGCGCGATCGGCTGCGATGGGTCGTACTCCTCGCCGCGCTCATACGCAAGCGCGGACAGGGTCCTGGTTGACAGGTTGTGCATGGAGTAACCTCCTGTGGGTCCGGCCCCCGCGCGGCTCCGCCAAGAGACTTCGCGAGGGCATGGGTTTCACGGCCGTCCCGCGCCAACGGGGCGGCCGTTCGTGTTTGTTGAAACTGCTATTTGCGGCGTCGCGGACGGACCGCTTTCCCCGTTAGGGCTACGCTGCCTAGCCGTGCGCTACCACGAGCAGCAGCCGACGTTCATTCCGCCGATGCTGCTCACCTCGGGCGCGCTGCCCAGCGGCGACGCGTGGACGTTTGAGGTGAAGTGGGACGGCTGCCGCGCGCAGCTTCGCTACGACGGACGCTCCGTTTCGCTGCGCACGCGCAACGGCCGCGAGTGCGCGGCGGACTTCCCCGAGCTGGCGGAGATCGCCGGCGTGCTCGGCGAGCGTCGGCTCACGCTCGACGGTGAGTTGGTCTGCCTGCGGCCTGATGGCCGACCGGACTTCGGCCGACTCCGTCACCGTCTCACGGGTTCAGCTACAGGAAGGCGTCCGGCGATGCTCCAAGCGTTCGATCTCCTTCACCTCGACGGCAAGTCGACTCGCGTCCTCCCGTACCCGGAGCGGCGATCCCTGCTCGAGGAACTCGCACTCGACGGCCCCGCCTGGCGCACGCCGGCGAGCCTGGTGGTCGAACGGAGCGAGGATTTCGTCACCCAAGTCGAGGAACTCGGGCTCGAGGGCGTCGTCGCCAAGCGCCTCTCCTCGACCTACATCCCGGGGCGCCGGTGCACGGCGTGGGTCAAGCACAAGCTCCGCCGCCACGAGCAGCTCGCGCTGACCGGGATTCGCCGGACTCGACTGGGCCACATCGAGGCGATCCTCGTCGCACGCCGCCAGCACGACGGCTCTCTCACGCGCGCCGGCGCGATCGAGCTGGGGCTCCGGCCCGAACTCATCGGGCTCCTCGAGCACCAGCTCGCAGAGCTGCCGACGCGCCGGCGCGGCCGGGTCGCGTGGTATCCGGCTGAAGTCTCGGTGGTCGCCTCGCTTCATGGCCTGCCCGACGGACCGGTGCGCGACGCCGTCCTGTGCGACGTGCTGGAGCGCTGACTCCCCGGGACGTAGGCTCCGCGCCTCGCACGACGCCGCAGCCTCACCTTCCGGCTCCGAAGCGTGAGGCGAGAATTCGCAATTTTCGGTAATCGTGCGCGACTTGAAGCCGTTCTGAAGGTGAGAGTCCTCACTCTGGACGCGCCTGATCCCAGGTGCGAGAGTGCGCGAGATGGCCACACGGCCTAGGAATATTCGATTGCCGTCGCTCATGTCGCTGCCGCTCATTCCAATGTCGCGAAACCATGAGCTAGCGTTCGCGACCGGCTTCGTCGTCGCCCACGACGGAGCGCATTACCTCATCACAAACTGGCATGTCGCCGCCGGTCGCAACCCAGAGGACGGGCAGCCGACGGCGAGCACGAGTGAGATTCCTGACCAGCTCGTAGTCCTGCACAACGTCGCCGAGGAGTTTGGGAAGTGGAAGCACACGACGGAGGACCTGTACGACGACGAAGGCGATCCAGCATGGCTTGAGCATCCCGTCCACGGGCGTCGCGTCGATGTCGTCGCGATCCCGATAACGCAGACCGAGGACGTCGAGTTCTACCCCTACGACCCAGCGAACCCAGGGCCGGCGATTACGATGGGACCGAGCGACCCTATCTCAGTCATCGGCTTCCCATTCGGGATCACGGGTGGTGGCGCAATGGGAATCTGGGTGCAAGGAACGCTCGCATCCGAGCCTTCAGTCGACTGGAAGGATCTGCCTTGCTTCCTCATCGACGGTCGAACGCGAGGTGGGCAGTCGGGGTCGCCAGCCATCCTCTACCGCTCGGGCATGTACGTGACCGACGATGGCAGCGTGGTGGCCAATGCCGTGCCGGTGTGGCGCTTTGTGGGCGTGTATTCCGGACGGATTCACAGCGAGTCCGATCTCGGATTCATCTGGAAGGTGCAAGCGATCATCGAAATCCTCGAGGGTCAGCATTGGGGCCCGCTTCCAGTTGTTGGTCCGCCGCCGTAGACGGATCCCGACGAGCCGAAGCTCCTGAAGGTTCAAGGCCCGGTGGGCTGCCGCCTCGTCACAGCTCGGGCGGATCCCACTCATCGAGCGCCCGGCACAGCTCGTCCAGTCGCCGGCGGGTGGCAAGCGCGTGAAGCGCCTCCCGTCCCGCCGACGGGCACGCTCCGGCGAGGGCGGAGGCAGCGCTCAGGACCAGGTGGGCCTCCCGCGCGTCCGGCGCCGGCCGGACCTCGGCCACGTAACGCGCCGCCCACCTGACCGCGGCGGCTTCGGTCTGCGGGGCTCGAGCCCGCGCGAACACGAGCAGTACGAGCAGTGCGTCGGCGAGCGACAGCCTCGGAAGCTCCGCCGCCGCGGCGACGACGATGTTGGGATTGCCGGTCTTCACCGCCCGCGCGAACCTGGAGACGGCATGGCCCTGAGACGTCATCGGCTCGGCGCGCTTCCGCTCGGTCGCATCGTCCCATTCTGACGCACAACGCGAACGTGTGTTCGGGTGCGGTTCTGCGGCGCTTCGCCGAGCCCCGCGCACCTCCTCGGATCGACGAGCGGCTATCCCTCGCCGTCGGACGGCAGGTCCCCGAAGTAAGCCTCGAACTCCTCGCTGGTGAGCGCCCGCTCCCCGTGCGCGGCGAGGATCTCTGCCACGCTCATCGTGATCGCTGGTTCGAGCGTCGCGCCGCCCTGCTTATCTGGCACGACGTCATACAGTCGGCCCTCGATTTCGAGCACGTCGCCGACGTTCACCACGAGCCGGTCCACGATCAAGGCTACGGCCAGTCGATCCGGGCGCCGAGCTCGCTCGCGCCGAGCTCGATCAGCCGGCTCCGCTTCAGATGCTTGTACTCCCCCGCCTCGAGCCCCATCCAACTGACCGTCTGCTCCTGTGGGTCGACGATCAGGAGCTCCTCCACCCCGTGGGCGGCATAGAAGTCGAGTTTTCCCCAGCTCTCGTCGCCCGGGGACACGATCTCGATCACCAGCGCCGCGGTGGGATAGAAGACGCGATCGGTGAAGTCGCGGTGCAGTCCGCCGTCCGGTACTCGGTAGTCGTGCTCGTCCTCCCCCAGGTTGAACTGGCCGACCACGGTCAGCCCGGCGGCTGCCGCCGGCCCCTGCAGGATCGCGAGCAGCTGGGCCTCGATCCGCGCGTGTCTTCCCGACGGTGCCGGATTCATGTGCAGGACACCCTCCCACACCTCGTCGAACAGATCCTGCCCGAGGCGACGCCGCCGCTCGAGCAGCGCCTCGAATTCCGCCGGCTGAGGGTCACGTACGAGCGTCGGCATGTGCTCAAGGCTACCGCCGGCTCCGGTGCACCAATCCGCATCGCTCACGCTTCGCTGATCGTGCATCCCGGCTGCCGGCCACCGCTGATCCGCCGCAGCGCTCCGATCAGCCCCACGTGCCCCACGGCATGCGCGAGCTGCGGCCGCCACGCCGGCTCCAGGTAGGGCAGCAGATCCAGCTCTCCGCGGTCGTAGGCACGGTGGCAGCGACGGCATGCGGGGACCACACAAAGCTGATCGCCGCACCCGCCAGCGAACGCGGGATCAGGTGCGCCGGGTCGATCCGCCGATCCGTCCCGCACACGATGCAGCACCTTCCGGCGACCGCGGCACGCTGGGCGTCCGTCGCCGCCATTAACGGGGTTCGCTGCAGCGATGAGCTCCGCCGCAGCGGCTTTCGGGCGCGCAGCTTGGCGCGCCGGCGAAGCGGTGTGCGCTTCATCCGGCCTCCTTTCAAAGTTGACTCGAGGTGAGCTGGTCCGAGCCGCAAGCGGCCACCGGTGGCGCCAGCCTCGAACCACTCGCGCTAGGTCAAGAACGCCCTGGACGCGAGCGCCGCGGCAGCTAGCCGCGGCCGGGTTCACATCCGGCCACCGACCGACGGATCAGTTCTTAGACGCTCCTGACGCTGTGCTTAGCATCCTCACATCCGTAACCCACATCCTTGCTCCTATGCACCCTGGCTACTGCCCCAAATGCGGCGAGCGCGTCACGCCATACGCCGCCGGCTGCGCGCTCTGCGGCGCCGATCTTGACCCGAAGCGCTGGCAGAAGCCGGTGTCCGCCGGTCAGCGACTGTCGGTTCGGGTGCCCGCCGGCTTGCGCCGCGCCGTGCGTGGGCGACGCGCGGTGCGGGTCCGGGGCTCGTTGTAGCCAGCGCCTCGTGTCCGAGCTGCGCGGCGGCCACCGGCGAGAGCCGGCGGTCCGTCGCTTAGGCTTCGTCCCCGATGGCCGAGTCCGAAGAGCTCCTCACGGTCGCCGAGATCGCCGCCTCGCTCAAGATGAACCAGCAGACGATCCGTAACTGGATCTAATGCCGAATTCCGCATTTGATCCCGGTTATCTGGACCTCCGCGTTATGCGGACTCTAGCCCTGAGATCCGCCTTTCAATGGCAATTCGCGATCGAGGGTCGGCATAATCCGCGCGCTGGCGCCAAGGCGACGGCCAACCCGTCGGAGAGCGCGATGGCCGTGTCTGGTTGGCCAAGGACGAAAGCGCCGCCCGCCGTGGCGCCGGATCGTTCCTAGGGTCGCGTCAGAGCCAGCTGACAGCTGCTGGCAAGCGCTGGATACCGAGAGCGTCGGTGCCGGCACCTATGTACGTGTCAGCAGCCACGCCCGGAGTGACTTGCGCACCCTTGAATAGAACAGCCGAGGCGACATATTCCCGGCACCATCTCCCAGCTTGACCGTCCTTGGCTTTCGCTCGATCAGCGGTTCAGCGGATGCGGGGACAGAACTCGGGGATCAGGGTCGGCAGCCTTTCCGGGTGGACCTGTTCATGGGTGTAGCTGGACGGTAACTCTCGGGCGTGCCCGGTCGCGTGGACGTCGACAGCTTTCAAGTCGTGAAGAAGACGTACAGTTAGGTGCTTGCTGTGATCACCTCGAACGCGGTGAGACCGCCGGGCGTCACGATCACTAGATGAGTAGTTCCACGCCGATGTGCGGCGTGCTGGTTGGGAAGGGGACATAAACAGACAGGTCGAAGTCGGCGGTGCTTACCCGCACCGACGACCCCAAGGAGGAGCCTCGATGCTCGCCGACCTCGACCTGCTGTTGATAGCGGTGTTC
>Ga0116217_10006244_pt1 | contig 10369 bp, 5 predicted proteins | sample Sb_taG_6_FD_89697 | JGI IMG/M metagenome (GOLD analysis project Ga0116217, IMG submission 89697) | Peat soil microbial communities from Weissenstadt, Germany - Sb_50d_4_PS metaG | ecosystem: Environmental > Terrestrial > Soil > Wetlands > Peat | place: Germany: Weissenstadt | collected 2010-09-21 | reverse complement strand
GGTCGTCGGCGCGGTGGTGCTGGTTGTGCTCGAGGGCCGCGTGCTCGAGGACGCGCTGATCCTCGCGGGGATCTTGCTCTCGCTCGCAGCCGCGCGCAGGGCGTTCGCCGTCCACGCGACGCTCCCCGCCGCGTCACCACCGAAGCGCCCGGTCTTGTTCTACAACCCGAAATCTGGCGGCGGGAAGGCGGAGCGCTTCCAAGTCGCACGCGAGGCGCGCGCTCGCGGCGTTGACCCCGTCGAGCTGCACCTCGGCGATGACCTCGCGACGCTCGTGCACGACGCGATCGCCGACGGCGCGGACGCCATCGGCGTGGCCGGCGGCGACGGCACCCAGGCGATCGTCGCCGCGATCGCCGCCGAACGCGGACTTCCCTACGTGTGCGTGCCGGCCGGGACGCGTAACCATTTCGCGCTCGATCTCGGCGTCGACCGCGACGACGTCGTCGGCGCGCTCGACGCGTTCACCAAAGGGCGCGAGCGGGTGGTGGACCTCGCCGAGGTCAACGGCCGCGTGTTCGTCAACAACGTATCGCTCGGCGTCTACGCCGAAGCAGTCCAGCGCGAGGGATATCGCGACGCCAAGCTCCGAACGATCGCGGAGACGATGCCGACGGTACTCGGCCCCGATGGCGACGCGCTCGACCTGCGCTTCACCGGCGCCGACGGACGCGAGCGCAACACCAGCGCGGTCGTGCTCGTCTCCAACGACCCATACCGACTCGGCCGCGCGATCGCCTCCGGCACACGCCCCCGCTTGGACGCCGGCGTGCTCGGCATCACCGTCCTCCAAGCCGGCGCTGCCCGGAATAGGGACAAACGCGTGCGGCAATGGTCCGCACCATCGTTCGAGGTCAGCTCCGACAGGCCGGTCGCAGCGGGGATCGACGGCGAAGCGCTAAAGCTCGACCCCCCGTTGCGCTTTCGCACCAGGCCACAGGCCCTGCGCGTACGGATCGCTCCGCAACACCCGGGCGCCTCACCATCCGCGAACATGCCAGAAAGCCCGTGGGGCGCGCTCCGCGCGGTCGCCGACATCGCCGCGCACGGTTCTTCCTAGCGACACCGCGCTTCAGCGACCCGGCCCACCGAGGACGCAGCCCGCTCGCTGCCGGCGTCGAGATCGTCGTCCTCGAGAGCACCACCCTGGCGCTCGTCGTCCTGGCATGGCCGCTATCGCGCCTCGCCGCATCGCTCCTCTGACTTCCGCGATGTGGATCGCCTTCGCACGCGCGCTGACGTAGGCCATCTGGACGCGCGACTAGCGCCGGCTGCGGGCAGTGGGCGCAGGCCCGGCCGACGACCATTGAACACAGCGACCGCGTTGCCCCATGACGGCGCCCTGAGGGGACCAGGAGTACGAGCAGCGGACAAACATTGGTCACTGTCCACCCATGATCTGGGAGCTCCTGTTCCTCTCACCGAACACGATCGGGGTCGCACTCTCGTGCGCTCTACCGGCTCGGGGCGCATTCCCGCCGGACGCTCTCGCCCGCGCCACCGCGCACGGCCAGCTTGGGCAAACGCAATCACCTGGGTGATTATGCGGCGCTTCTCGTGAGCGCCCGCTGCAGTGTGAGATGCTCGGAGGTGTGGCTGAGTGGAATTACCAGCTGATCGTCGAGGGAGAGCTCGGCGACCACCTCAAGCCCGGCTTCCACGGTATGAGGCTCACGCGAACCGGCGGGAACACCGTGCTGACGGGCACCGTCCGCGACCAGGCTGAGCTCCAGGGAGTCCTGGAGCGCGTATCTGACTTCGGGCTGACCCTGCTCGAGGTGAGAGCGCTCGACGACCGGGCGGACCCGCAAGCACGGATGCAGATAGGATCAGACCGCGTCCTTCCCGCACTGGCAGGAAGGGAGCCAACGATGGCCACCGGTTCGCTCGACGGCAAGCTCACGCAAGCATCCTGGGGGCTCCCGCCGCCGCGCGCGATGGATGGCGTCCGATGGTGGATGACAAGGCCGTAGACGCCTCTGAGGAGGGGGCGGGGAACCGGCGCCTGTCGCTGTTGCTGGCGATGGCGATGTTCGTCCTGGTCGTCGACACCTCGCTGATGAACGTGTCGATCTCAAAGGTGGTTCACGATCTCGGTACGACGGTGAGCTCGGTGCAGTCCGCGATCGCGCTCGAAGCGCTCGTCTCGGCGGCGTTCATCCTGATCAACAGCAAGGTCGGCGATCTGATCGGCCGCAAGCGGGCGTACATCCTGGGCCTGCTGGCCTACGCGATCGGCGCGCTCGCGATGACCCTGGCCCAGGGCATCACGGCCGTCGTGATCTTCTGGGCGATCATCGGCGGCCTGGGCGCCTCGCTCTTGCTGCCGGCCATGCAGTCGCTGATCCATGGCAACTTCGAGGGGGCCGCTCAGAAGAAGACGTATGCGCTCGTGGGTGCGGCGGCGGCGATCGCCGCGGCGGTCGGGCCGCTCCTCGGGGGGTTCTTGACGACTTACCTGTCCTGGCGTGTCGGGTTCCTGCTCGAGGTGGTCGTGATCGCGATCATCCTGTCGCAGATCAAGCTCGTAAAGGACGTCCCGTACACGGGCGACCGACGCTTCGACGTTGTCGGGGCGATCCTCTCGGTCCTGGGTATGGGCGGGGTCGTGCTCGGCATCCTGGTCTGGCAGGAAGGCGGCGACTACGTCGTGCTGTTGATCGTGCTCGGCGCGCTGGCGCTGGCGGCGTTCGCGCGCTGGCTCGTGCGGCGCCACCGCGAGGGCAAGGTCACGGTGCTCGACCCGGACCTGTTCCGGCTCCCGCACTTCCGGCTCGGGATATCCGGGCAGACGATGCAGAACATCACCCTCGGCGGCGCGATGATCGCCCTTCCGATCTTTCTGCAGATCAGGCTCGAGTACAACGCGATGCAGACCGGCCTGTCCCTGGCCCCGCTGTCACTGACGATGTTCGCGATGGCGATCCTCGCCGGAAAACGAACCGGACACCGGCGCTCCGCGAGCGTCATCCGCATCGGGTTCGCGCTCAGCACACTGGGCATGGCGCTGCTGATCCCGATCGTCCCGAGAGCAAGCTCGGGCTGGTACCTCGTCGTCCCGCTGATCATCGCGGGAGCAGGGCTCGGACTGCTCGTGTCCCAGCTCAACAACTACACCCTCGCCCCGATTGACGAGGAGCGGGTCAGCGAGGCAGCCGGAGTGAATTCGGCTGCGGGCTCGTTCGGGCTGTCGTTCGGCCTGGCGATGGCGGGCGGGATCCTGCTGGCGACCCTGTCCGTGGCGTTCACGAACATGGTGAACGACAGCGCCGTGATCCCGTCCTCGCAGAAGCAGCAGATCTCAAAGAAGTTGGAGCACGACGCGGAGGTGATGAGCAACACCCAACTGGAGGAGCTTGTCAAGCACGAGCCTCCCGCGGTCCAGGACGAGATCCTCAAGATCAACACCGACGCGACGAACCTCGCGCTGCAGGTGGCGCTACTGATCCCGATCCTGGCAGGAGGGCTGGGGCTGTTCAACTCCTTCCGCATGATGCGCCTTCCCGAAATCAAGCCCTCCGCGGCGGCCGAAGCCGCCGCGCTCGGGTGACCGCCGCCCGGCGCGCCAGCGACGCCGGCTCGGCTCGGTGATTCGTGAGCACTGCGCGGTCAGCTCAGATCGAGCGGTGGGTTCCCGGAGTCCGGGTCGTCCGCCACTACGACCGCTCGTGGCTGCGGCGCGATCTCGTGGCGGGGATCGTCCTTGCGGCGATCCTGGTGCCCCAGGGAATGGCCTATGCGGAACTCGCGGGGCTGCCCGCCGTGACCGGCCTCTACACGACGATCGCATGCCTCGTCGGCTACGCGCTGTTCGGGCCCTCGCGCGTGCTCGTCCTCGGCCCGGACTCGTCGGTCTCGCCGCTGATCTTCGCGGCCATCACGCCGCTCTTGGCCGGGGGTGATGCGGCCACGGCGGTCGCCCTGGCCGGCATGCTGGCCGTGCTGGTCGGGCTCGTGGAGATCGGGCTCGGGCTCGGGAAGCTCGGGTTCGTCGCGGACCTCCTCTCCAAGGAGGTTCAGGTCGGGTACATGAACGGTTTGGCGATCACGATCATCGTCGGGCAACTCCCGAAGCTGTTCGGCTTCTCCACCGACGCGAGCGGGTTCCTCGACGAGATCAAGAAGTTCGTCCAGGGCCTGGATCAGACGAACACGACCACGCTGATCGTCGGGGTCGCGGTGCTCGGTGTGCTGCTCGTGCTGCCGCGGGTCACGAAACGGGTTCCGGCGATCCTGGTCGCGGTGGTGGGCGCCACGATCGCCTCAGCGGTGCTCGGGCTCTCGGCTGAGGCCGTAGCGACGGTCGGCGCGCTACCTCAGGGCGTACCCACGCCGTCGATCCCGTGGACGCAGGCGAGCGATGTCGTCCCGCTGTTCATCGCAGCGCTGGGCATCACACTTGTCTCGCTGACTGACACGATCGCAACAGCGACGAGCTTCGCCGCGCGGCGCGGAGACGAGGTCGCGCCCGACCAGGAGATGGTCGGCATGGGCGCAGCGAATGTCGCCGCCGGGCTCTTTCAGGGGTTCGCCGTCTCCACGAGTGGCTCACGTACCGCGGTCGCGGAGCAATCCGGCGCCAAGAGCCAGGTCACCGGCGTCGTCGGCGCCGGCCTTGTCGCCCTCCTGCTGCTGTTCCTCAACTCGTTGCTCGCCGACCTCCCCCAGGCAGCGCTTGCCGCCGTCGTCATCGTGGCGGCCACGTCGCTGATGGACGTCGGGATCCTGCGCCGGTACTTCGAGGTCCGCCGGAGCGCGCTGGCGATCTCCCTCGTCGCCACCACCGGCGTCATCCTGCTCGGCGTCCTCCAAGGGATCATCGTCGCCGTGGGCCTGGCGATCTTGTTGTTCTTCCGTCGCAACTGGTGGCCCCACGGAGAAGTCCTCGGCACCATCAACGCCGCCGAGGGTTGGCACAGCATCAACGCCCACCCAGATGCACGACAGATCCCCGGGGTCGTCGTCTACCGCTGGGAAGCGCCGCTGTTTTTCGCCAACGCTGGGATCTTCCGCCAGCAGATCCGCCGGCTCGTGCGCGAGCGGCACCCCAAATGGGTCGTGCTCCAATGCGAGGCCATCACCGACATCGACGTCACCGCGGCCGAGATGCTCGAGCAGCTCGACAACGAGCTCAACGCCGCGGGCATCCATCTGGCGTTCGCGGAGCTCCGCGGGCGCCTCCAGGACCTCACCCTGCGCTACGGCCTCTTCAAGACGCTCGACCACGATCACTTCTACCCCACGCTCGAGACCGCCGTCGCCGAGGTCGAAAACGAGCTTCACCCAAGCGTCTCACAGCCATAGACCACACGTGCCGAGGGCGGCGTCCAGATCGAGGCCTGGGGCCCATGCCACGAAAGGCGCCACCACGCCTACCTCATGCATACCGTTGGCCCGACCTTGGATGCCTGGTCACCCCTGGACGCCGCACCCGATGCAGTGGCCACCAGGCTGGCCCGCGGGACGCCTCTCCATGTCGCGGCGACTTCCGGTGGCGTAACTCCTGTGCGACAACCTCAGCCACGCGGCCGTCCCGCGGCAGCGTGGCCGCTCTCCACTCGGAGGAGCCGTATGCGCTCGCAGGCCGGCCGCGCTTGGAACCAGCAGCGCGGTGTGAGCGACCGTCACCACCCGCGCGGGATTGCTTTGACCTTCAGCGGCGGCGCACCGCGCGCGTCGCAATGGCGACGTTCCGCTTGTTCGGCTCGAGCTCGGTCAGCTCAACGCTCCTAGTTCCTCCTGGTCGCCCGCGCTTCGGGGCGTGACTCGCATTTGGCGACGACCAGGTGCGCCGCGACGCGCGGATCGAGACCCGCATTCGTGTTCGCGATCTGCGCGGCAGCGTGATCGCACTTGGCGTAGAGGCGCTCGGCGGCCTCTGGTCCTCCGAGCAGGTCGGCGTCGCGCTCCACGCCGCGCCGGCGGGCGATCTCTACCAGCGTGTCGACCCAGACGCGCTCGTCCCATAAGTCGCTGATCCCCGGCGTTGTAGGAACGTCCCGTCCACAACGAGCACCGCGTCCTCGGGCGCGGTACGCGCGGGCTCCGCGGCGGGGGCATCGGTTTCGAGATCGATCACGCTGGCGCGGTAGCGCCGGTTGCCGGCGGGACCGAGCGGCGCCAGTAACTCACGGGCAAGCACGCCGAAATCGTAGGCGTCCTCGTAAATCGCCGCTCGCCGATTCACGGCCCTGCCGATGGCGACGAGCCCGCGGGTGATGAAAGCCGTCCATCGAGATATGAATCACGGGCCTTCCAAGCTCTGTAACCGCCGTCGCGAGTTCACGCGCAAGCGTCGATTTGCCCGACGCTGTGACCCCGTCGAGCGCGACACGTGTTGGATGCTCGAGACGGCGAGAGGCGATCTATCGCGCGAGCCGGGCGACAGCCTGCTCACGCGAAAGCGTCTCCGCCCGATCGCTCATCACTGGACCGCGGCGCGGACACCGAATCCGATCAACGTCACCCCGGTGATGCGCTCGAGGATCGACCGACCGCGCTGTCCGGACAACGCGCTGCAGAACGCTCCTGCCGCCGACGCGTACGCGACCAGAATCAGCAGCGAGACGGTGATGTGTGTGTCAAGGCCAGCAACCCAAGCCACGCAGTGGTCGCGCTGCCGCCCGGTACCAACGACGGCAGCAAGCTGATGTAAATGCCGGCAACCTTCGGGTTCAGAGGCTCGTCAGGACCCCGGCCCTCGACGCCCAGCGGGCGCTCGCCAAGCCGCTGACCACGCCGGCCGGGGCCTCAACCGATCGGCTCGCGGCGGAGATCAGCACGGACCCGACGCGACGATCACGGTGCGGAAGGCCCGGCGCCGAGGCGGGCATCCCATGACGAGGCTGGACGAGCAGATGCGCGTAACTCCGGTCAGGATGCCTGCTCGTCGCTGCGACCGTTGCCGTCGGTCGCGACGGCGCGTACGCTCGCCTGCGCTTTGAGCAGGAGCCGAAAGAGGTCCTGCGCTTCAACGGCGGTGAGCTCCCCGAACCATTCGAGCACCCGCCGCTGATCAGCGTCGCTGCGGCGTTGCCAGGTCGCGTCGCTCTGTGGCGTCGTTGCAAGGCGTCGGATGCGCCCGTCGGCGGGATCGGCGGCAATGCGGACGAACCCCTTGCGCTCGAGCGCGTCCGCAAGCTGTCTGATGTTCTGATGCGTCGTGCCGAGCGCTCCGGCGGCCTGCCCGATCGACGGTTCGCTGAGGGCGTCAATAACGGTCAGCAGCGCCGCCTGCTGGGTCGTGAGGTCGTCCTCGCGCAGCAGTTGATCCATGCGGGTGCGCAGTTCCAGGGCGAGCACGATGATGAGCCTGAAGGTGCGTATCCGCGTCGCCGCGTCTTCGCCGAGTGCGGCCGCCTCTGCGGCCGTCAGTCCCATCTCCGACCAGGTTGTTGACATTAGGCAATATATTACCTAATCTTCCGGGCGACATCGTCTCGGGCGCCGCAGACGGCTGCCGACCGCCTGCGTGAGAGGGAGGAGTACCGCCGTGATCTGCCTGTTGCCGAACTGCTGTTTTCTGTCAGAGACCCTCGGGCACTTGAGATCTACCGTGCGCTCAGGGCGCGCGGCGTGCCCGTGCGCGTTGCGACGCATGGCGGGGATTGGGCGGACGCATGGCGGGGATTGGGCGCGCCTCCTGCGCGACGCCGGCGTTCGCTACGACGTTCTCGGGCCGGGCTGGGGACCGGCGCGCTGCGAGGCCTTTGTCCGGTCTGTTCCCGGAATCGGGTCCCCGCACCAGAGCATGTGGACCGATGACGAGCTGCGGACCTTCGCGGCGCTCGAGGCGGACTATTTTCGCGAGCACAGTATCCGCGTCGCAGTCACCGGCTGGACGCTCACCGCGCTGCTGTCGACCCGGCTTGCCGGGATCCCGCTGGTGACCGAGCACGCGGGGGCGTTCCTGCCGCCCGCACTGGAGCGGGGCCTGCTGCCCGTCCCCACGTCGAACGCGCTCCCGCCTCCGATCCGCTGGCTGCCATCCGGTCTGCGGCGCCGGATGCACAACGCCGGGGCGTCGCGCGTGGGCTTCTGGACGAGCGGCTTTAACCGCGTCGCGCGCGAGCTTGGCGTCGAGGGCATACCGAGCTTCGCGGCGCTGCTGCTCGGCGATCTCACGCTTGTGACCGACGTGCCAGAAGTGTTCGGTGTGCCGCGCGAGGATGTCGATGCATGGCGGCCCCGCCGCGCCGCCGCCTACCGCGCAGGGCCCGCTTGCGGTACGTGGGACCGATCTTCGCGCACTTCGACACGCCGATCCCCGAGCGGGTCGAACACGTCCTCGACGCCGGCCACCCAGTCGTGTATGTCGCGATCACCTCGAGCCCGCCGGCGCTCGTGCGGGCGGTCGTCGCGGCGCTGCGCCCGCTCGATGCGAGGCTCATCGTCGCCGCGAGCGGGCACGATCTGCGCGACCTCGAGGGTGACGGTGTAACCGTCGAGCCGCTGCTGCCCAGCCACAAGGTCATGCCGCGGGTCGATCTCGCGGTCACCGCCGGTGGCCAGGGAAGCGTGCAGACAGCGCTCGCGAGCGGCGTGCCGCTAATCGGGATCCCACTGCAGGGCGAACAGGACGCGAACGTGTGGCTCGCGCAGCGCCAGGGCGCCGCGCGGCTCGTCGCACAGCGCGACGCCGGCACGGACGCGATGACCTCAGCAGCGAGGGAACTGCTCGCCGACGTCACCTATCGGACGAACGCCGCCCGAATCGCCCGGATCTACGCCGCCGCCGACGGGCCGGGTGCGGCCGCGGAAGCGATCATCGAGCTCGCGTCAACAAGCTCCGGGTCCGCCTCCGGCGCCCGCCGGTCAACTTCAAGAGCGGGATTCGACCACGCGCTCGTCTAGCGGATCGTCGCGACAGGACCTGCTCTCCGCGCGCGACAAGTACTCGACCTCGCCAAGCAGGAGCCTCCATCGCAGAAACGAGGACGAACGGCGCATGCTTTGCCCCTGCATCCGGGAGCCAGCCGCCCGGTTGATCTGGTGCCCACTCTGGAGCATTTCCAACAACTGAGGGCGGAGCCCGGTCCCGGTGGTGCCGGTCCTCCTGCGCAACCAGAAGTCGACAACGATCGTGCCGAATCGCGCCCGCACCGTCGGTCCCTCGCATGCGGTCGTGAGGCTCCACGCTCTCCCTTCGGACGAACAGCAGGCGTTTCGGCGCGGAAGGATTCAGCTGTGTCTCGGAGGCTTGTTCGGCGCTCTCGGACCGCGGTTAGGGCCGGTCGAGACACGAGTCCACAAGTGCCCGCGCCGCGACCGTTACTAGCTGCGTCAGCGACAAAGCCCGGGGGGAGTGTGCCGGACAATCTGGCTGGGAGCGGTGTACGCGAGGGCATGACCGTCCGCGCCGGCGCGGGTCGCCGCGGCAAGCATCACGACCACGAGCGTCACGGCGATGGCGACGAGTACCTCGTAGGCGGCGCGTTCCGACGCGGACGAAGTGGCGTCCGGTGCCTCGACGGGGAACGGCTCCGAGATGAACGCGCCCGAGACTGTCCCAGCCCGCCCGGTCCCGAAAGCGCCTCACAACCCGCTCGAACTGCGTCGCTTGGCACATTCAGCGTGCCGTCGCCACGTCGCTTGAGGCTCCCATCGCGCCCGCAGGCGTGCAAGGATCGCCGGGTTGTCGATCCCGATGCGTTCGTAGGCCTGCTCAGATGCGCTCCAGAACGTCGCCGCCGCGCGCGGATCTCGGCGCGCGGCGGCCAAGCTACCCGCCAGCGCGAGACGGACCGCGATCGCCTCGCTCTGCAGCGGCAACCCCATCTCGAGCGCCTCGCGAACTTGCGCGGCAGCCGTCTCGACATCGCCGCGGTCGAACGCGATGACCGCTCCGAACTCGAGCATGCCGGCGATCATCGGCCTGAAATCGACCTGACGCGCCAGTTTCAGCGCTTCTTCGGTCAGTGTCTGCGCGGTCTCGAGATCCCCGCTCTCGAGCGCGAGGTCGGCCCGGTTGGCGTTGACCATCGAGATCATGTACGCGTCGCCGGTCGGACGCAGCGCCGCCAGCGCTTCCTCGAGCAGCGAGACTGCCCTCGGCATGTCTGTCCGTACTGTCGGCGCGATCGCGTAGTTGTTCAGGGCCACCCCGAGCGCCCAGTCGTCACCTGCCGCCCGCGCGATGGCGATCGCGCGCTCGTGCAGGGGGATGGCTTCCTCGGGCTGGCGCAGCATCTCGGCGATGTAGGCCAGGTGGGTGTGAACCTCAACCTGCAGCCGCTCGACGCCCTCTCTCGGCAGCGCCGAAAGAGCCTGGTGCAGCAGCCGCTCCGCGGCCTCGGCATCCCCCTGGCTCCCCGCCATCCATCCGGCGCAGTGGAGCGCGTCAGCGCGGTTCGGGCTGTCGGCCGGCGCG
>Ga0116217_10006241_pt1 | contig 10373 bp, 8 predicted proteins | sample Sb_taG_6_FD_89697 | JGI IMG/M metagenome (GOLD analysis project Ga0116217, IMG submission 89697) | Peat soil microbial communities from Weissenstadt, Germany - Sb_50d_4_PS metaG | ecosystem: Environmental > Terrestrial > Soil > Wetlands > Peat | place: Germany: Weissenstadt | collected 2010-09-21 | reverse complement strand
TCATCCATCGGCGAGGCCCGCTGACGACGTGGGCGCCCCGCGCGCGGCAACCCGAAGGGCCGGGCGAATTTGCCGACAGGACGTCGTCAGCCGGCTCACCCGATGCGATAGCATCGGGCTTCGCCGCCTTCCTAGCCCGTCGACAAATTCGCCTCGGCGCCATCGTGATCCTTGTGAGAAACTCGGGCTAGTCGAGCCGCTTGCGAAAGGCACGGGCGGCGAGGAAGGCGACGATCGCCGCATAGACGATCATGGCCAGGCCCGGCGCCCAGAGTTCGAGAATTCCCGAGCCTTTCAGGAACACGGCCTTCAGGGTGGTGACGTAATAGCGGGCGAAGACGAGATAGGTCACCGCCTGCACCGCTACCGGCATCTGGTCGATGGGAAAGGCATAGCCCGAGAGCAGCGTGGTCGGCAGCAGGGTCACGAGCAGACCGATCTGGGCCGCGCCGACCTGGCTGCGGATCATGGTCGAAATCAGATAACCGATGCCCAGCACGACGACGAGGAAGAGCGAGGTGCCGAGGAAAAGCGTGATCAGGGTGCCGCGGAACGGTACCTGGAACCAGAACACCGCGAAGACCAGGCAGAAGACCGCATCGAGCAGACCGATGACGAAATAGGGCGCCAGCTTGCCCAGCATGAGCTCCATGGGGGTGACCGGCGTCGAGATCAGCAGCTCCATGGTCCCGCGCTCCCACTCGCGCGAGATGGTGAGGGAGGTGAGCTGCGCCCCCACCAGGGCCATGACCAGCGCCACCACGCCGGGGATGATGAAGTTCCGGCTCTCGAGATCCTCGTTGAACCAGACCCGGGACTCGACGGTGACCGGCGTTACGGCCTCGTTGCCGCCGCCGCCGGCGAGGTTGAGCGCGCTCAGCTGCACGTCGCTCGAGAATCCGGCAACCACGGCCTGCGCATAGCCCATGGCGATATTGGCGGTATTCGTGTCGGTCGCATCGACCAGGGCCTGGATGGTGCTGGCGCCGCTGTCGTTGAGCCGCTCGGTCATGTCCGGCGGAACGACGATCGCCATCCGGCAGGCGCCCCGGTCGAGGGCCCGGGTCACGTCGCGGTAGTTGTCGAAGGCGCCGACGATGGCGAAATACTGGGACGCCTGGAAGCGCTTCAGCAAAGCCCGGCTGTTCTGGCTTGCTTCCCTGTCGAAGAAGCAAATGGGCAGATGCTTGACGTCCAGGCTGACGCCATAGCCCAGCAGGATCATCTGCATGAAGGGCATGAGGAGGGCAATGAGCAGGCTGCGCGGATCGCGCCAGACCTGCAGCACCTCCTTGACCGCGATGGCCTTCAGGCGGCGAAGCCTCATGCCGCCGCTCCTTGCCGGCCGCGCTCGCCACCCACGAGCTGGACGAAGATGTCTTCCAGCGTAGGCTCCATGACCTGAAGGCGGGTGACGGCGACGCCCCGGTCCGCAAGGAATTTCGGGACTGTGGAAAGGGCGGCAGCACCATCGGCGACCAGCAGATGGATGGAATTGCCGAACACGGCGGCATCCTTGATCGCGGGCGCCTGCTCGAGGGCGAGGATGGCCGCACCCATGGGTTCGCATTCCAGATCCAGGAGGTCGCCGCCCAGCTTGTGCCGCTTCAGTTCGCTCGGCCGCGCCATGACGATCAGCCGGCCGCGGTCGATGAGGGCGATGCGGTTGCAGTACTCGGCTTCGTCCATGTAGTGGGTCGACACCAGCACGCTGACGCCCCCGGCCGCGAGTGCCGCGATCAGGTCCCAGAAGCGCCGGCGGGACTGGGGATCGACGCCGGAAGTGGGCTCATCCAGGAACAGGATGGGCGGCCGGTGCAGGATGGCGCAGCCGAGCGCCAGGCGCTGCTTCCAGCCGCCCGCGAGCGTGGCGACCAGGGCGTCCTCCCGCCCCGCGAGCCCGGCCATTTCCACGGCGTATCGGATGCGCTCCGCGAGCTGGTCCTTGGGCACCCGGTAGATGCCGCCGAAAAAGCGCAGGTTCTCCGCCACGGTCAGATCGCCGTAGAGCGAGAACTTCTGCGACATGTAGCCGATCTTCTGGCGCACGCCCTCGGGATCCCGGGCCACGTCCAGCCCGGCGACGAGCGCGCGGCCCTCGGTCGGGCGCAGCAGGCCGCAGAGCATGCGTATGGTGGTCGACTTGCCGGCACCGTTCGGCCCGATGAAGCCGACGATCTCGCCTTCGGCGATGCGGAAGCTCACATGATCGACGGCGGTGAACCCGCCGAAGCGCTTCACCAGGCCTTCGGCCACGATCGGCGCCTCCGGCGCCGCGCCGGCAGGCCTCGCACCGGCTGGACCGGCCTCGCTCATTGCGGTTTCGCTTCCTCGCGCAGCAAGGCGACGAAAAGATCCTCGATGCTGGGCTCGGTCGGACGGATCTCCTCGAAGGGAACTCCGTCCGTCTCCAGGACATGGCGGAGCGCGGGGATCCGATCCACCGCGTCGAGAGCCACATGCACGCCGTCGCCCACGAGGAGGACGCTGCGCACGCCGTCCTGCTTCTGCAGCCGGTCGCGGACCTCCCGCGGGCGGGACGAGGGGATCTTGACCAGCACGCCCGGCATCTGGGCCTTGAGGCCGCGAGGGGTGTCGCAATACCTGACCTGTCCGTGGTTCAGCAGGGCCAGGCGCGTGCAGCGTTCCGCCTCGTCCAGATAGGCCGTCGAGATGAGGATCGTGACGCCGGTCTCGCGCAGCGAATAGAGGATGCGCCAGAAATCCCGCCGCGACACGGGATCGACCCCGGTCGTCGGTTCGTCCAGCAGAAGAATCTGGGGCGTATGGATGAGCGCGCAGATCAGGCCGAGCTTCTGCTTCATGCCGCCCGAGAGCTGCCCGGCCAGGCGCCGGCGGAAGGGCTCCATGTTGGAGGCGGCGAGGAGGGGTGCCACCCGTTCTTCGCGCAACCGGCGCGGAACCTCGAACAGATCGGCGTAGAAGCGGATGTTCTCGTCGACCGTGAGGTCCTCGTAGAGCCCGAAGCGCTGGGGCATGTAGCTGAGGTGCCGCCTTGCCCGCTCCGGCTCGCCGACGACATCGATGCCGTCGATGACGATCGTCCCGTCGTCCGGCAGCATGACGCCGGCCAGAGCCCGCATGATCGAGGTCTTGCCGGCGCCGTCGGGCCCGACCAGCCCGAAAATTTCACCCCGGTCGACCGTGAAGCTGAGCCCGTCGATGGCCGGAACCCCGGCGAAGCGCTTGCTGAGGCCCCGGACCTCGATCTGGGGGCCGGCCGGACTGTTCATGGCGCCGAGAGCTCGATGCCGGCATCCGCCGGCATCCCCGGCACGAGCGCGTGGTCCGGATTCTCGATGTCGATCTTGACGCGGTAGACCAGCGTCACACGCTCGGCGTGGGTTTCCACGGTCTTGGGCGTGAACTCGGCCTCGGACGAGATGAAGGATATGCGGCCCGGGAGGGACTTGCCGGGAAGGCTGTCGGTGGTGACCGTCGCGCGGGCGCCCAGATGGACGCGGCCGATGTCGGTCTCGTTGACGTAGGCCCTGAGCCAGACGTGGTCGAGATCCGCGATGGTCACGATCGGCGTCCCGGGCATGGCGATCTCACCGAGTTCGGCCTGGCGGACGACGATGACCCCGTCGAAGGGCGCGGTCAGGGTCGTGTAGTCGCGCACGATCCGGGCCATGCCCACCTGCGCCTCCGCGCTGGTGATGTTGGCCGTCGCCAGCGCGATGCTGCGCTCCGCGCTCAGCACCAGGGCCTGGTCTCTGTCCAGGGCCGCCTGGGACTGCTTCTGGGCCGTGACCGCCTGATCGCGCGTCTGAGTCGTGGCGTTGCCGCGTTGCCAGAGGGTCTCATAGCGCTGGTTGTCGAGACGTTTCATCTCCAGATCGGCTTGATCGCTGGCGATGGACTTCTGCGCGACGATGAGGTTCTGGCGCGCGATGTCGAGTTGACGGCGCTGCACCTCGAGGGATGCCTCGGCGATCACAACCTGCTGCCGGTAATCGGCATCATCCAGCTGGGCGATGACGGTGCCGGCCTTGACCCATTTGCCCTCGTCGAAAGGAAGGCTGACGATGCGCGACTGCACCGTCTTGAAGGCGAGCACGCTCTCGTGGGCCTCGATGTTGCCCGAGACCAGGAGCTGGTTGCCGGCCTTCGCCATGCCGAGCCAGCCGCGCCAGTCGGCCGACCACTCGGGCGCGCTGAAGCCGATCACCGCCAGCAGGACGATCAGGAGGATGAGGGCACGGCGTCGGTTCACGGCGTTCTCCCACGGGTGGCGTGCAACGGCCCAAATCCTGCCGAGCGGGAGAGGTCTTGCCTAGCCCGCCGATATATTCCGTGAAGCCATGCGTTCATAGCTGCATTGGTCGCCGGATATCGGGGAATGACGTTGATCTGGCGCAAGAAATCGGGCGCTCGCGATCGGAACCGGAAATGGGCAAGCCGGACCCTCAGGGGACGATGACGACCATGAAGGGGGCGAGACTTGCGAGCTTCTGGGAAACGCTGCCGAGCAGGAGCCCCGTCATGCGCCCGCGGCCGCGCTTGCCGACGAAGATCGCGTCCGCGCCCGCCTCTCTCGCGGTCGCCAGGATTCCTTCGGTAAAATCGCCCGACCGGGCCTTGAGATGAATTTTCGAAACGCCCAGGCTTTGCGCCCGCTCTCTGGCCTTGACCAGGATCTGGTCCGAAATTGCGGCCAGCACGTCGCCCACGGTGCTCGCCTCGACCCGGGCGATCTTCGCCAGCACCTCGTCCGACATGTGGTCCGCCACGTTCACGATCCAGAGATCGGCATGGAGCTTGGCCGCCAGGCGGGCGGCCGCATCGAGGGCGCGCTCCGCGCCCTCGGAGCCGTCGGTGGCCGCCAGAATGCACTGCATCGGCTTTCTCCAGACCAGGGACCCAGAGCCGTCATTTTGGAGATTCAGGGTGGCCTTTCACTGATTCAGATCAATATCGGGCCGTTCCATTGACCTACCGCAATGAGCGCTCGAGGAAAGCCTGAATGCTTGCATCAGGCTGGAGACTGACATGGCAGCGGGGCCGGCCATCCTGTTTCGGAAAACCGAGTGAATGCATATCCGTAGACTCTTGGTGGGATTGCTCGCGCTGGCGGTGGTCGCGGCGGCTGCCGGCTATTGGTGGGCGAGCCGGCCGGCGCCCGTGCAATACATCACGGTACAGGCGACCATGGGCACGATCACGCGATCAATCACGGCGACCGGCAGCGTCAACCCGGTGATCACAGTGCAGGTGGGCACATATGTCTCGGGGAGAATCCAGTCGCTGTCCTGCGACTACAACACGCAGGTCAAGGCGGGGCAGCTCTGCGCCAAGATCGACCCGCGGCCGTACCAGGTGGTTGTCGACCAGGCCAATGCGAACCTCGCCAGCGCGAAGGCCCAGCTCACAAAGGACCAGGCAGGCCTTCAGTATGCCCGTATCACCTATGCGCGGGATGCCGGGTTGTTGAAGCGAGGCATCGTTTCCCAGGACAGCGTCGACAGCGACCAAAGCAATTTCGGGCAGTTGGTGGCCCAGGTTGAACTGGACAAGACGGCCATTGCCCAGCGCGCCGCGGCGCTGGAGGCGGCCCAGATCAACCTCGACTACACGGATATCGTCTCGCCCGTCGACGGGGTCGTCGTCTCGCGCGCCGTCAATGTCGGACAGACGGTGGCGGCAAGCTTCCAGACGCCGACCCTGTTCCTGATCGCCCAGGACCTGACCAAGATGCAGGTCGACACCAACGTCGCCGAGGCCGATATCGGCGGAGTCAGGGTCGGCAAGAAGGCATCCTTCACGGTCGACGCCTATCCGCACTTGACGTTCCATGGCGTCGTCTTCCAGCTGCGCCAGGCGCCGATCACGGTCCAGAACGTCGTGACTTACGACGTCGTGATCAGCGTCGACAACTCCAATATGCTGCTGCTGCCGGGCATGACCGCCGATGCCCGCATCGTCACCGAAGAACGGGCGGGCGCATTGCGCGCACCCGTCGCAGCCCTGCGCTTTGAGCCTTCGGGGATCGCAGGGACCGAAAACCAGCCGGCTGCGGGGCAGCCCCCGGATCACGTCTGGGCCTTGCGCGATGGCGTGCCCGTCCGACTGTCGGTCACGACAGGCATTGACGACGGGAGCCTTGCGGAAATTGTTTCCGGAGACCTGAGGCCGGGCGATGCCGTCATCGTCGATCAAATCGGCGGCGACAGCACGGGAAGCGGCACAGCCGCGGCCCGCTCCCCGTTCCGGTTGTGAAAAGTCCACGCCGTGCCCCCGCCGATCATTGAATTGCGGAACGTGACCAAGGTCTTCCGGCTTGGAGACGTCGAGGTTCGCGCGCTGGGCGGAGTCAACCTGAAGATCGAGCCAGGCGCGTTCGTCGCGATCATGGGCTCATCGGGCTCGGGCAAGTCGACCTTGATGAACATCCTGGGCTGCCTCGACAGGCCGACGGCCGGTGACTATTTCCTCGAGGGCGAGGAGATCGGGCGGAAAGATGAGCCGGCCCTGGCGCGACTGCGCAGCGAGCGGATCGGATTCGTGTTCCAGAGCTTCAACCTGCTCCCCCGGACGAGCGCAGCGGAGAACGTCGCTTTGCCCCTGCTCTATTCGGGGCGCCACGGCGACGGCGCCGCACGCGTCAGCGAGGCGCTGCAGGCGATCGGCCTTGCGGGCCGGGAGCAGAACCATCCGAGCCAACTCTCGGGCGGCCAGCAACAGCGCGTCGCCATCGCCCGCGCCCTCATCAACAATCCGGCCATCCTTCTGGCGGACGAGCCCACGGGCAATCTCGATACCAAGACCTCCAACGAGATCATGGCGACGATCCAGGCTCTCAACCGCGAGCGGGGCCTGACCGTCGTCCTTGTTACCCATGAGCCGGACATGGCCCTCTATGCCGAGCGGATCATCACCATGCGCGACGGCATGATCCTGACCGACGAGGTGAAGGGCCGGAGAGTCGGGCCGATGCCGACGGCTCCGGCCGTACCGTCCCCAGCGGCGGGCGGCCCCCGGACAAGTGCGGTCCTGCCGCTCCTGTGGATGGCTCTCGGTGCCGCCTGGCAGGCGATGGCGCGGAACAAAATGCGCTCGGCGCTCACGATGCTGGGGATCTTCATCGGCGTGGCGGCCCTCATCACCATGGTTGCGGTGGGCCAAGGCGCCAATGCCGCCGTGAAGGCGCAGATCGAGAGCCTGGGCGCCAACCTCCTCATCGTCCTGCCGGGCGCGACCACGACCGGCGGCGTTCGCGCCGGCTTTGGCAGCGCCTCCACGCTCACCGTAGCGGACGCCGAGTCGATCCAGAAAGGGGCTCCGGCCGTCATCAGGGTCGGCTACCTGATCCGCCAGGCCACCCAACTCCAATACGCCAACAAGAACTGGAACACGAGCGTCCAGGGGGTCAACCCCAGCTACCTGGACATAAGGGTCTGGCCCGTCGTCGCCGGCCGGTCGATGATCGAGGAAGACGACGACACCGCCGCCCGGGTCTGTCTGATCGGGCAGACCGTGCTCCGCAATCTGTTCGGCGCCCACGAGAATCCCATTGGCGCAACGATCTTTATCAAAAACGTGCCAATGCAGGTCATCGGGCTGCTCCAAGCGAAGGGCCAGACAGGATTCGGGCAGGATCAAGACGATGTCGTCCTCATTCCCTTCACCACCGCGGAGCGCAAGGTCCTGGGCGTGGCGGCCCCAAGCCAGAGCCAGGCCAACCAGAATGCGACCTACGATCTGAGCCCCAACCCCTTCGGTCTCCAGCCCAAGCTCACGGGCTACGTGAACACCATCTTCGTTCAGGCGCGCACCACGGAGCTGGTTCCCATGGCCAAGGAGCAATTGAGCCAGATCCTGACGGCCAGACATCACGTCCCTGCGGGCCAGCCGGCCGACTTCGACGTCCGCAACATCAGCGATATCACCCAGGCCGCCGAAAGCAGCGCCCAGATCATGGCTATTCTGCTGGCCGCGGTCGCGTCCATATCGCTGGTCGTGGGGGGCATCGGGATCATGAACATCCTGCTCGTGTCGGTGACCGAGCGAACCCGCGAGATCGGCATCCGGATGGCCGTCGGCGCGCGCCGCGCCCATGTCCTGATGCAGTTCCTGATCGAGGCTGTGCTCCTCAGCGGGATCGGAGGCCTCGTCGGAATTCTGGCCGGGGTCGCTATATCGGAGGGCATCTCCCTGGCCGCGGGATGGCCGACGCAACTTTCGTCGGTGGCCATGGCGGGCGGTTTCCTCTTTTCCGCCGCCGTGGGGGTATTCTTCGGATACTACCCGGCCAGGCGCGCCTCTCGTCTCAATCCCATCGAGGCGCTGCGCTATGAATGAGGCGGCCCGCTGGCGGCGCCTGCGCCCGAGGACAATGGCCCTGTGTCTCTCGGCCAATCTTCTCCTCGGCCTCGGCGCCTGCACCGTGGGTCCCGATTTCGCGCGGCCGGACCCGCCGAGCGCCCAGAGCTACACCGCCGGCACGATGCCGAGCGAAATCACCTCCAGCACCGGCGAGGCGGAGCAGCGCGTTCGCCTGGGGAACGAGATTACCGCCGAATGGTGGAGCCTGTTCCGCTCGCCGGGCTTGTCTTCCGTGGTAGCCGAGGCGATCCAGGGCAGCAAGACGATTGCCGCCGCCCGGGCGACCCTTGCCCAGGCCCAGCAGAACGTGATTGCGGCCCAAGGCGGCCTCTACCCACAGGTCGATCTCAGCGCCAGCGTCCAGCGCGAGCGCCAACCCGGACAGTCGGGGTCCGCCGCCCGCTATTCCAATTTCTATTCCGTGGGCCCAAGCGTCGAATATTCGCTGGATGTGTTCGGAGGCACGAGGCGCGGGATCGAGCAGCAGCAGGCGTTGGCCGATCTGCAGCACTACGAGTTGGGCGCGGCCTATCTGGCGCTGACCGGCAACGCGGTCCTGAGCGCGATCGACATTGCTTCCCTGCGGGCACATATCCAGGTCGCCGAAGACATCATCGCGAGCGACCAGCAGAACCTGTCCCTCGTCCAGCAATCCTACGAGGCGGGAAAAGTGGCCCGGACGGACGTCCTGACGGCGGAAACCCAGCTGGGCACGGACCAGACGATCCTGCCGCCGCTCAACCAGCAGCTTGCAGCTGCGCGGGATGGCCTCGCCGTACTGGTCGGACGCGCGCCGGCCGAATGGTCGGCGCCGGAGTTCGATCTGAAGGAGTTCACCCTGCCGGCGGACTTGCCGTTGAGCCTGCCTTCGGCGCTGGCCCGCCAGCGGCCCGATATCCTGGCCGCCGAGGCGCAACTACACGCCGACAGCGCTGCGATCGGCGTCGCCACGGCCCAGCTCTATCCGAACATCACCCTGTCGGCATCGCTGGCGCAGCAGGCCATAAGCCCCAGCCCTTTGTTCACCGCGGTCTCCACGTTCTGGTCCCTGGCTGCCGGGCTGACGCAGCCGATCTTTCACGGCGGCACGCTCGAGGCCGAGCGAAAGGCCGCCATCGACGCGTATCAGGCATCTCTGGCTACCTATGAGCAGACCGTCCTCCAGGGCCTGCAACAAGTGGCGGACAACTTGCTGGCCCTGGCCCATGATGCCGAACTGGTGGACGCGGAGCGACGCGTGCTGGACACCGCGAGCGCCTCGCTCAGCCTCCAGCGCGACAGCTACGCGGCCGGAAAGTCGGATCTGCTCAGCCTCCTGGACGCCCAGCGCTCGTATCACCAGGCCCGCCAGGGCTATGTCCTGGCGCAGGCACAGCGCCTCCAGGACACGGCAGGGCTGTTTACGGCGCTGGGCGGCGGCTGGTGGCAGCGCAATCCCTAGAGCAAGATCCGATTAGGTTGAAGCAACCTAATCGGTGAATCTTGCTCTAATTCATAGATGTAGCGACTGATTCACGTCTCAAGCCGATTTGGCTTGAGACGATCAGGCGCTAGGACAAGATCCGGCGCCCGGCGAGATAAGCACCAGTCGGGAGGCGCGCCGGCGCGGCCCGACGCGAAAAGGGCTTCACGGACGCACCTGGCAATTCGCAGCGCTGACGTCTTGCCGCCGCCGGCTCCCGTCATAGGCAGCACACTCCCTATCAAGGATAGGTTGTCTATAGAAGGAGCGCCTTGGTTCCATCGGTGCCGCCAGATTCGCATGGACGCCCGAGGACCGGGTCGCCGACAGGCAAACGAGGAGCATCGATGTCGGATTCTTCCGATCGGTCGGCGTGGATCGCCGCGGTCGCCCGTCAGCATGGGGCAATGGAGTTCACCACCGCGCCGGTCGATCTCGATGCGGTCCGCCGCTACAGGCTCTCGCGGCTTCGATCAGAGATGAAGCACTCCGACGTCGCCGGCCTCGTGCTGTTCGACCAGATCAACACGCGCTACGCAACCGATGCGACCAAGCAGCCGGGCAC
>Ga0116217_10006239_pt1 | contig 10376 bp, 7 predicted proteins | sample Sb_taG_6_FD_89697 | JGI IMG/M metagenome (GOLD analysis project Ga0116217, IMG submission 89697) | Peat soil microbial communities from Weissenstadt, Germany - Sb_50d_4_PS metaG | ecosystem: Environmental > Terrestrial > Soil > Wetlands > Peat | place: Germany: Weissenstadt | collected 2010-09-21 | reverse complement strand
CGGCCGCAAACCGTCGCGCAAGGTTTTTCTGGCACGCGATAGTCGCGACATCACCGTGCCGATAGGGATGGAGAGCGTCTCCGCGATCTCCTGGTATGACATTTCCTCTACTTCGCAGAGAAGGATGATCTCCCGGTAATGCAGCGGCAGATTTTCGATGGCGCGTTGCACTAATTGGGAATTGGAGCGGCTCATTAGAATCGTTTCAGGAGTTTCGCTTTCGACTGCCAAGGCGGCTCCGTCCTCCTCCAAGTCAAGAGAAACGGTCGAAGTAGCTCGTAGCCCAGTACGCGAAGTTAAGAACGTATTGCGCAAAATGCGATACATCCATGCCCGGAAATTAGTCCCCAACTGGAAGGACGAAAATCCTCTCAACGCCTTGGTGTAGGTTTCCTGGACCAGGTCTTCGGCCTCTTCTCGATTCTGGGTCAGCCAGTGAGCAAAGTTGTAGAGCTGGTCGAACAGCGGCATGGCCAGTTCTTCGAACTCACCGGATTGGACGCCCACGCCTGACATCCGCACAAGATTAAACCAGCAACGAAGGCTTTTATTCCGTCAGATAAAATTATTCCGGGGCAGGAATAAAGCAATGTCTGATCGGTACGGTGGTCAGCGCCGACGCTGTGTTCAAGTCCAAGGCGCGGAAACGGACGAAACCGTGATAATCGAAAATAGTGGATCGGTTAGAAATCTCGTGAGCAGGAGGCCTTCGGAAGGCGTCAGCTCTCATTCCAGTCGCGTTTCCCGAACTGGTTCGGTGATCAACGCTGAGCAGTTCTTCCTTACGCCTCGGGTGAAGTCTCCTTTCGTGACAGTTCTCTTTCTCGCAGCCAAGTGAAGATCACGGGAGTCACAATCAGCACATGCAGCAGAGAGCTAACCATGCCTCCGAGGACAGGGGTGGCGAGCGGCTTCATCACTTCGGCCCCGGTGCGCGTAGACCACATGATGGGTAACAGACCTGCCACCACCGTGGATACAGTCATAATTTTAGGACGCAAACGTAACAGGGCACCATCCATCACCGCTTCGTGCAAACCCTGCACGGTTAAGGCTCCCACGGCGACTCGCTTTCGTTCCACAGCCTCTTCCAAGTAGATCACCATCACTACGCCGGTCTGCACAGCCGTGCCGAAAAGAGCGATGAAGCCCACCCAAACAGCAACCGAGAAGTTGTACCCCAACAACTTCAGGAGGAAGATTCCACCGCTCAACGCAAACGGTACGGCGAGGATCACGTGCGAAGCTTCTTTGAATGAGTTGTAGGTCTTGTAGAGCAGCAGGAAGATGATCAGGAACACGACCGGGATGACGAGTTCCAGTCGTTTCTTTGCACTGATCTGGTTTTCGTACTGCCCGCTCCACTCGATGTAATAGCCGGGCGGCATTTTCACAGCGCTGGCGACAGCGCGCTGCGCCTCGCCCACGAATCGGCCAACGTCACGCCCGCGAACGTTCATGAGCACGCTACCGCGCAGCAGCCCGTTTTCGCTGCTGATCATGGAGGGTCCCATGACCACGCCAAGGTCGGCAACCTGTCCCAGCGGAATCTGCGCACTGTTGCTGGCTGTGACCAGCACATTATTCCGCAGCTCTTCGGGATCTTGGCGAAAATCCGGGGCGTAACGCACCCGAACCGGCAGACGTTGACGGCCGTCAATGGCAGTCGTGAGGTTCTTGCCTCCGATCGCGGTCTCAATCACGTCCTGCACGTCGCCAACGTTAATTCCATAGCGGGCGGCGGCTTCGCGGTTTACTTTTATTTCAAGGTACGGCGCGCCCGTGATGCGCTCGGCATACAGGTCCGCGACACCTGGAACTGGGCGCAACGCCCGTTCGATTTCAGTCTCTTTCTGCTCGATAGTTGCAAGGTCATTACCGAAGACCTTAACTCCGACCTGGGTGCGGATGCCGGTCGAAAGCATGTCGATGCGGTTGCGGATCGGCTGGGTCCAGATGTTGGTGACGCCTGGCATTCGCAGCTTCTCATCCAGCCTTTGCAGGATCGTTTCTTTGGTCGTACCAGCGGGCCATTTGTCCTTGGGCTTGAAGTTGATGACGGTTTCAGTCATGTTCACTGGGGCTGGGTCGATGGCGCTTTCTGCTCTTCCGATTTTGCCCACAACGCTCTCGACGAGCGGGTCTTGGGCAATGATTTTGTCCTGCCAGCGCAGAATCTCGGCTGCCTTGGTGAGGGAAATACTGGGGTCGGTAATGGGCATGAAGAGCGCAGTCTCTTCATCGAGCGGCGGCATGAACTCGGAGCCGATCGTGGTCGCCAGCCAGAGCGCGGAGGCGAAGATTACAACTGCCGCACTCAGCGTCATGATCCTGTGCTTTAAGGCCCAGCCGAGTACGGGTTTGTAAATCATGCGCAGACCGTGCATCACGGGATTTGCGTCCTCGCGGTGCAATTTTCCACGGATCAGAAAGGTGCAAAGCACCGGCACCAAAGTGACCGCGATGAACGTTGAGCACACCATGGCGAAAGTTTTCGTGAAGGCCAGCGGATGAAACATCTTGCCTTCCATGCCGGTGAGTGCAAACACTGGGACGAAAGCCAGAATGATGATGGTCATCGCAAAGAAAATCGGCCGACCTACCAACTTGGCCGCTTCCAGCGTGATCTGGCCGATCGCCGACCTGTACTCTCCATGTTCTTCGTAGTAGCGTTCCGCGTGCCGCAGCACGTTTTCAGTCATTACAATGCCGGCATCGACCAGCACCCCAATCGCAATCGCGATTCCGCCGAGCGACATGATGTTGGAAGAGATGTCCGCATAGTGCATGAACAGGAACGATCCGAGTACCGCGAGCGGCAGCGGAATCGTCACGATGAGAATGCTGCGGAAGTGCCACAGAAAAACCACGTGCGCGAGCGTGACCAGAAGAATCTCTTCGAGGAGCGCCGACTTCAACGTATTCACCGCGTGAAGGATCAACGTGCTGCGGTCGTAGAAAGGAACGATGTGGACGCCCTTGGGTAAACCCGGTTCCAGCGCTGTGAGTTTCGCTTTGACGCCACTGATGACTTCTTGCGCGTTGGCTCCGTTGCGGATGACCACGACGCCGCCCACAACGTCCTTGCCGTCCTTGTCGAGAACGCCGCGGCGGAATTCCGGCCCCAAATGGACATTCGCGACATTGCGGATGTAGACGGGCGTGCCTGCCGTAGCGGTGAGGACGATATTCTCAAGATCCGCTGTCGAGCGAATCAAACCAATTCCCCGGACCGCCATCTCCTGATCGCTTGCTTCAATGACCTTGGCGCCGACGTTGGTGTTGCTGCGCTGGACACCTTCGATCACCGTACGCAAGGGAATGTTGTAAGCGCGCAGCTTGATGGGATCAACGTCGATCTGGTATTGGCGCACCCAACCGCCAATGCTCGCCACTTCCGCCACGCCGGACACCGAATTTAGCTGGTACTTGATGAACCAGTCTTGCAGGGAGTGCAAGGTCCCACCATCGTAGGGTCCCTCGACCGTGTACCAGAACACCTGCCCCACGCCGGTTGCATCCGGACCCAAAACAGGTACGACTCCCTCGGGCAGGAAACCCGATGCCAGGTTCAGCCGTTCCAAGACCCGCGTGCGGGCAAAATAGGGATCAATCTTGTCCTGGAAGATGATATTGATCATCGAGAAGCCCAACGCCGAGGACGAACGCACATCCCTTACTCCCGCCAGTCCTTGCAAATTGACGGTGAGGGGATACGTGATCTGATCTTCGACTTCCTGTGGACTGCGTCCCGCCCAGTCCGTGTAAACAATCACCTGGTTTTCACTGAGATCAGGAATGGCGTCGATAGGCGTCCGTAGCAGGGCCCAGTACCCCCACACAGCTAGCAGCGCGTAAACCAGCAGGATGAGGAAGCGATTCTTCAGCGAAAATTCAATGAGACGGTTAATCATGGTTTCTCCTCTTCACTGCGCATTCAGCCGGGCGTGATAGCTACCCAGGAGTTGTCCGGTGCGGCTGGCGTTCACTTCGACATTCCAGGAGCCCGCCGACGGGACGTTGATGGTGCCAACGTACTCTGAGCCCCCCCATGTGAGGTCAGTTGCGGCTCGGATCTCGCCCATGCCCATCGCTGGCATCGCCGGCATGATGAGCGTGACCTTTACTTGCACATCAGTCACCGGCTTCCCTGAAGCGTCGAGCACAGTCACGTGGAGTCTCGCATCGGAATTGCCACGAGGTGTTTCCGGATCAGAACGGAAGGTGAACTTAATCTGAGGAACGGCGGGCGTTTGTGCCTGACCTTGGTCGGCCTGACCATGATCGAATTCCTTCGATCCACCATAGAGCCCGGTCATGCCGGCCGTGATTCGAGTTTGCGAGTCGATCAGGAAACTGCCCTGGCTGACGATGCGTTCGCCTTCCTTAAGGCCGGCAAGCACTGGGTAATAATCCGTGCCTACTGGGCCGAGCTGCACTTGCCGTCCTTCGAATTCACCATTGCCCTTGGCCACGTAGACGAACTTGCGCATACCCGTATCGAGAACGGCAGAGCGGGGTATGGCGAGGACGTCGTGTCCGGCGGGCACGGCGAATTTGACTTGCACGAACATGCCGGGTCGAAGACGCATATTGGGGTTCGGAACTTGAATGCGAGCTGAGGCAGTGCGGGTCTGAGGGTTAATGGAAGTATCGAGAAATCCGACTCGCCCGTGTAGCGTGGTGCCAGGCAGTGAGTCGGAGGTGATCTCAACCGGCTGGCCGGTGTGCACGGAAGGCAGGTCGGGCTGGTACACGTCTGCCTTCACCCAAATCGTGCTTAGGTCGGTGATGGTGAAGAGGACTTCTCCGCCGTTTACATATTGCCCTTGCGTAACTTTTCGCTCCGTCACAATGCCGCTGACGGTCGAGTAAATGGGAAGTTCGATCTGAGACTTCGCCGACGATGCGATCTCATCAAGCTGCTGTGTCGTAAGTCCCCAGAGTTCCAGCCGGCGGCGGCTGGCGTTGACGAGATCCTCGGCACCCGAGAGCGCTAAGGGCTCGGAGCCCGTGCCAAGGCGCTTTCGGTTCTCAAGCGCAAGTCTGTATTCCTCGGCGGTGGAAAAGACTTCTGGGCTGTAGAGCGATGCAATGGCCTGACCGCGGCGTACTTGCTGGCCCGTGAAATCCACGTAAAGCTTGTCGATGCGGCCACCGATTCGCGCGCTGATCGAAGCCAGTTGCGTTTCCGGTTCGTCTACTTTGGCGACGGCGACCAGAGCGCGTTGAAGGTTACGCCGTCTGACTTCGACCGTTTCGAGGCCAACGTTTGTCTGCTCCTTCTGGTCGAGCTGAATGCTGGGGGCCGAGACGTCCGTCTGCTCATGTTTAGGTTCTGCGCGTTGAGACGTGGTCTGCTCAGGGGCTGCGTCGTACTTGGGAATCGCGGCTTCGTGAGACTGGGCAGCGCTAGGGTCGGGATGCCAACGGTGTATTGCCGAGTAGGCGACAAAGGCCAACACAAGGCCAAGAATGAGTCCTGATATAAGGAATTTCTTTTCATGCTGCGTCATTGGCGCACCTCCGGAGTGATTTGAGGCAGGGAAGCTTGAGGGACGGGTGTATCGGATTCGTGTCCATCCCGCGCCACAGGAGCTCCCACCGCACGTTCGAGGTCCGCAATCCGCGATTCCAGTTCGGACGCGGCGCGGTAGTAATCGAGTTCAACTTCGAGAGTCGTGTTTTGACTGTCGAGCAGGTTCAGAAAGTCTGTCCGATCGGCTTGATAAGCCGCGACGGTTGATTTCAGGCTCGCCTGTGCTTGGGGACGAAGCGTCTGGCCGTAAAGATCAACCAGGCGCTTGGCAGATCGCGCGCGAATCAGAGCATCCTGGATTTCCTCGAAGACGAGCGCACGCTGGTTATCGAACTCTGCTCTCTCAGCCGAGACGCCCGCCTGCGCCTCGGCGATCTCGGCGTCGTGGCGCCCGCGGTTCAGCCAGGGCAGTGTGACGGCAACCTCGGCCATGTAGGTGTTGCGATAGCGTGCGCCATCCGGCATGAGCATGTAACCCGCGCTGAGGTTGTAGTCGGGCGTGTATGCCTTTTCGGCAAGCCTGGTTCGAGTTTCGCCCTGCTGCACGCCGGAAGATGCCATCGCCAGCTCGGGTCGATTCTCCAAGGCGCTTTTTTCCAGGTCCAAGAGTGCAGGGAGCTTCTGCGGCGGCGAATATTGGCCCTGAACTTCGAGTGGAGATCCCGGGTCCCGTCCTAATAGCGTATTCAGTCGGGCTCGCGCGAGATCGCCGTCCTGTTCGAGCATCACGAGGTGCTCGACCAGTTTGGTGAGTGCGATCTGTGCTTTCAAAACGTCCTGCTGAGGTACGCGTCCGACAACATACTTGATCCGTGCCGACTCCGAGGACTGGCGAGCCAGCGCTGCCTGTTCGTCATGCAGCAGGAGTTCGTCCTGATTGCGGAGCAGGTCGTAGAAGGTCTTTCGGACTTGAGCCGTTACATCGCGCTTCTTGGCCTCCAGTTCCGCCTTGGCCTGCTCCGCTCCCTCCGAAGCAAGTTGATTGCGCAGTGCCCGCTTGCCCGGACCGGGGAGTGACTGATTGAACATGAACATGTGCTGCGTCTGGTTCAGGTCCCAGGGTTTGGCGAGTGGTGTGCCCCAGCCGCGATACATGAACTCGGGGTCGCTCAACGACCCGGCACTGCGCACTCGTGTCCCGGCGATGGCGACACGACGGGTAGCCACCCGGATTTCGGGATTGTTGGCCAAAGCCGCGGCTTCAAGTTCAGCAAGGCTCAGCGGCGGCGTGGAGGGCCGAGAGTGCTGGTGCTCCTGCGCCAAAAGGCCAGTAACGCCAGACAGGGGATCGGTATCAGCGGCTGGCTCGCTGGCAAAACCGCGCGCACCGCTGAAGGCGATCAGCAGACAAATACTTAAACGTAGAGCTTTCATTGCGCCTCCGTAAACATTTCACACATAGAGGGATAGAAGGCGTGTTCGCATCAAGCGCACCAAGGGCGCAGCAAGGCGAGCACGACCTCGTCTGGGGCAATGAAAGTTGTCTAGATTCTCAGAACGGAATTACAGCCGGAAGACGGTTCGGGAGGTGGGCTATGGAGAAACGAAAGATGGGAACACACTGTCACCAGCGGCAACGCGCCTAACGATGCGACCGGAGGTATCACAGCAATTGTGAGGGGACGAATCGGACCCGCAGCCTGCGCCTGGGGAAGAACAGGGTTCGTTGGTCCCTGAGCCTTGCAGCAGGAGTGACTGGCCGGCATCATGGAGTTTCCACACTGCCCCGCCATGTGGTGGCAGCACTCCCGTTCCGCGGGAGTCATTGTCGCACCCGGAAGGACGCATGCCATGGCCGGCGTGATTGCCCAGAGCAGGGCAATCGTCAGCAGCGCGAATGCTCGGATCCTTGTCACTCTCATTAGTGTACTGCTTTCGCCGACTGCGGTGAACAAAGATATTACTTCCGACTACGATGTTAGCCCGTCCTGGACGACAACCGCTGTGACGGCGATCACAGCTCTTAAAGCTATATCGGGCAATCACCAGCTTTGTCATGAAACCTATCGAAGCTTCTGGAAAACCCTGGATTCTAGCGGATGCGCTCCGTCTGGCTTTCACGCAAGGTGATGCGCGGCATTGTCAGCAGCAGTCGCACGGCCTTCCTTTGAGAGCTTGCCAGCCCTCCCGCCCAACCAGCGGTATCAGGCACAGGGCAGCCACAGGATCGGCCCAAGCGATCCCCCAGAGGGCATTCACAACCAGGCCTGCGAGGGCGATGATCGACAAGTAGCCGCAGAGCGCGGACTCCGCTGCATCAGCTCTCAGCGCCGCACTGGCGGTCAGCGCGGACAGCTGGCGCTTCTGCCGCGCGAGCACGGGCATCACGACCGCTGCCATGATCAATACAACGATCCCGAGATAACTTGGCCTCACTTCACGATGTCCGAGCAGCGCCAATGCGGCGACGAGGACTACGTACCCTGCCATCGCGAACAGAAGGCTTCCCGTGATTCTGGCTGCTAACTTTTCTGTCCGCTCGTCACTCCGTTTTGACCGAAACCGCCAATAAACGACAACGGCGGAGAGGAGTTCTATGGCACTGTCACCGCCGAAAGCCAACAGCGCAGGGCTGTGAGCCATCCACGCTGCTAAGAGGGATACAACAGCCTCGACGCTCATCCATGCGATCGTGATTGTTTGAATCTGACGAACGCGGTGGAGCGTAGCGGCTGCCGGGCCTGGCAGTACGGAATCCATCGATGAGCATTATGACACCATCGCAGAATCAGCGAGCCCTTCATATCCTGTCATTCATACATAGTCGAATAGTGTCATGAAGCCGAAATCCATGTGCAGTTGCTGGTGGCATTGGAATAGCGTCAGTCCTGGGTTTGTCGGCAATGAAGTCGATTTCGGCCTCCTTGTAGCCGCCAAGCATGACCACGTCTTTCAGGATTCCGGATGTGGGCTTTCCCCAACAAGCTCGTGAGTTCAAAGCTGTGCCGATGAAGGTGGATGGGATGGGATGAATATCATCGCTAGCGTTGCGCATGTGGATTCGGTAATGCTGCCTTGGTTCAAATGATAGGAGGCAGGCACGATTTCGCCGGCCATTGCTCTCGCGCATTCGTTAGCTTCCTCTCCGCTCCACGATCTTACCAGTGTGTTGGCATAAGGTTCCGGAGTTACAATTATCCCGAGGGGGACCAATGGCAATAACGGGGTTAGTGTCGATAGTTTCTGAACTGAGAACCGAGCGAACGAACTTAGTAAACCAGCTCAAGCACGTAGACGCGGCTCTATCGGTACTGGGCAAGCTGAACGGAGGAAGTTCATACACGAAGCCCAGGCATACTCTTTCGGCAGCAGCTCGCAGGAAAATCAGCCTGGCACAGAAGGCACGCTGGGCGAAGAGAACGTCTACGAACGGGCAAGTAGTCGCAGTAAAACCGAAGCGGACAATGTCAGCTGCAGCTCGCAAGAAGATCGCGGTGTTTCAACGAGCAAGGTGGGCGAGAGTAAAGGCTCAACAGAAGAAGGCCGCGTAGTTTCACACTATGCGGGCAAGATGTAAGATGCCAACCCACATCCATGCCCCCACCACTGTCCAGAAGACGGGCCACGGACTGATCTGAAAGTCGGCCCAGGAACCGGTCTTCTTTAAGATCACAGTTGGTTCTGACGTATTCATTTTTTGCTGTTGTTCGGATCGAGTTTCACCCTGGAGAAAAATCGACGAGCAAGTCAAGCAGCGGGCGTGGATTTTTTGTAAAAGTTTGTCGTCACTGGTGGGAATCTGCATAGCTAGTGAAATCATCGGTCGGCCAACGTCACCCGAGCGCTTGCATTCTGTGAGTTGCAGCATTCCTCTCAGGAATACGTTCGATAAACTGCTGCGTCTGCTTGAGAAAGCAGGAATAGCAGAATGCCAACCGCTGTGAACCTTGTAGTCACGGTGAATGACAAGGCCGAACTACTCTGCACGCTGTAAGTCAGAAGACTCAAGTGGCGCGGTTGTCCGCCCCTATCTGGGCTCGTTGGGGAGAGAACCACTTGTCTGAATCTTCAACTGTTGCAGCGGTTCGCTTACCCAACCAGAACAAAAGAGAGACCGTTACGATCGCGAGTGAAAACCATGTCGTGAAGAACAAGCGTAAGAGATGCATTCTGGTCGCCTGTAAGATGAGAGGAGCGCTCACATAGGTTGGCCGAAGGCGAGACTCGGAACTACCGACGAACAGCACGTCTGCTGTAACGCACCACGGTGTCTGGAGCGACCATGTCGGCTTCGCTCTCATAAATGGAATGACGGGTCGGCTTCACGATCTTCTTGTGGGCAGCGGCTGGCACGCTTCTTCCAGGCTTGTCAGCATCAAGGGTTTGTTCGTCCGGCCCGGTCTTCGTCGCCTGTGGTTCCATCGTGATCGTCTTCGTGCCGACTGCGTCGCTCTGTGGCAGAACTCTGCGGAGTGGCACTTCTTGCTGGATCACTTCCAGCCTGGCGGGCAAGGGTGAGAGGCGATCATGCGAAGTGACCAGGAATAGAGCGAAAAGCGAAATCATTGCTACCGCCGTCGCAACCTTCCAGAAGAACTCGTCGCTCCTGGGGATTCGCCTGTCGCGGGAAGTTGGAACCGCCGAACCGTTGAGGTGCGCTGAAGCTTCAAGATCAGAGTGAGCTATCTGCACCGGCTGTAGCCGCAGCGAAACTGTCTGGGAGGAGTCCGCTTTAGTTTCCTTGACCAGCGAGCGATTTTTCCCCTGCAGTGTATAAGCAGCAGACAGGAGTTGCTGGAAGGAATCCCGGTCAAGAACTGGCTTGTCGAGTGTATTGACGTGTCGGGCGGTTCGCGTGACCAACCAGTACAGGAAGAAGACCGTTGCAATTCCGAAT
>Ga0116217_10006238_pt1 | contig 10376 bp, 6 predicted proteins | sample Sb_taG_6_FD_89697 | JGI IMG/M metagenome (GOLD analysis project Ga0116217, IMG submission 89697) | Peat soil microbial communities from Weissenstadt, Germany - Sb_50d_4_PS metaG | ecosystem: Environmental > Terrestrial > Soil > Wetlands > Peat | place: Germany: Weissenstadt | collected 2010-09-21 | reverse complement strand
GCGAAGGCGTCGGCATGGTGGTGCTGAAGCGCCTGGCGGAGGCGGAGCGCGACGGTAACCATATATATGCAGTCTTGAAGAATATTGGCATCGCCAGCGACGGCCGCGCCACCCATGTGCTGGCGCCGCGCCTCGAAGAATTGGCGTTGCGCCGGGCCTACGAACCGGTGGAGATCGATCCGCTCACCGTGGGCCTGCTGGAAGCCCACGGCACGGGCACTCCGGTGGGCGATGTGGTGGAAGTGGAAGCGCTGCGGCGCGTATTTCCGCCGCGCCAGACCGAGTCGCCGCGCTGCGCGCTGGCTCCGTGAAATCCGTGATCAGTCATACCGAACGACTTGCCTTCATGAACTTCCATCGAGCACAATGCAGCTCACATCGGGCCGTTTCGGAATCTTAGAATCGAACGTTACCAGAGTCAAACCAGCCGCGTGCACGAAGGCGCACAAGTACGCGTCAGTCCAAAGGTTCGGCGATGTCGCCCGGCCCAACGTGAAGGAGTGCCACAACTCGGCAAGCTCAATCGGCTCCGCCAGATACAGAATTCGCCAGTCCGATCGCAGGACTCGATAGGCTTCCCACGCTTGGCCTGGGCCCACGACCTCCTCTTGCATGACATGCTTGTTCGTTAGCAGCCGCAGAAAGCCCATCTGCGTAATGCGGCAAAATGCAAGTTTGTCGTCTCCTAGATTTCGGAACCATCGGCTCGCTGCCGGGTGATGAACGTGCTGGTCCGCGACCAGAGCTATCCAGAGGTTAACGTCAGCCAAGTAATTCATCAAAGTCGAAATTAGACAGATCCAGGGTTCCCGGCCGTTTGGAGTGGATCAAAGGCAATTTAACCTCATGGTTGCCGGGATCGGAAGCGCTCGGCCTGAGATCGCCTTGAACAGCCATCGCAACCGCTTCAATAATGAACTGCTCCACCGATGCACCGCGCGAAGCCGCCAACGCGACGCCTTTGCGATAGAGAGCATCCGGGAGGTCGACTGTGGTCTGCATACGTTCGCCTTTATTTCATTCTCCCATGGTGCTTTGACTTTTCATAGCCTCGCGCACCACCCAAAAAATGGAATCACAGAAAATCCGCGTTGGCAGAACCTGAAAGCCCGTTTCGGGACGACCGTCGTCCGTAACCCGCATCTCCAATTGGCGGTGGCCAGCATGCCCGTCCGGTAGTCCGATCAGGGTGTATGGCTGTATGACCCGCCAGCATCGGGAAGCCAAAAACACGGGGGAAAATACGCTGCTTGCGTAATTTGGGTGTACAATTATATACAATCAAACCTTGCAAGAGTCCAAAACGGAAATCGTGGTTTGACGTTTAGTAAGCCAAAATGAAAACCCCAGGGCTAAGCGAGGTTTCGTATGTTGCACCGCATCCAACTGAAAACGCATATTGGTACGTTAACTGAGGATTCTTCAATACGACCGAAAACTTGCAGCGCGCTCGTGACGATCACAGTCCTGTGTTTCTTGCCGTTTCTTGCATCTACTACGGCCCACGCCCAGGCGCCGGCAGGGCCTAACCGCCCGATGGGAGTACCGGACGGGCATGTGATCACCCCGTCCGGCTACTTCCATCCGTCCTGTGTCCGGCAGCTAGCGGAAGGAGAGACTCTGCTGGCCGATGGGCGTATCGTCCGGCATGCGGATGGAACTACCGAGAGCATCCCGGCCTGCGATTATCCGCGTTACACAGCCAGCGGAGAGATCATGAGCGGGCCGCTGGCGATCACCCATAGCTATGTTGAACGAGCAGAGGCCACGACGAGCACCTCATACGGCGGCTTAACCGCAACCTGGGTTGTGCCGCCAGCACCGACCACCAGTGATGGCCAGACCGTGTATTTCTTTCCGGGCTTGGATGACATCAACGACACTGTCAGCATTCTCCAGCCCGTGCTGGGCTGGAACGCTGATTTTGCTGGAGCGTGGGGTATTGCCAGTTGGAACTGCTGCCCCAGCGGCATTACAGTGGAAAGCCCGGCCGTGAGCGTCAGCCCGGGCGATGAAATCAAGGGCATAATTTGGGACACTTGCGGCGCGGGAACGGTTTCCTGTCCGACGTGGAAAGTGATAAGTGAGGATCTGTCCACGGGGCGCAGCACGACGCTGGGCGATACCCCCAGTGAAGGGCAGACGTTCAATTGGGCGTTCGCCGGCGCGTTAGAGGTCTATAACCTTAACCAATGCAGCGATTACCCCCCGAATGGCTCGCTCACTTTTTCACATGTAGCGCTGTATGACTACAACTTCGACCGGATCTCCAATCCGGGTTGGTCATTCACGAATGAGGCCTCGGGCCTCACGCCGCAATGCGGCTACGGTGGCCAAGTCGCGGCGGCGCAAGTGACGCTCGACTACTCGTCATTCATCACGCTGTTCAGCTTCGATACCACAGACGGCGCGAACCCCTCCGCTGGGCTAGTCCAAGCCACCAATGGGGACCTCTACGGGACAACCGATAAGGGCGGGGCCGAGGGCGGCGGGACAGTATTCAAAATCAGCCCGAGCGGCGCGCTGACTACGCTATACAGCTTCTGCTCCCAGAGCGGTTGCACCGACGGCGCATACGCGGGCGCGGGGCTCGTCCAGACCACCGACGGCAACCTCTATGGGACAACGCGTGGCGGCGGGGCCCACGGAAACCATGGAACGATCTTCAAAATCACCCCGAGTGGCGCGCTGACCACGCTATACAACTTCTGCTCCCAAGGCGGGTGCCTTGACGGCGCAACCCCCTACGCGGGGCTTGTCCAGGCCACCAACGCCAACCTCTACGGGACAACGTATGACGGCGGGAGCAACGGCTTTGGGACGGTGTTTAAAATCACCCTAACTGGCGAGCTGACGACGCTTTATAGCTTCTGCTCCAAAAGCGGGTGCTCGGACGGCTACGGCAACTATGCGCTGCTGGTCCAGGCCACCAACGGCAACCTTTACGGGACAACCGCTGGCGGTTATGGGACGGCTGGCGGGCATGGGACGATCTTCAAAATCACCCCAGCTGGCGAGCTGACGACGCTTCATAGCTTTTGCTCCCAAAGCGGGTGCCCGGACGGCTCTGACCCCTACGCGGGGCTCGTCCAGGCCGCTGACGGAAACCTCTACGGGACGACCTGGGGCGGCGGCACCAACGGCGCTGGGACGGTCTTCAAAATCACCCCAACTGGCGAGTTGACGACGCTTTACAGCTTCTGTTCCCAAAGCGGGTGCTCGGACGGCGAATACTCCTACGCGGGACTGATCCAGGCCACCAATGGCAGCCTCTACGGGACAACTTATGACGGCGGGAGCAACGGCTTAGGGACGGTGTTCAAAATCACCCCAACTGGCGAACTGACCACGGTTTATAGCTTCTGCTCCCAAAGCGGGTGCACTGAAGCAGCCCCCTACGCGGGCGTCGTCCAGGCCACCGACGGCAACCTCTACGGGACAACGATTGTCGGAGGGCCACAGGGGAATGGGACCGTCTTCAGGCTGTCCGTAGGTCTGGGACCGTTTGTGGAAACACTGCCTACCTCCGGTAAGGTGGGAGCGGCCGTCAAGATTCTGGGAACAAACCTGACTGGCGCGACTAGCGTCAGCTTTAACGGCACTGGGGCTGTCTTTAGAGTGGTTTCGAGTTCCGAAATCACCACCGCCGTTCCAGCCGGCGCGAGCACCGGCACGGTCCAAGTGGTCACGCCCAACGGCACGCTTTCGAGCAATGTGCCCTTCCGGGTGCGGTAAAAGGCCGCGCTTCTCGACCCGGAAGACATTTTCCGCCTGATCTCGCTCACAATCGTTAAGCTGGCGGGACCGCCGTGATCGCGGGCGGATCGACGCGCTCTGTACCCGCTGATTGCACCCGCCCCACCACATCGCGGACAATTGAAAGATTATACCGGGTGAAATGAACGATAACCGATCCAACGACATCGCCGACATCGCCATCATTGGGATGGCTTGCGTGCTCCCAGGCGCGCCCGACGTCCGCCGCTATTGGGAAAACATCCTGCACAAGGTCAACGCCATTTCGGACGCGCCGCCCGAGTGGGAAGCCGAGCTGTTTTACGAGCAGGACACCAAGCAAGACGACCTGACCTACTGCAAGCGCGGCGGATTTCTGGGCAAGTTGGCGCAGTTCGATCCGTTCAGCTTCGGCATCATGCCCAACGCGGTGGATGGCGGCGAGCCGGACCACTACATGGCCTTGCAGATGGCGCACGATGCGCTGAAGGATTGCGGCGCCATCGATCTGGAGGCGGTCAAGAAGCGCACGGCGGTGATCATCGGGCGCGGGACGTATGTCAATCGCGGGAATGCGGCCGCTCTGCAGCAGGGCGTGATGGTCGAGAGCATTCTGCGCATTTTGAAGCAGTTGCATCCCGAGCACACGGATGTGGAACTGGCCGAGATCAAGCGCCAGATCAAGGCCGGCTTGCCGCCGTTTCATTCCGACACCGCGTCCGGCCTGGTGCCCAACATCATCAGCGGGCGCATCGCCAATCGGCTAGACCTGATGGGGCCGAATTACCTGATCGACGCGGCCTGCGCCAGCTCGCTGGTAGCCATCGAAATGGCCGCGCGTGAGCTCCGGACGGGCAACTGCGATCTGGCTTTGGCCGGCGGCGTGAACAGCAATACCTCACCCGTCCTGATGATGATCTTTTCGCAGCTTGGCGCGCTCTCCCACCGCGGCCAGTTGAGCTCGTTTGACAAAGACGCCGACGGCACTTTGCTGGGCGAAGGCGTCGGCATGGTGGTGCTGAAGCGCCTGGCGGAGGCGGAGCGCGACGGTAACCATATATATGCAGTCTTGAAGAATATTGGCATCGCCAGCGACGGCCGGGCGACGCATGTGCTGGCGCCGCGCCTCGAAGGAGAAGAATTGGCGTTGCGCCGGGCCTACGAACCGGCGGAGATCGATCCGCTCACCGTGGGCCTGCTGGAAGCGCACGGCACGGGCACTCCGGTCGGCGACGTCGTGGAAGTAGAGGCGCTGCGGCGCGTGTTTCCACCGCGCCAGACCGAGTCGCCGCGTTGCGCGCTGGGCTCTGTAAAATCCATGATCAGCCACACCGTGCCGGCCGCCGGCGTGGCTGGATTGATCAAGGCGGCACTGGCCCTGCACCATAAGGTCCTGCCGCCCACCTTGTGTGAGAATCCCAATCCCAAGCTGCAACTCGAGAACACCAATTTCTACATCAACACGGAGACGCGGCCATGGATTCACGGGTCATCCAAAACGCCGCGGCGCGCGGGCGTGAACGCTTTCGGCTTCGGCGGCATCAATGCACACGCCATCCTGGAGGAATATACCGGGCCCAATCAGGCGCCCTGGCTGCAGCGCGACTGGGATAGCGAGCTGTTCGTGTTCTCTGGCGAGAGCCGCGCGGCCGTAGCGGAAGATGCGCAGCAGGCGCTGCAGCTTCTGGGTGAGGGCGGCGATGCGCTTTCGTTGAAGGACCTGGCCTGGACACTCAATTGCAGCCGCCCCATGGGTCTGGTACGCATGGCCGTGGTGGGCCTGTCGCACACCGACCTGGAGGCCAAACTGGAGCGCGCCATCAAGCGCCTAGGCGACCCAAAGACACGCAACATCAAAGAGATTGAAGGCATCTACCACTTCAAAGAACCCCTGGGGTTGAATGGCAAGCTGGCCTTCCTGTTTCCCGGCGAGGGGTCCCAGTACCGCAACATGCTCGGGGACCTGTGCATCCACTTCCCGGAAGTGCGGCAAGTGTTCGACCTGATGGATCGCGCTTACGAGAATCATCCGCGCGATTATTTGCCGAGCGATGTCATCTTTCCGCCGCCCATGGGATCCCCCAGCCAGGACCGTCTATACAACATGGATTCCGGCGCGGAAACGGTGTTTTGCGCCAACCAGGCAATGTATGCGCTGATCGAGAAACTGGGCATCCGCGCCGACGCCATGGTCGGACACTCGACCGGCGAGCATTCCGCGCTGCTTGCGTCACGGGTTGTCGAAGTGGCCGACGACGAGGAGTTGATCCGGCACATCCTGGGTGTGTACGAAGTCTTTGACAATCTGAATTCCACCAGCGACATTCCCGAAGCGGTGCTGCTGGCGGTGGCCGGGGCCGACCATGGCTTCCTGGAACAGCAGGTGGCCAAAAGCGACGGCGAACTGTATATCGCGCTCGACAACTGCATCCACCAAGTGGTGTTGTGCGGCCACGAATCCGTGATCGACCGTCTGGTGACCGTGCTGACGCCCAAAGGCGCGATTTGCCAGAAGCTGCCGTTTGCGCGCGCCTATCACACGCCCTGGTTCGAAGTGTTCAGCAAACCGTTGAAGCAGCATTTCGACCGGCTGCGTATCGGCAACGCTCAGACGGCGCTGTATTCGTGCGTGACGGCCGGGCCGTATCCGCACGACCCCGAGGAGATCCGCGCCCTGGCGGCGGTGCAATGGTCCAGCACCGTGCGGTTCCGCGAGACTATCGAGGGCATGCATCGCGACGGCGTGCGCCTTTTCCTGGAGATTGGTCCACGCAGCAACCTGACCGGCTTCACCGACGATGTGCTGCGCTCCAAGCCGCACGCGGCGATTCCATCGAATGTGCAGCATCGCTCGGGAATCGTGCAGCTTCACCACATGCTGGGACAACTCGTAGCGCACGGGCTGAATCCGAATCTGCAACACCTCTACGCCCGCCGCGCCCCGCGGCCCGTAAGCGAGAAAATCAAACCCAAACGCATGCTCGCGCTGGGAACAGGAATCCAACCCGCGCGCCTGCCAAAAGATTTCAAGCTACCTGGATCCGAGACTAAATCCCCAGCCCCCAGCCCCCAGCCCCCAGCCCCGGCTCCAGCCGCTCTAGCTCCCACCGACCCGCGCACGGCGTTGATGCAAGAACACTTCAGCATGATGGAGCAACTCGTGCAGACGCAGCAGCAAGTCATGGCAGCCTATCTGGTGGGACGGGCGTCCACGGGGTGCCCCCTGGGCCCAGCGGGTCTCCGGACCCGCTTCCCCTTCTTTCACGACGTCATCGAAAACTTGCCAGGCGTGCGCGCCGTGGCGCATCATCGTTTCTCGGCGGAGCGGGAGATCATCTTCCACGACCATGCCTTGGGACGCGATGTGTCCACCGAAGATCCATCGTTGCTCGGCCTGACCTTAGTTCCGTTGACGGTGACGATGGAGATGCTGGCCGAAGGCGGCGCTCTGCTGGAGCCGAATAAGGTGCTGGCAAGCATGCGCGACATCCGGGCCTCGCGCTGGATCACGCTGGAGAAACCGGGTTACACCATCGAAGCTACGGCCAAGCAGACGGCCCCGGGCGAGGTGCATGTCGCTCTGCGGGAAGCCGGAGCCGCCGGGACGCTGCGTCCAATTCTGGCGGAAGCCGTGGCGGTGTTCGCCGGGCGCTATCCGGATTCCGGGCCGCCGCGGCCCTTCGCGCTCGAAAACGAAAAGCGGTCCGCTTGGATTCCCGAGCAACTTTATCGCACAGGCATGTTTCACGGTTCCCTGATGCAAGGCACCCAGAGCGTGGAGCGCGCCGGGCGCAACGGCTGCAGCGCCACGCTGGAAGCCTTGCCGCACGCGCAGCTATTCACCGATAATCCGCGGCCCGCATTTCTGTTCGATCCCGTGCTGCTGGATGCGGCCGGACAAGTGGTCGCGTACTGGTTTTGGGAAGCCATCGAGAAGGGCACGGACCTGTTCCCATACCGCGTCGGCGCATTCCATTGCTATGCGCCGGCTCCGGCGACGGGCACGTTGCTGGAATGCCGTGTGGTGCGGCGATTTGAGAGCGACGCGGTGATTCATTCCGATATCGAAGTGCTCGACCGCGCGGGCAAGGTTTACTACAGGCTGGACAACTGGGAGACGCGCCGATTCCCGCAGCCGCCGCGGTTTCTGCGGTTACGAATCGATCCGCGCGGGACGTATATCTCGACGCCATGGAAGGAGCCGCTCGCCGCCAGCGCCGGAAAACGCGGTGTGGCGTGCTGCCGCGTGGAGGAGTTGCCGCAGGCGTTTCTGGAGTCCTCGCACAGCGTTTGGCTGAAGACGCTAGCGTACCTGGTGCTGAACCGCCGCGAACGCGCGCTTTGGGATAGTATGCAAGCGACGGCCAAGGAGCGCTATGACTGGCTGCTGGGGCGTTGCGCCGCCAAGGATGCCGTACGCATCTTGATCCAGGAGCGCTTCGGCGAGCAGTTATGCGCCGCGGACGTGGAGATCGTGGCGGATCCATCCGGCCGGCTTGTTGTGGAAGGCGCGTGGAAGCTGCGCCTTGGCGTTAGTCCCGCCGTGGCGCTGGCGAATTCCGGCATCGCCGGCGCAGTGGCCGCTCTGAATGCGGCGGATCTTGCGGGGATCGATCTGGCTGCGCGGGCGGCTTAGCTTAGCAGAAGATGCGCTCCACAGCAATGGCGGCGTCCCCGAACAGCCGTAGGGGGATATGCTCGTTGCGAGAATACACGTTCGCACCGCCAAGCTGGGTTACTTGGACAGTGCGCCGCTCGGCATCGACCACCCAGAATTCTTCGGTGCCAGCCGAGAGGGCCACGATACGCTGACGGTTCACCTTGGCGGGAGTATTGGATGGCGAGAGTACCTCAACGATCAACGGGGGAGCATAGACGGGATACTCGTCCGGAGGGAGCGCGTCCCAAACAGCCTGAGGTATATACGCGACGTCCGCGAACCAGTATTGCAGGTTGGGAACCGGGCGATAAGGAAACTCAGTCGTAACGACTCCGCGATTGGCGGCGACGGTTTCAAGCAGGCGCTCGATCCGCTTCTGCAGTTTGATATGGAGCGGGCGGGCAGGGGGCACTGTTACGATCTCGCCATCTTGCAACTCATACCGTTTGGCTGTTTCGGGGCGTTCCGGCAGTTGTAGAAACTCTTCCCAGGTAACCAGCGACTGCGCCAGGCTGCTCATAACGTCCCTGTCCTATATTAGCCGATTCGAGCCCAATGGCCATGTGCGGATTGCCTTGCTTGAAGTCCCTGCGGTATAGTCGCATTTGTGAACCTGGATTTGGTCCGCATCGGCATTGATCTGCCCAGCGATCTGCACCGTCGGCTCCGTGAGGCTGCCACTCGGAAGGGCTGTTCGGCACGTGCGTTGATCTTGCGGGGCATCGAACGTGCCGTTGAGGAGTCGACGCCGAAACGCCCGCGGCGTCTCAGCATGGATCCGCCGATTGTACCGTCAACCGGAAAGCCATTTGATCTGACCAACGAGCAGATCTATGATCTCATCGACTTTCCCTGAGGTATCAGCTAGCGCTAGCTGGGCTTGCGCGGGCACCGCCGAATGCGCCGATGGCGTGTGTTCCGCTGATTGAGCACAACTCTCTCAGCTCAGCAGAACTGCTTTCCGAGCACGAGCCCCGAGCGCGCGGTCGAAGGTGACCATCACGCCGCCGGCGCACTCGGCAAAGGCCTGCAGCCAGGCATCGGCCCAGAGCTTGGGCGAAGCGGTTTCACCCGAGGCGCATTCCCGAAAACGCGTTTCGATACCAACCGGCTCGGAGATAAACGAAACCCGGTCATCGTCAAACAAACGGTCATGGACGCGCCAAGCCTCCGCCATCGTCAAGGGCTTGTCGTCCATGGCCGCCGCAGTCGTCATCAGCCGCAATAAGCCCATCTGCGTGAGCCGCGAAAACCCGATGCGGCCGGTCTCCTGTTCCCACCATCGGGTGGCCGAGGCGTGATGCACGTGTTCCGATGTGACCAACGCCAGCCAGACATTGATGTCAGGGAAGGTCAATGAGGTCATAAATCTGTTCGTTGGTAAGGTCGATGTGCCGGCCAGCGGGGGGAATCAGTGGCGGATCAAGGCTGAGTCGCCTGCGCGGGCGGGCCGGTTCGGCTTCCTCTACGGCGCGTTCGATGCCGCGCAGAATCAACTGGCGGGCCGAGCAGCCTTGTCGAGCGGCGGCTTCGTGCAGGCGGCGGTGCAGGTTGCGTGGCAGGTCGATACTAGTGCGGACTGAATCCGGATGCACAATGGGAATTATGGCACCGCGACTTAAATAAGTCAACCCCGCGCGGCATTGAGGAAGCGCCGTCCTTGTCACACCGACCGGGGGGAACCAGCTTCGACTGTTTCCCTGCCTGTCTGTTCCGCTTGGGCGCCTGCGCCGATGTGCTGGTTGACGAACTCCGCCAGCTCCGCGATCGAAAGATCGCGCTGCTTCTGGCCGATGTCCGCCAGCAGTTCGGCGAAGGGCATGGTGATCCGATAGTGCTCTTGTATGGCGGTGCACAACACCACGGCGTCCAGCGACTCCATGCCCAGCCCGGTGAACAGCAGCGATTCCGGACACACGGGGTCGGCATAGTCCCAGTCCTGGCAGAGGTCCTGCACGGTTTTCAGAACGTAGGCGAGAAT
>Ga0116217_10006233_pt1 | contig 10380 bp, 5 predicted proteins | sample Sb_taG_6_FD_89697 | JGI IMG/M metagenome (GOLD analysis project Ga0116217, IMG submission 89697) | Peat soil microbial communities from Weissenstadt, Germany - Sb_50d_4_PS metaG | ecosystem: Environmental > Terrestrial > Soil > Wetlands > Peat | place: Germany: Weissenstadt | collected 2010-09-21 | reverse complement strand
GCGGTGCTGGTCATCGATCGAATGCTGCATGGCGAGGATGGGCTTTCAATCATTGAGACCTTGCGCGGCGAAGGCAACGCGACGCCGGCGCTGGTGATCAGCGCGCTCTCGTCCGTCGACGAACGCATTAACGGGTTGAAGGCGGGCGGCGACGATTACCTGGTGAAGCCGTTCGAAATCCGCGAGCTGACGGCGCGGGTCGAGGCGCTCCTGCGCCGGGGCGGCGACGCGCGGCTCACTCGATTGCAGGTCGGCGGACTGGAAATGGATCTTGTTCAGCGGACGGTCCGGTGCGACGGCAAGCTGGTCGACTTGCTTCCGCGGGAATTCAAGCTCTTGGAGTATTTCATGCGCCGCCCCGGTCAGATCGTGACCCGCGCAATGTTGCTTGAGGATGTGTGGAACTTCAAATTCGTGGCGCAGACCAACGTCGTCGACGTCCAGATCGGCAACCTGCGCCGCAAACTCGACCCCACCGGCGTTCGACGCTTCATCGTCAACATCCGGGCCGTCGGCTTCAAGCTGAATGCGGATCACTGACGTATTCAACGCGCGGGCGTTTCGCCTCGCGCTGGCGTTCTCGCTCGCGATCTCGATCGCGACCGCTGCGGCCTTCGCGTTCATTTATCTGCAGGTGTCCAGCGCCGACGTCGAGCGGGTCGGCGCTGTCCTCGTCGACGAGGCGGCCAAAAGCGAAGGCGACAGCGAGGCGCAACTGCGCCAAGCGTTGCAGCTGCGCCTGACGCGCGACATCCGCCGCCTGGATTTTGTCGCGTTGATCGATCCGAAAGGCGCTCTTGTGTTCGGAAACGTGCCGGGCGTGCCGGCAATTCCAATCGACGGCCGAGCGCATGTCGTTCAAGAGCAGCTTTTGCCGGATTCGAGCGGCAACCGCGAGCCCGCCATCTTTGTTGCCCGCCGGCTCGTGGACGGCGGCGTGCTTGTGCTCGGGCGGAGCCTGCGGGAGGCTTATGATCTACAGGAGACCGTGTTGCGCGCGCTGGCGATCGCGCTCCTGCCGACAATTCTCCTGATTCTGGCGATCGGCGCGATATTCGCCCGCCGCGCGTCGCGACGGTTCGAACGTATTCACGACGCCATCGTCAGGATCATGAATGGCGAACTCGATTCGCGGTTGCCGGTCACCAACGAAGACCGCGACATCGACAAAGTGGCGCGCGCGGTCAATCTCATGCTGGACGAAATCGCGCGGCTGCTCGAGCAGCTCAAGAGCGTAGGCGACAACATCGCCCACGATTTGCGCACGCCCCTGGCTGTCGCACGCGCCAAGATCGAGCGAGCCCTCGACAACGACACCGGGGTCGAGCAATTGCGCGAGGCGATGGAGGCTGCTCTCGCCCAAATCGAAAAGGTGTCCGCGACGATCTCGGCGATCTTACGGATCTCAGCGGTCGAAAATGGCGCGCGCGAGAGGCAGTTCAGGGACTTCGATCTCGGCGCGGTTTGCGCGCAGGTGTTCGATTTCTATGAGCCGCTCGCAGAATCGAAATGCGTTTCGATGGTCGTCGACGCCGACACGGCAGTCCCAGTGCGCGGAGACGAGGATCTCATGCGCGAGGCGGTATCGAACCTGGTCGACAATGCGATCAAGTTCACGCCCGCGGGCGGCAAGGTCCGCATCGAGGCTCGAATGGCCAACGGGCGCCCGCTCGTGCTCGTGAGCGACACCGGCCGTGGCGTTCCGCCGCAGGAGCGCGCCAGAATATTCGACCGCTTCTATCGCGGCGAACAGAGCGGCAAATCGCCGGGACATGGGCTCGGTCTTAGCATCGCCGAGACGATCGCAAATCTGCATGGGTTCAAATTGACGGTCGAGGATAACAAGCCCGGCGCGCGGTTCGAAATGCGCGCCGCTGCGCCGGCGTCCGCGGGATTGGAGCGCGAACAGGCGTGAGGGCGAGATTGCGGCGCGACAAGCTCGCCGCAAACTTCGCCGCCGAAATCGCAGTCGCTGTGGACCTGACAGCGACGGACGATCAATTTGGATCGGCCGGCTGCTGGGTTTTCAAATATTCCTGGATGTTCTTCGGCGCGAGCGCGCGGTTCACAGCCGCAGCGATGGCGGGCTCAGGACGGCGAATCGGCGGAACGGCTTGATAGGGCTGCCATCCGCCGCCCAGCGCCTTATAGAGCCGGACCAGTTGTTCCGCCGCGTCCTGCTGCGCCTCGACGTACTGGGCTTGCAGCGCAAAAAGCTGCCGTTGCGCGTCGAGTACGTTGAGGAAGTCGGTCAGGCCGCGCTCGTATCGCTCCGTCGCGATCGTCACAGCCTGTTTGGCGGCGACTATTGCGCGATCCAGGTCGCGCAACCCACCCTCCTGGGCGCGAAACGACGCCACCGCTTCGTCGACCTGCTCCACGGCTTGCAGGACGGTCCTCTTGTAACGCGCGAGTTGCTCCTTGGTCTGCAAATCGGCGATGTCCACCTGGGCGTCGAGCGTTCCGAAATCGAGCACGGGCCACATCAGCGATGGGCCGGCCGCGGCAATGTAGGTGAGCGGCGCGCCGCCCTTGGCTACCGTGCCGCCCTGGGCGCCGAAGGCGCCGGAGACGGACAAGTCTGGATAAAGGTCTGCGGTGGCGACGCCGATGCGGGCGGTCGCGGCTGCAACTTGTCGTTCGGCCTCTTGAACATCGGGCCGACGCTGAAGGAGCGCCAGGGGCGTTCCTACGGCGACGCGCGCGGGAAAGGCGGGAATGGGCCGTGCGCGCGAGAGTTCCGCTGTCATATCCTCCGGGTATCGGCCAAGAAGAACCGCGATCACGTATTTCGCGGCGTCGATGTTGCCCTCGAGTGGAGGAATCGCCGCTTCGAAGGTCGACAGCTGGCGCTGCGCGAGGGCGACGTCGAGATCGTTTGTAATGCCTTCCTGGGCGCGGGTCTGGACAAGATTCAGATTGCGCTCTGCTTCGTCGACGCTCTCGCGCGCCACGACGAGTCGGGCCTGGAACGCTCGCAAATCAAGATAGGCCCGCGCGACATCCGCTGCGACCGTGATGAGGACGCCTTCGCGATCATCGGCGGCCGCGTCGGCGTCATTCAGCGTCGCCTCGATCTCTCGCCGGTATTTGCCGAAAATGTCGAGGTCCCAGCCCGCCGCGAAGCCGGCGACCTGCGTGATTCTCTGGTAGCCTGCCGTGTCGGCGGCGGCGTGCAGCACCGGATCGACCCGGGAGCGGGTATCGTCCGAACCCGTTCCAACGCTTTTTGAAGCGCTTATATCGCCGGAAGGCAGCGAGGCGCCGACCCATTCCAACACCCGGGTTCGCGCCTCTTGCAGCCGATCGAGGGCGATCTCGAGGTCCAGATTGGCGGCGACCGCACGCTCGACGAGCGAGTTCAGCTCCGGGTCGCGAAAGGAGCGCCACCATTGTGAGAGGTCGGCGCCGGCCCAACGTGCCGGTTTTACCGAATTTTCAGCGCCCGACGCCACAAAGGAGGCTGGCGTACGGAAAGAGAAGGGGGTGTAATCGGGTCCGGCGGCGCATCCGCACAAGCACGCGGTCGACACGAGCAGACACGCTCTCAGAAGCCCCTTCACGCGCCGGCTCCGCTCCAGCCTTTTATTTTGCCTATAACATTCGCGCGTCGACGTCTTCAACGCAGCCGCTTGCTGGGAGCTTTTGACCAAGAGCGACATTTTTCGAAGCGACGCTACCCGCCGCATAGGCGTCAAAGGCCCGGCTTCCGTTTCTTCAGGACAATTCGCAGCTTACACGCCGATTTCGCGGCGGACTCGGCCTCCGCCGCGCCTCGCCCGCCGAAGAACCGGGCCACCTTTTGCCGTCCCTTTCAAGCTGGGTCCGGCAAAGAGCGGTTACCCGGCAGCCAATACAGACAAGACATCGCTCCGTCGATATAAATAGAATTTAGAAGCCGGAACCTATCCTAGCCCTTGACGGTTGGGCTTTATTCGACATCTAGGACTGCTGTTTGCGCTTAGAGCGGCTTGCGAACCAAGCTTGTCGAAGAGAGGTCGGGTGCATGCCGTCTCGAGTTGATGTGTTACCGGGCGATCGTCACTGCCAGTTGTGGGGCGTGGCCTTGCGCCGCTCGCGCGCGTGGCCAGGCTGATTGAACATTTCAAACTAGGAGTTATCCCGCGTGTGGGTCGTTCTGATCGCATTGAGGCGGCCTTATACTTTCGTCGTCCTCGCCCTTCTCATTGCGATTTTCGGCACACTCTCGGCATTGCGCACGCCAATCGACATCTTTCCGAATATCAACATTCCGGTCGTCAGCGTCGTTTGGACCTATTCAGGACTCTTGCCGAACGACATGTCTGGTCGCGTCATCTACTACTACGAACGCACATTGACATCACAGGTCGGAGACATCGAGCACATCGATTCGCAATCTCTTGACGGCTACGGAGTCGTCAAGATCTTCTTTCAAAAGAAGGTCGACATCGCCGCGGCTTTGGCTCAAGTGACGGCGGCTTCTCAGACGGTGTTGAAGCTCCTGCCGCCCGGCATCACGCCACCCTATGTGCTGAGCTACAACGCCGCCACCGTGCCGATCCTGCAGCTCGCCCTGTCGAGCAAGCAACTGCCGCAGATGAAGCTGTTCGATCTTGGGCAAAATTTTATTCGCCCGCAGCTCGCTACGGTCGCCGGCGCCGCGGTGCCCTCGCCCTACGGCGGCAAGATATTGCAAGCGCAGGTCGACCTCGATCAGGACGCGATGCAGGCGCACAACGTCTCGGCCGACGACGTGGTCAACGCCATCTCGGCGCAGAACCTGGTCCTGCCCGCGGGAGACGCGAAGATCGGCAAGTTCGACTGGAATGTCGCGCTCAACGCCAGCCCCGTGTTGCTCGACAGAATCAACGATCTGCCGGTGAAGAAGGTCAACGGCACGGTGATCTACATTCGTGACGTCGCCTTCGTGCACGACGGGTCCCCGCCGCAAACGAATCTCGTGCGGGTCAACGGCTCCCGCGCGGTGCTGATGACCATTCTCAAGGCGGGATCGGCTTCGACGCTCGCCGTCATCGACGGCATCAAGTCCCTGCTGCCGCGAGTCGAGGAGAGCCTGCCCTCCAGTCTCAACCTGCACGCGGTGGGCGATCAGTCGGTCTTTGTGAAGGCCGCCGTCTTTGGGGTCATCCGTGAGGCCATTTTGGCCGCTGCGCTGGTCGGCTTGATGATTCTGTTGTTCCTCGGCAGTTGGCGTTCGACGGTCATTATCCTCATCGAAATTCCGCTTGCCATCCTGTTCTCTCTGACCCTGCTCTCTTGGCTTGGCGAGACCATCAACGTCATGACGCTCGGCGGTTTGGCCCTCGCCGTCGGCATCCTGGTTGATGACGGAACGGTCACGATCGAAAACATTAATTATCATCTCGAACAGGGCAAAGAAATCGAACCCGCAATCCTCGACGGCGCGCAGCAAATTGTTATTCCGGCCTTCGTGACGCTGCTCTGCCTGTGCATCGTCTTCGTGCCGATGCTCCAACTCGGCGGCGTGGCCGGCTACCTGTTCACGCCGATGGCTGAGGCGGTCGTGTTTGCGTTGATCGGTTCGTTTACCTTGTAGCGCACGCTCGTCCCGACCATGGCCAACTATCTGATGCGCGGCGGCCATGGCGCACACGATTCCGGCCCCGATTCGCCGCCCCCCAGTCGAACGCGTAACCCGCTGATGCGCTTTCAGGAGGGATTCGAGGCTCGGTTCTCGCGGGTCCGCGGCGCCTACCGTTCGCTGTTGTTGCTCGCCCTTGGCCGGCCAAAGACGTTCATCGCCGGCTTTCTCGTCATTGTTATCCTTTCCTTTGGTCTTGAGCCGTTTCTTGGACAGAATTTCTTTCCAACGGTCGATTCCGGACAAATCCTGATGCATGTGCGCGCTCAAGCGGGCACGCGCATCGAAGAGACGGCGCGCCTCTTCGACCTTGTCGAGCAGACCGTCCGCCGGACGATTCCGCCCGACCAGCTCGACAACATCGTCGACAATATCGGCCTGCCCTTTAGCGGCATCAACATGGCCTACCAGAACACGGGCACGATCGGGCCGGAGGACGGCGACGCCCTGATCAGCCTCAAGGAGAATCATGGGCCGACGGAAGCCTTCGTCAAGCAGTTGCGCACCACATTGCCGCAGAAGTTCCCGGAGGCGACCTTCTCATTTCTGCCGGCCGACATCGTCTCGCAGATTCTCAATTTCGGCCTGCCGGCGCCGATTGACGTGCGGGTCATCGGCAACGATCAGAAGGCCAACTACGCTTACGCTACGGACCTGCTCAAGCGCATTCGCACCGTCCCCGGCGTCGCCGATCTGCGCATCCAACAAGTCTTCAATTATCCGCAGATCAATGTGGACGTCGATAGGACGCTGGCCGACGAGGTCGGGCTGAAGCAACGCGATGTCGCCAATAGCCTCTTGGTCACGCTGTCGGGCAGCGGCCAAGTGAAGCCAAATTACTGGCTGAACACTCAGAACGGCGTATCCTATCCGATCGTGGCGCAAATGCCGCAATATCGGATCGACTCGATGTCGGACCTGATTAACGTGCCGATCACATCCTCCGACGCGACGACGTCGCAATATTTGGGCGGCCTTGCGAAGATCACGCCGGGCCCGAGTCCAGGCGTCGTCTCGCACTACAACGTTCAGCCCGTCATCGACATTTATGGCGCCGTCCAGGAGCGCGACCTCGGATCAGTTTCGAACGACATCGAGCGCATCCTGAATGAGACCCACAAGGATCGGCCGCGGGGCTCGCGTGTCTTGCTGAGCGGGCAAGTTGACACGATGACGAGCGCCTATAGCCAGCTCTATTTCGGGCTGGCCGGCGCGATCGTGCTCATCTATCTGGTGATCGTGGTCAATTTCCAATCGTGGCTCGACCCGTTCATCATCATCACGGCGCTACCTGGAGCGCTCGCCGGCATCGTCTGGATGCTGTTCATGACCGGCACGACGCTGTCGGTTCCGGCCCTCACCGGCGCCATCATGTGCATGGGCATCGCGACCGCCAACAGCATTCTCTTGGTGAGCTTCGCGCGCGAGGGTTTGACGGCGGGCTTGGATTCGGCGAGCGCGGCGCTTGAGGCGGGCTTCACGCGTTTTCGGCCGGTGCTGATGACCGCCCTCGCCATGATCATCGGCATGCTGCCGATGGCCTTCGCCCTCGGGGAGGGCGGCGAGCAGAACGCCCCGCTCGGTCGCGCGGTGATCGGCGGGCTCCTGGTCGCCACTCTCGCGACGCTGTTCTTCGTTCCAACCGTCTTCAGTGTGCTACATGGGCAGCGTGATCGTGGGCCAGGCGACAACCCCGAGGCCCCGCAGGCTGAAGCAGCCTGACAAGGAGAACCGTCTTGCAACAGGAGGCCCACAAGCCGCCCCGCGAGCCGGCTAGACCACCGTCTCGTTCCCTCAAAGGCTTGCGCTCGATCGGGCTTCTCGCCGTGCTCGTCGCGATTGGCGTCGCGGCGGGCGGAATCCTGGAGCGGCGCAGCCATGAGAGCGAGGTCGCGAAATGGACCGACGAACAGGCGATTCCGACTGTCGCGGTCATTGCACCGAAGACTGGGGCCGCAAAGCAATCCTTGATGCTGCCCGCCACTGTCCAAGCATGGTACGAGGCGCCGATTTATGCGCGCGTCACTGGCTACCTGAAAGACTGGTATTTCGATTACGGCGCTCATGTAAAAAAAGGCGACGTCCTCGCGGAGATCGACGCTCCGGATCTTGATGCTCAATTGGCGGCGGCGCAGGCCAGGTTGAACTCGGCTCAAGCGCTTGTGAAAGTCAGGGTAGCCGAGAAACAATTCGCTGAATCGACCAACAAACGCTGGCACGATTCGCCGCCCGGCGTCGTCTCGGTGCAAGAGCAGGAGAGCAAGCAGGCCGACTTTAACAGCGCGCTCGCCCGGCTCAACGCCGCCAATGCGGACGTCGAACAAGACCAGGGCGAGGTCGATCGCCTCGAGGCGCTTGAAGCTTTCAAAAAAATCGTCGCGCCATTCGACGGCGTCGTGACGGCGCGCGAAACGGATATCGGCGCTCTTATCAATGCCGGCAGCGGAACGGGCGGCGGCAACGGCCCCGAGTTGTTTAAGGTCGCCGACATTCATAAAATGCGCATTTACGTCCAAGTCCCGCAGCAATTGTCGGCCGGCATCCGGCCAGGGCTCACCGCCGATCTGACTTTGCCGCAATATCCGGACAAGACTTTCAAGTCGACGATCGCCACGACATCAAGCGCAATCAATATGGCCGCGCGTACTTTGCTGGTTGAGTTGCATGCGGACAATCCGGATGGTCTGCTGCAGCCCGGCGCTTACGCGCAAGTCAAGTTTAACCTGTCAGACGATCCCAGCGGCGTCGTTCGCATTCCAACGAGCGCGCTTGTGTTCCGCGAGGACGGACTGCAAGTCGCCACCGTCGGTCCTGGCGACAAGGTCGAGCTCAAAGCGGTGACGCTCGGACGAAATCTTGGGACTGAGGTCGAAGTTGTGAAGGGCCTCTTGGCTTCGGATCGGGTGATCAACAGTCCGCCAGATTCGCTCTCGGCCGGCGACGTGGTGCACGTCGCGGAACCGTCTCTGCCCCCAAACGAGAGCGCGGCTAACACATCGCCGATAGAATGATCTGGCAAGGCCGGGCGGACTCAATCCCATCAACCGCAGCGACATGCCGATGGGCTGGTGGGCGCGAGCGGGAATCTGCACCCGTCACGCGCCCCTCCCCGTCTCCGAGCCAGGACCGCGATCGTTCTGGCGCGCTACGCAAGGCGCGGACTTTTGCGCCGAGGGCTTGCCGCGCCAGGGCGCCGAGGCGGCGGCTCCTTCTTAATACGAATGTAGGGCTGTTGTAATCGCCGCGCCGTTGCTCAATAGTCCCTCGTCAACGAGATCGGCGCGATCCACGGAGGAAAGGCTTGGCGACCGGGGGCGAAGGCCCACACGCGGAGGACACCTTTGCGAAACTGCTGCGCGCCCACGCGACCCTGCGCGGGACGAGCCCCGCCTTCCGCCTGAAGGATCTGGGCCTCTGGCAAACCTGGAGTTGGGGCCAAGTCTACGAAGAGACGCGCGCCATCGCGCAAGGCCTGATCGGGCTCGGGCTTAAGCTCGGCGAGACCATCGCCATCGTCGGCGCCAACCGGCCGCGGCTCTACTGGTCGATAACCGCGGCGCAGATGGTCGGCGCCGTTCCGGTTCCCGTTTACGCCGACGCCGTGGCGGATGAAATCGCCGCCGTGCTCGTCCATTCCGAGGCCACGATCATCGTCGCCCAGGATCAGGAGCAGGTCGACAAGATCCTTTCGGTCCGCGACCGCCTTCCGAGGCTCGCGCGCCTTCTTTACGACGAGCCTCGGGGTTTAGGCGATTATGACGAGCCCGGCCTCGCGCCGCTCGCTGCGGTCGCGGCCAAAGGTCGCGCCGCGCTTGCCGATCCGGCCGTCGCATCGAGCCTCGATCGGCTGATCGACGCCGGCAAGGGATCGGATCCCTCCGTCATTCTCTATACCTCCGGCACGACCGGCCGCTCCAAGGGCGTCGTCATGAGCGGCGAGCGGTCAATTCGCGCCGCCCGCCACACGGTCGCTTTCGACCGGCTGACCGACCGCGACGAGGCGCTCGCCTACCTGCCGCTGGCCTGGGTCGGCGACCATTATCTCAACTACGCCCAGGGCTATGTCGCCGGCTTCTGCATCGCCTGCCCGGAAAGCGCGGAGACGGCGGCCAGCGACCTGCGCGAAATCGGCCCGACCTATCACTTCGCGCCGCCGCGCGTGTTCGAGGCGCTGCTCACGCGCGTGCAGATCCGCATGGAGGACGCCGGCGCGGTCAAGCGCTGGCTGTTTCGCCATTTTATGGAGGTGGCCAGGCGCTGGGGCGAAAAAATCACCAACGGCGAGCGCGTCCCGTTGAGCGCGCGGTTGGCCTATCGCCTCGGCGATCTCCTGATCTACGCCCCGCTCAAGAATGCGCTTGGATTCTCGCGCGTTCGCGTCGCCTACACGGCGGGCGAGGCGATCGGCGCCGATCTCTTCGCTTTCTACCGTTCGATCGGCCTCAATCTGAAACAGCTCTACGGCCAGACCGAGGCCTTCCTGTTCGTGACCGCCCAGGCCGATCGCGCGGTGCGTTCCGACGCGGTCGGGCCGCCGGCCCCGAGCGTTGAAGTGCGCATTGCCGAGAGCGGCGAGGTGCAGTTCAAGTCGCCGGGCATGTTCGTCGGCTACTTCCGCGAGGACGACAAGACGCGCGAGGCGATGACCGACGACGGCTACGTGAAGACGGGCGACGCCGGTTTCTTCGATTCCGACGGCCAGCTCAAGATCATCGACCGCGCCAAGGACGTCGGCCGCCTCAGAAACGGGCAGATGTTCGCTCCCAAGTACATTG
>Ga0116217_10006232_pt1 | contig 10380 bp, 11 predicted proteins | sample Sb_taG_6_FD_89697 | JGI IMG/M metagenome (GOLD analysis project Ga0116217, IMG submission 89697) | Peat soil microbial communities from Weissenstadt, Germany - Sb_50d_4_PS metaG | ecosystem: Environmental > Terrestrial > Soil > Wetlands > Peat | place: Germany: Weissenstadt | collected 2010-09-21 | reverse complement strand
TTGGATACCGGAGGCGAACTCCACAACCGAAGTAATGTCCCTGCCTCGGATCTCCGATCCAAAAATTATGACGAGGTTTGGTTCGCCGCGCAGTTTGTCACGCAAGGCGATCCAGGAATCGCGGCCGGTTTCTGCGCTCACAATTGCTTGTACAACCGCGTCGTCGCCCGCGAGAAACGCAGCCAGTTGTCCTTCTGATCCGGCCGGAATCTGGACGAAGCTGGTCGCTTGCCGACGCAATTTAATAGGCTGCGAATTGATCACGTACAACCTTGCCCGATGCAGCCGGACATTATTCCGAATCTGCCACGCGAGCAATGGATGCTGCTCAGTGGGATCGTTGCCGATCAGCAAAATCACAGGCGCATTGAACACGTCTCGCATGGTGGCGGTTGATTCCGGCTTTCCCGCGAGCGCTGCAGCCAGAGCAGGGAAGTCCGCAGTGCGATGGTGGTCGATGTTATTTGTTCCCAGCACCACGCGAGCGAACTTTTGCAGCAGGTAATTCTCTTCATTAGTGGTGCGGTTAGATCCGAAAGCCCCGATCGCTTGTCCCCCGGCCTGGTCGCAGATCTCCCTGAATCGTTTGCCGATCAGCTCAAAGGCTTCTTCCCATGTTGATGGCGTCAATCGTCCGTTCTTGCGGATCAACGGCTGCGTCAGCCGGTCTTCGTGGTTTGCGAAATCGAAAGCGTAACGTCCCTTGATGCAAAGGAAATCGCCATTGATGCCGCTCTTATCGCGATTGTCCCCGCGCACAATTTCCATGCCGGTATCGGATCGGCGCACGCCCAGCGTCGTTTTGCAGCCGTCGGCACAGTGGGTGCAAGTCGTGCCCACGTGCTTCATCTCCCATGGACGCGTCTTGTAGCGATAGGCGCCGGAAGTAAGCGCTCCCACCGGGCATATGTCGATGCACATGCCACACTCTTCGCATTCCAGATGATCATCCTGATTGGGCGCAATGATTGAACTCACGCCTCGGTTCTGCACGCCTAGAGCCCACACATCCATGCCCTCGCCACAGACGCGAACGCACCGGTAGCAAAGAATGCACCGCGGACGATCAAAGAAGACCACGGGCGACCACTGCTGCTCCTCCTTATGATTTTTGGCGTCGATATATTTCGATTCGGCGGCGCCATAAGAGAAAGTCATGTCCTGCAGTTCGCATTCGCCGCCCGCATCGCACACCGGACAGTCGAGCGGATGATTGCCCAGCAGCAATTCAACCATGCCCTTGCGCGCCTGATGAATCTCCGGCGTGTCGGTCGAAACGATCATGCCCTCGCTGATCACCGTAGTGCACGCGGTCTGCAGCTTGGGCATTTTTTCGACCTTGACCAGGCACATGCGGCAAGCGCCCTGCAACGAAAGATTAGGGTAGTAACAGAATGAGGGCACCTCGATGCCTACGCTCTTGCAAGCCTCAATGAGCAGGGTTCCGGCGGGAGCCGTGACCTTCTTGCCGTCCACCGTAATGTTTACGTCAGCCATAAAATCGTCGTTGGTCGTTCGTCGTGAGTCGTTGGCAGACGCATCGGTGTCGGCTGCGTGAGCCAACAACCAACGGCTAGCGACTTAAGCGATTACCGCTACGGGTTCACCCACCCCCGCCTTTTCAAACGGACACGGCCTGCCTTCCAAATGATCTTCGAACTCTTTGCGGAATTTCTTCACGATAGAAATCGTCGGCATCGCCGCCGCGTCGCCCAGCGGACAAAATGTACGTCCCAACATGTTTTCGGAAAGGTACTGAATGTTGTCGATATCCTTCTTCACCCCGCCACCGGCGTGAAAGCGAGTCAGGGTTTTCTTCAACCAGTCCGTGCCCTCGCGGCACGGAATGCACCAGCCGCAACTCTCGTGCTGATAAAACTTCATGATGCGCAGCGCAAACTTCACCATGCAGGTGGTATCATCCACGACCACAACGCCGCCGGAGCCCAGCATCGTTCCCGCTTTCATCATAGAATCAAAATCCATGGAGACATCGATTTCCCCAGCCGTCAAAACCGGACAGCTCGAACCGCCCGGCACCACGGCCTTCAACGCCCGGCCATTCGAAATGCCACCACCCACTTCATAAATCATTCTCTTGAGGTTGTAGCCCATGGGCAGTTCGTACACCCCGGGGCGATTCAAGTGCCCGCTCAAACAGAACAGGCGGGTTCCGCCATTCTTGGGCGGCCCCAGTTTGGCAAACCATTCCGCCCCACCCAGCAGGATGTGGGGCACACTGGCCAGCGTCTCAGCATTATTAATAACTGTCGGTCCACCCCATAAGCCGACCACAGCCGGAAATGGAGGCCGGATCCGGGGAATACCACGCTTGCCCTCGAGCGATTCCATCAGCGCCGACTCTTCGCCTACTTCGTACGCGCCCGCGCCGCCATGCCAGTAGACTTCGAAGTCGTAACCGCTGCCGAAAATGTTCTTGCCTAGAAAACCGCGCGCATAGGCGTCCTTGATCGCCTTCTGCATGATCTCCAGTAGATATCTATATTCGCCGCGGATGTAGATGTATCCAGCGTGCGAGCCCGTGGCGATTCCCGCGATCACCACACCTTCAATCACGGAGTGCGGATCGTGCTCGAAAATCAGACGATCTTTGCAGGTGCCCGGTTCGCTCTCATCGCCATTACACAAAATGTATTTCGGCTTCGAGGATTGCTTGGGTACGAACGACCATTTCATCCCAGTGTTGAATCCAGCCCCACCGCGGCCTCGCAGGCCGGAATCCTTTACCAGATTGACAATCGCATCCGGCTGCACCGCCAGCGCTTTCTGGACAGCCTTATAACCGTCGAGCTCCAGGTAGCGATCGATATCAGTCGCACCTTTGCCAAAGCGTTTGGAGACGACCTTTACTTCGTCGGGATGGGAAACCAAGTCAGCCATGTTAGTGAGTCAATGACTCAATGAGTCATTGACTCAATTCTTTCTATATCCGTCCAGAACCTTGTCGATCTTCTCCGCAGTCAAATTCTCGTGGAAATCGTAATTTACCTGCACAGCCGGAGCCCAACTGCATGCCCCGATGCATTCGACCTCTTCGAGCGAGAACATGCCGTCCGGCGTCGTGCCTTTGTGTCCGATGCCAAACCTCGCCTTGCAGTGATCGAGAAGTTCTTCGCCGCCGCGCAGCATGCACGCAATGTTGGTGCAAACCTGCACATTAAATTTGCCCCGAGGTTTGGTCGTGAGCATGGAGTAGTAGCTGATTACGTTGCTCACCTCGAGATCGGTCAGATCCAGTCGCTGCGCGATCTCATGAATTACGTCATGGTTCAGATAGCCAACCTCGTCCTGCGCATAAAGAAGCGTTGGCACGAGCACAGACCGCTTCGTCGGATAATGCGTCAGCATATCCGCGAAACGCGCCTCGAATTGGTCCGAAAACTTCACCAGCAGATTTCCTTTGTGAACCTTCGTGTCCTTTGTGGTTAACGCTTTTCCTTAATCTGCGATCAACGCGTTTGCCGCTACCGGTCAATTTCCCCTAACACAATGTCGATTGATCCAATCGCCGCCACGACATCGGCCAGCAATCTTCCTTCGCACATCTTCGGCAGCAATTGCAGATTTGCCAGGCAAGCCGCCCGCATATGTACACGATACGGCTTGGCTGTTCCGTCGCTCACCACGTAATACCCCATTTCGCCGCGCGGCGATTCCACGGCTTGATAAACCTCACCTGCCGGAACCGCAAAGCCCTCGGTAATGATCTTGAAGTGGTAGATGAGGGCTTCCATTTGCGTCTTCATCTTTTCGCGGTCCGGCAACACAACTTTGGGAGCATCCGCTTTGATCGGACCTTCCGGCATACCGTCGAGCGCCTGCTGCACGATCGCGATCGATTCACGCAACTCCTGAACGCGGCAAATGTATCGGGCGAATACATCGCCTTCCTGCGCCACCGGCACTTTGAACTTGAAGTTCTCGTAGCCGGAATACGGCATATCCCGGCGCAGATCGAAGTCGACGCCACTTCCTCGCAAGGTAGGCCCACTAGCGCCCAATGCAATGGCATCTTCCGCAGTAATCCGCGCCACGCCTTTGGTCCGCATCGTCCAGATGGGGTTCCCTGTCAGCAGGTTTTCGTACTCATCCACCTTGGAAGGGAAGCGATTAGCGAAATCGCGCACCCGGTCAAAGAATCCCAGTGGCGGTTCCAGCGCCACGCCGCCGATGCGGAAATAAGAGGTCATCATGCGCTGGCCGCTGACCGCCTCGAACAATCGCAAAACATCCTCACGCTCGCGGAAGCAGTAAAGAAAAACCGTAAGCGCGCCAATGTCCATGGCGTGCGTACCCAGCCAGACGAGGTGTGAGTTGATACGCGTCAACTCATTCATCATCACGCGCAGCCATTGCGCCTTCGGAGGGATCTCCAGCCCGAGCAGTTTCTCGACCGCCAACGCATAGCAAAGGTTGTTGGTCATCGGGCAAAGGTAGTCGATGCGGTCGGTAAGCGGCACCACTTGCTGGTAGAACTTCGCTTCGCAGGTTTTCTCAATTCCGGTGTGCAGATACCCGATATCGGGCATAAGCCGCACCACGGTTTCGCCGTCGATTTCGAGAATCAGGCGCAACACTCCGTGGGTGGACGGGTGCTGCGGTCCCATATTCAGGATCATCGTCCGATCCTGGCTGGGCTCAAGCACGGGCGTCGAGGTCATGTGGGCCATAGCGAAGTCTAGCGATAGCCCTCCACGGGATAGTCTTTGCGCAGGGGATGGCCTTCCCAATCTTCCGGCATCTGAATGCGCCTTAAATAAGGATGCCCCGTAAAGCGGATGCCGAACAGGTCGAAAACCTCGCGCTCGAAATAATTCGCCGACGGCCAGACCGAGGTTACCGATTCCACCACCGGGCTGTCGCTGTCCAGCCGCACCTTCAGCCTGACCCGTTCCTTGTTGGGAATCGACAGCAATTCGTACACCACCTCGAACCGCGGCTGCGAGGGATACCAATCCACGCAAGTCACATCGGAGAGATAGTTAAAGGGACAGCTCGGATCGTCCCGCAAGATCACGCAAGCCTCTCGGATCGATGATCGCTCGATGTAGATGGTCATCTCATCCCGGTCAAACTTCGCTCCCTCGACCGCAGCCGAGTTCCACGAACGCAGTCTTACCACTGCGGGGTGGTCTTTCAGAGCCTCAAGGTCGGTGATGGCGGGAATCAGCGGCATTACACTTCGCCCCTTCGCGTCGAAACCGTACCCCAGTCCAGCACACCCTTTTTCAAGATGTAAAAGTAACCCACCAGGACGATGCCGATATAAACCAGCATCTCCCAGAAACCAAACATCTTAAGCTGCCGCAGGATCACCGCCCAGGGATACAGGAAGACCGCTTCCACGTCGAACAGAATAAAGAGCATAGCTACCAGGTAGAACTTCACCGAAAAACGCTCGCGCGCGTCTCCCACCGGGATCATGCCGCATTCATAAGGGGATAGCTTGGCCAGCGTAGGCCGCCGGTAGCCGATAAACCAGGAAAGCAACACGATGGCAGAAGCCAGCCCACCTGCTACGATGAGGTGAATCAATAATGGCAGGTAGCGAGCGAAGTAATTGTCGGGCATAGAAGAGCTATATATAATTCGCAGCCAAGCATTAACTAAACATTCTAGAGTAGATTTCGCAGATGGCAGTGTCAAGCGACGGCGCCACTTTGTGACGATCTTTTAACATGCTTAGGCAACACGTTTGCAGATTTCTGCCGATGATTAGGTAGGATGGGTTAAATAGGATCGCAAAAATAGATTCACATGATTTTTGGTTTCAATACCGACGTGAAGCACGAAGACACGGTTTACCACGTGCAAAGCGAAGCGCGGGAGAACGAGCTGTTGCTGCAGACTCAGGTCTTCGTCCGGGGACGCTGCATCGGCAAGCGCGCCACCTCCTACGCCGATAAAGCAGCCGAGTCTGGCTTCACCGATCAGCAAAAAGAGCAGATCCTGCGCGACCAGCATCGTCTCGTCCTCGACTCGATCCGTGACGGCCGAGTGGAGGGCGTGCTCGACAAAAGTGTCACGCCCGAAGCGCTGGCCGCTATCAAAGAGCTCGATGTGCTATGGCTCAATGCCGGCTCGGTGCACGCGGATCGCAATCTGACCCTGCGACTGCGCGTCACCGAAGGAGGCGCCGCTGTCCAGGGAGCGCGGCTGACAGTTCGCTTCGCCCGCCCGGGCTCAGCTCCGTTCTACACCCAGGTGGTCACCGGTTCCGATGGCGATGCCGAAATGAAGATCGATGTCGACGAATCCTCGCTCCCGGATTCTGCGGTGCTGGTGCAAGCCAGCTACTCCGGCCGCACCGCAACCCGCAAGTTCCAGTTGCGCAAAGTAGAAGCGTAAACATGATTACGTGGAGACAGCCGCCCTCGGCTGTCCAGTCGAGCGAAGCTCGACGCTCACTTGCCGGCGGCGCGTTGCTGCTGCGAAAATCCAGATGACATGAAACTGCAGATCAATGGCGAGGCTCGCGATTTCAATCCTCCCCTCACACTCGCTGGCCTCGTAGATCACCTGGGAATGAAAGCAGATCGCGTTGCCATCGAACTAAACCGCAGCATTGTCGCCCGCGAGCAGTGGCCGGAAACCAACCTGGCGGAGGGGGACCGCTTGGAGATTGTCCACTTCGTCGGTGGGGGCTAACCTGGAAAACAATCTGATCTCTTAGCCACCTTAGACTGCCGATCTCTGTCGGTTTCTATAAACAAAACTACAGACTGGTTCGATCAGAAGCCTAGGCAGTGGGCCGCTGACCTGTTTGCGCTGTGAGTCCCACCCGAGCCAACACAAAATTGTGAAGCGACAACCTCAGAGCGAATGCAAAGCAAATTTTCACAATTTGTTGACGCGGCGATGACAAACGGGCCGCATTTGAAATGCTAGAAGTCACAATAAAGATGAGCACGGCGGTTTCCGTTCTAATTCAGGTCCACTTAGGCCAGAAATGGAGATCTCGCGCGACAGTTCGTGATTCCAACAGAGATCGGAGCGACCTTTCGCGCGCCGAGGATTTTGTTATGAAGATCACATGGCAACGTAACGACCGGGTTTCGAGGTTAGCTAAGAGGGCAACGCTGGCGTTTGTGGCCGCGTTTGTGACAACGTTCATCGTGACGCGCTCGGTACAAGCGCAGACTTACACTGTGCTCCATGCGTTTGAGGGCAATGGCGACGGGGGAGGCCCTTTCCAAGCTCCGTTGATTCGAGACAGCGCTGGCAATCTCTACGGAACCACGGTCTACGGCGGCTCTTCCCGATGCCACACCGATATAGCTGCGGGTTGCGGAACCGTGTTCAAGATCGACAAGACCGGTAAGCACACCGTTCTGCACCGCTTCACCGGCGGAGCGGACGGAAGAAATCCATATGGAGGTCTGACTCGGGATGCTGCGGGCAATCTCTTCGGCACGACTGCGGGCGGGTTCATTGACGGAACTCCGCCTTTCGGAAACGTGTTCATGCTGGATCGGACCGGCAAGCTGACCGTGCTTTACAACTTTCAAGGGGGTAACGATGGTGCATTTCCCACCGGAGGCTTGATCCGGGATGCAAGTGGCAACCTCTATGGCGTAACCGATGAGGGCGGAGCTTTCCAATTTGGAACGGTCTTCAAAGTTGACAAAACCGGTAAGGAAACTATCGTGTACAGCTTCCGTGGAACGCCCGACGGCGAAAACCCGTTGTACGAAAACTTGGTGATGGACGCAAACGGCAATCTTTACGGCACCACTTACGGCGGTGGTACTTCGAACCAAGGTACCGTGTTTAAAGTAAACACGGTCACCGGCGCGGAAGAGGTGATGTACAGCTTCACTAATGGAACTGATGGAGGACTGCCCCTACTCCGGTTTGACCCTGGATGCGCACGGCAACCTGTACGGCACTACTTCTCAGGGCGGCGGAGTTGGTGCCGGAACGGTTTTCGAGATAGATCCAACTGGAACGGAAACCCTGCTCCATAAATTTGCGGGCGGCAAGGACGGGATTTTCCCCATGGGAGGCTTGGTCCGCGATGCAAAAGGCGACCTCTGGGGCACTACTCTCTACGGCGGAGCCAACGGTTTCGGGAGTGTGTTCAAAGTGACCGCCCGCGGGAAGGAAACCTTGGTGCACAGCTTTACCATGACTGACGGTGATACCCCGTGGGCGGGTTTGTTGCGGGACAAGGCGGGCAACCTCTATGGCAGCGCGGCTGCGGGTGGCGTTTTCAACTTTGGCACGGTGTTCAAGATCACGCCCTGATTGTTTTCCCGTGGTAGCAGTGGGATGTGCCAATGATTGACGAAACCCTCTAGTCACCCCTCCTTGCCGAAATCCACAGTTGACAGTAGCCCGTCCATGCCTACAATGTTTCAAACATTTCGCTTCGTGATTGTTTGAAACATTTTCCGACTTGGCATGCAGCAACCATTCACATCCCGCGACGTGGTATCGCTAACCGGCATCACCCCCAGGCAACTGCAGTGGTGGGACGAGCGCCGCATTGTGGTGCCAGCGCGCGAGGGACGTCGCCGTTTGTATTCCATGGAAGACCTCGCTGAGGTCGCCGTAATCTGCGAGTTGCGCCATCGCGGATTCTCCTTGCAGCGTGTACGCAAGGTCATGCGCTTCCTGCAGCGGGAGTTCGGCAAGCGCCTCGCTGAGACTGTCAGTGGCGCCTCCGAGTACCACCTGCTCACCGACGGCAAAACTCTGTATCTCGAAACTTCGCCGCGTCAGATTGTGGACATCTTGAAAAATGCGCGCCAGCCCATGCTCACGATTTGTCTCAGCGACACCGTGCGGCAGGTTCGCGCCGAAATACGCGCCAAGAAAAGCAACGGTACGAGTACGTTTCGCTCATTGCGCAAAGTAAGGCAGGCTTCATAAGCAGGGAAGTTTAGTTCCACATAGTGGCCCCACATTGCTTGGCCGAAGAAGGAGGCAACATGGTTGGAGAACTCGACGTCCTAAGCCAATGGATCCCCGAACAGATGCTTCCCGGCACAATCTTCGTGCTGGAGAATGCCGGCCGCGTCGGAGAGAAAGACGACCCCTACTGGGCTGTCCTTTCCTGTCCTGAATGCGGCACTCTCGGCCTGATTACGCGCAAGCAGCTCGCTGGCCTGCTGCCCGTAATTTGCGGCTCCAATCAGTGCCCGGCACAATTCTTCATCAACGACAGTCAGGTCGTCAGTCGAAAGCCGTTCTGACGCCGCCAACATGAGGATGGCTGTGGGCTCCTTGTGCTTCCCTGCGCGTCATCCATGTTCTTCGATGACTTATTTTGAGAACTGCACATATTCTGGTGCAGAATTTTTCTCAAAAAAATCGCTCGATTCCGCCCAAAATCTAGAAAACAAAGGACCGGATTTTTTCTTGCCTTGTAGATCTATGGTTCTTAAGGTAGTTACAGGCAAAATATTCTAAACATTGGAGTTAGCGTGTCTTTCGGATCCGTTGTGGCTACGCCCTGGACAACAGCAAAGCGCCGGAAAAAGGTTTTCGCCTTCGTCTTGTTTGGTCGGACTCAGCTGTCGGCAATGGGCAAAAGCTGCGCCCTTGTCAGGTTGTCAAAGAACGCGGTTATCTTGTAGATAACCTGTGTTGTTCTATTATATCGGTGGCGAGGGAGTGAGATCAAGAGGAAAGTGGATTGGCGTTAAAGACGATTCCCGAAATGGGAAACGTCAAGTGCGCGAACTGTGTTGGCCTGATGGCGCAAGACGATCTACGGCTGTCTCCTTCTGAATATGGCGAAACCCAGGTTAGCGCCCGAAGAACGGGTGTTACGAGCCTGAATATCAAGGAACGGGCGCGAACCTGGGGCACCGTGCTTCGAGCGTGACTAACAATCCAATTGCTTCCATTGACTTTCCCTCCTGTGTTGAATTAGTTCCGACCGGCAACCATGCCTTAGCCCTGTGCGGTCAGCCGCGAAGAATGGGAGCTCCAAACGGGGCACCTGTGGCTCCGCCATCCACCATCAGCTCAACTGCATTGACGTACGAGGAATCGTCCGAGGCAAGGAAGAGCACGGCGTTGGCAACGTCTTTCGCCTCACCCCAACGCCCCAGTGGCACCGCAGAAGAGAAGAACTTCCCCAGCTTGGCGGACTCGTCCGTGGACATAGAAGCGCGGGGCCCGCGATTCCAAATAGGAGTCTTGGTCGCGCCCGGTGCGACGACATTCACGCGAATGTTGCGCGGTGCAAGGTCGGCGGCGATGGAACGCGCCATCGAGACGAGACCACCTTTGGTGGCTGCATATGCGGCGACGCCAGGTTGGCCGAGATAGCTGTGTACCGATCCATTAAAGATGATGCTGCTGTTGTCGTTCAGCAGAGGCGCCGCTGAATTAACCGTAAAGAAAGCG
>Ga0116217_10006230_pt1 | contig 10382 bp, 11 predicted proteins | sample Sb_taG_6_FD_89697 | JGI IMG/M metagenome (GOLD analysis project Ga0116217, IMG submission 89697) | Peat soil microbial communities from Weissenstadt, Germany - Sb_50d_4_PS metaG | ecosystem: Environmental > Terrestrial > Soil > Wetlands > Peat | place: Germany: Weissenstadt | collected 2010-09-21 | reverse complement strand
TTCTCGGCTTGCTCACCGGTCATGCTGCTGTAGTTTTCGGCATAGTCGTTCAGCAGGGCAAGTTTCGTATCGTAGATTCTGGACAGCTCCGCGGCATATTGATCGTAGACCGGCCAAAACTTCTCTGCCTCAGCATCGCTCAGGTCCATATTCTCAGCAATGATTTGCTTCTTCTGGGACCTCACATCTTTGCGTAAAAGTTCGATGAAGTCGTCAGAGTTTGGTTGGGAGGCGTCGTTTGCGACCGAGCTTTTGGTCGCGTCCTTTTTGGCCGACGACGCATTCTGCGCCAATACCGAATTTGTCGCTGCAAACGCAATTAACATCAAAGTGGTCACAACAACCTTATTGTGGTTCGCGGGGTTTCCTTCCTGTAGGGCGAAACTGGGGTTGGGCGCGACTGCTGCCCAGACTCTCAACATCATGGACTCTTCAGCATGTACGATTCCAATCGAGCAGCATCACGTATCGCTTACACGAGAAGGTCCGATTTCCTGCGTGCTCACAACACGTTTATCCTCCATGTGTGTGCCAATAATCCCTCTCGCTCTCGTCTTTGTCGGGTTCGGGTGTAAGGAGCCCGATAACAAGTTCTGATAAGGCAATGCCCGGCACGAGCGCGAGTAAAATGACCATTCCTAACACGCGCCATTCACCCGCGTGAAAACCGAGACCATAGTTTCTGAACCAGTTCACTACAAACTCCTTCAATCGATAGCGACAACCAGGAACAAGCAGAGATGGGGCCCCCGGACTCGCGCGAAGTTACTTGAAGCACAGTGCCTCCAACGGTCGAATGTTTACTTTCGCTCAGCTGCCGTGGGGCCAGCCGCCACATTTGCGGGCATTGGATTCAGCAGCTTCCCAATCGCCCGTTCCATCGTGCGGTTCATTTCAGAAACCACCGCTGGGACATCGCGCTTATTTACGTCTCCTACCTCCGACACAGCGTTGGTCCAAACGGTCAGCCCCGTAGCGAGATTTGTCATCTGGGCGGAAATTGAGACTTCAACCTTGACGCCACCCGCGTAGTCGATTTCCTCGAGCTTCTCCAATCGTCCGCTAAGCACATATTCGGTGTCGGGGCGACCGTCGTAGGGCTTGACACGGGCAAAGTCTCCGCTGGCGCGAAGGCGCTCGATTACCGAGTTGGTGACGAACTCACAAGGGTTAATCGCCCAACGGTGGTACGCATAGAAGGCGATTTGTTCTGGAGATGGTTTGTACACAATGGCTCCCTGCCTCAAGTAGGCGGGCGCGCGGAATTCACGGACTGCCAGCGCGGCGTGCACGTTTGCTGCAGGAGGCGGATCCGGCGGCGCAGGCAGGTTGAGAGTGTAGTAGTTTGGGTACCTCACCCTTCCTCCGCAGCTGGACAGGATCGCCAGAGCCGCCAGGGAGAAAGCAATCGTCGTCATAGTTCTTCCCATACTCATCCGACTGCGCAGCGCGCCGAAACGGGTGAGGACACCTGTCCCTTCACTCGATCGCATCATTTCGACACCTTCCTATCTTCGGGCTGTTTGACACGAATCAGACTCCACGGACGCTGTTTCACCGAGTCGGTCAACTCGTCCAGGTTTTGTGTTGCAGTGCGCAGGTTTTCGATTGTGTCATCAATCTTGTAATCATTTGCTCGCACCAGTACCTGCATGTCAGACAGCAACTGCCTGGCTTGCAGCAGAGTGCTTTGCAAATCAGCCAGATCGTTGCGGATTGGATCGCGTACATCACTCACAGTGCCATTCACGTTTTGAACGGTGTCATCGGCGTGCTGAGTCAGCGCATTCAACTGATCGGTAAGACGATCGATCTTAGGCCGTTCAGTAGCCAGCATTTCGTTGACGTTATCCAAGACGGCTCGAATCCTCTGCTGATTGGGCTTCCCGGTCACGGCATTCAGGTTGGTAAGTAGACTGCGCGCATCTCCGCTGATCCCCTCAAGTTCGCCGCGCGCCTGCGTGATCAAACCGTTCGCGTTGTCCGCCACAATCGCCATTTTGCCGGCGATCTCATCCAGGCTGGCGGCTTCCTGTGATGAAATGGTTGAGCCCGGTGGAAGGCGTCTTGCGTCGTTGCCGCCCGTCGTAATGGACAGTGCGGCTCCACTCATCACGCTGACTAGTCCCAACTTGGCTACAGACTTTTCGTTTACCGGCGTGTTTTGTTTCACATCAACCAGAATTTCAATCTTGGTGGGGTCCGACGCGGCAGGCCGTACCGCCATCACCTTTCCGACGTTGATGCCGCCAAATAGCACCGACGCTCCCGGCTCCAGCCCACCGGCGTAACGAAGGTACGTGCGGTATGGAACGGTGTGTCCGCTAAACTGCGCATTGATGAGGTAGATGAGCGTGAATGCCAGGATCGAGAAGCATCCAAGGACAAAGGCCCCAACTTTTGCTTGTGTTGTCACGGGTGTGTCTCCTGAGACTGTATATACTTTTCGAAGTACGCGGCCACAGCCGACGTTTTCGCTACGTTTTCGGGAATGCGATCGAGAAACTGGCGCACGCGGGGATTTTGACTTTTTCTAAGTTCATCTTTCGTTCCGACCGAGCTGAATGAGCCCTGATACAACATGGCGATACGGTCGGCGATACGGAATGCGCTGGGCAGTTCGTGAGTAACGACAATGACTGTCATTTGTAAAGCTTCCTTGAGGAGCAGAATCAATTCATCGAGTTCCGCAGCGACGATAGGATCAAGTCCAGCGGATGGCTCATCGAGCACGAGGATTTCAGGGCCGAGAGCGAGCGCGCGGGCCACGGCCGCGCGCTTTTTCATACCACCCGAGAGTTCGTTGGGAAGTAACTTCCCAAACTCCGCTAGACCGACCGCGGCCAGCTTCATCCACACCACAAGATCAATGATTGAGGGTGCAAGCCGGGTATGCTCACGCAACGGCAAGGCTACGTTGTCTTCCACAGTCAACGAATTAAACAAGGCTGCGCTTTGGAAGGCGACACCAATCGAGCGGTGGATCTTCTTCAATTCGAACTTTGAGCAGCGCGTGATATCCATTCCCTTCACGTGAACGCTACCCGACTTGGGACGCTCCAACCCGATGATCTGACGCAGCAAGGTGCTCTTTCCTGAGCCACTGCCGCCCAACAGCACCATCGTTTCCCCGTGTTCGATGTCGAGATTCAATCCATTCAGGACTCTGCGGCCGTCGTATTCAACCACAAGATCACGGACCGAAATGATGGGCATCAGTGTTTCACCGTGAAATAAAAGATGGCGGTGAAGACCGCATCTGCGACGATGACGAGGAAGGTCGACTTCACCACCGCGCTGGTGGTGGACCGGCCCACCGAATCGGGGCCTCCGCGGACACGAAACCCTTCCAGGCATCCAACGTGAGCAATGATGGTTGCGAACGCCACGCTCTTGATCAATCCGGTAATCACGTCGTGCAAGTTGATGGAATTGAATACATAGTGGATGTACAACAGTGGCGCCAGACGAGTGCTTAAGAACATAAACAGGCCGCCGGCCAAAATGCCGAAGAGATTCGAGATGATGCTGAGGCAGGGGACTGAAATCAAAGCTGCCAGATACTTGGGTGCAAGCACAAACTCCACGGGCTCCAGTGCCATGACGCGCAGGGAATCGAGTTCCTCGGTGACCTTCATGGTCCCGATTTCAGCTGCGAATGCTGAGCCGGACCGTCCGCTCACGGCAATCGCCGTGAGCAGTGGGCCGAGTTCGCGCGTAAAGCCAACCGCGACCAAGTCAATGATGTAGTGCAGAGCTCCAAAGCGGCGCAGTTCCGAGGCCCCCTGCATGGCTAGAATGAATCCCGTGCAGATTGCCATCAGCGAAACCATGGGCATGGCATCGACGCCGATTTCCAGTACTTGCTTCACGGTAGCCTGCCAGCGGTAACGATTCCCTACAAACGGCAGCGCTCGTCCCATGGCTCGAATGGTGGCCCACCACTGAATATTCAGACTTCCGACATAGTCGAGATGTTCGATCGTTCTTTCGCCCACGTTTTCGAGGACATTGGCCATCAAGACACCTTTTCTCCGCTGCCCGCGAGGTCGAACAGCGCCAGCACACCGGCAACCTCGAACAGACGGAGCACGGAACCAGCGACTCCCTGTAAGTAAAATCCAACCTGGTGATGGCGGGCGACTCTAAGAGCTTCGATCAAAGTCGCAATCCCGGACGTCTCAATATTGGAAACGCCGGCTAAGTCCACGGTGACAGTCCGAGGCAAAGGTTCCATCGACAAAATAGCCCTCAGGGAATCGCGAAGGTCGGGCGACGAATCGACATTGATCCGACCGCTCAGGAAGACCTTCGCATCCTTTCCGACTTGAGCTACTGAGATTTCGAGGTTGCTGTCCGAAGTCATTGCCACTCGTCTCACCGACATCTGCCCGCTCTCCGTTTGACTGCACGATCCTGCGTCATGCCTGAACCATTCGGCACTGATGCTTGCATGCAGCCTTCCACAACAACGCCCAACGAGGCGGCGCATCTATCTTTTTCTGCCAGCTAGGAATTGAAGAGGTCTGGATCGCAGTGGCCACTGCGAAACTGAGACAATCTTATTGGACTAGTTACTCAGAGTTTTTCGCGCCAGGTAGTTGCTGAGCTCAGGTAGATCGTTCTTGCTGATGGCAACACAAGTGCTTTACACAACGCATGGACGCCATCAGTGACAGTCAAACAGCTCTTGCGTTGCAGAAAGATCGTGCTCTGATGTCACCAACTATGACGCTTCCGTCAAACGGAGTGACACCAGTTGGGGGCGCTCTACCGGAAAGGCAATTGCGTGTCCTTGAGATTGGCGAGGACGACGGCCGGACCTGGACATACTGGAGGCATCAGCACACGCCGAAGCCGATTTTGATTCGTAAGGAGCGCCGAATAACCGAAACGGTTGTCAAGCGCGAAGGGGGAGCGGACGTATGGGAAAGTTAACTCGACGCGACATGCTGATCGGGGGATTGGCGACATTAGCGGCAACCACATTGCCGGCCGTAGCACTTTCGAGATCGATATCGGATTCACTATCGCTGAATAACACAAAAGGAGACAATTCCATGGCAACGATCACGACAAAAGATGGCACAACGATCTTCTACAAAGACTGGGGCCCAAAGGATGCCCAGCCCGTTGTGTTTCACGACGGCTGGCCTCTGTCGTCGGACGACTGGGACGAGCAGATGCTGTTCTTCCTCGCCAATGGCTATCGCGTCGTTGCGCACGACAGGCGCGGTCACGGTCGCTCCTCGCAGGTCGCCACTGGCCACGACATGGACCATTATGCGTCCGATGCAGCAGCGGTGGTCGAGCATCTCGATCTGAGAAATGCGATCCATATCGGCCATTCGACGGGTGGTGGCGAGGTAGCGCGCTATGTCGCGAAGTACGGCGAGCCTCAGGGCCGCGTAGCGAAGGCCGTGCTTATCGCCGCTGTTCCACCGCTCATGGTCAAGACTGAGAAGAACCCGGACGGCACTCCGATCGAAGTGTTCGACAGCTTCCGCAGGGCGCTCGCTGAGAACAGGGCTCAGTTCTTTCTTGATGTGCCCTTCGGGTCCGTTTTACGGCTTTAACAGACCCGGCGCGAAGGCTTCGCAGGGAACCATCCAGAACTGGTGGCGTCAGGGGATGATGGGCAGCGCACTCGCTCATCACGAAGGCATCAAGGCTTTCTCCGAAACGGACCAGACGGGCGACCTGAAAGCGATCACGGTACCGACTCTCGTGCTGCAGGGCGACGACGACCAAATCGTACCGTACAAAGACGCTTCATTGCTGCAGGCTAAGCTCCTCAAGCATGGCACGCTCAAAATTTACCCAGGCTTCCCACACGGCATGATGACTACGAATGCTGACGTGATCAATGCGGACATCTTCGCATTCATCAAAGGGGTAGCGGTCAAGGCTGCCTGACCTTCAATGAAACAAAATCAGCCCGTCACAGGCCATTTAGCGACGTTTTCGAATTCCTTGGTTTTCGTGTCTCCCGCCATTGGTCTGCTGAAGTTAAAATTAACTCCAGGAACCGCGGCCGAAGCTGCCGCGAACGAAGCGGCTATTCTGTCTGAGCTGCCACCAGCGAGGGAGCTGGCTTCCCGGTTAGCACAGCTTTGATGTTGTCGAGAGCAACCATCCCCATTTGTGTTCGACTCTCCACTGTTGCGCTTCCAATATGAGGCAGCAAGAAAGTATTTTTCAGCTCGGCGTAACCGGGATTCAGTTTCGGCTCACCCTCGAAGACATCCAGTCCCGCCGCTCCAACTCGGCCACTTTTGAGCGCTGCAATGAGATCGTCATCGACGATGAATCCCCCGCGGGCAGTGTTAATCACAATTGCCCCGGGAGGCAGAAGAGCGATGGTCTTGGCATTCAGGAAGTGATGCGTCTTTTCCGTCTCGGGAGCGTGTAGGCTCAGAAACTGACTCACGCCGAGAAGTTCCAATGGATCGGCATGGAACACTGCATCGCCGGCCTTTTCCTCTGGCAGTTGATGAGGGTCGGAGTAGTGGATCTTCATGCCAAAGGCGCGGGCACGCTTCGCGACCGCCTGGCCAATTCGTCCCATTCCCAGGATACCGAGTATTTTACCGGTCAATTGCCAGCCCAAAAGTGCGCCGCTGCGCGGTACCGTCCACTCGCCGCTTCGGACTAGCTCTTGTGCCTCAAACGCACGACGCGAGGCACCCAAAAGCAGCAGCATAGCGACGTCTGCCGTTGCGTCTGTCACGGCGGTCGGCGTGTATCCAATGGCAATGTGTCTTTGCGCCGCAGCCTGTAAGTCAATATGATCGACACCGACTGAATAGGTAGAGATCACCTTCACGGAAGGAGAGACTCGCTCAAAGAACTCGGCGTCGAGTCTATCGAACGGAGTGACGAATAACGCATCCGCTCCTTCGGCAGCGGCAAGGAGTTCATCGTGCTGAAATGGTGTTCCGTCGGCTTTCCTCCGCACCTCAAATTCATTATCGATTCGAGTCTCGACTGGCTTAACGAAGCGGGTCGTTACTACTAATATTGGCTTCTTCACAGACATTCTCCTTCGTCGAGCTAGATCGGATTTATCTTATGCGGCGAAGTTCGGAACAAGGATCAACTTAGTGTTGACGAACTCTTCAAGGCCAAGGCTGGAGAGCTCTCTTCCGTACCCAGAGCGCTTAATGCCTCCGAAAGGCAGCTCCGGAGCGCTGACATAGGGATAGTTGATGAAGACCATGCCGGACTCGATCCGACTGGCCACTCGCTTTCCTCTTTCGATATCTGACGTATACACAGATCCGCCAAGGCCGAATGGAGAATCGTTTGCAATCGCAATGGCTCCTTCCTCATCGATTGCTGGAAACACTAGTGCGACGGGACCAAAGAACTCCTGGTTGTAGGCAGGGTTGTCGGGGGTTACGTTCGTCAAAATCGTTGGCTCCAGAAAGGCACCGACTTCGCCGGCTCGGCGACCACCAAGGGCAATCTGTGCTCCATTACTTGTTGCCTCCTTAATCTGCCGAAGGATGAGCTGAAGAGCTGCATCGGAAGCGAGCGGCCCCAAGGTCACACTTTCGTCGAGGGGATTGCCCAACTTTAGCTGCTCGGTCGCAGCTATGAAGCGGGGAAGAAACTTGTCCAGCATCGACTCGACCACGATGAATCGCTTTGACGCGATGCAGGTCTGCCCGCTGTTTCCAAACCGGCCGAGCACAGCCATGGCTACAGTATGGTCAAGATCGGCGTCGTCTAAAACGACGAACGCGTCGCTGCCGCCGAGTTCCATCGTGGACTTCTTCAGGTTCCTGCCTGCTCGCGAGGCGAGTGCCTCACCCGCGCGCTCGGACCCCGTAAGAGCGACACCCTTCACCCGTGGGTCATCGATCAAAGATCCCGATTGGTCGTTGTTCAAGAACATATTGGTGTACACACCTTCAGGCGCGCCGGCCTCCCTAAGGACCCGCTCAAAGGCCAACGCACATTGGGGAACGCCAGGTGCGTGTTTGAGGAGTACCACATTGCCAGACATCAGATGCGGACCGACAAATCGAGCCAACTGATAATAAGGATGGTTCCAAGGCTGAATGCTAAGAAGGACACCTAAGGGTGAATATTCGAGCCGGGCATCGCCCGTGGCAGAGTCGATTTTCTTTGGCGCAAGGAGGAATTCCGCGTTATCCGCGAAGTGCCGCATGATCGAAGCGCTGAGTTCCACTTCGCCTCGGCTCTCAGCGATTCTCTTACCCATTTCCAATGTGGCGAGACGAGCCAGTTCCTCCTTCTTCTCCAGAAGTAGCTGGGCAGATCTTCCAATAATCTTCGAGCGCTCGCTGAATGGCCGAGACGCCCACGGTCGAAATGCCTGGTTCGCGGTGGTCAATGCATCCCACATCTCCTCATCGGTATGTTCAGTAAAGGTTCTCAATACTTCTCCGGTTGCCGGATTAACGCTGACGTACGACATCTTCAGCTCCTTTATCTTCTGAAGTTACTGTCGAGTACTATGCCGCCGACGTGCTCTGCGGTGGTGGTCCATAGCGATTGTGTTTCGACTGAAGATAGTGCAAGACTCGTGCCATTCCTAAGACCGAGGTGTTGTGTCGAACAAAGGGATTCCTCGGAATTGGGCGATCGGCCTGCAGTCGAAACCGTGACATGTCAATAACGCGTCAAACTCCTCGGTCACAAGCAATCGCCTTTCATCAAAGGTGATTCCTACTTCCTGCAACTGTCTACCCGGCTCGTCACGTGGATTCTTTGTACCCGTCACTGGAAACTAACAGTACGAATCCCCAGCCTGTGGCGGCCGTCGATGGTTGTAAACGTATTGTTGGACACGGTAATCCTGCGCTTTCCAGTCCTGTCGTGTCGGTCAAAGCTCAAACGAACAACACAATGCGTGGAGCACAGGCCTCAGGATGCGCGCGCCTTTGGCAGGCTGATTGCACACCAGCAAAACGGTAGATATTTCAGGTCTCGCAATGAAAGGAGTTATCCGATGGGAGAAAAGAAAAAGGAAAATGCAGCGCCTTCGACCGGGAAAGCAACCAGCGTGGTTGACTATATCGTCCAGCGACTTGCTGATGAGGGTATCACGGACTGTTTCGGTGTACCGGGTGACTACGCATTCCCAGTCTGTGACGCTGTCGATCGCAACCCAAACGTTAGATGGGTCGGCTGCTCAAATGAATTGAATGCGTCCTACGCTGCCGATGGCTATGCACGCGTTCGGGGCGCGGCACTGCTCTCTACGACCTATGCGGTGGGCGAGTTATCGGCGATCAACGGAGTGATGGGCGCAAAAGCCGAGCGCTCACTCGTCTACCACGTCGTAGGCATGCCGTCGTACCAGAACCAGCGTGTACACAGGAAGCTGCATCACACCTTTGGAGACGGAGTTTTCGGGAACTTCGTCAACATTTCCGCTCAAGCCGCCTGTTGCCACGCCGTGATCGACCCCGATAACTGCATGATTGAAATGGAACGGGTGATCTCAGAGGCCCGTCGCAATAATCAACCTGCCTACATCGTCGTTCCAGGGGACTATGCGCTGGCACCGGTCACGCCGACCGAGGTGCGGCCTGTGACGCTCAAGTCGAACGAAGCGTCCCTCGAAAAAGCCGTCGCCGCCATAGCTGAACGGGTAAGAGGCGCAAAATCCGTTGTCGCCTTCCCGGCGTTCGCGCTGGCGCGTCTCCGCTTACAGAAGGAAGCCCAACAGGCGATCGAGGCGCTGGGCTGCCCGTTCGCTACCACGACGATGGAAAAGTGCATCATCGACGAAAGCCATCCGCAATTTGCCGGGTTGTATGCGGGAGCGGTGTCCGCAGAGAAGACGCGGCAGATTGTCGAGGACGCGGAATTGGTGCTTGATATCGGCGGGATCAGCCTCAACGACGAAACCACCGCGGGCTTCTCTGGGCGACTTGATTCCGCGCGGTTCGTCTCGATCGGGCTAAATGATGTTCGTATCGGAGAACAGGTATTCGGGAACGTTCGACTCGCCGACGTGCTCGCTGCGCTCGCAAAATTCAAATCGTCCACTGTTCCCTACAGAAGAACACCAGAACAAGCCCAACGCGTAAATGGGAAACCAGCGGACAAGATCACGATGGATCCACTCTATTCTCGCTACGCGGCGTTTATCCGACCGGGCGATAACGTTGTTCTTGAAAGTGGGAGTTCGAGCTTAGGGCTTCCGCCAATGACACTCGCCGATGATGTGCGGGTGCACATACAAATGTTATGGGGGTCGATTGGATGGGCCACGGGAGCCGCTTTCGGGGTAGCGCTCGCCGATCCCAACCGGAGAACGATCCTCATCACTGGTGAAGGCTCTCACCAATTAACCGCCAACGAGATCGGAAATATGGGTCGCTACGGTGCCAATCCGATCATCC
>Ga0116217_10006225_pt1 | contig 10386 bp, 10 predicted proteins | sample Sb_taG_6_FD_89697 | JGI IMG/M metagenome (GOLD analysis project Ga0116217, IMG submission 89697) | Peat soil microbial communities from Weissenstadt, Germany - Sb_50d_4_PS metaG | ecosystem: Environmental > Terrestrial > Soil > Wetlands > Peat | place: Germany: Weissenstadt | collected 2010-09-21 | reverse complement strand
CTCGAAATTCCCCGCCTGTCAATCGGGCCTTCGATTTTCGAATTTCCATTTTCGATTTTCGAACTAAGGTCGTTTGCTCTTGACTTTCAACTGTTGACTGTCGACTATCGACTATTATGCGAACAACCCTTACCACTCTGCTGCTGGTTCTTCTTTGCGGCTCGGCGCGCGCTGCCGGGACGCTGGAAGTGTATTTCATCGACGTCGAGGGCGGGCAGGCCACGCTTTTCGTCTCGCCATCGGGAGAGTCGATGCTAGTGGACACGGGCTGGCCGGATGCTGAAGGCCGCGATGCGGAGCGCATTGTTGCCGCCGCCCGATTGGCCGGCGTCAAACAGATTGACTACCTGGTTGTGACGCATTACCACATGGACCACGTGGGAGGCGTGCCACAACTCGCGGCGCGCATTCCCGTCCGCACCTTTGTGGATCACGGGCCGAGCGTGGAGCACGATGCCGAGGCCGACCAGCTTTTTGCGGCCTACACGAGCGTGCGCGACAAAGGCAAGCACCTTTTGGCGAAACCCGGCGAGGTGATTCCAATCCGGGGAATCAAGGTGCAAGTTCTGACCGCCGCGGGAGACGAGATCTCCAGTCCGCTGCCGGGAGCGGGCGCACCTAACTCGCTCTGCGCCGGAGCGAAGCGCAAGGACCCGGACCCTTCAGAAAATGCTCGGTCCATCGGGATGCTGATTACCTACGGCAAGTTTCGGACGATTGACCTGGGGGACCTGACCTGGAATAAGGAACTGGGACTGGCCTGCCCGGACAACAAGATTGGCACGGTTGATGTGTATTTGAGCACCCACCATGGCCTTGATCAATCCAGTGCACCGCCGCTGGTTCACGCTTTGCATCCACTTGTGGCCATTATGAACAACGGCGCAAGAAAAGGGGGATCGGTCGAGGCGTGGCAGACTATGCACAGTTCGCCCGGACTCGAGGACATCTGGCAATTGCATTACGCGCTCGAAGCAGGCAAGGCAAACAACGCCCAGGAGGACTTCATCGCGAACGTGGAAGAGCATTGCCAGGGGAATTGGATCAAGCTTGCCGCAGAACCGGACGGCCATTTCACGGTGACCAACGGTCGGAATGGGAAGACGAAAACCTATCAACCGGCTGCGCGATAAAGGCAGTGCGGCGTCGGCCCTGTGTGAGTCACTCGACAAGGTGGTTTGACGGCTTGCCCAACGAAGTAAAGGATGCTATCCTTACTGTAAGGAGGATCGGTAAAGATGGGAAGCTCGAGCGTCATCAGCAGCAAAGGCCAAGTGACGGTGCCTCAAGAGATTCGCATCCGGTTGGGATTAAAAGAGGGCGACCGAGTCGAGTTCGTTCTTGAAGGAGGTAAAACCATCATGCGGCCCGTCCGCTCTGCGGGAAATCCATTTAAAGCCTATGCCGGAGTTCTGGAAGGAGCTTTTCCGGGTGGCGTTCATGAGATCAACGCTTGGGTGGACGAGATGCGGCGGAACAAGCGGTCGCGGGGATGAGAACGGCGATCGATACCAATGTTGTTTCGGCACTGTGGTCAGGGGAGCCCGCGTCACAGGGGATAGCTGAGTTATTGGGGCGCGCGGGTGACGAAGGCGGTCTGGTTATCTGTGCTCCCGTGTATGTTGAACTGCTGGCGTACCCCAGGGCGACGAGAACCTTCCTGGAACAGTTCCTGGCAACCACCCGTATCGTGACGGACTTCTTCTTGGACGAAGCGGTATGGCAAGAAAGCGGGACCGCCTACGCCGCCTACACTCAACGGCGGCGACAATCCAAGGACGGTCCTTCGAAGCGGCTGTTGGTGGATTTCATAATCGGAGCGCACGCGACTCTCAAGGCAGACCGGTTGCTTACTCTGGATGCGGCGCGCTACCGGACCGCGTTTCCCAAGCTGGTCATGATGCCGTAACTGGGACTCCAGGCGCCAATATCGAGGCCGGTCAGAAGCCCACGCGGAAGAAACTCTCCGGCGGGTGATCCGCGAGGAATTACGGGCACACTTAAAAGTCACAGCACCAGCAGCGCCTGGCCCGGTTTCAAACGATGGACCTGGCCATCGATGTGAATTTCGATGGGGTTCCTGCGGGAAGAGAGCAGGACTTGGTGGACTTTGAAAATATTATCGGCCAAAACGAGTTCGCCGGTCCCGCCCACTCCCGTGAAGATATCCCACTGGCTTGGTCTCAGTTTCGGTACGCCCGGCGACCTCCCGGCGGCGACGCCCACCCCGGTATAGACATCCCACTGCTCCGCTTGCTTTTCCGAAGGGACCAAAGTTACGGCCGTTCCGACCAGCTTGTCGAGCGCGTTCTGATGACCGGCGGGCGTGGCGGTGACTAATTCGTGGAAGTGAGGGAATAAATCGACCGGCTTGCCGTTTCGATAGACCTGAATTCCCACATGGTCACGGTCCACGCGCTGTGTGGTTGTGGCGATGAATTGGGCCTCGGGCCCGGCCAGTGCTCCTTCGGGCGCGGTTGCGTTTGGTTGAGTCATCTCTTGGAGCGACGGGGGCCGGGGGATTTGCCCCGAGGCGAATTGGGGAAGCAAGAAATTGAAGACGATGGCGAAGGCTGCGACAAGGAGCAGAGCCAATCTTCTCGAAACCATTAATCCCTCCCGCGTTTCAGTCCGGTTTACTCCTGGCAATTATCTCACCGGAAATGCCCTGAGTCAATTCGCAGGCTCCGTCAGATCCGCCGTCGCCTCCAGCCGCACCGTGACGATCTGAAATGGCTTAACGGGGAATTGGAATCCGTGGGGAGAAACCGGAAGAGGCCCTTGATTCCTTTCGAGAGCATCGCTCATCCATGCCGACTTGACGTCGAGGAATGGAGTTTCCGCTTCAACTACGCTTTCTTTGCCGGCCACTTCGAGGAATCGCAGAATCGTTCCCTTTCCGTCCTCAGCCATCTTCCAGGTTTCAAGCACCACGCCAGGTTCCCGAACTTGCAGGAAACTCGCTTGGGCCGAATCGAGAGGCCTGGCAAAGTTGATGGCCTTATCTTGTGAGGTAATTTGATCCACTTCCAGAGGCGACATCTCTTCCCGGCCCAGCCGGCCGAGATCGGCAGGCGACAGGTTCTTGCCGCTCGTGAACACATAGCGGAAATTGAACTCGCCTCCCTGGCCCGCTGCATAGTTGGTGAAATAGTAGTTGTTCATAACATAGGAGAAAATCGTGCCGGAGCGCGGGCTGAACTTCTCCGGCCACGTTCCTCGCGCGATATCGCCCAAGCAGACCAACGGGGCATCCACGGGCACCAGCGCCGCGCTCACACCGTCCTGCTCCGCCGCCACCCAGTGCTGAACTGAAAACCACTCCTTACCGGCGCCGGGTAGTTGGTCGCGGCTGGGGTCCACGGATCCGTTCTGAGTCTCGTAACGAAATTGGGGATGCCCCATGGCCAGCGGAAACGCAAAGTAGACCGCCTCTTTGCTATAGACCTCCGTTTTGTGCACGCGGTTGATGAATTCGATCTTCTTCTGCCCGTTGAACAGGATTATCTCCGTCTCGATGTGGGGTGTGTTCATACCGGAGCTTTCGAGGTGTGCGACCGTCCCAAAAGGCTGTTCGGACACGGAAACCAGGCGGCCGCCTCCGGCCCCACGGATCGAAAGCTCCGGCACGGGCCATCCAGAACTGTATTCGACAAGCCGGTTGGGAGTCTGGTCTCCTCCCCTCACATACAAGTACTGATCGAACCGATAAGGGCTTGAGGGGTTCACCAACTCCTTCTTCAGTTCCTTGTCCACGATGCTTTTGACGGCCCCGCTCCTGGCATCCAGCACTACCTTGTAGTAAGCATTCTCAAGCGTCCCTCGCGGGTCCACCTGCTCCGCAGGCGCGTCTACGGTGGTTTCCTTCAGAGCAATGCCCTTGTAACCAACCGAGGGAACGTCCGGCGCTAGAAATCGAATGTGGTTGTAGGATTGTCCAGAGGCAAGAATCTCGTAGGGAATGGTGCGGTGCGTGGCAAGGTCGACGAGTTCCCGCCCTTTGTCCAAGTCCATTTCGACCATGCCGGAGCGCGGCCAACTCAGGGGATTGAATACCAGGAGCGTCCCCGAGGGGTCGTAAACAGAGTCAGCCAGGCCGGCCAGTCCGCGCTCGAGCACATAGTCAACTCCTCGCTTCGCCTCGCGGGCAAAACCTTCCTTGATCGCCAACTGGTCCACAGCTTCCTGGCTCTTCGGATTCGATACGCTGCGGTCGGCTCCCCAGGTGTGCTCGTCGAACAGAACCATGTTGTTCCACATCCGCCGCAGGGCTTCGGCCTCGGGCTGTCGAACGGGATTAACCAGGCTGCTGAGAGTGGAGAATTTCTCCGCTGCAAGGGCTCTTTGTTCCGTTTCGCGCTCCGTAGCGGCGGATCGCGCTGTTGAAGCAATGCCGTATTCCCAGTACGGGCCGCCGTCTCCGCGCACCACCGGAATGGTATTTCCGAATTGCCGCGCGATCTGCTCCACAGCCTCCGCGAACCCCGAATACTGCAGGTGGGGATAGGCGTAAATCTTGTTCCAATTGGCGGCCAAGCTCGCCTGGCCGGGATTAAGATCGGTATTTTCCCATTGCGTGCCGTAAACCAAAACCGAGTCGGCCTTGTATTCGGGGCGAGTATAAGCTTGCAGGAAAACCGGGATGGAGTCGCGCCCCGCCACGACGTCGCCTTGCAGCCCGCCGAACAACACAGCGAGTTGAGAATAGACCCACGAGTACCACATCAAGATTCTGCCGCCGTCGGGTCCCTCCCACCAAAAGGGCGATCTCTCGTTCAGGCGGCCGTAGAGCAGTATTGGCCCATTGTCGTTGTCGCAGCCGGAAATGAAATACTTCAGACCCGCCGCCGCCAGGACCGAAGCGTAGGACCAGGAGTAGGACGGCACATCCGTGATGTTGGCGTAGTCGGCGTCTCCTCCGTATTTTTGGTTAAACTCGAACGCGGGATAAAGGGAGCGGATAAGCGTCTCGAGGCTTGGGAAGCCCGTGAGCAGGCTCGCCTCGACCGTCGGGACGAATATCTTCTTGTCTCTTACCATCTCGAAGAGCCTCTTCTGTTGAGCCTCGTTGCGCCCCGCCAGATACTGCCGCACGCTCCAATAGCCATCCGGGCTAAATCGAAAGTCCGGATGCGCGTGGATCAAATCCATTGCTTCATCAAGTTCGCGGCTTTGAATTTCGGCCACCTTTTCCTGGTAGTCGGAGTATCCCACATCTACGTGCACGTGAGGGACGACCAGCAGATTCCACCGTTTCGCCGGTGTCAGCATCACCCTGAAGCGGTGCGAGCGCCCATTGACTTTGACCGTGACCAGTCCTTTCTCCGGCTTGGTGCATTCGGTAATCGAGAACTCCACCATCTGCTCGCCGAATTCCCGCTTGGCCAGGTCCACGCTGTATTTGTTCGTGCCGACCAGCAGGCTCACCCCTCCTTGTCGTACTGGCAGGTCATGGCGCACGTAAATGTCCACCAACTCCACGAAGTCATTGCCCTGGTGCATGTAAAAAACCGTGGGCACGACTTCGGCCGTCACCTCGGCGTGATGTCTTTGAGAGGAACTCTGGTCAAGCTCCAAGGCATCGTAGGTAATCACAGAGTGGAGTTCGACGTCGCTGGTGGAGGGCGCGTCGGTGGCCGTTAAGGTGAGCCTGTTGGTCCCCTTCCGCAAAAACGGCGCTGGGAGATCGCAAGTGATCGTATCGGCAGCGGCGATCGGGCTCACGACCATTTCCCGATCGCCCCCCGTGTAGCTGAGCATGGGGTGCTGGTAAAAGAGACCCTTGTGCCCATTGATTTCAACTTCCAATCGCGCCACGCGCGCCGTCTCCGACAACAGCCCCGCTTTGAGCGTGTAGGCGCCGCCGGGTTTTCCGGGCAGATTGAACTGAATGGTATAGGGGTGAGGGCGGCTCCCCGGCCTTTCGATTTCTGCACCCTCTTGATAAGCAGGCCAATCGGTCTCCGGCCGGCTCTTTCCCACAACGTAAACCAACTCGCCAGCGGGGTAGCGGGAGCCAAAGAGCGGCCGACCTTGTTTCCCGGTATTGAATTCACTCGGCGACTGGTTGAAGGTGCCGATTCTCCACACGGCATTGGAAGGACCGCGGGAGTCGGCCCGGCTCGGAGTTCGACGGGCGCGGCGAGATGCAACACCCCCGGCACACGGGCAAATACAGGTTGCGACTGCCAGCACTACAAGCACTTGTAAAGCCTGCTCGTGCGGGTATTTTCTCACTTCATCCCTCCGGTCGTCTCGATCGCTTCGTGCGCTTTGCGGCCGTACACCCGCTCGTAGGCTTGGCAGTAGGGACAAAGGCCGCCTTCAATGCGTTTAACGAACCAGAACGCCAGCCCCTTCTGGTTCTTGCGCGCGCGGCCACACACCGGACACTCAACGCATTTCTGGGCCATGGCGCGGTCTTGTTCGGAGATGGTTTCCATGAGCTTATCCTCTAGTCGTGCAGGGGAGCCGCAGTGGCGGCCTTCAGGTGTCCACAGGGCCACCCCTGCATCCTGAATTGCATCTAGGTCTTTCGGCAGACCAGCATCATACCCTAGGAGTATAGAACGAGCCAAGGCACTAGCGCGAAGCAACGGGAATTGATAAGCTGCTTTCCTCTATAGTGGCGGAGCGCCTGACCATTCGCTCCTACGCTGCCTGGCAAAGGCGATAAGAGGGAGGCAACATCCGATGATTCAACGACGCGATTTCCTTAAGGCGGCTGGTGTATCTGCGGCGAGCATGGGCAAGCCCCTCGTCTCGAATGCGGAGCAAAGCAGCGCTTCCGCGTCCGTTCCGGCCGACACCAAATACCCGAAGCTGGCGATCAAGACGCGCTATTCTCCCCAGAGGCTCGCGTTCGCGGCGTCGGCAGGTTACGAAGGCGTGATTGTCGACGTCAACGAATACTTCGATCCCGACAAACTTACGGACAGTCAGACTGATCAGGTCCTGGCCGCCGCCCGGGATGCCGGAGTGCGGATCATCAGCATCGAAAGCATGGTGAACCATCTGGCGCCAGATCCTGCCGAACGGCGCCAAATACGCGCGGGCTTCGTCCGCTGCATCGAGTTGGCCCACCGGCTGGGGTGTAAGTTCGTCGGCACTTTCAGTGGGGGCAAGCCGGGCGCATCGGTGGACGAGCAGGCGAAAGAACTGGCCGAAGTGCTCAACGAGCAGTACCTGCCCGTATGCGAAAAGTTGGACGTGACGATTGGGCCTGAGAACTATCCCTGCGACGAGAATTTCGCCACCGTGCCCGCCAGTTGGGAGAAAGTGTTTGCGCTGGTTCCGAACCATCGTTTCGGGCTGGAGTTCGACCCTTCCCATTTGGTGCGGCAATACATCGACCCCATCCAGACGGCCTGGGACTTTCGCGACAGGATCCTCGCGGTGCATGCCAAGGACACGGAAATCATTCAGCCGGTTCTTGCCAAAGTCGGCATCCACGGCCGAGGCTGGTGGCGTTACCGCATTCCCGGACAGGGGCTGATTGACTGGCCCAAGTTTATTACCGTGCTGTTGCAGGCGGGTTTCAAAGGCGGCATGGCTGTGGAACACGAGGACAATTTTTGGGATGCTCCCCGCGGCGACTCGGGCCCTGAAATGGCGCAGGAACGCAAAGACGGGTTCATCCTTGCCGCGCGCTTTCTGCGGCAGTATCTGCCCGGCCGGCTGAGTTAGAGTTCTTGGGCTTTTGCCTCTGTACCGCGACCTTGCCGCGGCGAGCAGGTGTGGAATTGATCGCCCTCTCCCTTGGGGAGCGGGTGGACCGCCGCGGCGCATTCACCAGCCGTCGCGGGCCGGGTGAGGGGTTACTTCCGCGGAGAGGAGTCTGCGGCCACCCGTTGCCTTTCGGCCACTGTTGCATTACATTTCCAGAGGGCGAATCCATCAAAGCGAAGGAGGTCACATGCGGCGTAGGACGTTCTTCGGGGGAGTTTTCGGGGGGTTAGCGGCCTCGGCCTTTGGAGCGAAGCCGCCCAAACCCAAGGCCGGCGATATCCCCATGCGGACGTTTGGCAAGACGGGGGAAAGGCTCACCATCATCGGCCAGGCCGGCGGCCGTTTTCCCCTTATCACCTTCGAAGACGCGAAGGCAATTACCTTGCGCGCCTACGACCTCGGGATCAACTATTTTGATAATTCCATTGATTACTGGGACGGCCGGTCGGAGGAAGTCTATGGGGCCGTTCTCCCGCCTTTCCGCAAGCATGTCTTCATCACAACCAAGGCTAATAAGCGGACTCGCGCCGGCGCCGCGGAGGAACTCGACCAGTCTCTGAAACGCCTGAAGACCGATTATGTGGATCTCTGGCAGATTCATGCCGTGGATGAGAAAGCCGAGGCCGAGCAGATCTTCGGCCCAGGCGGGGCCATCGAAGCCTTCGAAGCCGCGAAGAGGGCAGGGAAGTGCCGCTTCATCGGCTTCACGGGCCACCACGATCCCTACGTTCACTTGGAAATGCTCAAGGCTTATGAGAAGTTTGACTCCATCTTAATGCCTTTACACATTGCCGACCCCGGGTACCTGAGTTTTGAGAAACTCACCTTGCCCGTTGCCGCCGACCGCAAGATGGCCATCCAGGGAATGAAGTCACTGGCCAACGCCAAGCTTTTGCAGGAATTCAGCGCCCGAGAATGCCTGAGCTACGCCTTAAGCCTTCCCGTCAACTGCGTTACCGTTGGCTGCACTACCATCGGCCAGTTGGAAGATGATGTTCGCATCGCCCAGCAGTTCAAGGCGTTCACGCCTGTTGAAATGGATTCGCTTCGCAAGCGAGCCGAGGGCATTAAAGGACCAGGCCTTGAAGATTGGAAGCGGAACATTAATGCTCCGGCGACTGCATCCTCGACCCACTACCGAGACTCCCGCCATAGACATGGATGATTACTTGATAGGCGCCCGAAACAGGTTAACCGAACGGAGCATCCCCATGATCCCACAGAGGACTCCGATGACCAGTTTCGCGGGACAACTATTGGTTAGAAGTGCATGACGGCCAGGCCGGGAATCTGCCGAAAGTGCCGGACGTTCGAGGTGCCTACGCCGTAGCCAAGCTCAAGCGCGGTCACCCCATCAAAAGGTCTGCGAGCGGGACTTTCAACCCATGCCTCTGGATTTCACCATCGAGTCGGCCGGCACGCAGAGCGATGGCTACGGTGACCGGGTAGATCGGCATCGCGCCCATTAGCTCTTCAATGAAGCTTTGGCGTTTTAACCGTCGCTGAGGAGTGTCCGCGCGAGCTGCTCCGTGCGCCAGCTCAATCAACGTCACTACCGAAATACAGACCTCAGTGTCTCCGGTCAGCTCGCTTATCGCCGTCAAGGACCGACGCGCATTCTCGCCCTCACGTTCCGCTGAGATTAAGACACTGGAGTCGAGGATTAGTCCCATGTTGGCGGGCTAAGCGCTTCGCGGTGCTGTTCGACGGCCGCTGCCACGTCCTTGGCAAAGTCCGGGTCGATCGTGGCGGTCGAGTCCTCAGGAAGCAGCGCGATGCATTCTGAGATCATGCGGGGCACAGATTCTGCGGGATGGAGCACGGCCACTGGCCGCGCACCATTTTGGATGACCACCTCAGCCCCCGCGCGCACGTGCGCCAAGAGCGTCTCCACGTTGGTGGTGGCGGCTTGCTTCTCCGAGATGTAGATTACGTGTCTCCCCATGTGCATATTATACACCCTCAATCGGCGCGGGCGGGGAGTTCGGACCTCCCCTCGTGGTATAATTTGGTTTCAACATTCAAGTTTCAACATGCAAATTGATAGTCATAACTCCCTTGCCGGCCGGGAGGGAAGGAGTCCATTTGATGATTTCCAAAACCTTCGAAGTCAAGATTGTGCGGGAAGGGCAAATGTGTTTCATTCCCTTGACGTTCGATCCCAAGAGCGTGTTTGGCAAAGTCCGCGCCCCCGTTAAGGTCACGCTCAACGGATACACGTACCGCAGCACCATCGCTGCCATGGGCGGACCACCGTTCATTCCGTTGCGGCGCAGCAATCGCGAGGCGGCGGGGTTGGAAGGCAACGAAACGCTCGAGGTCCGGCTCGACCTTGACACCGAGAAGCGCGAAGTGAAGCCACCCGCCGATTTCGTTAAGGCGCTCAAAGCTGCGCCACCCGCCTGGGACCGATGGCAGGAAATGAGCTACACTCACCAGCGCGAATATGTCGAAGCGTTGGCCGGAGCCAAGAGACCTGAAACGCGAACCCGCCGTCTCGAAGGTGCAGTTCAGGCTATCCGTGCGCGGCCGGAGAGGCAGGTGCGGAAATCCACCTCGCGCTAGCCCAAGTTCGTCACGAAACGGGGTAAATGCTGGCTAACCTCTTCAGAATCAGTCAGGCGGTTGCCGAGTTTACACTACATTCGAAGTTCAAAT
>Ga0116217_10006223_pt1 | contig 10388 bp, 8 predicted proteins | sample Sb_taG_6_FD_89697 | JGI IMG/M metagenome (GOLD analysis project Ga0116217, IMG submission 89697) | Peat soil microbial communities from Weissenstadt, Germany - Sb_50d_4_PS metaG | ecosystem: Environmental > Terrestrial > Soil > Wetlands > Peat | place: Germany: Weissenstadt | collected 2010-09-21 | reverse complement strand
GCATCCTCGACCTGCTCTTCATCCAGATTCTGCGCGCCTGGGCCGCTGGCACGGACGCCGAACCGAACTGGCTGGCCGGTGCGCTCGACCCGCAGATCGGTCTGGCCTTGAGCGCTATCCATCGAGACCCCGACCACGACTGGACAGTCGAGGAGCTGGCCCGAGCGTGCAGCCTTTCCCGGTCGGCGTTCGCTGCGCAGTTCGTCGCTCGCGTCGGGAAGCCGCCAGCCACCTATCTCGCGCACGTCCGCCTGGACGCCGCCACCGACCTGCTCCGCGACACCTCCCTCCCGGTCACGCTCATCGCGGAGAACGTCGGCTACACGTCGGAGGCGGCATTCAGCCGCGCGTTCAAGCGCCGCTACGGCACGCCACCGGCTCGCTGGCGACGAGACATACGGGCGAAGCACTCGTGAGCGGTGCGGCGACTATTCCAGCATCTCTGAGGCCGGTCGGCCGGCGGCCCGGACGACGATGGAGTCACGGGTGCCGGGATCATCCGGAGCTGACCGGCGGGTGCTTCCGTTCGTACCACAAGCGTGCTCGGAACCGTCGTCGCGGCTGGATCATGCGGGTTGTTCGATCGCGAGCCGATCTGCAAGCCTGCTTGTGAACGTTCGGGCGCCCTCCAGGTCGTCTGACTGGAGGTTAGTGGGGGGAATCCTCACGCCGAGATACTTGTCGCGGTTCTCGCCCGTACCGAGGTAGCTCAGCAGCGACAGAAGTGACTTGATCTGGCCGCCAGCGAACGCCCAATGAGCACCATCGACGTAGTCGCCGCCCTTGGCCGTTCCGAGTCTTTTGACTGCTCTGAGATTGATGCCCCAGTAGCGCCGGCAGACGACGAACGCCGCAAAGCGCTTGCCGCCCAGGATCTTGCTGGCGGCGTCGGACTTCAAGAAGGAGCGAATCGGGACGCTGGTCTTGAGCCACCAGGTGGGCGAACCAATGCACACGAGGTCGTAGCTGCCGTCGCGGGCGGCGTCCGGAATGCGAATCTCGCCCGTCACCCCGCGAATCTGCGCGGGGATCATCCCGAATGGGTCGCGGTACAGATGTCGGAACGGGAACTGCGAGAATCGCTTGGCGTAGCGTGGATCGGTCAGCTCGATCGATGCCTGCTGCACCTCGCAGCCCCGTTCACGGAATACGTCTGCCATCGCCTCGACCACCTTCTGGGTCTGCTGCGTGTACGAGTAGTAGACAAACAGCACCCGGGGCACTCGGGGCTCCGCGTTGCCCGGGTCAGGCGACACCGCGCGCCTCAGCTTTGCCCGTCGGGGCGATGACGGCACCAATGATCCAGAGCACCGGGAGGATGATCCCCACCCAGAACAGGAAATAGTGCCCCTTGCGCCAGGTTGTCAACGCCAGTGTGATGAACAGCATGATGTACACAACAGCCAGGATTAGCCACAGCACAGTTGACATGTGATGGTTCCTCTGAGGTTCGAGGTGTTAGGCCCGCGAGCTGTCGCCAAGCCTCATGTGATGATCAAACTCGATGCGGCGCTCGGTGTCATCACCCCGTTGGCATGAACTCTGAGCGCAGCCCTCGACGTCCTTAAGCGTCTTGGGTGGCCCGTCGCGCCTGTGCAGCGCGAGGCGACGATCGACCCGGCCGTTTCGAGCGCCTCAGAGCAGGGTGATCACACCTCGGGCGATCAGTATCACGCCGATCGCGCCCGCGCCGATCACGGCTGCGGTCCGACCTTTGGCGCCCATCCAAGCTTTGAACCGGTTCACCCTGTCCTGGGTGCTGTCGGGCGCGAACACGTAGCCCAGCAGAGGGAGCTCGAGCAGGATCTGTTGCATCAGGCAGAAGCCGACGACCAGCAGCACGGTAGGGACGGTGCCGGGGTTGAGCTTGTTGATCTTGTCCAGAGCGGTTAGGAACGAGACGCCGGGGAAGCTGAGGATCGCGCCGACGACGAACGTCACCTTGGGATCGCCCTTGCCCAGTAGCCTGAGCGGTAGCGACTCGGTTGGCTTGCCGGCCTCCATCTTCGCCTTCAATTTGGCATCCTTCTTCTGCCGCCGGCGCTCCTGGAACGGTTGGTCGCGTCCTGTCCCGAGCACGAACGCGATCAGCACGGCCAGGAGGCCGACGACTATGTCCTCGAGCGGGCTGATCGTGTGCTTGGAGGTGCTCTCCGTACTGGAGCCTTGGAGCGTGAACACGATCACTAGACCGAGCGTGATGCTGGTGGTGTAGGCGCCCAGCAGGTAGCCCACCATGAGTCGCTTCGGGTTGGGAAGCAACAGCATCACCGTCACCGCAGCCAGCAGCGACGGGTTGAACATCGACACCAGCCCGAGCAGGAAGATGTCGAGGAGGTCACTACTCATGATTTGGCGCTCTCTGCGGACGGCAACTTCGCGCGCCCGGGGTTGGTTCATCCGCCCATGCCGGCTTGCGCCTCGGCCAGTCCGGCTTTGAGCTCCTTCGCGCTCGCGCCGTCGATCTTCGCCACGGATTTCTTGACCGCGTTGACGAGAGCTTTGTCTACCGCGTCGGCGCCGTCGGAGTCGTAGATCGCGATTACACCGCCGGAGCCGGGTGGCAGCGCGTCGTCCATCTTCTCTCCGATCCCGCTCTCGACCCGGTGCTTGGCGAACTTGCCCATCACGGCGCCCGCTGCCGCGCCGACCGCGGTCGCGGCCAGCAGCGGCGGTGCGAAAAGCCCGACGACGAGCCCGGCGCCACCGCCGATCTTCACACCCTTGCGACCGAGGTGGTCGCCGGTCTCGGTGACGTGCACCTCGCCGTCGGTGTCCTTCTGCACCAGGACGACACCTTCGACCGTGATCGTCTTGCCCTCGGCGAGCTTCAGTACCGCATCGAAGTCCCGCTTGGCTAGATCTTCGAACAGGTACGCCGTGATCAATACGTCCTTCTGATCCTCGCTCATGTTCGCTGCTCCTATCCGCTGATCCCGCGGGCGATGTCCGCCTGCGAGGCGTGCTCGTGCATGGCGTGCTCGTCCTCGTCGAGGTGCGGGGCGACGTCGAACACGACCCTCTTGACAGTGCCGGTGAAAGCGAACGGCGCCTTGTCGGCGTAGCTTCGGTCTACCACCAGGCCGTTGTCGAGGCCGACATCCATGCCCGCGTAGCCGCTGAAGATGAACGGGACTGTGTGATCCAGCCGGCCGCTGCCGACTGTCTCGCCGTTGACCAACAGCGTCACGTCACCGGGGGTGGCGGGCTTGGGCTCGTCCGCCTTGAAGATCATTTGGACGTTCACATCCCCGGTCGGCAGCTCCCGTTCGGACTGCTGGTGGTACTCGAACACCCCGAGGAACGCGTACGTGTGCTTGAGCTTCCCGTCCTGGACGAACAGGGAGAAGCCGCCGAGATGGCTCGCTTCGGCGACGATCACGCCCTCGGCGCCACCGTCCGGGATGTGGAGGTCCGCGCTGATCGTGTAGGAGTGGTTGTAGATCCGCGGAACCGCCCCGGGCGCGATGTTCTGCACAACCCCGTGATAGGTGGTCGTGGTGATCCTGCCCAGCGGCGGCAGGATTCCGAAGAATCCCGCGAAGCCCGCCAGCAGCGGCTTGACGTGGTATTTCTCGGCCTCCTCCCAGAACAGGCTCTGCAGCTCCTTGACCTTGTCGGAATGGGACGCCGACAGGTCGTTGGCCTGGGAGAAATCGTCGGGAAGGTAGTACAGCTCGACCGGATCCTTGTCAGGCTTCCAGACGCCGGGGGCGAAGTGCTTGAGCACCTCGGGGTCCAACCGCCAAGGGATGCGGGGCATCCGCATCGACAGCCACCATCCGTCCTTGTACATCGCCCGGTTGCCGAAGTTCTCGAAGTACTGCTGCGTGTGGTGCTCGGATGCGGTGGCATCCGCCAGCGAGTCGGCGAAGCTCGCCCCGGTCATCGGCTGCTGCTCGATGCCATCGACATGCGTTGGCTGCGGGATCCCGACGATGTCGAGGATCGTCGGACCGATGTCACTGACGTGGGTGAACTGCGAGCGCAGACCGCCGCTATCGGTGATCCGCTGCGGACAGCGGACGATCATCGGATTGCGCGTCCCGCCCAGGTGCGAAGCGATCTGCTTGCCCCACCGGAACGGCGTGTTGCTCGCCCACGCCCAGGCCGACGAGTAGTGCGGGTACATCATCTCCGTGCCCCACGCCTCCAGCCCGCCCCACTTCAGCGTCAGCTGCAGCTGCTCCTGGTCTGTGAGGGGCAGGCCGTTGAGCATCGTCCCCTCGTTGAACGTGCCCGAAGGAGTCCCTTCCAGGCTCGCGCCGTTGTCACCCCAGATCCAGATAATGATCGCGTCGTCGAGCTCGCCCATCGCCTCGATCGCGTCCAGCAGCCGGCCGACGTGATGATCGGCGTTCTCCGAATAGCCGGCATAGACCTCCATCTGGCGAGCGCACACCCGCCGGGTGTTCTCACCCAGCGAATCCCAGGCCGGCATCGACTCGTCGCGCGGGGTCAGGGCCGCATCGGCCGGGACCACGCCGAGCCTCTTCTGGCGCTCGAACGTCTGCTCGCGCAGCCTGTCCCAGCCCTGGTCGAACCGGCCCTTGTACTTGTCCGACCACTCCTTCCACACGTGATGCGGGGAATGGCTGCAACCGGTTGAGTAGTAGAGCATCCACGGCTTCTCGGGATCGTGTCCGCGAACGCCGTGAAGCCAATCGATCGCCTGGTCGGTCATCGCCTCTGGGAAGTAGAAGGGCTTGCCGTCCCTCCCCTCCTGAACGCCGATGAATCTCTGATTCTCGGCGATCATCGTGTCGAATTGGCTGGACTCGGGAGCCAGGAAGCCCCAGTAGTAATCAAACCCCCAACCGTTAGGCCAGTGGGTGAACGGTCCGGCAGGGCCCTGCTCCTTCTCCGGCGTCAGGTGCCATTTACCGACCGCCGCGGTCGAGTACCCGTTCTCCTTGAGCACCCTCGGGAACGGCGCGGCGTCGCGGGGCAGCATCGCGGAATAGCCCGGGAAGCCGCTCGACGCCTCCGGAATCCCGCCCATGCCAACCGCATGGTGGTTTCGCCCGGTCAGCAGCGAGGCCCGGGTCGGCGAGCACATCGCCGTAACGTGGAAGCGGTTGTAGCGCAATCCCTCGGCGGCGATCCGATCATAGTTGGGCGTTTCGATCGGCCCGCCGAACGCGACCGGATTCCCAAACCCTGCATCGTCGATCAACACCACCAAGACGTTCGGGGCCCCGTCGGGCGGCTGGACGTGGCCGATCCGCCCCCAGTCAGGCTCAGAACCACCCAGCGTCTGGTTCGCGACGCCGCTGAACGCCGGCCGCTGAATTGGAAGCCTGGTCCGATCGACCGCCGCATCGCTCACGTGAAGCTCACCTCTCAATCGCTGGTTGCGGTTCCCGGCTGGGGGCCCTTGATTGAGACCGACTCGGGCCGTCAACGCCGTCGCATCCGAAGCAGCGACGATATGGCCCGCAGCGGCAAGCGTCATCGCCCAATCGGGATGAACCGGCTCAATGCGGAGACGGACGACACGAGGGCTGGAGTGGCTCGTCCATGCCGGCGCCGCACCCCAAAGCACCTGCGCACGCACCCTAACCGCTCAATCAGGGCGTACTGGTTTGCGAGCGCCTTGAGACCCGGCGCCCGTCCCCGAGTAGCCTGTCGGTTAGCACGATTCGAACAGAACTCGCACCGGGACGTATCGATCGGGGTGGGCAGCTCATAGCACGACAGCCCTTGAGCGGCGGCTGCACCGCATGGCCGAACGATGGCCGCCCGCCAACCCTGGATTCAGCACCCAGAGGCTCGCCAGCCTCCGGATGCTGCTGCAAATCGGAGTCGGAACCGATCGGTGATGTAAAGTCATGAATGCGACCAGCGAGGAAGCAGTGGCTTTCGCTTCGCGCAAGTCCGGCCGCACTCGCGATCGTGTCTTACAGGCCGGCGTGATCGAGACGAAGTTGGTTGCGCCGCCGGTGCGTCCGGGCACCGTCGTGCGGGGTGAGCTTCTGGACCGGCTGACTCGCTCGACAGCCTCGCCGGTTCTCGGCGTCTTTGCGCCCGCCGGCTACGGCAAGACCACAGTTCTCGCGCAGTTCGTCGCGCGCGAGTCCAGGCCGGTCGCCTGGGTGTCTCTGGATGAAGGCGACAACGACCCGGTGGTGCTGATGTTGCACGTTGCGGCCGCGATTGACCGGGTGTGCGCGTTGACGCCAGCGCTATTCGCACTTCTGTCCTCTCCTGGGCCGTTCGAGCCCAGCGCGATCTACCGTGTTTGTTCCGCGCTGAGCACGGCACCCGAGCACGTTCTGGTGCTCGACGACGTTCACCTGGTGTCCGGCCCCCTCAGCTGCGACGCGATCGCAGCGCTGGCGCTCCACGTCGGGCCGGCGTCGCTGCTCGTGCTTTCTGGACGCGGGACAGAGGGACTGCCGATTGCACGCTTGCGTGGCGCGGGGCGGCTTGTGGAGATCGGCGCGGGCGACCTCGCCCTCGACGAGGCCGAGACGCGTGGGGTGCTCGAGCACGCGGGCGTGAGCGCTTCGGCCGATGATGTGGCGCAGCTCTCGCGGCCCACCGAGGGCTGGGCGATCGGCGTGTATCTGGCAGCACTATCGCTTGGCGGCAGCGCGACGATGGACGATGCGCTCGCGGTGTTCACGGGCGAGGATCGGTACGTCGTCGACTACGTGCGGTCGGAGTTTCTGGACGGGCTCGCCCCCGACGAGGTTCGCTTCCTGACCGAGACCGCGATTCTCGATCGGCTGTCTGGACCGCTCTGCGATGCCGTGCTGCAGACCACCGGGTCCGCCCGCAAGCTGGAGGCGCTCGAGCGATCAAACCTCAACGTCGTACCGCTTGACCGGACTCGCGAGTGGTACCGCTATCACCACTTGTTTCGCGATGCGCTGCGCGTAGAGCTGGAACGTCGAGCGCCGGCCGCCCCACGAACGCTCCATCGCCGCGCCGCCGTCTGGCTGGAAGGCAACGGGGAGATGGTATCGGCGGTTGAGCACGCGCTGGCCGCGGGGGATGTGGACCACGCCGCGCGTCTGATCGCACCGCTCGTGCTCGTCCTTGAGCGCACCGGCCGCGGGGCGACTACTCGTCGGTGGCTCGATGCACTTGGTCCCGAGGCGCTCGAGCGACTGCCCGCCTTGGCCCTCGCCGCGGGATGGTTTGCCGCGCTCGAGGGCGAACACGCCGAGGCGCGGCGCTGGCTTGCGGTCGCCGAGCACGGATCAGGCGAAGGCTTTTCCTTGCTGGGAGCGGCCTCGGCGGCATCTGCGGTCGCGCTGCTGCGTGCGGCGATCTGCCCTGCCGGCGTGGAGCAGATGCGGGCAGACGCCGAGTTCGCCGTCCGGAGCGAGCCGCACTGGAGTCGGTGGCGCGCGACGGCGGTCGTGGTGCTTGGCTTCGCGCACGTGCTGGCTGGAGACGATCGCCGCGCCGAGGAGGTGTTAGCCAACGGCGTGCGAGAAGCCCGCCGCGTCGAGGACGACATCATCTGGTCGGTGGCGCTGGCACAGTTGGCCCTGTATGCCCTCGAACGCGGGGACCTGACGGATGCCGAAGCGCTCTCGCGCGAAGCCTACGGACGAGCCCGCGACTCGATGCGCGTGGCGACCAGCGCATACGCGTTCGTGGCGAATGCGCGGATCGCGCAGCGACAAGGCGACTCGCGCCGGCTTGCTGCATGTGTCGCGGGCGTGCAGCTGAGGCGGCCCCAGCTGACCGCGGCGATCCCGTCGATTTCTGCGCTCACGTTGGTCGAGCTCATCCGCATCCACATCGCCTCGGGGGACGCTGCCGGCGCTCGCACAATCCTGCGTGATCTCAACACCCTGTTGCGCGAGCGTCCCGATCTGGGGATCGTCGGTGATGCCGCGAAGCGGCTGGCCGAGCAGCTCCGAACGCTTCCGATCAACATCGTGGGCGCGACGACGCTCACGCCAGCGGAGCTCCGGCTGCTGCCGCTGCTACCGACCCACCTGTCGCTTCCGGAGATCGGTGAGCGACTGTTCTTGTCGCGTCATACCGTCAAGACGCAGGCGATCTCGATCTACCGCAAGCTCGACGTGTCCTCGCGAGGTGAGGCTGTCGCCCGCGCCCGCGAGATCGGCCTACTCGGCGACTTCGTCAGAGACGCACCCGCCGCTTAGGCGCGTCCGCAGCAACGGGGTCGTGGGCCGACGCCGCGACTTCATCCCGTCAGGGCGATGCGCGCGAGCGCTTAGGGCGTTCTACTTACGTCCGCAATGACGGACCCCGAGCAGACGCTGCGGAGGCTCGCGCTAAGCGACGACCGGCTCGTCGCGGCGCTGCTCTCACAGACGGACGCCGAGTTCGGCGGCGGCTCTCGCGATGCGCAGGTGCGCGCCCTTTGTCGGCTTGCCGCGCTGATCGCCAGCCACGGCACCTGCGCGTTCTACCAGGCGGTGATCGACTCGGCGCTGGCGGCCGGCGCGAGTGTGGAGGAGGTAATAGGTGTCCTGCTCGCGGTAGCCGCGACGGTCGGCAGCGCGCGGGTCGTCGCCGCTGCACCGCTTGTGGCTCGGGCCGTCGGCTTTGACGTCGACGATGCGTTTGACGGCGATCAGGCGGACCGTCTGCGCTAAACGTCATGAACGCGAATCTCGGCGATAACCGGCGTGCTCGAACCCAACGGGCGCACCACACCAATCCTCGACAGAACGCACAGCTGCAGCTCTCTCAAGCGCGGCTCTCCGCGGCCGCCCGCGAGCGCCAGCGCCTCGCGCGCGACCTCCACGACGGTGTCCAGAACGAACTGGTGTCTCTTATGGTCGAGCTCGCGGTCGCCGAGCATGACAGCGACACCCCACCCGTGCTCTCAGCCAAACTGTCTGCGTTAGGCGCCCGCGCGCAGGCGACGTTAGATGCGATCCGTGAGATCGCGCACGGCGACCGTCCGCCGCTGCTCGCCGCGGCTGGCGTGATAGAAGCGATCCGCGCACAGGCGGCGCTAGCACCTATCACGGTCAACCCGATAGGGACCGCTCCACGTAGCAGCAATGACGCCGAGGAGGCCGCGTACTTCGCCTGCCTAGAGGCGCTTCAGAACGTCGCGAAGCACGCAGGCCGGTCCGCACGCGTGACACTCCGACTGCTCTATCGAGACGGAACGCTGGCCGTGCGTATCGCTGACGACGGCGGCGGGTTCGACAGGGTTCGTGTGCGCGAGGGTGCCGGGCTGACAAACATCCGCGACCGCATCACCTCTGTCGGCGGCACTGTGAATATCACGTCGACGGTAGGGCGCGGCACTGTCGTAGCTATAGCGCTCCCGTGGCCGGGGAGACAAACGGCGCTGGCCCAAGACCGCGCGCTATCCCGCGACGACGGCCGAGGGCACGGATCACTAAATCCACTGCGCGGACGGCCGGCAAGGCGGAGGCAACAGGCGCCTGCGCCGATCACGACACCGACGCGGTTTAGCCCGCTCGGACGCTGGATTGCGAAGCGGCTCGGGTGACGCGGTCCCTGAGGATGCTGTGATCGTGATCCGGGACCCGCGGTTGGATGACGGGAAGCTCACCTACTCCATCACGGCCCTCGATGGAGCGGTCCCTGCCCAGGCGGGACCGGTCACCCTATTCATCTGACGATCCAGCTCAGCTCAGCCGTCGCCGCGCTCGTCACACCCGTGGCGATGTGGATCAACGGCGCAGCCGCGCTCGCATACGTACCCGTCCCAGGGTTTGAGAGGCAGGGGCGTGGCATCACGCTTCGGCTCAGGCCGCAGCCACCCTCGGAATTGGGCTACGAACTCGCGGCGGGCGATGCCAAGCGACCCCGTATTCGCCACGAGCGCGACCGGCGCCGTCGCAACGTCAAGGGTGGTGCACTGACCGGTTGAGGTCAAGCCCGAAAGCAGGTTTCGGGCGCGTGGACGATCAATTGGTTCGGCCACCGCGTAGACCTACAGCGCTTCATTGGAGCTGGCGCCTTCGCCGCGGATAGGCACGCGACTGCCCCCTCGGCGTGGATGGCGCTAGCCCCAGCACGGCGCGCTGGGCCGGCCCTGTGGTGCCCGCGCACACATTTGGGGTCGCGTATATAGCGGGCGAGGCGATCGCCACATACTGACGTGCATCAGTACTCCGTACCGATGCACGTCACCGTCCCGGCCGTAAAGTCGGAGGCGATCAAGGAGGCGTTCAATGCCACAGACCACGGACCGGCCCGCGCAGCGTCGCGTGCTTCCGGTGGTCGTGCGCGATCGCCGTGGCGGCGGAATGCGCCGAATGCTTGGCGCCGTCTCGGCGGACGCGCAGATGGTCCGCGCGATCTCGGCCGACGTCGCCCATGCCGCCGACCCGCGCCATCTCGCGCGCAGGTCGTCGGCCGCCGACCCTTTCGAGCTGCGTGACCCCGAGTACATCGCGCGCACGCTCCCCGCG
>Ga0116217_10006220_pt1 | contig 10391 bp, 2 predicted proteins | sample Sb_taG_6_FD_89697 | JGI IMG/M metagenome (GOLD analysis project Ga0116217, IMG submission 89697) | Peat soil microbial communities from Weissenstadt, Germany - Sb_50d_4_PS metaG | ecosystem: Environmental > Terrestrial > Soil > Wetlands > Peat | place: Germany: Weissenstadt | collected 2010-09-21 | reverse complement strand
GATTGGATAAGTGCCTACCGGACTGGTGACCGTAGCCGCCGTTCCGAGTATTACCGGCGAGGTGAGGCTGGCCACGGTATCGCCGTTGACGAAGCCGCTATAAGTCGCGGTAAAGACCGGCAGGGCGGCGCCGTAAGTCTTGCTCTTGTTGTCGGCTGCAATGGTCAAAGAAGCAGGAGTGACGCTTAACGTTCCATTGACTTCGGTGATGGTATAATTGGCGTCGGCCGCTCCGCTGGGAGTTATGGTGTACGTGCCCACCGGGCTAGCGGCGGTAGCTGTGGTTGCCAGAGTTACGGGCGAGGTGAAGCTGGCCGCGGTATCGCCGTTGACGAAGCCGCTGTAACTGGCCGTCAGGGTAGGCAAGGCCGCCCCATAGACTTTGCTCTGGTTGTCGGCGGTAATGGTCAGCGGGGCTGGAGTCACGCTCAGGGTGCCGTTGACCTCCGTAATCGTGTAGTTGGCATCAGCCGCGCCGCTGGCCGTGATCGCGTAGGTCCCTACCGGGCTCGCTGTCGCGGCCGTTGTACTGAGGCTCACCGGCGAGGTAAGGCTGGCGGCCGTGTCTCCGTTGACGAACCCGCTATAACTGGCGGTCAAGGCAGGCAGTGCCGCGCCATAAACCGTACTGGCGTCGTTGGCGGTAATCGTCAGCGGAGCCGGATCAACGTTCAACGTGACCTGGGCGCTGATCGGCAGGAAGCTGTTGGTGTCCGATGGCGTAAAGGTGACGGTAAGGGTTTGGCCTTGTCCCGCGTTCAACACTGCGCCTAGAGGCGGGGTATAGCTGAAGGTTCCAGGCACGTTAGTCGAGTTGTAGGTGGCGGTGGCGTTCAATTGCGAGCCGCCTGAGGCCGTGCCATAAACGATGTCGGCGGGATTCGCCCAGCTCAGCGCCGGATAAGCCGCGCCGGTTATGTTCAAGGACCATTCGGTAAGCAGGTTGGTGCCGCCCGAGTTGAGGTCGGCCAGGTAGAGGGTCCATTGGCCGGCGGCGTTCAGGCCATTGAAGTTGGTCAGCGAGGTGGATTGGACGGAGGTGTCGGTAACGTTGGTCGGATCCACGTCGCGACCGTCCGGCTGCCAGGCGCCGGTGAGCGGCAAGCCGGGCGCGGGCGTCACGAGGCTCTGATAGACGTGGATATCGCCATTGGCGGCGCCGGTCTGGAAGATCACATCCAAGCCGCTGTCGGCATAACCGAATAGGTTGGTGGCGGTTTTGCCGGGTCGGTTGAGCAACACGGTGAAGCCGCTGGCGTGGCGCAGGTAACCGTAGAGGTCGCCGTTGAACTCGCCGGTGATTTTGAGCGCGACGGTCACGGAGCCGATGGTTCCGATGGCGGAATTTAGGCTGTGCACCTCGCTTAGGCCGGAGGTGTTGCCGTCAGGCACTAGCCGGTTGGTGGTAAACGTATAGGTTTCAGTAGTCTGCGCTTGAATGAGCAGCGGTGCGGCTGCCCCCAAGAGCACCAGTAGGATCATTCTTAGTTTGTTCATAGATGCTTTGTTTGGAGGATTGCTGCGCAGCAAATTGCTTTCGGCCCGCCTCTGCGCGTTAACGAGGTCGAAAATCGATGGGTTGGTTTTGGTGGATTTTATCTGCATAAATCAGGGATCGGTTGAACGGTAGAATCTGGCGGGGGAGCCCGTCGCCGGTGCGTCGGTGAACTCGAAACCACCGGAAGCATCGGCCGATGCCGTGCCCAGCGACTGCCAGGCGGGTGACGTGAGGTTGGTCGTGAATTGGATCGTGTAGTTCCGTGCCACTATCCCTTGAAACTCGATGAGCGATGTGCCGCCGCCCAAATCTTCCACGGCAACGATATTTTGTGATTGGCCGAGGTCATTCGTGACCGCGACCGAGACGGAGCCGGTTGCCTGGAGTCCACCGGTATCAGAGATTACATAGGAGAAGCTATCCGAGTGGGTATATCCCGGCGGGGGCGTATAAAAAATCCAGTTGTTGCTGACAACCACCGTCCCTCCGGCAGTGCTCGTCGGGCTGGCGGAAACGAACGTCAGGATGTCGCCGTCAGGATCGCTGTCGTTCGCCAAGAAAGTCGTGATCCGCGCCTTAACGCCACAGGTTAGCCCGCGCCAAAGGCTGACGTTCCCGGCGGTGGGCGCCGTGTTGATGCTTTGGTTGGGATTCAGATTGTTGGTGCTGCCGAAGAAATTGCCATCCCCGGCGTAGCAGGCGCCGATGACATGTGTGCCGTGTGCCAGTGAAGCCGTGGTGGTGCTAGCGACGCCGCCGGCGAGCGCAACCGGCGAACCCAGCGGAGCGCCATCCACGAGAAACTGTACGGTGCCGCTGGGCGTGCCACTACCGGGCGCAAGGGGCGTCTCAGTGCTCGTAAAGGTGACATTCGAGCCGTCCGGGGACGGATTGGCCGAGGAAGAAACCACGTTGGTGGTAGCGGCCGGGGTAACGGCCAGTTGGCCTTCGACGAAGCTGAAGGCATAATTGCTGGCGCTCAGCGTTCCATTGGTGACCGCAATCGGATACGGGCTGCCAGCTACCGTGCTGGCGAGCGTCGCCGTCGTGCTCAGGCTTGGGCTGCCGGTCAACGCATTCGAGTTATCCCCATTGACGAAACCACTATAGCTAGCGGTTAGCACTGGGTTGGTGGCGCCGAAAACTCTTGTCTTGCTGTCCGCCTGGACGATCAGAACCGCCTGCGTCACTACAAAGGACTGGTTGACTGACGTCGCGGCGAGGTAGTCAGCGCCGCCCGGCTGTGCGGCCGCCACCGTGACCGTTCCCGCGCCCGTGACGGTCAAGTTGCTGCCGGAGATGGTGGCGGGTCCGGAAATAATGCTAAAGGTGATGGGCAAACCCGAAGAGGCGCTCGCGTTCAAACTAAACGGAGGAGCGCCATAATTTACTCCGGACAATGGTCCGAAGGTGATCGTCTGCGGGCCGGGGCTTACGGTGAAGGCTGTGCTCTTAGCGCTGGCCAGCCCGCTCGCCTGGGCGGTCAATTGTTTGCTGCCGGCCGAGTCAATGCGCAAACCGGTGAACGCGACAGTTCCATTCCCTGCCGCAAACCCGATATTCTGGTTGGTCGCGCCTTGCAGGAGGCCGGTGCCGGAACTGAGCGCCATCGCCACAGGGAGGCTAGAGCTCAGGCCCGAACTGGAATTGTTGCCGTAGGCATCCTGCGTGACCACCACCGGCTGGACGCCAAAAGGGGAACCGACGGTTGCCTAGCCTGGTTGGGTGGAGAAGGCCAGGGCGGCCGCCCCGCCCGGAAGAATAAGGATGCTGCTCGAGGTTGCGCCGGTCAAGGTCCCGCTGTTGAAATCGAGGCTGATGGTGCCCGCCACATCGTGCGCCAGGTTTGCAAACGCAGCCACCCCATTGGCGCTGGTCGCGGTCAAGGTGCCCTGTAGCACACCAGAGCCGCTGCCGGCATCGCGCGAAGCAGTGACGACCGTAGAGTTATCCGAAGTGCGCAGATTTCCGAACTGGTCCAGGATTTGAATGGCGGGCTGTTGCGCGAAAGGCGTGCCTGCCGTTGCGGCCGGAGAAGGCTGAGTTTGGATGACGAGTTGAGTGGCGGCTCCGGGATTGACCTGAATACTCTGAGAGGTTTGTGGATCGAGGCTGCCGGAGGTGAAATCGATCGTGATCGTTTCGGCAACCTGGTAATTAAGGTTCGTGAAAGTCGCCACGCCGTGCACGTCGGTGGCCGTTAGCGTCCCCAGCAGGGTGCCCGATCCTTGGTCCAGGGAAGCCGTGATTACGGTCGAGTTGTCTGCGCCGCATAGATTGCCAAACTCGTCCTGAACCTGAATCACCGGTTGTTGAGGAAAAGCGACCCCCGCCGTGGCGCTCGCGGACGGCTGATTTTGGATCGCCAACTGGTCCGCTGGTCCCGGGCTGATGACGATGTTGCCCGATTTAGCGGTGGTCAACCCGGGCGCGCTGAAGGCCATGGTGATGGTTTCGGCAACCAGGTAGGTTAGCCCGCTGAACGTAGCTTGGCCGCCGGCGGCGGTGGCGGTGGTGATACCCTGAAGAACGCCCGTGCCGGTGTTGGTCACTGTGACCACCGTGGCATCATCCCCGCTCCGCAAATTGCCGAATTGGTCCTCAATTTGAATTACCGGTTGCTGAGCGAGTGGCACGCCGGCAACTGCCGTGGAGGAGGGAGCAGTAGAAATCGCCAGCTCGCTGGCCGCCCCGACCACTTCGGCAAGAAAGCCCCAGCTTGTTGCGTTGGTGGTAAAGCCCTGGACGGTGGCGGTGCCCGAATCAAGCAGGCTGCCGCTGGCCAGCGGCGTCCCGGCTGACGGGCGCACGCGGAGGTTTTGCCAGGTCAAAGAGCAGGTCACGCCGCCGCTGCTAGGGGAGGTGACTGTGAACACCAGGTTGGTGGTCTTTACGGAGGTCATGGCCACGGCTGTGCCGCTGGCAACGCCGTTAACGTTCAGGGAGTTCGCACCGCTTCCGGTTACGCGGGTGATCAGTACCGAAGGCTGAGGGGTGTTCGTGGCAAAAACAAACCCTGGCGGCGCCGCGAGGATGATAGTGCCCACACCGGTGTTCCCACTTTCCAATTCGGTATAAGCCGGTCCGGTCAAACTCGTATAAGCCCCTGCGGTCGTGTCGGCGGAAATGGCCGAGCCGCCTGTGGCGGGCGCGAGGAGGCTCGACGGGCCAAACCCCGTGACTTGCCAGCCGACGTCGCACTGGTCGGCCGTGCCATTCCGGTCCAAGGTCAGTTGCGTGCCGGAAGTTAGCGCCAGGGTCGCTGAGCCTACCCCCAGGGTCGTGCCGGTGGAAGGGGAGCGCCCCGTGTTCTGTCCGCCGACAGGTTGCACCGAGGCAAAGGCCGCCGCGCGATTGGTGTCCAGGGGCAGCAAAGTGACATTAGTTTCCGCCAGGCCGTTGGTGAAGTTGACCGTGCCCTGCTGCACGACCGAACCGTCGTTGAGTTGGACTGCCTGCCAAAAAATTTCGGCGATGTTGTCGGGCGCTCCCGAAATGCTTCGGTCGAACGAAAGCGTGGTTGGGCTAGCCAGTAGCGCCCTGATCATGCGCGCCCCGATAGCGGTGCCCGAGCCCGAGGTTCGATAGCCAGTCAGAATAAAAGTGCTGTTGGTGTTCACCGCCGCGCTCAACGTCGCGGTAGCCACGGTGTTGGTGCCGGTCAAATTGGTGACAGACCCGCTTTGAACGTAGATGCTGGCTGGATTGGAGAACTGGATCACCTGCCAGGAAATGATGGGCGCGGACGAGGGAGCGCCGCCGACGCGAAATTCCAAGTTGGTCGTGCTGGTAATCTGTGCCACGACCGGGTCGCTGTCGGAAAAGCCCGTCTCCGAAGGATCCGGGGTCTTGGACCAAGTGACGAAGGCCTGGTTGAGGGCGCCCAGGGGCGCCAAAGGCACGTCAATGACGGTGTTGGTTTGGCTAACCTCGCCCGATTGGACGCTGACCCCGGTGGTGTATTGAATCACGTACCATTGAATGTTGATGGGCGAAGTGCCGGTAGTGACCTGAACAAACTGCAGTGAGTTGGAAGAGGTAATGCGGCCACGAACCATCGAGTCTCCTGGCAAGCTGCTATTGTGGCGGGTGTTGAAGATGAGGAAAGAGTTCGACGGATTGATCGCATTGATCGTGACGGTGTTGGTGCCGTTGCCGGCGCTGGTCAGAGTGCCGCTCTGCGCGCCTTGGACAGAGGGTTGAGATGCGGGGGTGAAAATCAGGTTCAGATTGTTGCCCACTTGAGATAGGTAGAAAGACCCGGCGCCCAACGGGTTTTGAAACGCCGAAGTGTCGATGGTAAACACCGAGGGACTAAATCCCGTGATTCCGCCACTGGCGCTCGCAATGGTCCAGACGTAGGTGGCGGTGTTGTTGAAGCCGCTCACCAGCCCCAGCGCATTACTCAAATTGAGGGAAACCACCTTGATGACGAACCTGGCGCCCGCGGTGGCGTTGATGGTGAGCGCTCCTGAAATGTTCATCCAGGCCCACCCAGGATTGCCGCCTTGAGTGCCGGTGGGACCGTTCAAAGCCCAGAGGTAATTGCCACCGCTGGCCCAGGTTTGTGAGCCGCTCGTCAACGTGCCCGGGCCAGCCGCTCCGGGCGCATTGGTGCCGCCCGTGTTGACAGTCACGGCGCCCACCGTGCCCACGCCTGACAAGGTGGCAGCGGAGGCGATGACGACCGGGCTGCTGGCGGAATTCCCGTTGACCTGGAGGGAGCCTACATTGACGCTGGTGGTTCCGCTGAACGTGTTGGTTCCGCTAAAGGTCTGCGTTCCGGCGCCGATTTTAACCAAGCCGCCGGTGCCGCTGATCACGCCGGAAAAAACCGTGGTGCTGGTGTTTCCCGCCGTCAGGGTGCCGCTGCCCAGCGTCACGCTGCCTGCGCCCGAAAGCGAGGCGACGGTGGCATTGAAGTTAGTCAAGTTGAAAACAGCGCCATTGCTCACCACCAGGGGGGAAGCACTTGGGATGCATTGGTTGGCGCTAATCTGCAAAGTGCCAGCAGCGATGCTGGTCGTGTTGGTGTACGTGCTGTTCCCGCTCAGCGTCAAGGTGCCGGTCCCCGTCTTCATGAAGCTGCCACTGCCGCTCATGACCGCCGAAACCTTAGTCGAAGTGTTATTGCCACCGGCAGTAAGAGAGCCGCTGCCGAAGGTGACTTTTCCCGCCGCCGAGGAGGCCAGGGAACCGATGGTCAGGTTGTAACTGTTCAGGTCGAGCGTCGCGCTGCTGGCGGTAATGTTCACCGGCGTGAGCGCCGAGAGCGCATTGTTGGCGCCCATCCGCAGCGTGCCCGCGCTAACGGTGGTGGTGTTCGTATAAGTGTTGCTGCCTCCTAAGAGGAGGACTCCCGTGCCCTTTTTGGTCAAGGCGCCTGGGCCGCTGATGATGCCGTTGAGCGTGTTGGTGACACCCGTGCCAATGGTGAACGTGGCGGTGCCGGTGTTCAAAGAGACGTTGCGCGCCGAGGTGAAGGACCCGCTCGTGGACAAAGTGGCCGCACCGATGGTGAGCACGCCGCCGGGATCGCCGAGCTGTGCGTCCGAGCTGATGCTCACCGTTCCCGCGCTGTTGGTCGTGCCGCCCAAGTACGTGTTCGTGCCCAGCAGCGTCAGGGTTTTGCTGCCCAGTTTGGTCAACGCCCCCGGGCCGCTGATGGTGTTGGAAAGGGTCACGTTCCCGGAGAGGCTCAACGTGCCGCCGTTAGAGCCGAGCGTAATGCGGCGCGCCGAGTTGAAAGCGGCGCTGGCCGTCAGCGTCCCCCCATTAAGCGTGACTGGGCCGCCGCTGGCGCCCAGATCGTTGTCGGCTTTGACACTGATGGCACCGGCGTTGATCGTAGCGCCGCCGCTGAAGGTGTTCACGCCGCTGAGTGTCAGCGTCCCGGCGCCGAGTTTGACCAAAGCGCCCGTACCGCTCATGACACCGGAAAAAGTTGCCGCGGCGGAATTACTCACGGTCAGGGTTGCCGCGCCTAAGGTGACATTGCCTGCGCCGGCCAGAGCCCCGATGGCTTCGTTTACGTTGTTCAAATCCAACGTAGCACCTGAGTTGATCGTAACGGCGGACGCGTTGGTCAGACTTCCGAGGGCGCCGAACTGCAGTATGCCGCCATTCACGGTGGTCGCGCCCGTATAGGTGTTCGGGGCGTCCAACTGGAGCGTTCCGACTCCGTTTTTTGTGAGTCCACCCGCCCCGCCTCCGAGCGCACCATAAAGCAGGATGGCGCCGACATTCGTAAAGGTAGCGGTGTAAGCCGCATTGGCAATCGGACCTCCCAGGTAAAGGGTTCCAGCATCCGCATCGAAGGTAGAGGCCGCCGCCAGAGTAATGGGCCCATCCCAGGAATTGCTGCCGCTGATGTTCCTTAGCGCGCCACTGCCGCCGATCCCGCTCCCGCTGAGCGTCAAAGGCTCGTTAGCGATTGCGATTCCTCCTTGCAATTGCAAAGCTGCGCCGCTGGCGACCACGGTTCCCGCGTTGGTGTCGCTCAGCGCGCTGTTGTTCTCGACGTTCAGGACGCCCGCACTGACCGTGGTGAGGCCCGAATAAGTATTGGCCGCCGTGAGAGTGAGCGTTCCCGTGCCGGTTTTAGTGAGCGCGCCTGCGCCGCTGATGGGACCGCTGATGAGAACATTGGACCCGCCGGTCACCGTCAGCACATTTGAGCTGGCGAAGGTGATCGCGCCCGCAAAAACAAGATTGTTCGAGGCGGCGTTTAGACTCTGGGCGGCGGAAGTGACGATGGTGTTGCTCAGGGTTTGAGAAACTGCGCTATCATTGGCGAGCCCACCGGCGCCGATGGTGAGGGCGCTGCCACTCAGCGTGAACGGGCCGGCGTTATTGCTGAAGGTCAGGGAACTGATACTCCAGGCCGTATCCACGTTGGGCGCCAGTTGGTTCGTGCCGGCGAGGATGATCGCAACCGAGCCGTTGTTGGTCGGCGCGACGCCAGCACTCCAGTTGGCCCCGGTGCTCCAGTTGGCGTCAGCACCCCCGCCCGTCCAAACGGCCGCCGTCGCCCCAGGCAGGCGAGCGCACAGAAGGCTGCTGACCAAACATACCCGCAGGCTGAGAGGGAAAGCCGGGCGTCCTGCCAGTGCCGGATGAGGGGTGCGGTCATTCTCCCGTTTTTGGCCGGCTGTCCTGAACCAGGGCAAGCGTGTCCCATTAGCTCTGGGCGGCGGCGTGCCGCATCTCAGGAGGCACAAGATGTCAAGATCATCTGCGGCCTTCTTGCGCAGGTCAGCCCGACCTTGCTTTTTGACAAATCCAGACCACGGGCTACTCGGCCTGCAAGCCCTCAGACGAGGAGGCGGTCGGTAATGCTCGGACAACAGACATTGCTCAGGCCCAAGTTTGATGAGCTTCGCGAGAGCACGCTCCGTGCCATCAGTTTAAGCAAGCCTAATGTCCGCGTGCATTGTATCAGTAGGATTTATCCTGCCCCTAATCGTGCGGTGGGTCCGCCCAGTGCCCTATCGCGAAAGCAGCAGCGATTGGCAAGCCCTCTGCTGCTAATATCCTTGACCAAAACGTCAAATGAGCGCCCTATCGAGACTTCTCCACTTTAGGAGGAGGGACCTCGACGCGATGCAACTCGGCCAACTGCTTGCCTGCACCCGCAGACAGACGCGCCTCGGGGTAAAAAGGTACTCGTCGTTGACGACGACCCCCTCATTCTGGAGACGACGTCGATGAAACTCAAAGGTGCTGGCCACCAAGTGTTTACCGCGCAGGAAGGATCGGAAGCCATTTCGATTGTCAGAGAGCAAGCACCGGATATCATACTGCTTGATTTCCACTTCCCTGCAGACGTTTCGCACAGTGGACTTCCGGCCTGGGACGGTTTCCGCCTGATGCACTGGCTGCGTGGCCTTAAGGAAGCGGAGCACGCGCGCTTCATGATCATCACGGGTGAGGACCCCAGCAACCTGAAACACCGCCCCATGGCAGTCCCGGTTGCCGGCTTTTTTCAGAAGCCGTTGGATTTTAAGGCTCTTCTTTCAGCGATCGCCAAGCAAGTGGCAGCTACCAGACCATCCCCGGCAGGGCCGAGTAGTTCGTCTTTTTAAGAGAATCACATTTTCATTGACAGCGGGCCGGAGGCCGGATAAAACTCGCGACCGAAGTTGACAACTTGACCAGATGATCTAAGTCCGGGCCTTCGGTCGCTTGAGCCTCCCGGTCCGCCACCACCACCGCGGCGGCTGGAGGCCCGGCAGTTTTAAAACCCGCGTTTTGCCACGCGATCTGAGCTGGGGATAAGCAGCGAAACATGATCTGTGTACTGTGCAGAACTAAATGGCACGGAGGCCTTTATTGTCCCCGTTGCGGTACGCCGGTCCCGTCCGTTCCGTTCCGAATCCGGATGCGAGAAATCGCAGCAGTGGCGCTAGCTTTGGCGCTTCTGGTCTGGCTGGTTCTGGCGGGGAGATGACCGACTAGGAGAGCAGAGGAGTTGCTTCATCAAGGCAGGCGCAACCGGTGCTGAGATGCATCAATCCCAATCAGGCTGGGAGTCGAGGGGACGGCGTCCGACCGCAAAGCAGAGGAGTCCATGGCAAGTAAAAAATGAAGGATGAATCGTCGTCGGCACAATTTAAGAGAGGGAAATAGCAAAATAGGGTTAGGTTTTTGCCTGAAAAGGGAGCTTCAGACCGCCGATACATGAGCTGAATGGGCTTGAAAATGCTGCTCAATAGGGACCTGTAGAAATGACTTTTGCCCGACGCGGAACAGGGCCAATCGGATTGTTTGCCAAGTATCGCGGGCGCCTCCTGGGGCCTGCTTTCGCATTGGTGGCTGCGGCTTTGATCTGCAATCCCGAGGGCAGCAAGGCCACGGGCGGAGGCGCCTCAACGAACGCGCCCGAGAATTCGAG
>Ga0116217_10006218_pt1 | contig 10392 bp, 8 predicted proteins | sample Sb_taG_6_FD_89697 | JGI IMG/M metagenome (GOLD analysis project Ga0116217, IMG submission 89697) | Peat soil microbial communities from Weissenstadt, Germany - Sb_50d_4_PS metaG | ecosystem: Environmental > Terrestrial > Soil > Wetlands > Peat | place: Germany: Weissenstadt | collected 2010-09-21 | reverse complement strand
GAGAGGACATCCGCAAGGTGCTCCTGCGCCGAGCGCTCGTTTCCGGGGGGGTTGACCGTGTCGAAGCGCAGCAGCGACTGCAGCAGCCCGGTCGCCTCCTCCGTCAGCTCGCTCACGCCACCGATCGTACCTGTCCCGAGACGAGCGACCCACCGGCCCCCGCCGCGAGCAGCGCCCGGGTGTACTCGTGGCGCGGCGCCGCGAACAGCTCTTCTGTCGCCGCGAGCTCGACCACCTTGCCCCGGCGCATCACCGCCACGCGGTCGCTCACCCCGCGCACGACCATCAGGTCGTGGGTGACGAGCAGATAGCTCAACCCCGATTCCTCCTGCAGGCGCGCGAGCAGATCCAGCACCTGCGCGCGCACGGTGGCGTCCAGGGAGGAGACCGGCTCGTCCAGCACCAGCACCTTCGGGTCGCAGGAGAGAGCGCGCGCGATCCCCACGCGCTGGCGCTCGCCCCCTGAGAGCTCGTGCGGGAAGCGGTCCAGGTGCTCGGCCCTCAGACCCACGCGCTCCAAAAGCTGCGCCGCGCGGCCCCGCCACTGCGCGCGCTCCACACCGCGCAGACGCAACCCTGCTCGCAAAATCCACTCCACACGGCGGCGCGGATTGAGCGATGAGCTGGAGTCCTGGAAGACCATCTGCAGCTCGCGGCGCAGGGGCGCCAGCTGGCGGCGCCGGGCGTGGGTGATGTCCTGGCCGCGAAAGCGGATCGTACCGCCGATGGGGTCCGTCAGCCGGACTAGACAGCGAATCAGGGTGGTCTTGCCGGCCCCCGACTCCCCCACCACACCGAGGGTTTCGCCCTCGTTGAGGGTCAGCGACACGCCGTCGAGAGCCTGCACGTGCGCGCGCCGCCCGCCGCCGCGAAACCGTACGGTGAGGTCGTGGGCCTCCAGCAGAGGCACCCCCGGCGCGCGTGGCGCCCGGCGCGGCCGTGGCGCATACGCCGCGAGCAGGCTCTGCGTATACGGGTGTTGGGGCGCGTGCAGGATCGCCCCGGCCTCGCCCTGCTCGACGAGCTGCCCTTCGCGCATGACGAGGATGCGGCCGGCGAGGTCGGCCACGACCGCGAGATCGTGCGTGACGAGCAGGATGCCCATGTCCGTGCGCCGACGCAGCTCCTTCAGCTGCGCGAGTATCTGCGCCTGGGTGGTGACGTCGAGCGCGGTGGTGGGCTCATCCGCGATCAGCAACGCCGGCTCGCAGGAGAGCGCCATGGCGATCATGACCCGCTGGCGCACCCCCCCCGAGAGCTCGTGCGGATACGCGCGTACGCGCGCGTGTGCGTTGTCGATGCCGGCGCGGTCCATAAGCTCCACCGCGCGCTCCAGGGCAACCCCCCCGCTCACAAGCGGATCGTGCGCGCGGATCTGCTCGGAGATCTGCCAGCCGACCCGCTGCACGGGATTGAGCGAGCTCATGGGGTCCTGGAAGACCATCGCCATGCGCCGGCCGCGCAGGCTGCGCAGCTCCCGCTCGCCGGCCCCCAGCAGGTCCCGGTCCTCCAGCGCGGCTGCGCCCGCGGTGCGCGCCCCGAGCGCGCGCGTGAGCCCCATCAGCGTGAGCGCGACCGTGGACTTCCCCGAGCCCGACTCCCCCACCAGCGCCACGACCTCGCCGCGCGCCATCGTGAAGGACACGCCATCGACCGCCCGCACCTCGCCGGCTTCGGTGTCGAAGCAGACACGCAGGTCGGCGACGTCCAGAAGGCTCATCGCACCAGCCGGATGCGCGGATCGAGCGCGGCGTAGAGGACGTCGACGAAGGCGCTCATCACCACCACGGCGAAGGCGACAAGCAGCGTGACGACGAGCACGGAGGGCACGTCCAGGCGCGCGATCGATTCCGCGGCGTACTGCCCGACGCCGTGGAGGTCGAAGACGGACTCGATGACGATCGCCCCGCCGCCCACGACCGCGGCGAAGTCCAGGCCCCACAGGGAGACGATCGGGATGAGCGAGTTGCGCAGGACGTGGCGCACGAGCACGCGCCGCTCGGAGAGGCCCTTGGCGCGGGCGGTGCGCACGTAGTCCTCGCTCATGGTGTCGAGCACGCTGGAGCGCAGGACGCGCGCGTAGACCCCGATGAAGGCGACAGAGAGCGTCAGCCAGGGCAGGAGCATGTGCGTGAACCAGCCCCAGGGATCGCTGCTCAGCGGGACGTAGCCGCCCAGCGGCAAGAGCCCCCAGCGGTAGCCGAGGTAGTAGAGCAGGAGCGCACCGAGGAAGAAGGCGGGCGTGGAGACCCCGACCAGCGCCACGACCGTGAGCGAGCGGTCGAGCAGGCGCCCGGCGTGGAGCGCGCTGAGCACCCCCAAGAGAACCCCGAAGAGCAGCCAGATGAATCCCGCCCCCAGCGCCAGCGAGAGCGTGGGCGGTAGGTCGCGCACGATTTCGTCCTCGACGTTGATCTGTTGCGAATAGGAGACGACGGTGCCGTCGAGCACCTTTTCCATCGTCGTGAGGTATTGGTCGTAGACCGGCCGATCGAAGCCCCAGGCGCGGCGCACATCCTGGACCTGCTGGGGCGTGGCCAGGCGCCCGGCCATGCGCAGCGCGGGATCACCGCCGGGGATGACCTGGAAGATGAGGAAGGTGAGCAGCGAGATGGCCAGCAGCACGGCGACCATCCCGGCGAGGCGGCGTGCCAGGAAACCGGCCATCACGCGCGCGGGTCGAGCTCGTCGCGCAGCCCGTCGGCGAAGACGTTGACCCCGAGCACGGCCGCCACCAGCATCAACCCCGGCGCGAGCACGAGATGGATGGCCCCCGGCGTGAGGCGGATGCCTTCCTCGAGCATGGTGCCCCACGAGGGATTGGGGTCCTGGACGCCGGCGCCGAGGTAGGAGAGAGCGGCCTCCAGGAGGATTGCGCCGGCGAGCATCAGGGGCACGAAGACGACGATCGTGGATGTGAGGTTGGGCAGGAGCTCGGAGGCGAGGATGCGCAGGTGCCCGTGGCCCTGCACGCGCGCGGCGTCGACGAACTCCCGCCGGCGCAGGCTGAGGACCTGCCCGCGCAAGGGCCGGGCGACGTAGGGCATGCAGACGACGCCGATGATGGCGGCGGGTAGGAGCAGGGAGCCGCTTGAGATCTCCACGACCCCGAGATCGAGGCCCCCGCCGACCGCGAGCGCAACCCCCAGCGCGACCCCGAGGAGCACGGGCGGAAAGGCCCAGATGACATCCAGGAGCCGCGAGAGCACCCCGTCGGCGACTCCCCCGAGGTACCCAGCGAACGTGCCGATGAGCACCGCCAAGATCATCGTTATGAGCGTCGCGATGAGGCCGATCTCAAGCGAGTTGCGCCCCCCGTAGAGGAGCCTGACGGCGACGTCGCGCCCGTTGGCGTCGGCCCCCAGGAAGAAGCGCGAATGCCATGTGGGCCCGATCGGCACCCCGGTGGGCGACACGACTTCCTCCGTCTTGCCCCCGACCCTGATCGTTTCCGTGATGTGGTTGTCGTCCGGCCCCGTGTGCGCGATGTCGTGCGCGTACACCGGCGCAAGCAGACACAGCACTACCACCGCTCCGAAGAGCCCCCCGAAGGCAAGGGGCGCGCGTCGTGCTCTCATTTCACCGCCAGCGTGCTCCAGTCGTTGCCGTAGACCGGGTGGAAGACGAGCGCCGCGAAGTCGATCCGAGCGGAGGTGAACTTGGGCGCCTCGTCGTAGCCGAGAACGGCGATGTAGGCCTTCTGCGCGGTGTATTCGTCGAGCGCCTGCCAGCGCCCCACGACTGAGCTGAGCTGCGAGGAGGGCACGATCGAGAGAGTCTTCAGTTCGCTCTGGATGTGCGGGTCGTTGACCTGCGAGAGATTGTGGTTTTCGGTGGGGTTGATCGATTCGGCGTTGAGGAGCTGGTAGAAGTCGATCGGGTTGGGGAAGTCCTGACTCCAGGAGATCCAGCCGGTCTGGGGGTTGACGTTCTTGATGTTGCCGACCGTGGCGGGGTACTGCGCGGCGGCGACGATCTTGACGGTGGCCTTGAGGCCGATGGAATTGAGCACGCTGGCGTAGTAGTCGGCGTATTCCTTGTGCGGCGGGTGGGACTCGCTCCAGACGGCGACGGATGTCCCGACGAGGCCGGATTGCGTGATGAGTTCCTTGGCCTTGGCGGTGTTCGCCGCGGTCGCCGGTTCGTTGGGATCCCCATATGGACAGGGCCCGCTCGGGTGCCCGGGCATCCCTATCGGCAGCAGGTAGCAGGCGGGCGTGAGCATGCCCCCGTCCAGGCGCGCGAGCGCGCGGCGGTCGAGCGCGTAGTTGACGGCCTCGCGCACGAGCTGGTTATTGAACGGCTTGGTGGCGGTGTTGAGGAAGAAGAACTCCGTGGAGACCGTGGGCTCCTGCGTGTAGCGCGAGGCGGCCTGGGAGTTGATCTGCGGCAGCAGCGTGCCGGGAACGGCGTCGCTCCAGTCGAACACGTCGGCGCTGTTGTTCAGCACCTGCTCGGCCTCGGATTGGTTGTCGGAGACGATCTTGACGTCGATCCTGGCGTGGCCGCCGGGGATGCCGGGGATGGCCTCGCCGGCCCAGTGCGGATTGCCGGCCATGGTGTAGGACTGGTTGGGGACGACATTGGTGATCGTGTACGGCCCCACCCCCGGCGGCGGATCGTTGGGCAGCGGCTTGTAAGGCGTGCCGCTGGGCACGAGCCCCGCGGCGGGGAAGGCGAGCACGTTGAGGAAGGGCCCGAAGGGCGCGGTGAGCTTGACGGTGATGACCCCCGTGGCGTCGTCGGCCGTGATGCCCGAGATCGACTTGGCCTTGCCCGCGTCGAAGGCTTCCGCCCCGGCGATGTAGCCGGTGAGGAACTGCTTGTTGCCCCAGCCGAGCTTGATGGCGCGCTGGAGCGTGTAGGCGAAGTCGCTGGCCTTGACCGGCTGCCCGTTTGAATAAACGAGCCCCTTGCGCAGCGTGAAGGTGTAGGTGGTCCCGCCGGCGGAGATCGCGGGCAGGCTCTGCGCGAGCCCGGGAATGAGCTGCGTTCCCGCCGTCCCCGAGGCGTGCGCATAGGTGACGAGGCCGGTGTAGGCAAGCCAGGTGGCCTCATAGGACTGCGTGCTGACCCCGAGCGCGGGGTCCAGCGAATCGGGCGCCGTCCCCATGAGCACCGTGACGGTGGGGCTGGAGGCCGTGACGCCACCGACGTTCGAGGCGTTGGTGGCCGAGCCGCTGTTGGACGAGCTGCCGCAGGCAGCGAGGCCCAGGGAAAGCGTCAGGGCGAGCGGCAGGAACAGCCCGAAGGGGCGGGAGCGCTTGTTCACTTCGATCCTCCTGATTGGAAATGTCGAGGGGCCCAACCGAAGCCGGGAGACACGCGCCTTCGGCGCGAATCCCCGTTTCGGCCAGCCGGCCTTCGGCCGGCTGCGCCACCCTCTCCGAGGCGATGCGGTGTTTGTTCTGGCTATATTCCGTGTCGTTCGTATAGGTCCTGCCCCCGGCCAACAGATGTATATGCGCGATAATCGGCGGGCATGAGCGTGGGGATCGGCGAGACGACGGCGGTGCAGGCGCGCGATCCGGCGACGGGTACGCTGCTGGGCGAGGTGATGGCGACGCCGCCCGAGGCGATCGAGGGCGTGGTGGGCGAAGTGGCGCAGGTGCAGCCGCTGTGGGGACTGCTGCGCGTGGAGGACCGCGCGCGCTACATGCGCCGCGTGGCGCAGGCGATCGTGGACGAGCTGGATGAGCTGGCGGAGCTGATCGGCCGCGAGCAGGGCCGCCCGCGCACGGAGATCGTGACGCTGGAGCTGCTGCCGGCGATCGACGCGCTGATCTGGATCGCCGATGAGGGCGCGGAGATCGTGGGCAGCCACCGCGTGGGCGTGCACCGCTCCCTGGGCCCGGTCAAGCGCGCGAAGGTGGCGTACGAGCCCTACGGCGTGGTGGGCGTGATCGGCGCCGGCAGCGCCCCCTTCGCCCAGCCCCTGGCGCAGATCGCGGGCGCATTGCTGGCGGGAAACGGCGTGGCGTTCAAGCCGGCCCGCCGCGCCTGCCTGGCGGGCGAGCGGATCGCGCGGGTGCTGGCGCGCGCGACCCTGCCCGAGGGAATCGTGGCGCTGGTGCACGGCGGCGCGCAGGCGGGCGTGGCGCTGGCGCAGGCACGGGGCTGCGAGAAGGTGCTGTTCACCGGCAGCCCGGGCGTGGGCCGCGCGGTGGCGAGGGCGTGCGTGTCGCAGGAGAAGGAGGTGACCGTGGAGCTGGGGGGCAAGGACGCGATGCTGGTGCTGGCCGACGCCCACGTGGCGCACGCGGCGAGCGGCGCGCTGTGGGCGGGCTGCGCGGGCGCGGGCCAGGCAAGGGGCTCGATCGAGCGCGTGTATGTGGCGAGGGAGGTGCGGGAGGGCTTCCTCAACCGCCTGGTGGCGGGCGCGCAGGCGCTGAGCGTGGGCGACCCGGCACGGCCGGGCGTGGAGATGGGCCCGCTGGCCTCGGCGCGCCGCCTGGAGCACGTGCGCGAGCTGGTGGAGGAGGCGCTGGCGCAGGGCGCGGAGATGCTCTGCGGCGGCCCCCTGGAGCGCCAGCCGGAGGGCTGCGAGGGAGCCTTCTACGCCCCGACGGTGCTGACGGGCGTGACCCACGAGATGCGCGTGATGCGCGAGCCGTTGGACGGCCCGGTGCTGGGAGTGATGAGCGTGGAGAGCACCGAGCAGGCGATCGCGCTGGCGAACGATGGCGATTACGGATTGGGCGCGTCGGTGTGGACGGCCGATCGCTACGCGGGCCAGCGCATTGCAAGGGATCTGCGCGCGGGGATGGTGTGGCTCAACGACCATCTCCCCGGCCCGGCGGTCTCGCGCGGCCCCTGGGGCGCAGCGGCGGGCGGCGGCCTGGGCCGCACCCTGGGCGAGACGGGCCTGCGGGGCTGCGCCCAGGAGAAGCTGATCACGTGGGACCCCCCGGGCGTGCGAGGAGTGTGGTGGGGCCCGTACGACGAGAGCACGGGCCGGGCCGCGCGCGCCGTGGCCTGGATGCGCAGCAGCCGCGACTCCGACCGCGAGCGAGCATGGCGCGAGGGCGCACTGGCGATCGGGCGCGCGGGCGCGCGGGCGCTGGCAAGGAGGGGGTGAGGCACAGGCGCGGCAGCGAGTCGCCGGACCCAGAGAGCTGGAAGTCATCCGCTGCTCTGAATAAGAATTGGAAACAGCAGACATGCTCTTGAGCGGCGCGGGCCATGGGTATCGCGCTCGAGCGCGCGCGCCATTGCGAGAATCGATTCGGCCTGACCTAGCCTTCGCCGGCGTGAGCATCGAGCAGTCGGCAGACCGCGGTTCCATCGCACGTGCGGCACAGTTCACGCGGGGCGGGCGGGGAGATGGCGCGGCCGCCGCGTTTGCCGTGGCTTTCACGGCAACCCTGACGGTTGCGCTGCTGCTGAGCGCAAAGCGCTTCTACGGCGACTCCAACGAATACTGGGAACTGGCCAGGACGTTCACGCAGCACGGCCACTTCTCGCTCTTGAACTTCTCGAACGAATACAGAGGCTACGTGTTGCCCCTGCTCTTTCACGGGCTGCAGGCTTTTGGCGGAATCCTGAGCGCAACGACTCAAGTGAAGCTCTTCAACGCACTGCTGTTCGCGCTGATCGGGACGGTGCTCGCTCCGTGGGCGGCGAAGACGGCCTGGCCACAGCGACGCTGGGGATTCACGCGGCGCCTGGCGCTGACGGCGCTGCTGCTCGTGTTCTGGGATGGCGCGCTGAACTTCCCGATGAGCGATTTCCCCGGTCTGGCCGCGGCGCTGCTGGCGCTGGCGGCGGCAGGGCGTCCCTATGTGCCGGGCTGGATGCTGGTGGCGGGCTTCGCGAACGCCCTGGCACTCAGCATACGCCCACCGTACCTGCCGTTCACGGTCGCCCTGGGCGGCGTGGTCGCGTGGGCGTGGCTCACGCGACGCGAAGGGCAGCGGGCTTCGCCGGCGCGGCGGGCGCTTTGCGCGGTCATGTTCGCACTCGGCCTTGCGGTCGTGTCGCTGCCGCAGGTGCTGTCCGCGCAACAGCACCACCTGAAACGGGGCGCGATCCCGAGATACTCGGTGAACGCGCTGAGCCACAAGCAGGGCGCGTTGACGGTGGGCATGGAACTCGAGCTCGCGAGCGACTCCACTTTCCCCGAAGGGATGTTCTACCACGACGAAGGGGGCGCCCTACGGCTGCTGCGGTCGCAGAAGAACCGCTTCGTGACCACGCGCCAGTATCTCGAATTCATCGTCTGGCACCCGCTCGTGATGGCGGGGGTGTACGTGCGGCACATCATCAACGGCCTCGACGAGCGCTACAACACGCCATTCGTCGAACACATCGGCTCGAATTGGTGGCGGCGCATCGCGAGCTTCCTGATCGTCTTCCTCGCGCTCCTGCGTCTGCTGTGGCCGGCCGCGCGGCGCAGCCTCGGACCGGCGAGATGGCGCTACATCGTGGTGCTAGCGCTGACCTGCCTGACGAGCGTACCGATAGCGATAGCGACACGCTACATGCTGCCGGTCTGGCTGATCTGCTGCATGCTTGTGCTGACCTCCGGCTGGCCGAGCCCGCTGGAGCCGGCCGGCGCCGGCGTGGGCGGTTTGCGCCGTTATCGCAAGCTGGCGATTATCCTCGGCGCCTACCTGGTGTCGATGGCGCTGGTCTATGAAGTCGTCACCGCGACCACGAGGGGCCTGCACAACCACGGGTAGGCCTCGCCCTCGGGGGCGCGTGGGCCCGGGCACGCGCTGGTCTACCCTATGAGGATGCCGGCGCAGGCGTACATGGGCAAGCAGTGCGTGTGCCAGCTGCGCAGGGGGATCTGCGACCAGAGCTGCGTGCGCGAGATGCTCGACACCCCCTTCTACATCGCGTGCTTGAAGCTGAAGGGCCGGCGCTGCGTGGTCGTGGGCGGCGGCGAGATCGGCCTGGAGAAGGTCGAGGGTCTGCTGGCGTGCGACGCCGAGGTGACCCTGGTCGCCCCGGATGCCGTGCCCGCCCTGGAGGCGCACGCGCGCGAGGGCGCGATCCGCTGGGAGCGGCGCGAGTACGCCGGCCCGGCCGATTTGGAGCGCGCGTTCATGGCGATCGCGGCGACGAATGAGGCTGAGGTGAACATAAGCGTGTACGAGGACGCGGAGCGCAGGGCGATGCTGGTGAACGTGGTGGACGTGCCGCCGCTGTGCAACTTCATCCTGCCCGCGATCGTGCGCAGGGGCCCGCTGGCGATCGCGATCTCCACCGCGGGCGCAAGCCCGGCTCTGGCCAAGCGCATGAAGCGCGAGATCGAGGCGCTGTTCGGCGAGCCCTACGCGAACCTGGCCGTGATGCTCAACGACGTCCGCGGCTGGGCGAAGGCGACGCTGCCGACCTACCAGGACCGCAAGGCGTTCTTCGAGGGGATCGTCAACGGCGACCCCGACCCGGTGGCGCTGCTGCGAGCCGGCGACGATGGCGCGGTGCGCGAGCTGATCGCCGCGGCGCAGCGCGAGTGCGAGACCGCCCGCGTGTGATCGAACTGGACGGCGTGGGCCGGCGCTACGGCGAACGGGAGGCGCTGAGCGACATCTCGTTGTCGCTGCCGGCCGGCCAGACGCTGGTGGTGTTCGGCCCGAACGGGGCGGGCAAGACGACGCTGCTGCGGGTGCTGGCGACGCTGCTGCGCCCGCACGCGGGCGAGGTGCGGGTTCTGGGAAGGGAGCTGCCGGCGCAGGGGTGGGCGGTGCGCGGAAGGATCGGGCTGCTGGGCCACGAGCCGCTGCTGTATCGCGAGCTGAGCGCAAGCGAGAACCTGCGCTTCCACGCGCGTCTGCACGGGGTTGGGCCTGAGCGCGTCGACGAGCTGCTGGCCGTCGTGGGGATGGATGGCCGTGCACGGGAGCCGATGAAGACGCTGTCCCGCGGGATGGTGCAGCGCGTGGCGGTGGCGCGAGCGGTGCTGCACGAGCCGGAGCTGCTGCTGCTGGACGAGCCGTACGCGAACCTGGATCCGGCGGCGAGGGAGCAAGTGGAGGGCTTGATCGGCAAGGGCTCGAGGCGCACGCGGGTGATCTGCAGCCACGATCCGGGCGGCGGCATCGCCGAGGCCGATGTCGTGCTGGGCCTGCGCGAAGGCCGCCAGATGATGCTCAAGCCCGCCGTGGATGTGCGAGAGGGCGAGATCGCGGAGCTGTATCGGTGAGGCGCACCGTCGGCGCCCTGCTGCGCAAGGAGTTCCTGGTGGAGCTGCGCACGCTGGAGTCCGTGCCGGGCATGTCGCTGTTCGCGGTGAGCACGTTCGTGGTGTTCCACTTCGCGCTGAACCAGACGAGCGTGAGCGGGGACGAGGCCGCGGGCGTGCTGTGGGTGACGCTGCTGTTCGCGGCGATGCTGGGCGTCAATCGGCTGTTCGTGGCGGACGGGGAGCAGGGCGGCTTCGACGCG
>Ga0116217_10006213_pt1 | contig 10395 bp, 7 predicted proteins | sample Sb_taG_6_FD_89697 | JGI IMG/M metagenome (GOLD analysis project Ga0116217, IMG submission 89697) | Peat soil microbial communities from Weissenstadt, Germany - Sb_50d_4_PS metaG | ecosystem: Environmental > Terrestrial > Soil > Wetlands > Peat | place: Germany: Weissenstadt | collected 2010-09-21 | reverse complement strand
TTACGGACAATCCGTGTTCCACGCGGCCGGCGACGTGACGAAACCCCGCGGCTGTGGGTTTCCGCCATGCACCATTCGCCCCTTGCCGTCCTGTACTTTAGTACAGTCGCTGCATCTCCACAGACAGTATCTGTTGGCTCACAGGGGAAGTTTTCGAGCGCAACGCCCCGCCTTAGAATCGCTTCTAATAATAGTCAGGAAAACTTTGCTTACTCGTTGAAGTCCAAAGGAATCCAGAATGGGCGACCTTGCCCTCAACTTCGATCGCCGTCATGTCCATCGGCTGCTGCTCCACGTCGGCGGCTTCCTGCTTATCTTCCTGGCGGCGTTCTGGTTGCGGGGGCTTACTCCATCGCCCGATCCCATCCTTCAGGGCTATCTGCAAATCACCACGGGGCTTTTCGCATTTGTTTTTGCTGCCGTAACGCTGGTCAGGTTTCAAGGCACGCAGGATCGCATTTCCCTCATTCTGGGATCGGGTTTCCTTCTCTCTGGCGCGATTCTGACGGCCACGAGCGTTCTATTCTTCCAGTTGATGCACGAGTCCCCTATGTGGTTTTTCTGGGCGCCCGTGGCATGGTGGATCAGCCGGTTGCTCCTGGCACTGTTATTCGTAGCGGCGCTGGTCGTGGAACATTTCTTGCCCCGGTCACGGCATCCGCGCCTTGAGATCGCGGGTGCGCTGCTCGGCGTCCTGTCATTGACCTACCTGATCACGGCGGCTTTGCGCAAGCTCCCGCCGGAGGCTTCGCGCCAGCCCAATGCCTTCATTCCGAATCCGCTGCATCTTCTGCCCGCTTTGATTTTCCTGGTGGCGCTGGCTGGTTACAGCCGCCGGAAATACCTGGTGGACTCCGCTTTTGACCGCTCGATCTTCCGCGCCGTCTGGGTCAACCTGGCGGCCCAACTCGCCGCTTGCCAATCGGAGAAGCTGCTGGACGGGCCCTTCGTCTTCGCGCAAGCCATGAATGTGGCCAGCTACGCAATTTTGCTGGGCGGGGCCCTCCTGGATAGTGCGCACGTTTTTGAAAAGGTTCGCCACCTTGCCGCCAGCGATCCGTTGACGGGCCTGGCAAATTACCGCAGGCTCCTCGACGTGCTGGACACGGAGACGGAGCGCACCCTGCGCACGGGGCGTCCTTTTGCGGTGCTCCTCCTGGACCTCGATGGCCTGAAGAAAATCAACGATACCTACGGGCACCTGGTCGGGAGCCGCGCCCTCTGCCGCGTTGCGGACATCTTGCGTTTCTATTGCCGCGCCATTGATACCGCCGCGCGCTATGGCGGCGACGAATTCGCCGTGGTGCTGCCGGAAGCTCGCGATGATGAAGCCCAGCGCGTTGCTCAGCGCATTCGCGAAACCCTGGCTGCCGATCAGGAACAGCCGCGCATCTCGGCGAGCATCGGCATTTCCATCTATCAAGGGGAAGGCGAGCGCGTGGAGAAATTGCTGGCGGAAGCCGACCAGAATCTCTACGAAGAAAAAGCGCGGCGGAGGGCCATCAGCAAACCCGCCGACGCTTCCCGCCGACGACTGAAGAAGGGCTGAGCTCCCCGCTTATTTCGTGGGATTGAAGGGCGCGAGTTGATCCGAAGTCTTCGTTTTGTTCCCTGCGACGACGCCCGGGCAAGCATTCACCAAGAGTCAGGCCATATCTCAAACCGCGGATAAGGACAATCCAGAGGCTTGCTACGACCGCCCCAATTTTGAGGCCCAGTGCGATAAGTGGTTCAACGATTCCGCGTGCGTCGGGTCAAGATGGAGCGGCGTCACCGAGGCCTCGCCCGCATAAATCGCCGCGTAATCCGAATCAGCGTCGAGTTCCATCTCCCGGTCGATGCGCTGCTCACTCAGCCAGAAGTACGGGCACCCTCTGGGATCCTGGCCTTCGCGCAACACCGTCCGGGTGATCTTCTTTGATTGCCGCGTGAAGCGCACTGCGCCCTTCCAGCCTTCCGGAACATTGATATTCAGCAACACTTGCTCCGGCAATCCTTCGCTGAGGATCAGCTCCGCCGTTTGTTTTGCCAGTCGTGCAGTCGGCGCAAAATCCGCATTCACTTTCTTGGAACAGAGGGATACCGCGAGGCCGTGCACGTGATGGATCACGGCTTCGCGCGCCGCGCCCACCGTGCCGGAGTAATACACGTTTTCGCCCAGGTTCGCGCCATGATTGATGCCGGAGATAACCAGGTCCGGCTGGTCCGGCAGCAATTTGTGCAGTGCCACAATCACGCAATCAGCGGGCGTGCCGTCGATGGCCCATTCGTCCTCGGCAATCTTGTGGCAGACGATGGGCTGCCGGAGCGTCAACGATTGCGCGGCCCCGCTGCGCTCCCAACTGGGCGCCACAATGGCCACCTGCGCAAATTCCCGCAACTCTTCCGCCAGCGCCTTCAGCCCCTCCGCCTGGTACCCGTCATCGTTCGTCAGCAACACTCTTGGCTTCTTCACGTTCGCTCGCACTCTCCATCCTCTTATTGTAATCGCAATTGAAGCCTTGGCTGGACGTCCTGACCAGAAGCCACCTCATGAATGCTTCTCAGGGGGTCAGAGCTTCAGCTCTGACACTAAGAAGCCCGATAGAATGGGCTTCAGCCCCTGAGGAAACTCTTTCCTCCCCGCTGGGTCCATTTATGGGATGAACTCCAGGAAGTATCTTGTCTATTGTCCAATCACCACAGCCCGATGTCATCCTGAACTGCGCGTTGTTCGCGCCGCGAGGAGGATCTCAACTGAAACGTCGCGAAGGAACAAAAGCGGTAGCGGATAGTTACATTGGTATCGAACAGGAAGCGGCTCGCAAATCAACTGCCCGGCCGTAGTCAGGATTTCTCACCAGATCGATGGGCACTTTCGCCAGCGGTGATTCGGCAAAAAACTGCACGAGGCCTCGCGGATGCCTCGGTGAGCGGTCAGCAGCTCTCTTCTTCTTGATTGCTGTAGCGCGCTTTGCTATAGAGACCTCTAGACTGAATCCCGTTTTGGGGAAACTCAAGGAGAGAATTCAGCAATGGAAGAACTGGTCGGGGCGCCCGGATTTGAACCGGGGACCTCACGCACCCCAAGCGTGCGCGCTACCAGGCTGCGCTACGCCCCGACCGCCGCGGCCACCTATTTGGGCCGTGCACATCCGTCTAAACGGTATCACTTGCCTTCGAGCAACGTCAAGAAACTGCGCAGCGCATCGCGCAAGTCCAGCAGCAACTTGCGATTCAGCCGTGCGCCAGACGATTCCGCTGTGGCGTGCACCAGATGTTCGATCGTCGCGAACTCGCCGCCCGCGCCATTTCCCGCCGACTCCCGCAAGTGGCGTCTTGCCCCGGCGATCGTGAATCCTTCGTCATACAGCAGGCGCTTGATCTTCAGCACCAGGTTCACATCTTCCTGGCGGTAAAGCCTGTGCCCCCGCGGACTTTTCACCGGCTGCAGCATGGGAAACTCGGTCTCCCAGTAGCGCAACACGAACGGCTTCAACTCCGCGATCCGGCTGACCTCCCCGATGCGGTAGAGGCGCGTTTCTTCGCTGACTTCTGTGGCCGCGCTGTTCATCTTTAGGGTGCGGGCGAACACGCCCGCGTTTACGGTGCGAGTTTACCAGAAGGGGTAGGGCTCATCTACAACTGCGGGCCACGGCAGCCCGTTCATTCTTCATCGGAGGGCGACGAGCGTTCGCCGCGCTTGCGCAGCCGTTGCACGAACCGCACGGGTGTCCCCAGAAAACCCCACTTCGCGCGCAACTGATTCTCCAGGAATCGCGCGAAGCTAAAATGCAGCGGCTTCTTCTGGTTGGTGAACAGCAGAAACACCGGCGGCGCAACCTTCGCCTGAGTCATGTAGTAGATTCGCACCGGCCGAGCCTTTGGATTGGACGCCCGGTCAAGGTCTACGTCTTCCTTCAGCCAGCGGTTCAACTCTCCCGTGGAGATTTTCCGGATGCGCGCCGCGGCCACCTGATCGATCAGTGGAAAGAGCTTAGATATACGTTCGCCCGTCTTCGCGGAAAGAAACACGATCGGGGCATAACTCAGGAATTTGAATTTCTCCTGCACCATCGCTTCATATTCAACGAGGAGTTTCCCTTTGTCCACAATGCGGGGTGGAGCTGTGCCTTCGGCGCGTTTTGCTTTGCCCCGCGCGGATTTCGCGGACTCGTCAGCAGCGCGCTGCGCGGCTTCCACGGCCAGATCCCATTTGTTCACCGCAATGATGACGGAGCGCCCAGACTGCTCCGCATAGCTGGCAATCGTGGCATCGCCTTGCGTGACTCCCTGCTCGCCGTCAATCACGAGAATGGCCACGTCCGCGCGTTCCAGTCCGCGCCGCGCCATCACCACGCTGAGTTTCTCGGCCACGAGCTTGGTCTTGCCCTTGCGGCGAATTCCTGCGGTATCCACGAACCGGTAAGTCCGGCCGTTTCGTGCAACCTCGGTATCTACGTTGTCCATCGTCGTGCCGGGAATGGGCGAAACGATGGAGCGCTCCTCGCCGGCCATCTGGTTCAGCAGCGTCGATTTGCCCACGTTTGGCCGCCCTATGATGGCGATCTCGATCGGCTTGGCCTCTTCAACAGGCATGTCGCTGGAATCGGCCGCGGCCGACGGTGCGCCTCCCGCTACGGCGCCATAAAACTGATCTAGCGCGGCATCCAGCAAGTCGTCCACGCCGGTGCCGTGCTCCGCTGCTATCGGGAATACCGGAACGCCCAGGGAGTAGAACGTCCCGGCAAGGACCTCCTGCTTCTGAGAATCAACCTTGTTCACGGCCACCACAAACGGCTTGCCGGTGGTGCGCAAGAGCCGCCCCAACTCTTGATCGAGTGGCGTCAGCCCGGCCTGGCTGTCCACCACCAGCACCAGCAGGGCCGCCTTTTCGATGGCTACGCGCGCCTGCCGGAGAATCTCCGTGGGGATCAGGGCTTTGTCATCGGGGACGAGTCCACCCGTGTCCACCACTTCCAGCGTGCGCCCCCGCCATTCCGATTTTCCGTACATACGGTCACGCGTGATGCCGGGCTCATCGGTGACAATCGCCCTGCGTGTGCCCGTTAAACGATTAAAGAGCGTAGACTTACCCACATTGGGCCGCCCGACAATCACCAGCGATGGAAGTTGTTGAGTCATGGGGAATTCGACGTCCCACGGAGCCGTTACCGCCCCGCAGTGCAATCTTCCAATGTAGCGCATCACCGGAGAACTAGCGAGCCGCGGCTTGGCTTCCGACGCCAGCCTGGCGGCCGAGGCTCGGCCCCTCCATGCAGCGGCCCGGCGCATCCGGTGGATAAAAACATTTGATAGTCATGTCCTTGATTATCCTTACCCAGATGAGTATGGTGCTCTAAACCTATATCCTGGTGTCCCTAGGCGCTTCTCGGGGGAGGCGTCCGACCATCTCGGGGGTTCGAGATGACATTTGAAAGTCCGAAGGAGCTCACGATGAACAGGTCCATCTGTAAACTGTGCACACTCGGGTGTTGTCTGTTCGCGCTGCTGGTTTTCGCTGCCGGAAGCGCCTCGGCCCAGACCTTCCGCGGCATCATTTTGGGTACAGTCACCGATTCTTCTGGCGGCACCGTGCCCGGAGCCACGGTCACGATTAAGAACGTTGATACCGGCCTTACCCGCACCCTCACCACTTCCGAGGACGGCAGCTATTCCGCCCCGGAACTCCCGATCGGGAATTACAGTGTTACCGTCGAAAAGTCGGGCTTCAAGACCGGCCTCATCACCGGCATCAAAGTCGAAGTGTCCACGGAACGCCGGGCTGATGTCACCCTGCAGACCGGCGAACTCTCCCAGAAGGTCGAGGTGTTGGGCGAAGAACTCCCCATGGTGGAAACGACCTCGAACAATATGGGCGGAATTGTGGAAGCCAATACCGTTGAGAACCTCCCTGTCAATGGCCGCGATTACCAGAAGCTCATTTTGCTTGTCCCCGGAGCCTCCTCGGACTCGAACGGCATTACCGACTCGCCTGGTTCGTATGGCACGGTTTCGGTCAATGGCGCGCGAGGGCGTTCCAACAACTACTTGCTCGATGGCACGGACATGAATGATGGTTACCGCAACGACCCGGCCATCAACGAAGGCGGCGTGTTTGGCACCCCCGCCACCATCCTTCCCATCGAAGCTATCGCTGAAGTCCACGTTGCTTCCAACTTTGAGGCTGAGTACGGCCGCAGCGCCGGCGCCGCCATAAACATCGTGACCAAGAGCGGCACGAACGATTGGCACGGCTCCGCCTTTGACTATCTGCGCAACACCGCCCTCAATGCCCGCAATTTTTTCGATCTCGCCTCAGTAGGACCCCAACAGCCTTTCCACTTGAATCAATTCGGCGGCTCGCTCGGCGGACCCATAAAGCATGACAAGACATTTTTCTTCGTGGATTATGAAGGAGTGCGGGAGACGGGCGCCGAAAGCAGCCCCGGCTGTGTTCCGACGGAGACGGATATCACGAATAACACGCCGGTTGGTGGAATCAATACGGTCATTCAAAACCTCCTGAATGCCAAGGGACTCGCATGGCCCGCTCCGAATCTTCCTGGATCGTGTCTCGTCCAACCTACGGATCTCATCCAGCAGAATGCCGTCCCCAACAATATCGTGGTGTCAACGCCATTTTCCAACCGCGTCGACAACGCCATCGTCAAGATCGACCACCAATTCAACAAGAACAATATGCTGACGGGGCGCTACTATATCGGGGACAGCACTCAACTTTTCCCCCTCGCATTGACCGGGGGCGGAGATTTGCCTAACTACAGCACCCGCGTTCCCACGCGCGTGCAGTTGATCTCCCTTTCCTATGTGTCTGTTCTCTCTCCGGCAATGGTCAATGAGACACGTCTCGGCTGGAATCGGTTCGCGGAAGGGTTTTTCGCGCAGGACAGCAGCTTCGACCCCAGCTCCATCGGTCTTGATACCGTTGGCACGGAGACGCCGAACGCCGGCAATCACTACAACTTCGGCATGCCGGTCATCAATGTCGCAGGACTTCCCCAACTTGGCTCAGACAAGGCCGACCCGCGGCAGCGCGTGGATACCAACTGGCATTTCATGGACAACATCTCCTGGAAATCCGGCAAACACGATATCAAATTTGGCTACGAGTTTCGCAGAACGTCCATTTCGCAGATTTTCAACCGCACGTTCCGGGGAAAATTGACTTTCGACAATGTGTACGATTCGGAAGGCAACTTGCTAGACACCGGTCTAGAGGAGTTCCTGGCGGGAACCCCAACCGGGGGTACGCAGGGGATCGGCAGCACCGATCGCAACACCTCCGAGAATTCGCACGCTTTCTACCTGCAGGATAGCTACCGGCTATCGCGGCGCCTCACCCTCAATCTCGGCCTGCGCTATGACTATTTCGGAATCATTCAGGAAAAGCACGACATGTTCAGTAATGTCGATCCCACGACGGGTGAAGTTTTCCCCGTGGGCCAAGGCCGTCTGTACCAGCCGGATTATAAGAACTGGGCGCCGCGCTTGAGCCTGGCCTGGGATGTTACCGGGAAAGGCAAAACCGTCGTCCGCACCGGCTTCGGCATTTTCTACGATTCCTATTCTCAGGACATGTTCATCGGGCATCTGCCTTTCAGCAGCAGTTTCGATCCCGGGCCTGCTTACTCTGGACTTCCGGGTGTAGGTCAGATTTCTTTCGGCAGTCCAACCGGCGAGGCCTTCGCGCGTAACGTCCCCGTGTTTGGAAACTACTCTCCAATGGGTGATGCGTTCGGCGTCGATCCTCATATCCGCACGCCCTACATGGAAAACTACAACCTCAACTTGCAGCAAGAGTTGACTCGCAAAATTGTGCTTCAAGTGGGATACGTCGGCTCTTAAGGGCACAAACTCCTCAACTTCATAGACCTCAACCAGCCATCGCAAGCGCAGATTACGGCTTGCGACCTTGGCGGCGGTCCCACTTCTCCGTGCCCTGGTCCCCCCACAATTCACGCGGACAACGCGGGCAGCGTGCCGCGCAGGCTCAACAACAACCTCACTTACATCTATTGGGAAGGAAGCGCCGCAAGCTCCAATTACAACGCCCTTCAGACCACCCTCCGCGTTGACAATTGGCACGGTCTTACCAGCGGCCTCAGCTACACGTGGTCTCATTCGATTGATACGGCCAGCGACGGCGAAGACTATGTTCCCAATGCCGCGCAACCCACAGACAGCACCAACCCGGCGTCCAACCGCGGCAACTCCAACTTCGACGTCCGCAACCGTCTGAGTTTGAACTTCAACTACGAGTTTCCCAATCGCAAGGGCAGCTTGGAGAAACTCACCAACGGTTGGGGCCTCGACAGCATCGTGACCGTGCAGTCTGGTGCGCCCTTTTCCATGATTCTCGAATCCGACGACTACGACGGCGCAGGAACGTTCTTTCCAAAGCCGGACATTGTCGGCCCCATCAAGTACAATTATAGCGACCCAGCGCACTTCCTCGACTTGAGTTCCTTTGCCGCGCCTTGCACGCCCGTAGCTGGTGGCTTCGACGGCACCGCTTCGAGCTGCATCCCGGGCACGCGCCACTTCGGCAATGAGGGCAGGAACTCCCTCATCGGCCCCGCTTTCCGCGAAGTAGATTTTTCCATATTCAAGAAGACCAGCCTTACGGAACGCCTCAAAATGGAGTTGCGCCTTGAGGCTTACAACTTGTTCAACCATCCGAACTTCGCAAGCCCGCTGTGGCCCAATTTCCTGTCGGATCCGACACTTACCAACTCCTTCGGCTCTAACGGTCGCTTAACGGGATACCTTCCTATCAACGTGACCGCGGACGTCGGCGCTGGTTATCCAGTTATCGGCGGAGGCGGTCCGCGCAGCCTGCAGGTGGTCGCGAAGTTCACCTTCTAACTTTTGTTCAACTTGTCTTCGAACTAAACGGTCCCGGGTTGCTCAGCCCGGGACCGTTTTTTTCTGCCTCATCTCACCCTATGTCCTCCTCTCTCCCGCGTGGATTCTTCTGGTACCGCTTCCGCTCCCTTACATCTCCGCCTCGTGCCCGGGCGCGCCAAGCTAACAACCTTGTTTTCTTGCGCTTGAACGATCGCACGGATTGTTGTTATAAGGGGAGTGCCTCGCCGTCTCCTGCAACGCTCCCTCCTCATAGCAACTTGTGATAGTTTTGTCCCATCCACTGCGTATTAGCTTATGGAACCTCTGAGACCAGGGCGAATGAGCGCACCGGGAAAAACGGAACCCACGGATTTGGTCGTTCGGGCTCGGACCGGGGACGCCGAGGCTTGGGGCGACTTATACCGGGAATTTGCCCCGGCGATCTTCCGTTTTTGCCGGCGTGCCATGCCCACGCATGAGGACGCGGAAGATGCGACCATGGAGATTTTCATGAAGTTGCGCGACAAACTTAGCCAGTTCGACCACACGCGGTCGTTCTCCGCTTGGCTCTACAAAGTCTCCGCCAATCATTGCTGGGACATGTTGCGCCGCCGCAAGGGCCGCCAGAACAAGGAAACCGAGGATGTCGACGATATTCCTCTGGAGCATCCTGACCCCAACCAGTTGGAGCGCTTGATTGAAGAGCGCAGCAACGAAGAGGTGCGCAAGGCCCTGGGCAAGCTCGGCGTGCGCGCTCGCATGGCCCTGGTCATGCGTTATTACTCGGACATGTCTTACGACGAAATTGCAGACGCCCTGGGCGTGCGGCGGGCGTTTGTGGGAGTGGTACTGCTGCGCGCCAGACACGAACTCCGGCAGGTGCTGGGTGAAAACAGCGCCCTTGCCGTGGGAGGGATACGTTGAGCGAAACTGAGATGACCCCGAACAACCATTTGGATGAAATGACTCTACTCCTCTACGTCGAGCGTCAACTCGACCGCGAGCGGGCGCAGGAAGTGTCCCTGCACACGCAGACCTGCACGCGCTGCCTGACGCTGTTGCGCGCCCTGGACCGTGAATCTCGTCTCTTGACCCGCGCCATGTTGGAACAGGACGAACCATTTCCCGCGCGGCTGGCGGAGTTCCGAGGGGCCGTGAAGCGCTCCATGCAGTGGATCTGGGGCCTGGTGTTTGGTCTCGCGGTACTCGGTGTCTACACCCTGTACGCGGGTTATGTCGAGCCGTGGGAACAGCGGCTCGAATCGGCTGGTTTTGGCAGCACCAATCTTCTCAGCTTGCTGGTCTTTCAAGGAGCTTTCTGGAAAGGATGGCAATCCATGTTCACGCTGTTTGAGGTTCTCGCTCTGGCCGTTCTGGCAGGTTCTGCCGCGTTTGCCTTCCGGAAATACATCCGAAGGGGATCCGCACTGGCGATGCTGTTTGCCAGTTTTGGCCTGCTGCTTGCCACGACGCCGGCGGCCTCCGCCACCGAATTCCGTAAAGGCGATTCCGTGGGCGTCGCGAAGGGCGAAAACATCCTGGGCG